>ERZ773068.1692-NODE-1692-length-10701-cov-32.174056_pt1 | contig 10701 bp, 9 predicted proteins | sample MGYA00580620_ERZ773068 | MGnify/ENA primary metagenome ERZ773068 (study PRJEB29015, sample SAMEA2737983) | human oral metagenome | biome: human oral; feature: human-associated habitat; material: dental | place: China | collected 2101 ... | reverse complement strand
CACCATAGGACTTCACCAACGCCGTCGCAACAAACGGGGCAATAGCGGCACCCAGAATAGATGCCACATTATAGCTAATCCCAGAACCGGTGTAGCGCACATTGGTGGGGAACAGCTCGGGCAACACCGCGGACATGGGGCCGAAAATAAGACCCATGATAAACATGCCAACCGTGAGGAACACCAAAACCGTGCCCTCAGTGGCGGTATCCGGGCGCAGCAACCAGGAGAAGGTAAGACCAAACGCAATCATGACGGCGGAAACCGCTATAAGAGTGCGCTTCCGGCCCCGGGAATCAGCAAGCCGCCCCGCAACCGGAATGCTCACAATGAACGCGAAAATCGAAACGAGCTGCAGCTTCAAAAAGTCCAGGTAGGGGATACCCAGGCCAACACCCTTCTTGGCAATACCATAGGAAAGCACCCAAGTAGTAACCAGGTAAAACAGGGTATAGCAGGACACCATAATGAACGTGCCCAGAATCAACGGCTTCCACGAGGTACGGAACACCTCGGCCAGGGGAGTCTTCACCTTCTTCCCAGACTCCACCGCCTTCTTAAACACCGGGGTTTCCTCCAGCCGGAACCGCACATACAACCCAACAATGACCATGACAGCGCTGAGCAGGAACGGAATCCGCCAACCCCAAGTCATAAAGGCCCCCTCAAAATCACCATCAGTGTGGTTCAAGACGGTGACAAGAATCAGGAAGAAACCATTAGCAACCAGGAAACCGAACGGGGCACCCAGCTGCGGCCACATAGCGGCCCAGGCGCGTTTCCCCTTGTCGGCGGTTTCCGTCGCCAGCAACGCGGCACCGGACCACTCGCCACCAAGCCCAAGGCCCTGACAGAACCGCATGAGGGCGAGTAGGGCAGGGGCAATAATACCAACCCGGCCATAAGTGGGGAGCAGACCAATGAGGAACGTGGCAATACCCATGGTCAGCAACGAACCAACCAGGGTGGCTTTCCGGCCAATACGGTCACCAAAGTGACCGAAGACAATAGAACCCAAGGGGCGGGCGACGAACGCCAGACCAAACGTAGCGAACGACGCCAAAAGCCCAATGGTGGGATCGTCGTTTTTCGGGAAGAACAAGTACGGGAAGACAGCAACGGCGGCAGTGGCATAGACATAGAAGTCATAGAACTCAATGGTGGTGCCCACCATAGACGCGATAATGATCCGCCGGCGAGTGGCCGCGTCGACTCGGGGTGCGACCGTAGGTTTAGTGACTGTTTGTTGCATACGAAAATCCGGGGTAGGAAAATGTGGAACCTTGTGGGTTCATATTTGATTGTGTGGTTATAAACGTAGTTCATCAGTAGCAACATTGCAATCATCTGGCGGTATAATTCTCAAACTTATGATGCACACTCATCCAATGGTCATAAATATGGGGGAGAAGGGGCCCAGGAACGCGCTGGAGCCAATGAAAAGACCTTGTCCCTTTACACTATTATCAGGTACAGCGCCAGGATAGGGTACAACTCCGCACCATCGACTCTAACAACCTGATGGTGCTGCTGGACTTCCGAAGGAAGCTGGCCGCCGGTGAGGGCGGCCAGGTGTGTACCGGCCCCAATGTAGCGCATCTGCCGGCTACTGACGGGTCGGATGTCACAGCAGCTGAACCCGATGAGCCTGGGACGTCTCCCGGGGCAGATGCGGCAGAGTCAGAAGGTGAGCCCCTGCAACGACAGCCCGCCGCACCGGCCACCAGCGTGGGGGAGCGGCCGAACGGTGAGAGTGATGCGCCCGACACAGCGTTACGGTCGCCGCGCGTGGTCGACCGCATCAAGCAGACGAAGTTCCGGCCTCTCACGCCGGAGCAGCGTCAGCAGGTGGTCGACCTGTACCGCGCTGGCGTCCCCGTCAAGGAGATCGTCCGGCAAACGGGTGTCAACCGCTCGACGGTCTACCGGCTGCGCGGGCAGGCAGGGCTGGAACGCAGCCACCGCTTCACGGACGAAGACCGTGCTCAGGCGATCCTTCTCCGCCAGGAGGGCCTGACCATCGCTGAGATTGCCAAGCGGCTGGGTTTCAGTGGCATGACCATCGGGCGTCACCTGGCGGCTGCTCGCGAGGAGTGACGGCAGAGGCAGTGAGCGAGATGCCGTCAGTCTTGACGGCCATTCAAGGTCAACTTGGCGACACCTCCAACCCACTCACCAGCCCACCGGCGTCGGTGTCGAGGGCGTGGGCGATGCGGAGGATGTTGTGGAGGCTGAGGTTGCGTTGGCCGCGTTCGACCTGGCCGATGTACGACCAGTGCAGGGTGGTGCGCTCGGCCAGCTTCTCCTGCGACAGGCCCAGCTGCTCGCGGCGGGCGCGCACACGCCGACCGAACTCACCGGTGGCTGGTGAGAGCGGCGGCTTGCGGTCGGTGGGCACGGCTCCATCTCAACCGGCCGAAGACTCCCAATCCAGAGACTATGTATCTCAGGACGATGTATCCTGTGGCTGTCCGTAGCGGTCGAGCAGGTGAGGAGGTGGATGAGATGAACGGCGGAAGCTGACTATCCCTCGGAACTAGCCCTCTCTCGAGGAGGCGACTGCCTCAGGCTGCTTGGTCTGGGGCAGCTCGTCTTTGGTTGCCCACGTGAAGGCCACGCCAGATTGGGGGAGTAGCCAGCTAGAGGTCTCGACTGTAATCTCCTTGCCTGGTACGGCTTCTGGCGAATGGACGATGCTGGAATCTGGCGTGGTCGCCATCGTGTCACTGACATGGACTTCGGCAATATTGGTGTCCGTGTAGTCCAGACGTAGCGACCAGCCCCGTGTCGGTTGAGCGACGGCGAAGTACAGCCGGTGGCTCCACTGCGGGGTGATGGTGCGGAAGACCTGGCGGATACGGACTGGCTCGCCGCTCCTGGCTTCTTCGTCCAGGTCGACGCTGTAGGTCTGGCCGGTAGCACGAGTACTGCGGCGGATCGGCTGTGGCCGGCCATCGACAATCAGCTCCAGCAGCTCATATGCCTCCCGACGGCGTGCGTCCATGCCAGGGCGTGGTGCCATGAACCAGGTAGAGGTAGCGGGCACATCTTGGCGGAGCTCGTTGTACTCATCCTGGTCAGACACACAAGCGAAGCGCCGGGTAGCACTGCTGGGCACGGTGGTGTACTCCCACTCCACGGTGACGTCCAGCAGAGGAGTACCTGCGGTACTCCTCTCTACTGCAGTAGAGAGCCGAACGCGCACCGCCACGTCGTACCACCGCTCAGCAGCGCGGATAGCTTGGTCGCGGATATCGCGGTAGATCTCTCGCGGGCGAACTGCTCATCACCCAGGCGTAGGGCCATCACGTTAGCGGCGATGTCGTCCAGTAATTCCGGCGTGGCCACACGTTTCAAGTCCTCAGGGTGGATGGCGAAGCCCGCCACCACCGCATCACGCATCGCCGGAGCCTCCTCGCGGATAATCTGGCGGAAGCGGGCCAGCGTATGCGCCTCTTGATCGCGCCGGAACGTGTACTCGAAGAACGTCGACAGCAGCCCTGCACCAAACAGCGTCCCACCCAGCTCGCCCAGCGGCAGCGCATGCAGCCACTGCCAGCTTCCCAGCCGCATTGGTGCCAGCCAGGCGTTGAGCATCATGAGGAGGATGCCGGCAAGCGTCAGGGAGACGGCCAACAGCGCGGCTTTGAGCCGACGGAGGCGGTGGTGGGGAGAAGGAATGCTATCGGACATTACATTATTAATTTTAGCACTTTTATAGTACACTTTGAAAGGTTGGTGTCTCAGAGCTGCAGAATGTTGCAGTTTTGTCACGGCACAACAGAGGTGGCTTGACGGGGCGCTATCTTGTGAGCATGCTACTTCACGCGTGGGCAATGACGACCAATGGAGACATTTGCGTAAGGGCAAGCGTCACCTAAGCTGCAAAATATTCGTTAAGCCGTCAAATACATCAGTAAAGCAAAAAGGAACGTTATGCGTCTCACGCGAGTCAAAGTCGAAAACCACAGCCGTCTCCAGGATCTAGAGCTGGAAGTTCGCCAGCATATGGTGCTCATCGGCCCAAACGACGTGGGCAAGTCATCGCTGCTACGCTGCCTTGACCTCTTGCTAGGTGCTAGCACCGGGCAGCTGTACAACCAAATCACACCTGAGGATCTTCGCGAGCCAGGTCATCCCTTTGCTGTCGAAGCCGATCTTTGTAACTTCTCGGACACCGAACAAGCGTTATTTCCCGATGAGATCACAGTCGACCCAAACGGTGAGAAAGAGCAGACGCTCACGATCCGTCTTGAAGCCAGCTTTGACGACAATGAGACGCTTTCGATAACGCGCACTACACCAAACAAGAACACCGGACGACAGATCTCACGTAACCAACTCCAGGCCATCGGATGGACACTGCTCAACGCCAACGATCGTGCCCGAAATATGAGTGACGATCGCCATTCTCTATTTGATGACGTGTTGGCTGGCGTGGAACTTGGCGATGAGCAAGCTGACTTTGATGGCTTGATCGATGCGATTCGTGGCCAGCTCCAGTGCTCAAATGTACTCACTAAACTTCGGGAGAGGATGTCTGAACAGCTCAGTACGGCCTTGCCAGAGAGAGTTGCACAAAACGATCTGACTTTTGTGCCTGGGGCCGCCGCGGACAATAATGTGCTGGACGGTGTACAGCTTCATGTCAACGATAAGTCGATCAGTGAGCAATCGGACGGTAAGCGTGCCATCTACGCAATTGCCTTGTACGACCTGATCTCGAATGGTGCGAATGTCGTCGCCATCGACGAACCCGAGATTCACCTCCATCCTAGCAGTCAGCGTAGTTTGGCTCGGCTGTTAAAGAATGGGAAGAATCAGAAGATCATTGCAACGCACTCATCCGATATTGTGAGTGCTTTTGATGCTGAACATATTGTTTCTGTCAAAATAAATGGTAAGGTTGTGCAGCCTGCAAGAGGTCTCCTTAACAATGATCAGCGACTGATACTGACGTGGTGGGTGAAAGACAAACTTGAGCCACTGACAGCGCGCCGCATCGTATTTGTAGAAGGGCTGTCAGATCGCATCATTCTCGAACGAGTTGCAGAGCTAACTGGCCGCGAATTAGATCGTCTTGGAGTGACGATCATGGAGGTAGGTGGGTGCAAGAATATGAAGCACGTGTGGAGCCTATTTGGAAAAAACGGATTTGATATACCTGCCTCGATACTCGTTGATGAAGATGCAATTCCTGACGTACCCAAGTACCTCAATATTCAACAGGATGAATTCGAGCGAAACTCGGTCTGGGTTTCGCTAAAAGATCTCGAAGATGAATATGTACAAGCACTTGACCGCAACGCCTTCGTGCATGAGTTATTGTCCTCAAACATGTTTGAAACAAAAAAGCAACAGGAACTAGAAAGTAAGTTTAAGAATGGCGTCATCACCGATGAAGATATCGCTGAATTCTGTCGATTTAAACCAAAACGACACCCAAATCATAAAGTGGCCGCCGCTTCAATTGTAAGACAACTTCTTGATGATTGTTCTGCATCAAGAATAAAAAGCATCATGGACTTACTCAACGATATTGAGAGCGCCTGAAATGCTGGACATAACGCCAAAACAAGCGCAAGTCCGAGATCATCCTGGGCTCTCGCTCCTGATCATCGCGCCTGCTGGTTGTGGTAAGACGGAGACCTTGGCATTACGCGTGAAAGGCCTGCTCGATCGACAAGCCATTGAGGCGCCGCGGCGTATTTTGGTAACGACCTTCACTAATCGTGCGCGCGACAACATGCACGACCGTTTGCGTCGCTACCTCACGCCACGCGAGATGCGTGAGGCGGTCACCGTGTGCAACTTCCATGGGCTCTCCGCGAGGATTATCCAAGCTCATAGCAATGTTATTGGTCTTGACCCGAAGACGTTGACGATGCCGCAGAGCGATTGGGTAGGTGAACGTTGTCGTGCATTAAATCTTAAAGGATTGAGTAACAACGTAAAGAACGATATTAGCACCGCGAAGCGCCAAGGACTGACTGATAAGGAAGTTCTGGTAGAACTTCAGCGTTCGGGTAACCAGTACGCATTGATGATTGAGAAACAGCGCCAAGACGAGGGCCGCTTGACCTACGATGATCTGCCGCGTCTGGCTGAGTTGATCCTCGCCAACGACGAGGTAGCAGCGCTCTACCAGCGGCACTTTGGAGCGATCATCGTCGATGAGTTCCAGGACTTGACACCACAGCAACTGCGGATCGTCCAACGCATTGGCTATAAGAAGACCACCTATGCCGGCGACCTAGCTCAGGGGATCTACGCCTTTGCCGGCGCTCAGCCTGAGTATGTCAAGAGAGAACTAGAAACTGAATGCTCTGAAACCATCAAGTTTGCCGAGTCATTCCGCTCGTCGCCAGCTGTGCTGACGGCGGTTAACTCACTCAATAGTCTGACTGGTGGGCAGACGCTGACGGCAGCCAACCCAGACTCTTGGCCAAGCGGTGGCCTGGCAGGAATCTTGCGTTTTAACAATGCGCACGAAGAAGCTTGTTATATCACACAACTTTGTCAAGGTATTTTGTCTTACGAACGGGCTCCTCGGCAACGAATCGGCATTTCTGCACGCATTAAGCGGCGACGGCAGTTTGTCGATGAAGCGTTCACGGGCAGTGGTCTCCCTTACTGTATCTGGGACAACGGTGTGCTTGATAAGTCCGTGGCGCAAAAGATTCGAAGCATGTTGAGAGGGATCTCGCTGTCCGAGTTCCACAGTGCAGATAATCAGCTGGCGTTCCTTCGGCAAGCCGTTGCTTTTGACAATGAGCAAGATCCCGATGAGCGAACCGCGCTCTCGAGTGCGGTCGACTGGTGCTTGGATCTCTTACAAAAGGATCTAAATCCAGATACTATCCAGAGGCGCATCCAAATTGGTGACAATGATTCACTCATCACTCGTGCTGGAGTACATCTGCTTACTGGTCACGCTGGCAAGGGCCAACAGTTTGATTGGATGGTTGTCGTTGGTCTTGAGGAAGACTACCTGCCCAGTTACCAGGCAATACAAGCTGGCGACAATTCTGCCATGATGGATGAGGAAGCGCGGACACTCGCTGTTATGCTCTCCAGGGCACGGCATGGTGTGCTGGTGACTTCGAGTGATGTCGTGCCGGACGACTACGACCCAAAGCGCAGAAAACAGCAATCACGTTTTTTGGATAACCTTTGTCCTGTTGTGAAGAGGGATCGTCAACAGATCCATGACTGGCTTACGGATGTGGATTGGAGGGCTATCGCAAAGAGGTGATTCAGAGAACGTGAAGTCAACCGATGGAAGGTAAACATAAAGTCGCCGGATGATAGGTAGATAAACTGGGAGCAATTTTACTATGAACTTCATCGGAACAAGGCATTTGTAATGCGCTTCGGCCGGCGAAGTAGAGATGTGTCGCGCGGTGCTACTATATCAACGTACTTCACGCCAGGTCACAACGTCTGGCTTGGTTACACACGAAAGGCAGGAGCGATTAATGGATCGCGGTAAGAAAAAGCGGCTTCGTGATAAAATCTCGCAGAGCATCGACATCACGTCTACGAGGCTCAGTGACGACGAAGCCCAGGAGCTGAGCGACTTTGTTGATGACTACGACAGCTATGCGGGTACCAGCACTACTCGGGAACGCTCCTGGAAGGGCTGGTCATCAGACGGGTACTACCGGCGGACAGAAACGACGACCGATACCTTTATGGAAGACGGCGTCGGCATCCGTCGTGAGACACATATTCAGGACGATGACGGTACCGAATGGACAGACACTGATGAGATCACGGACGGTCGTGGCATCTTGAACTGGTTCCGTGATAATCGCTGACGTTCCGAGATTTTCGTGTACTCGCGACACTGATGTGGAGCAGAGAACACACAAACCATACTGTCCGTTGAAATTTCGCTAACGGGTTTAAGATGTCGTTAACTCGTCACTTTCGGCTTCGGCAGTTAGTAGAGCCACAGCGTCATAATTGCCCTCAGCGACCATGCGCTCGAAGAAGATACGGTAACGGTCGATATACGAAGCACCATTAAAGATGGTGTCGGCGGGAAACGGCATATTGGAAGGGACTCGAACTGCTCCAAGCGATCCTTTGGCTCGTTCGACGAGCATCACAAAGCCGAACCAGGGCTTGAGGCGGCCGAAGAGACCACGCTCGACAGCCATCTGGGAGTCTGCGGCTAGACCGAGAGCCTCTTCTGTTCGGTTATTGAAGTTGTTACCAAAGGAAGGGCCGCGCTGCGACTTGAACTCCATGGCAGCGACGAGAGCGCCGCGGTAGAGCGCGATCAGATCCCAGTTTTTGGCGGGTCGGAAGTAGGCGGGTAGGTTGTTCTGTCCCGTGGTTCTGACTTCGAGTTTAAGGTCGGGGTCGCTTCGCCATAGTGCTGCCACGACCTGCTGCATAGCGTCCATTTGCTTGCCGCCAGTGACAGCAGCGCGGTTCCCAGCGTCCTTCACGCCGGAGAGAACGCCTTGGTGAGCCCGTTGTAGGTCAAGACCGTGCCAGTAGCCAAGGACAGCAGTGCCCCAGCGGTCAGTAGGGAGCTGCTCGTTGTGATCAACCATGCGAAATTCCTGTCGCTAGACGGTGCCTACTGGCAGTCCGTAGGCTTCCTCTGCTGCGCGGGTCGCAGCTTCTCTGTCGCCCGCACGGAAGGCGGCTCGGAGTCGATCCGCCACAGTAGAGGAGATTTGTTCGGGGTTTGGGATCGCGATTTTTCGCAGATACTGAGCCTGGAATCGTAGTGTACCGCCCCGCATCTTCACGCCATACGCGCTAACGAAGGCTTCGGCGACTCGTGATAGGAGGAGGCCTCCAAGTACCTCTAGATCCCACGAAGTTGAGATGATGTAGTAGAGGTTGTGATGCGGGTAATAGCCGCCTGGCTCCAGCACTGGAGTGATCTTGGCCTTCATGTCCTGAAGTAATAGCTTTAGCTGCTCCGCCAGGCCTGGGTACACCTTGTCGATGGTGCGATGCCACCTGGCTGGATTGCGTTTGACGATGAAGCGGTTCTTCACTGCCGGGTGCGCACCGAGTGCCTTGGCAAACTGCGGGTATAATTCTAGATCGATGAGATCTCCGTCATTGTCCCACGGGTTGAGAAGCAGCTTTGTCGGTGGCTTGAGCTTGCCAGAACGGATGTCGTCTGCCATCACGATCGGCAGAAGGCGGTCAGCCTCGACACGATTCACGGTATCTCTACTGACGATGTACGCCTTGTCGGCACCCGTCGCTACGCCGATGCCGATACGAGTTTGTCCGTCATCCTCCAAGGTAGGGAACTACTCCTGGAGTCGCTCCAACAACTTGATGGTGCGAGGCGGGCCGGCGGGCCAGAAGCCGGATGTTTCGAACCAACTAGGCATGCGAGCACCTTCCCAGCCTACACCAGCTGCTTCTCTGTTGGTGCTACGTACGAACTGCAATGCTTCGCGCGCTCCAGTACTGTCAAAGGTCGCAGTGGTGTCGATGACCGTCGCTTCTGCCTGTGGTGTGTTGGCTAGCACGGTGATTGCGGGATAGGCAGAGACCGTTAGCTCGAAGGCGTCGACGTCATGCATCTGCCACACGGATTCCACAGCGTAGTGCGCTGTGATCAGTTCTCTGAGGTGGCTACCGTACGCATTGCGCATCCAACGGTCAGCACAGATGAAGCCCAAGCGACCATCCTTGGCTAGAAGCCCAAGCGATCGCTCATAGAACCCGATGTAGATATCGGAACGGCCTCGCATTGTCGTCCAGCGTGAACGGTAGAGACGCTCAACGTCGTCGTCTAGGTCTTCTGTCCGAATGTACGGCGGGTTGCCGACTACGAAGTCGACGCCATGAGGTATGTCGGCGAGAAGGAAATCGCCGCAGTGCAGCCACCTGTCCGCAATCAGCTCCGCCTTCTCTGGGGTGGCGCCAGCCCGCATGAGCAAGTGGAGTGCTTGCTGACGGCAGGTATCGACGTGTCGCTGACGCAAGTCGATTCCGAACAGGGCGTCTCCGAGCGTCGCCAGATCCCTCTCGTGTTGCTGCGCTGATGCCAACAGGCGCTCAACGATCGGGACGAAGAAGGCTCCGGAACCAATAGATGGTTCAACCAACTGAAGCTCCGTCAGGTCACAGTCGCTGGTGTAGCCAACCAGGTCGAGGATGGTCTCTACTACCCAGCGGCGAGTGAAGACCTCGCCAGGCTCGGCTCGAAGTGTGGCAGCAATCGTCATCGGTGTCTTTCGCTCGGAGGGTGGGCTTGCGGCTGGAGGCAAGATTACCCGAGCACCAACGCAGAGAACGAAGGCGGGCTACGCGCAACGACCGTGAGGCAACGTGGACACGGTATGGCGTCCGTTGGCTCCAGAAGCCCTTCATCGCTGTTGCCAAACAGTTGCGCTACCTACGCAGTTTGCCCAAGCACCTCCCGCCACAAGGGCGACTCCCACCAGCCGGGTAGCTTGAGCATGGTCATGTTCGTGCCGGAGATGGTGAGCGCTTCGCATCTTCATCAACCAACCCAGACCGTGTTACTCATGACCTAGGTTTGGGTAAGGCTATCGTGGTACCCCATAACAGCTGTTTTGACATAATGTACATTATCGGCGCGTTACCCCCAGGCGCGTCGATACCGAGACGTCACCACCAGTTGCAGCGCATCGAGTGCCCCCACCCGGAATAATGCCTCCCGCAGCGCCAGCTGAAACACCCACAGGTTCC
>ERZ773068.1677-NODE-1677-length-10762-cov-6.606612_pt1 | contig 10762 bp, 7 predicted proteins | sample MGYA00580620_ERZ773068 | MGnify/ENA primary metagenome ERZ773068 (study PRJEB29015, sample SAMEA2737983) | human oral metagenome | biome: human oral; feature: human-associated habitat; material: dental | place: China | collected 2101 ... | reverse complement strand
ATCCGGGCAGCGACATGTTGGGGGGCTGCACCTCGAAAAGACGCAGCGCACGAACGCGCACCTGCGGCAACTGCACGGTTTCGCCCTGGGCCTGGGCCGTGTCGCTCACCTGCCCAGCGTCCTGCGCCCAGGCCGGCAGTGCCAGCGCACCCAGCGCCGTGGCCAGCAACGCAGGCACCCGGGCCACGGAAAACCTGTGGCCCGCATCGCCCCTGCGTCTGGCGGCTTTCATCTTGTTCATTGTCATCGGTCGATTCCTCATCTGTCCTGTCATGGGCGGGATGCGGCGTCTTTCCGGAAAGGATCGGAAAATGCCGGATCGCTCAGGAACGTTTCATCCGTCAGCGTCTTCAGGAAGGCCACAATGTCTGCGCGATCCTGCGCCGACAGGCCCCGGTCGCGAACGAGCGGACTCTTGTGCGGGTTGGCACGTCCATCACCGGCACGCGGGCCGCTGGTGATGTTGCGTCCGCCACCGGCCATGATGGCCACCGCCTCTTCCAGTGTCGCCACCGAACCATCGTGCATGTAGGGCTCGGTCACGGCCACGTTGCGCAGGCTGGGCACCCGGAAGGCCCCCATGTCGGCCGGGTTGGCGGTGATTTCCTCGACGCCGGTGTTTTCTTTCGGGTAGTCGCCCCGACCATTCAGGTTATAGAGCCCGATGTTGTGATACCGGACCTTCAGCGTCGTGGTCTCGACGCTGACGAACTGGTCATCGAAATTGGGGGGTTGATGGCACTGCGTGCATTCGGCCTTCTCGAACAGCTGCCGGCCGCGCAATTCCTGCTCCGACAGCGTGGCCTTGCCCTGCAGGTAGCGGTCATAGCGGCTGTCGGCCGTGACCATGGTGCGCTCGAAGGCGCTGATGGCCTTGAAGATGTTCTCCCAGGTCAGCGGATCGCCCTTGGCATCGGGAAACGCCTGTTGAAAGCGGGCTGGATAATCCACATCCTGGGCACTGGCCAGGCGCTTCAGCACCTCCTGAACGGAACTGTCGTTCACGCCCATCTCCACGGGTTCGGTACCGAACACGGGGTTCGGGATCTGGGCTTCCAGCGACATCAGCACCGGATTGGACCAGGTCTGTGTGGCATGCCAGGCCACGTTGCCCAGCCCCATGGAATTGCGGGGATGCTGCACGTGGGTGATGCCGCGCGGACGGTCCTTGCCGTCGGCAAAGGCACGCGCCTGTTCATGACACGAGGCACACGACATGGTGCCGTCACCCGACAGGCGCCGCTCATGGAACAGGTAGCGCCCCAGCGCCACCTTGGCAGCATTCATGGGGTTGTCAGCCGGCACGCGAGGTGCCGGCATGTGCGAAGGAAGCTTCCATTCCCAGGCGTCAGGCGGGCTGTAGGCCGGATAGATCCAGTCCAGCACGGTGGGCGTGGCCGCCTTCCCCTGACTGGCACCTGCATCCTGCGTCGTGCCGCTGTCCGAGGAGCTGCCTCCTCCACATCCCCCGCAGCTCAGCAGCAGCACCAGCATGGCACCCGCTGCACGTCGGGACACCTCACGCCGACATCGGCGACCGTCGTGCAATGGCAAACGGACGGGCAGAGCATTCATGAGAGACCTCCTGCAGTGACACGGGCCACCCCGCAGGCAGCCCGGGCAGGGGAAGCGACCCACTTCGCTTCCCCTTTTTCCTCATGCGGCATGCTCACCGGGGTGGGCATACCCGCATGAAGTGACAGCGCCGCTCAGGGCGTGACGGCCTTCAGCACCTTCTGCGTCTTGCCGGCCACGGCCACGCCGGTGCCGCTGCCATCGACCTTCCAGTCGAGCGCCAGGGCATCGAAGGGCTTGGCGCAGGCTGCATCGGTTGCACCGGACATGCAGCCGCCAGCGCCTTCGGCCTTGCTGGAGATGTCATAGTTGAACAGCGCGCCGGCATCGAAGGCCACGACCTGGCTGGCGGGATTGAAGCCTGCCAACGTGACGGTGACCCGGTTGGGGGCCTTGCAGCTGGAGATCGGCGTGCCTTCGGCCGGGTTGCCCACGCAGCCGGTGGAACCCAGGTGCAGGCGCACGGAACCCTCTTCGGCCTTGCCGTCCTTCACCTCGGCCGACTCCCAGGCCGTGGGATCAACGGTCTCGTTCTGGTCGAACTGGATGTTGGTGAACTTGCGGCCACCGCGCCAGTTCCAGGACATGGACGGATGCACGGCGTTCTGCAGCACGCGCGGCGTGGTCGCGTCAGCCGCATTCAGGTGGTTCAGCTCGAAGGGCACACCCAGCGTCATTTCCACGCCGGTATAGCTGCCTGCCGGCACCGTGCCTTCGATGACGGCATTGGTGGCGGCGGAACCGTCGCACTCACCCACGCCCTTCTGCTCCAGGTCGATCAGGCTGACGGTGTTCTTGCCGTCGTTGCTGGTGTAGTTGTAGTCGTTGGCCTGCTTGAGCTTGAGGGCCTCACGGGTGCCGTCGGCCTTGATCAGGCTGACGTTGGAGATGTAGAAGCGGAAGTCCTCGATCTGCACGGCACGCTGCTTCGTGCCCAGCTTCGTCGTGCTGGTGCAATCGATCTTCTCGGTACCGTTGTAGGCCGCGAACTTGATGCTCACGTCACCCGTGGTGCCGGTCTGCCAGGTGCCACCCGTGGTGCCGGTGGTACCGGTCGTACCCGTCGTGCCGCTGTTGCTGGTAGCGGTGCTGTTGTTGTTGTCATCGCTGCCGCAGGCAGTCAGGCCGACGGCGCAGGCCAGCAGCAGGCCGGCGTAGATGGGGGTCTTGGCGAAACGTTTCATGAAATGACTCCTTTCCTTGGAAGGATGAGAATGGATGGAAACGATGCGAGCGAGAATGGCGACAGCCAGCGGACGATCCGTTTCGCGCTTGCGAATCCGGAGTCCGACCAAACAACAGACAAGCGATCAAGGCACGCCCGGGACTGGGTGCTTGCCCGGAAAGGGCGCCGATGCTTCAGGCAGCCGCAGCAGGCTGCCCAGCGGGAGGCCCACGCGGATGCGCGGGCGCAATCTGCCGGGCAACGAGCGTCACCCGGGCGGCAGGCACTTGCACCATGGCAGGTGCCGTGACGGCGTCGAAGGCAGCCACCGGCATGGGCGGCGCCAGAAGATGAACCAGGACCACGCATAGTGCGCAGTGATCCAGATGCAGCCCGCCCTCATGCGAACCCTGGGACACGGGCATTACCGGGCCATGTGCAGCCCGATGATCGGGGGGAACATCCGGCGGTTCGGCAGGCTGCCCGGATGCTTCGTGCGGCATGCAGTGATCCATCCACGCGGCCTGCACGACGTGCCGATGGGACAGGCCGTGAGCGGCTTCATGGGCTGCCAGGGCGCGCGACACCGTAGGCGCGAGCAGGGCCAACCCGAAGACCCACAGGGTAAGCCAGACCAGCCCACGATGACAAAAGCCGCGACGGTTCATGCCGATGATGCCGATGGAAACGGCGCGAGACGCGGGGCGCCCGGCCAGCCTGCAATACCTGAACGATGCACTGCCTGCCAAGCCATGTGACATGGCCATGCGTCAAGACCCTTGACGTGGCATGACAGCTTTCATGAGCCTCCTTGGACGAAAGCTGGATACAACATATCAGCCTTCTGATGTGAAAGATTATATACAGCTTATGAACTTGCACCAGCCCGCCATTCATAATGACATCTGTTTCGGGTTGGGCGACAGAAAAACGCCCGAAGAATGTCACGAAAATCCTGGCAATGAAAAGCGGATCGACGCCCTGTCGATAAAAATGTCAGGGTAAACCCGTAAGCTTCGCACCCCAAAACCCCTTGCAGGGCAGGCCTGAACGCCCTCCCCGGAAGAGAGGCACACAAAATAAAAGCGTCCGTTCGGACATATTCCGTCACGGACGCGTAAGCCAGAAAAATCAAGGCCCGATCCTTTTCGGAACGGGCCATCGGATTGCCTCCACGGCTGTCGATCGATTTTGCGCCTTCTAAATTGATAATGCGCAAATTAAGGCATCAGGCCGTCTGACTCACCTTCGACGTCCTGGGCGATGCGTTCTCGCTCTCGATGCGGGCCAGCACCTCGGCCAGTCGCTGCTCGGCCCATTCGTTGCCGATCTGGCAGGTACCGGCATACTGGTGACCACCACCGCCGAAGCGCGTGCACAGGTCGCCGATGTCGATCGTCGAGACCGTGTTGAAGATGGAGCGGCCCAGCGCAAAGACCGTGTTGGCCTTCTCGCGCCCCCACATCACATGCAGCGACATCGTGCAGTTGGGGAACAGCGCATAGACCAGGAAGCGGTTGGCCGCGTAGATGATCGACTCGTTGCGCATGTCCAGCACCACCGTGTTGCCCTGCACGTGGGCGCAGCGGCGCAGCTGCTCGATGGCCTTCGATTCGTGCTCATGGTAGCAGCGCACGCGTTCGGCCACGTCCGGCAGCGCCAGGATGCGACCGATGTCCATGGAGCGGCAGGCGTCGACCAGCATCATCATCAGTTGCAGGTTGGAGATGCGGAAGTCATGGAAGCGCCCCAGACCGGTACGCGGGTCGGCAAGGAACCCAAGCAGCGTCCAGTCACGCGGATGCAGCACGTCGGCCAGCGTGTACGAGGCGCTGCCTGCCTTGTCGACGGCAGCCATCAGCGCCGGCGAGAAGTGCGGGAAGCGGCTCTCACCTCCGAAGTGGTCGTAGATCACGCGGGAGACCGAGGCCTCGCCCACCCCCATGACCAGGTTGCTGTAGCCCACCCTGGGCAGCACCCGCGACCCCGGCGCCTGGTAGTCGAACACCTGACCGGCCGTGGCCACGTAGGGCAGGTTCACCAGCATGTCGTCCTTGTCCACGTGCACCTTGCCGTCCTGCACATCCTTCGGATGCACGAACATGACGGCATCGACCACGCCGATGTCTCGCAGCATGGCGGCGCTGACCAGACCATCGAAGTCGGAACGGGTAATCAGGCGGTAGGGTTCGGTACGCATGGGAAAAACCTGCTTCTGCTCACGGTGCAGCAACGTGCACCACCAATTGGGCAGTATCTTCCCTCTCGGGCAGGCTGAATGCTCCTGGCCGATATGCGGCCACCCCGTCCGTACCGGCGGCCCGGCATGGTGCACCGCCACAATCGCCAGGGCCCGCCCTCTCCGGGTTTTCACCGATAGGGCACGCTCCGTGCTGCAGAGCACCGTTAAGATTGTCCGATGCCCAAGCACGCCATCCCCCACCCCCCTTCCGCCACGCCGTCCAGCATGCTGGACGGTGACAGCCTGCCGGCCACCCTGGCCCGCACCATGCTGGCCGGCTTCAATCGGCACTACGGCCTGTTCCGCTACAACGCGCAGCAGGCCAAGACCTGTTTCGAGAACGCCGCCTGGCACCGGATGCGACGGCTGGCCAGCGAGCGCATCACCTTCTACGACCAGCGCGTGAGCGAGGCGGTCGAGAAGCTGCGCGCCCAGTTCAACACCGACAGTCTGGCCGACGACGTCTGGGCCGAGGTGAAGCAGTACTACGTGCTGCTGCTGGCCGAGCACCAGCAACCCGAGCTGGCCGAGTCCTTCTTCAATACCGTCAGCACCCGGCTGCTGCAGCGCCAGTATCTCCACAACGACTTCATCTTCGTGCGGCCGGCGGTCTCCACCGAGCACCTGGACGGCACGCCGCCCTCATTCCGGGTCTATTACCCGGAGAACCGGCCCTGGAAGGAGGTCCTGCGCCAGGTCCTCATCGACATGGGGCTGGCCTGCGGCTACCGGGACATCGAGGATGACCTGCAGAAGGTGATCGACGCCGCCCCCACCCTGTTCGGCGAGCAGGCACCGCGGGCCATGGATTGCCAGGTGCACGTGCTGCGCTCGCTCTTCTACCGCAACAAGGGCGCCTACCTCATCGGCCGCATCGTCAATGACGGCGAGGTGCAGCCCTTCTCGCTGCCCCTGCTGCGCAACGGCCAAGGCCGCGTGTTCATCGACACGGTGCTGTTCGCACCCGAGCACATCGAGGGGCTCTTCAACTTTTCGCGGGCCTACTTCATGGTGGACATGGCGGTGCCGTCCGCCTACGTGCGCTTCCTGCGGTCGCTGATGCCCACCAAGCCGCAAGCCGAGCTCTACACCATGCTGGGCCTGCACAAGCAGGGCAAGACACTCTTCTACCGCGACCTGCTGCAGCATCTGCACGAATCCACCGATCATTTCATTGTGGCCCCCGGCATCAAGGGTCTGGTGATGGGCGTGTTCACGCTGCCCTCGTTCCCGTATGTCTTCAAGTACATCAAGGACGTGCGCCGCAAGGACATCAGCCGCGAGTACATCGAGGATCGCTACCACCTGGTGAAGAACCACGACCGTGCCGGCCGGATGGCCGACTCGTGGGAATACTCGGACGTGCCCTTCCCCAAGAAACGGCTGTCCCCCGAGCTGCTGGCCGAACTGAGAGCCACCGCCCCCTCGCTGATGGTCGAGGAGGGCAACTGCATCGTCATCCGCCACCTGTACATCGAACGGCGGATGACCCCGCTGAACCTTTACCTGGAACAGCAGACCGACGAGGCCGCGCGCGAATATGCCGTCTATCAGTACGGCATGGCCATCCGCGACATGGTGGCGGCCAACATCTTCCCGGGCGACATGCTCTACAAGAACTTTGGCGTCACCCGCCAGAACCGGGTGGTCTTCTACGACTACGACGAAGTGCAGTACCTCACCGACTGCAACTTCCGCAAGGTGCCCGAGCCGCGCACGCCCGAGGACGAGATGGCGTCCGAGCCGTGGTATCCGGTGGCGCCCAATGACGTGTTTCCGGAAGAGTTCAGCACCTTCCTGCTGGGCAACCCCCGCGTGCGCCAGCCCTTCCTGAAGCACCATGCCGAGCTGCTGGACCCCGTCTGGTGGCAGAACCAGCAGGCCCGCATCCAGCAGGGCATCCTGGACGATGTCTTTCCCTATCCCCGGCGACTGCGCTTTTCCCGGGTCGACGAGGATCCCGGACGCCCCGCATCACCCCAGAAGCCCGGACGCTGAAGATCCACGGGCGCCCGACACAGGAGACAGGAACACATCATGGAATCCGACCCGATCGTCATCGTATCCGCTGTCCGCACCCCCATCGGGGCCATGCTGGGCGCACTGTCGGGGCTGGAGGCCACCGATCTGGGGGCCGTTGTCATCAAGGCCGCCGTCGAGCGCGCCGGCATCGCCCCCGACCAGGTCCAGGAAGTGCTGATGGGCTGCGTGCTGCCCGCCGGCCAGGGCCAGGCACCGGCCCGGCAGGCCACGCTGAAGGCGGGACTTCCGACATCCACCGGCGCCACCACGCTCAACAAGGTGTGCGGCTCCGGCATGAAGGCCGTGATGCTGGCCCATGACCTGATCAGGGCCGGCAGCCAGGACGTGGTGGTGGCCGGCGGCATGGAGAGCATGTCCAACGCCCCTTACCTGGTACCCAAGGGCCGTACCGGCTACCGCTATGGCCACGGCACGCTGCTGGACCACATGGCCTACGACGGCCTGGAAGACGCCTACAGCAAGATGCCCAACGGCGGCGGCAAGTCGATGGGTCTGTTTGCCGAAGACTGCGCCAGCAAGTATCACTTCACCCGCGAAGCGCAGGACGCCTACGCCCTGGAGTCCTCGCGCCGAGCCCGCACCGCCAATGAAGACGGCAGCTTTGCCTGGGAAACGGTGCCCGTCACCATCCCGGGCCGCAAGGGCGACGTGGTGGTGGAGCGCGACGAGAGCCCGTTCAAGGTCGACCCGTCGAAGATCCCCAACCTGCGTCCGGCCTTCGTGAAGGACGGTACCGTCACCGCCGCCACCTCGTCGTCGATCTCCGACGGTGCGGCCGCACTGGTGCTGATGCGCCAGAGCGAGGCCCGCAAGCGCGGCCTCACCCCCGTTGCCACGCTCGTGGCCCATGCCACCTTCTCGCGTGAGCCCGAGTGGTTCACCGTCGCGCCGGTCGGCGCCATCGAGAAGGTGCTGGCCAAGGCCGGCTGGCAGACCGCTTCCGTGGACCTCTACGAGATCAACGAAGCCTTCGCCGTGGTGACGATGGCCGCCATGAAGGAACACGACCTCCCTCATGACAAGGTCAACATCCATGGCGGTGCGGTCGCTCTGGGGCACCCCATCGGCGCCTCCGGCGCCCGCGTGCTGGTCACGCTGCTGGGCGCCCTGAAGAAGACGGGTGGCAAGCGCGGCGTTGCCTCACTGTGCATCGGCGGCGGCGAAGCCACCGCCATCGCGGTGGAGATGGCCTGAATCGGGGCCATCCACGCCCCGACCCATCAGACTGCCGCAGGAGATCCAGCCGCAACCGGATCAGATCATCCGCAGCAGGATCTCGCCAACGCGGTGGTCGGCCTGCTTGCCCACCACCAGGTTGGCCCGCCCCCGCGTGGGCGCGATGTTCTCGCGCAGGTTGCGCAGATTGATCTCGCGCCAGATGTCGCTGGCCACCTTCAGCGCCTCGTCCTGCGACAGGTGCTGGTAATGGTGGAAATAGGAGTCCGTCCGGCGGAACGCTGTCTGCTGCAATGACAGGAAGCGATGCTGATACCAGCGCTCGATGTCAGCCTCGGCGGCATCCACATAGATGGAGAAGTCGAAGAAGTCGGACACCACCACGCTGGCCTGGGGTGCGCCAGCACTGCGCTCCACCCCCCAGGTCTGCAGCACGTTCAGCCCCTCGAAGATGAGGATGTCGGGCTGCTCGACCCGCTGCATCTGGCCGGGCACGATGTCATAGGCCTGGTGGGAGTACACCGGTGCTTCCACCACCGGCTCGCCTGCCTTCAGCGCCCCCAGGAAGGAGATCATTCGCTTGCGGTCGTAGCTTTCCGGAAAGCCCTTGCGCTGCATCAGGCCACGCGCCTGCAGCACCCGGTTGGGATGCAAGAAGCCGTCGGTGGTGACCAGCGCCACCCGGGGGTGGTCGGGCCAGCGAGCCAGGAGCGCCTGCAGCACCCGCGCGAAGGTGCTCTTGCCCACCGCCACGCTGCCGGCAATGCCGATCACATAGGGACGTGCCCCCACCGGGCGCCCCAGGAAGTCGTCGCACACGCCCGAGAGCGCTTTGGCCGAACGAAAGTGCAGATTCAGAAGCCGGGATAGCGGCAGGTAGATTTCCACCACCTCGGGCAACGAGACCTGGTCGTTGACGCCGCGCAGGGCGATCAGCTCGGACTCGGACAATGTCAGCGGCGTGCTGGAGCGCAGGCCAGCCCATTCCGCACGGCTGAAGCGCTGGTAGGCGGAAAAGCCATCCCCGGCCTTCCCCGGCAACACGGCCTGAGATTGCGCCGCGAGCTTCTCGATGCTGTCCATGGTCACGCGATGCTCTCCTCGATCACCCTGTCTGGCCCGGCCCTGGGCATCGGCCCCAGGGAGCAGCAGCCTGCCGGGCACGGCCCGGGCGACTTCACTCGGCCCGAACGGGCGCCCTGTCGACTGTCTGCACAAAACGACACCTGCCCGCAACAGCCCCCGTGTTACCAACACCCCGACCTACCCGAAACATCAGGGACAGACCCCATCAATCCGGATCGGCCTGGCGATGACCGGGCAGCTGGCTTACCTTCGGCAAGATGCTGATGATACTGGGCAGACGGCCATGAAGCAGGCTCTTGCATGCTCATTCGGGTATCCCCCGGGCCGCTTTCGGCCACGATGCACGCCATTTTAGTAATTATTATCGACAGTGATGCGATTCAACGACATGTGTAAATCGAATCTACATTTCCTTGCACAATAGCCGGTAAGGCGTCGACGCACGCCCGCAGCCCGCGCGGCACCTGTCGCCAGACAAGGAGACTGACGACTCATTCACAAATGGATACGAGTTTGAATCAAAAGTTACGGCCATAGATCACATTGAGCCGATCATTCTGATGGAATGGCGCCCCGGGTCCACGCTAGAGTAACAGTCTGGCCGTCGTTTTCCGTATGCGTGGCCGGCCCTTCGACCGGCAGCGGCCCCAGGCACCCCGCCAGACCGGCACAGGTTTTCTGTAACACAACCGCCCTTTTCGCCATGACCACGATACGTTCCCTGTCAGCCCTGGTACTGGCCAGTTTCCTGGCCGCCTGCGCCAACATGAGTTCCCTGCCGCCGGCCCCCGACAAGGCGCCCAAGCACAACTACGTCTACCAGATCGGCCCCGGTGACGAGCTGGACCTGAAGGTCTGGCGCAACCCCGACCTGTCGGTGAAGGCCCCGGTGCGCCCCGACGGCAAGATCACCGCGCCGCTGATCAAGGACATCGTGGCCGTGGGCAAGACGCCCCAGGTGCTGGGCCGCGAGATCGAGGAAAAGCTGGCCACCTACATCCGCGACCCCAGCGTGTCGGTGGTCGTCACCAAGATCGTGGGTGACCCGCTGTCGGTGGTCCGGGTCATCGGCCAGGCGCAGAGCCCTGGCGCCGTGCCCTATCAGAACGGCATCACCCTGCTGGACGTGATGACCAAGGCCAACGGCCTCACCCGCAAGGCGGCCGGCAACCAGGCCATCCTGATCCGCGCCATCGAGAACAACAAGCAGTACCGTGTCCGGCTGGAGGACCTGCTCAAGCGCGGCGACCCCAGCGCCAACGTCGAGATCGCCCCGGGCGACTCGATCATGATCCCGGAAAGCCTGCTGTAACGTCCGGCTGGCCGCCGGGCAGCCCTCACATGGCGCCCGGCCGCCCCGAACACGCATACTGTCCGACGCGACAAAGCATCTTCTGCACAGAATTCCATGCTTGACCTCCTGAAGTCCTACAAAACCTACCTGTCCGGGCTGTGGAAGTACCGTGTCTCCGGGC
>ERZ773068.1670-NODE-1670-length-10783-cov-34.692673_pt1 | contig 10783 bp, 19 predicted proteins | sample MGYA00580620_ERZ773068 | MGnify/ENA primary metagenome ERZ773068 (study PRJEB29015, sample SAMEA2737983) | human oral metagenome | biome: human oral; feature: human-associated habitat; material: dental | place: China | collected 2101 ... | reverse complement strand
CAGAGCCGACGACCATTCGTGCCAACCGCGACATGATGCGCCACGTCATCTCGAACCTGGTATCAAACGCGGTGCGCCACGGCGATGCGGGGAGTGTGATAAAAATTATATGCGACCAGCATGAGCTGGCCATCGAAAACGCCTGCAAACCACTCACCGAACAGCAATTCCAGCACGTCTTCGACCCGTTTTATCGCAGTTCTGACGGCACGAAGCAACATGCCGACAGTAGCGGCATTGGTCTCTATACTGTGAAAATGCTACTCGACGCTAAGGGCCTGGACTATGAGTTTGTGCCACACGGACAGGGTATGCGGTTTGTGGTGAGGCTATAATTTTAGATGTTTATCGTAACTTATAATCTCCACACCCTGCCGCATAAAAAATTCACGCGCTTCATCATCCAACTGGCAATTCACGAAACGTGATCGCGCCGCCAATTCGCCGCTACCATAAACAAATTGCGTTTCCTCGTCGTATTTCATGCCGCGAAAGTCGCAGCCTTCCGCCTCAATAATAGCTTTCACACTACGAAAATCTATATTCCGAACCGACGAATTGGTAAAATAAATCGGCTGCCCGTAAATATGCTTTGCGCCGTCCAGGTTACAGTTCTCAAATACAAAAAATCCCATGACAAACTGGTCAAAATCAACGCCAGAAAAATCCTCATCTATAAACCGAACAATCTCGCCGTCGGGGATGACAGGGTAACGCTCGCGCTGGTAGGCTGGCAAATCGTTGGCGCGAATGGCGACGGTGATTTTATTAGTAGATCTCATAATACAAGAATAGAGCAGTTTTTGGTTTATGCCAAAGACAAGGGCAGACATGCTTAGGTCTGCGAAGTAGCGACTAGATTAGACTAGCCCTGATCCTGACGGGGCACATCCTGCCAGCCACGGTTCTGAGGGATGTCTGCGAGCGTGCCGTCGGCGTTGTAGACCACCGTCGCATGCCCGATGGAGCCATCTCCAGTGGGTTCGTGCTGGTTGTAGTAGTATCCGCCCGGAACGTTGGGATCGTTGGTCGAGTTGACGGTGTGGGAGGTCCCATCCGGGTCGATCCAACGCTCACCATCCTGGTAGCCGCTCATGGACTACACCTTTCTACTAGTGCCTGCTCAATGCGCAGAATTACGCAAAAAGCTGATATATATCAATACTGGAATCCTTTGTCAAGCGATTTTACGGAAATCGCAGTAAAATGTATTATTAGTCCATGGAATTAATCTACGCGACGACCAATAAACACAAACTTGCCGGCGCTAAGCAGGCGCTGGCTGGAACGGACATTAACTTGATCGCGCTAGACAAAACCTTGCCTGACGTGCCAGAAATCCAATCCGATGATCAAGCGGCTGTCTCAGTTGATAAGGCTCTGAAATACTACGAATTATTAAAGCGTCCGCTAGTAGTGATGGACTCAGGTCTGTTCATCGATGAATTGAACGGCTTTCCCGGCGTTTACACCAAATACGCGCTCGACACCATCGGTATTGACAGGATAGTTCAGCTGCTCGGCGGCGCCGCACGGGCGGGGTATGCGGTTTGTGGTAAGATTTGAGTAGGAGGATGTAATGGACAGAGAGCTAGAGAAAATGAGTTTGGAAGAATTGTGGCAATTATTCCCCATATTTCTTGTAGAACACAATAGAGAATGGGCACGCTGGTATGATGAGGAAGTGAAAGCCATCTCCTCATTGGTGCCAGAAAAATACATAACACAAATATCTCACATTGGTAGCACGGCCATCCCAAATATACAGGCAAAGAATATAGTAGATATATTGCTTGAAGTCCCGTCGGAAAAAGAATTAGAGCCTGTAAAAAATATCCTTGTTGAAAATAATTGGTTGTGCATGAGTGAGAAAGCAAAACGAATCTCATTGAATAAGGGCTATACTAAACAGGGCTTTGCGGATAAGGTATTTCATCTCAACATTAGGGTTGTGGGGGATAATGATGAGATCTACTTTAGGGATTATTTAATTGAGAATGGCGACATTGCCAAACGGTACGAGAAATTGAAACTAAAACTTTGGAAGGAATTTGAGCATGACAGAGATGGATATACTGATGCAAAAAGCGATTTTATCAGAAAGTATACTAAAATAGCTAGAGAAAAATACGGGTCCAAGAATAGGTCGTCTTAAATTGTGAGTAGTAAAGTCGTCAAACAGACTCCCAGCCCCTGCTTTACATAAAGCTTCCGCCGTCAGCATATCATGCGGAAGCGCTGGCTGTCTGTGCTACAATTAAACCATGAAGATTATTGATACCATAACCCTCGCCGAGCTTCGCCCGATGGCCGAGAGAATGTACGGGACGATGGTCAAGGCGGATGTCGATGTTGCGAAGAAAATTGTGGTGATCGACATGGATATGCATGCTGATGGTGAAGCGTATTTGTTAGAACGTGGATCGCAACAAGCAGATCTATGGGGGATCAACCTACATCCAGATAAGTTTGGCACTGATGACTTTATCGAGTTTGACAGCATGATAAACATCCGACCGCGGCAAAGCAACTCGTCGCGCGATGTGCTCGACCAAGCGATACGCCAGCAAATTATCGATATCATCGCCGGAGTCGTCCGTGAGTGAACATGTCTTTGATCGGCAAAAGTGGCAGAGCTTAACGATTTTCGAGCAAATGGGCAACATCGGCTCAGAGGTCGGGCGAGCGTTTGCCGCCCGGCGCCGCGGCGATACGGCTGCGATGACTGGCGCCTGGCAGCGCGGCTTGGACTTATTGGACGCCACCGCCGAGCAACTCGCCCGCCAAAAATCGCCAAAACTCCGCGAAGTCCTGCGCGCTCGCGAGCTATTCGCCGGCATGGAGGATGAATCGTTGGAGGATTACTTTATGTGGTTTGCGTTGGCGGCACGGAGGGATAGATAATAAAACGTATGAAAATCATCACCAAAAAATCCTACCCTGATTTATTCGAAAAAGTCCTAGCGGGCGAGAAAACATTTGATATGAGGATGGCTGATTTTGACATCCAACCCGGCGACGTCCTGGAACAGATTGAGGTAAATTATGACGGAACACCAACCGGCCGCAAAGTCCGTCACGTGGTCGGCGAAGTTTTACGCACGAAAGAAGTTGATTTTTGGAAACAAGAAGATGTTGATCAATACGGCTATCAGGTGATATCGCTTGCCGAGCGGGTTGATTAGTACAAATTTTAGAAAGTTACTGCGATAAGGAGCAAAGATGACCAAATCCATCATCTGTAAAGATGTCTTCGGTAATCAATACACCGTTCCCGTTGACGAACTAAATATTCGCGTCGGCGTGTATGCAGTTATTGTTGAGGATAATAAGATCCTTTTAACTCGGCAATGGGACGGTTACAGCCTAATTGGTGGCGGTGTCGAGAAAGGCGAAACGATTGAGGAATCAATTGTCCGCGAAGTTAAGGAAGAGACTGGATTAACCATCATGCCGGATAAAATCATTCACCAGACAACTACTTTTTTCAAGCGCAATTCTGAGTCGCAAGCCAACCAGTCAATCCAACTGTACTTCAACCATAGTCAGCTACACGGGCAAATAAATAACGACAACATAACCGACAGCGAGAAGACCTACACCAACGGCACGCCGGAGTGGGTTGATTTGGATAAGATTGACGGCATAAACTTCCGGCATAGCGTGAGTTTGAGGACGATTTTGCGGGCGTATCGGGAGACTACTAATGACAGATAAAGTATTGTGTAAGATATATCTAGGACGAATGAAAGCTTCTTACTTCTTTTTTCATATAAATCACTCTACCCAGTCTGGTTTGTATGTTGCTTCTGCTAGATAATAACAACAACGTCCATGAGGATCTCGTATGTCGTAGCCCGCCTCCGTATCATCATGCTGGCGAATTTCTATAAACTTATCATTTCTATATGGAGCGACAATACGCGTAAACTCAAACTCGTATCTGCCTGTTATCTCTTTTAATTCGTAACTTTGGTCGAGCGGATCAGAATAGTCCGTAGTAACAAGGATGAATGAACGTAGTGAATCGTGGTCTGCGCTTTGGAATAAATAGAATTGGGTGTCCGGATACAATATAAAGAGCATTGCAAATGAGCGTATATATTCTGCGTCTTTGAGAACGGGGAAAGCCTCGATTATAAACTTTGGCAAGGATAATTTGATGTTATTTTTCATAGTATTAAATTATAACTTGAATTTAGGAAATGTGGACAGTTTTATGACTTGTCCAGGCTATATAGATCGAAATCTAGTCAGCAAGGGAACGATACTCATTATCATCAAACAAACCCCCAGCGCCCGCTGCTCGATACAAAGCATCTACCGCTAGAAGTGCATCATGCTGAAGTGTCGGCTTGCCACTAATAGTCTCATCATAAAAACCTTGCAACGACTCTGGATAGCCCTCGTCTGGCGCGTCATATAGAAATATGTCCTGTAGCAGCTTTTTCTGTTCAGGCTGAATATCATCAAAAAACTCTGGATGAAAATCATAAAACCATTCTAGGCGAGTTTGCAGTTCTAGGTATCTATCGTAGTTCATGGCTATATTATAGTTCAGGGAATGACCCCTCATAGTAGTTTGGTTGTGTCAACAACCCATGGGCTTGGACGCATTCTGTAAATCTTCCTCTATTCTCTTACGTAATCCGTTATAGATAGTTGGTTGTTTGCCTGCCTCAAGCTCATTGATCAAATCATATATATAATCGTCCATGATGACAAAGTCTGCTTGAGCATCATAAACTGGTTTACCAATAAGCTCGTGGACTATACTATAAATATTAGTCAATTGTTTGACATCTCTTCTATCTAAAGCATTATCTATAAGAAATAATAGTTCTTTAGCTATTGATATTGTAACCGGACTATTCATTATGTAATTATATTTTCTTTGAATGTGAGCAGTTTATAGACTTGCTCGGGTCTATTATGTCACTCCTCTCGGTAGGCATCACGGTCCGCGACCAGATTGCCATAGGCATCGTAGTGATCGTGGCGTTTTTTGACACGGAGTTCCTTGTCTCCGTAGAAGTCGACACGATCAAGGTGACCAGATGCGATGAGAGTCTCTCCGTCACGTGGGCCAATTCCAAATGACGTAGTAACCTCCTGACCGCTACTGGTGCTACCATAGACTGGCGGTGTCCAGTTGCGATTACCGTACACCTCGCCATTGCCAAACGCACAGTCAGGACCGCCACGGCAAGCCGATCGACGATGCACCATAACCGTGTCATGCGACAGAATCTGATAGCTCAGATCGTCGTCGAAATTGCATCGGTACCAATCGGTACCAGTAGGCAGTTGGCTAGGTGTGGCAACAGTATGTCGCCCGTTCGACAACCTTCTGAGAATGCAGTTGTCACCGCATTCGACGTCGCATCTCTCTGAGTAGCTCATAAGAGACCTTTCTCGAGTAGAAGGAACAGCGCAGGATTATTCCAAAACGCCAATATATATGTATCAATAATAGAACCCGCTGTCAAGCGATTTTACGGAAATCACCGTCAACTCCGCCATGCTACAACCGCACAAATACAAAATCAGCCAACTTTTCGCCTTTCCGCCCCATCCATGCTATACTAAAAACACAACCAACATCGCGGCTTGCGACGGCGGTGGCTGTAATCCGAAGGGAGGTGGGGTAGTGATGTAACTCGCGGAAAGATAATTCGTTAAGCGGTGTTTTGATAGCCTCCATATTCCAATTTACCGACCAGTACGCATACTTTCTTAAGAGGTAACGCCCGCTCGGCGAAAACCAACGTGGTACTTTTCGAAAAGTACCGTGGTAGTTTAGAAAAAGTACCGTGGTAGTCTCAAAGCTCTACTACAATGTGTTGATTAATCAACGGATTTCCATGTTACGCTCAAATCCAAAGGCGTCGCCGAAGAAAAAGACGTCAATCCTAGCATCATTGAAGAGGCCAAAATCCGCTTCGTCGCAGGCAGCGTCCTCAAAAAAGAACTGAAAAACACCAAATTCGAAAAGGACGCCGAACCAAAGAAAGACACCCCAGCGCCGAAGCCAGGGGCGTAAATAACCATAAAACGCCAGGCCGCTCCGTATTCTGTCGGGGTTCTATTTCTTCCAATCAGAGCGGTTGGCGTGCAGCTTTTTGATGACACCTTCTGTCAGGTCTTGCTCGTCGAAGCCTGCATAGGCCAGGGTTGTCAGCAATTGGATTTGCGTATCGACGATTTCAGACAGTAGTGCTTCTGGATTGACTTTTTGTTCTTTCCATTGGCGGCGCGGCAGTTCTCGGACAACTTCCCAAGCTTCCTCTTGGGTGTGATAAGCGAATGCCAGGCAGGCTTTCCAGTTTCTCTCGAGAGGTTCCATGTAGCCCTTATCGACTCGGGACTGTTGCGCTTTTAACACTTCCGAGAATAGAGATACGCTTTGTTCTGCGCCTATTCTATGCCACAATATCGCGCGCATGATACTCACGTATTGTAGACGCTTTTTGAGTACAGCACTCTCGCGTTCTGTTGTTAAGTTCTCACTAAACAGTCCAGACAGATTGTCGGTTACCAAGTGAAGGTAGCTAAATACTAAGCCAAAGTCATTTGCAGCTTTTGCCGCCCATCCTATTTCAGGATCTACGAAGCGGTATTTATCCTTAGACTCGTTATACCATTTTGCAGTTTCGTCAAGTACAGATGGCAGCGTATAATGCGCACCCTCTACAGTAAGCGGGGATTTCTTGAAAAGATTATTCCAAGTTATAAGCGAACCGTCTACGTATGATGAGTCGCCTGTCGCGATAGTTGCGTTAGGAATATCGGATGATGAAAGCGAGCCAAGTTTACCCGCATAAATAATCGTGGAACAGTATTTTGCTAGCATTTCGACGACAGAATAAATGATATTGCCCCAGTAGCTAAACGCTACTCCGACAAAAACAACTTTTTGCCCGTTAATCATTTCTAGCTTCCACTTGATGTCATCATTGCCTTGCCATTCTCCAGCACCTGGGACAAGTGCTTCGACATATCCTAGCAGTACAATATCGCAGTCTGGCATATCGGCTGGAAAGATGTTTCTCAAAGCTCTGGTAGTTTGCGCTTGAGTTGGCACCTTTGAGGTAACTTTGTATCCGCACCTTTCATAAATCTTTTTATAGTGGCGTACGTAATCTTTTCCAGGAAACACATAGAGATATCCAGTGTCATCGATAATTTCGGCGGTTGGTCTTTTGTAATTAAACAGCTTATCATTTCTCTCGGTATCAGAAATAGTTTTAGTCCTATCATAGGCAGTGACGATACAGATTTTTTCTATGTTAGTATCTCTAAACAGGCTATGTATTTTGCTCTTGCAATATGTTAGAGTATCTTTTTCTGTCATGGTATGCTGTAGTTGATCCTTCATAATGATAAAATTGTAATATGGCAAGTATAGATAATCAACTCGTAGAACGGCTAGACGAAATATTGCGCGAGTACGAACCCTCAGAGAAAATATGCGCAGAACTTAGCAAAAGGACTATAATTATGTTCTCTGGACCTTTCGCTGTCGGAAAAACAACTCTCATGCAAAGTGTAGAGAAAGCCAGCGATGATTGTTCAAGGATCAGAGACTTTACGACGCGACCTTGCCGGAGCTCTTCCGAGGAAGAAAACTATCGTTTCATACCGCATAATGAAGAAAACCTCCAAGCGATTATACGAAAAGCGACCAATAGAGAGCTGGTTCAAGGCATGGTACATCCGACAACTCGGTTTGTATACGGTTCTGAACTAGCTGATTATGGAGATGGTTCTACGGCTTTACTAGATGTTGTCCCTAAGGCTGTTGAGGCAATCGAGCAGCTTCCTTTTAGAAACTCTCGCATTATAGAAGTTGTTGCCTCGCCAAATGTATGGCATTCTCGGGTAACTGCTCGCGGCGATCAGCACGACGAATCAGACATGCAGGCAAGAATTAAAGAGGCAAGACACAATCTAAAGTGGGCGCTAGGCAGGGATGACGTAGTTTGGATTGACAATAGTGGAGATATAGAAGAAGCAACCAGCTGTACTCTCGACGTTATTCGCGGGCATGCTGCGCCTTCTGATAGAGCAAGGCTTATAGGAAAAGAATTGCTTCATCAAATTAGCATGATGCAGATGGAGTAGGCTTCTTGTAGTCTGGGGTGTATAATCAAATACTATAAACCTACTAATCCATAAACAAAGGAAGACGACATGAAAATTACTCCGCTAGATATAGTATCAATGATTGCAATAGCCAGCATCGTCATCTCTGCTTATGCTGCCGCAAGAGTTAGCAAAGGGCAAAAGGCTAAGCAAGGGAAAGACACTAAACCTGAAAAGACAGAACCAAGCAGTCCTGTAGCAAGCACTAGCAAGCTTCGCACCGAGCTGGACAACCTAAAGAAACGAGTCGCGGCGCTGGAGAAGAAGTAACTAGACGTTGAGTAATCTGCTATAATAACTCGGTATGATTACTCACCAATTGAAACTAGCCGCAGAACCATTCAATGCCATCACTTCTGGCAACAAAACCATCGAGTCGCGCCTATTCGATGACAAGCGCCAAAAGATCCAGCTTGGCGACCAACTAATTTTTACTAACCGAGACGATCCTAGTCAGACTGCCGCTGTCAAAGTAGTTGGTTTGCTGCGCTACCAGACCTTTCACGACTTATTCGTGCACAATGACCCACGCAAATTTGGCGGCGAGAGTGTTGAACGGCTGGATAATCAAATTAATGGATTTTATCCGCTTGACGAGCAGCTACAAAACGGTGTTATCGGTATTGAATTTGTACTGATTTGATTAGCTATAGTTATAAATTACGCATGTATAGCGATAGATAGCTTGTATTATTGCATAGGGTATAAGACAATAAACTCATGCACCGATATAAGAAATATTCAGTCACTGTGGATATCCGTAAAGCCAAGACAGGCGATGTTGATTTCGTTTCCCACTTGATGACAGAAGCGCTTGAACCATTTTACGATGGCGATCATCGAGCTCATGCACGGCGGATTTTTACCACGCATATCAATAATAACATCGATTCTGTCGGGCAGTTTTCACTCGGGCAATACATGTTTATTGCAGAAGTTGATTATCATCCTGCTGGAATGATTCATCTAGTTGTCAAGAAGCAGGGGACAGTTAAAATTAGTCCGCTCATCGTTGCGCCAGAATATCGCGGTAAATTTGGCATTGGCAGTAAGTTACTTCGCCATGCTGAGGATTTTGCTCGCAAACACCACGCTCGGCAACTCTACTGTACAGTGGCTGCCCAAAACCAAGCCACGTTCAAGTTTCTATTGCGCAAAGGCTTTCATCTGGCTGGTAAGGCGCAAGATCATTATAAACCTGGTATCGACGAGTGTATGCTGTATAAGCCACTAGGCCAAAGCACTACTCTCGATCCATCAGTTATTTCAATTGTTCCATTTGATGAAGAGAAGCACGCTGCAGTGGTGCGTCAGCTGATATTATCGCGAGTGGGCGGTGATTTTTATGGCGTAGATGATGCGTGGGTAGACGCGTTATTTGCTAGCTACCAACGACGCGAGAGCCGAGATGTCAACGCTAAATATAAGCTCATTTTCATTACCGAGCAGGATAGAAAGGTCGTTGGCGTTGTCGTTGCAACCCCAAAGAAAGGCCAGCCGATTAAAACCATGCCGTTGGTAGCAAAATCAGAGGCTGTTTTCGAAGCACTGGTAGCTAACTTGCCACAATTATTAGCTGGTTATGGTCACAAGCTGTACATTCATATGGTTCCTGAGCCGTGGCAGATAGCTTGTCTCCAGTGCCATGGCTGGACGATTGAAGGCTTGTTTCCCGAAGGCTATGCGCCAGACGCAACTGTTCAGCAGTGGGGATTTAGTCTCGACAAGGATGCATAAGATGCGCATCAAGCGGCCGTACTACGACGCAATCATGTCAGGCCGCAAGACTTTAGAAGTCCGCATCGGCTACAACAGCATCAAGCGCCTTAAGGAGGGTCAGCCGTTGCAGCTGAAAAACAGACATGCGTTCGGTGTAGTGCGAATCAAGTCAATTCGAATTTATAATACATTTGCTGATATGCTGGCGACCAAGCCATGGCGGCAGATCGTGCCGCAGGCGGAGAGCGAGGAGGGGGCGCTTCGCCTCCTTCACAAGATCTACCCACCACATAAGGAACGCCTCGGCGTTCACGTCATCGAGATTGAGAAGCAGGACAGCAAGTTGGAGAAACTCATCTGAATACTGCCCATTTCACATTCCCTTCACATCACCCTGCTACACTGACATAGAACCAAGAAAGGAGATCTATGTCATTTTTGCAACGTGCCTGGTTGTATATCACCAGGAAAAAACTCAAAACGCTGATTTTGCTGGCGATTTTGCTGTGTATGTCGACGATTATGCTGAGTGGATTTGCCATCAAGCATTCGACCGACGCGGCGGCGCAGTCGCTCGACAAAACGCTCAAGGCCGGCTTCACGCTGGGCAATAATCCGCGCACCAATCCGGGAACGGCCCGCGGCTCGGGAACGGTGTCGAACAAAGACATCGACGCGGTGAAGAACCTGGAAGGCGTGACGGATTATGTCAAGCGCCAGAACGCCACGGTCGATTTTATCAATACCAAACTGGTGCCACTACCGAGCGGCGGCAGCGGCTATGATGCCGAGAAAGATAAACAGTTTGGCAACGCCGCTACCATCATCGGTGTCAATAAATCTGAGTCCGAGAAAAAGTTCCGGGCCGAGTCGCTCAAGCTCATCGCTGGCCGGCACATCACCGAGAACGATTCGCACA
>ERZ773068.1669-NODE-1669-length-10784-cov-10.395377_pt1 | contig 10784 bp, 12 predicted proteins | sample MGYA00580620_ERZ773068 | MGnify/ENA primary metagenome ERZ773068 (study PRJEB29015, sample SAMEA2737983) | human oral metagenome | biome: human oral; feature: human-associated habitat; material: dental | place: China | collected 2101 ... | reverse complement strand
TGGTGACCATCTCCCAGTCCGGCGAGACCGCCGACACCCTGATGGCCATCCGGCATGCCCGGGAGCAGCACGCCAAGGTGGTGGCGATCTGCAACACCAACGGCGCGACCATCCCGCGCGAGTCCGACGCGGTCATCTACACCCACGCTGGGCCTGAGATCGGGGTCGCCTCCACGAAGGGGTTCACCACTCAGCTCATCGCCTGTTATCTGCTCGGCCTCTACCTGGCGCAGGTGCGCGGCACCAAGTACTCCGACGAGATCGGCGGGGTCCTCGCGGAGCTGGAGCGGATGCCCGCTGAACTGCAACGGGTCCTGGACGCCCAGCAGTCGGTGCTGGAGCTCGCCGCCCAGCTGAAGGACAACCCGTCCATCCTGTTCCTCGGCCGTCACGTCGGCTACCCCGTCGCCCTTGAGGGGGCACTGAAGCTCAAGGAGCTGGCCTATATCCATGCGGAGGGCTTCGCTGCCGGTGAGCTGAAGCATGGTCCGATCGCCCTGATCAGCAAGGGCCTGCCGGTGTTCGTCGTGGTGCCGCCATACAGCCGCGACCAGCTGCGGGACAAGGTGATCTCGAACATCGCGGAGGTGCGTGCCCGGGGCGCTCGCACCATCGTGCTGGCGGAGGCAGGCGACGCGGCCGCACGGGCCCACGCCGACCACTTCATCGAGCTGCCGAGCGTCTCCACGCTGCTCCAGCCGCTGCCCGCCATCCTGCCGCTGCAGCTGTTCGCCTGCGAGATCGCGACCCTCCGGGGTCACGACGTCGACCAGCCACGCAACCTGGCGAAGTCGGTGACCGTCGAGTAACCCCCAGTGCTAAGCCATAGGCTGGGCGCATGATCGTTGGCATCGGCACAGACCTGTGTGTCGTCGCGAGGTTTGAGGCCATGCTGGCCCGGCGGCCCCGCCTGGCGGAGCGGTTGCTCACGGAGACCGAGCGGGCGCTTCCCGTTCAGTCGCAGGCCGCGCGGTTCGCGGCGAAGGAGGCCCTCGCCAAAGCCCTCGGCAGTCCTGGTGGGCTGCGCTGGCTGGATGCAGAGGTGGTCACCTCCGCCGCCGGGGCGCCGTCCTTCCGATTGTCCGGCACGGTTGCGGAGCGCGCCGCCGCCCTGGGGATCGGTGGCGTTCACCTGAGCATTTCGCACGACGGTGGGTTCGCCACCGCGGTGGTGGTGTGTGAGTCATGACCAGGGCAGTGACGCAGGTGACCGTCGAGGACCTGACGACCTGGTGGCCGGTCCCCGGGGCCGACAGCCACAAATACACCCGGGGTGTGGTCGGGATCGATGCCGGATCGCAGCAGTATCCGGGGGCTGCCCTGCTGGCCATCTCCGGGGCGCTCGGGGCCGGGCCTGGCATGGTGCGATACCTCGGGCCGGTATCCCGCGATCTCGTGACCGGGCACTTCCCGAGCGTCGTGCTGGCCGACGGGCAGGTCCAGTCGATGGTGGCCGGCCCGGGCTGGGGGAGCATCGCCGATGCGGGCTCCCGGTTCCGGGCTGCGCTGGCCAGGGGGGTGCCGCTGGTGGTCGACGCCGATGCGCTGCAGCTGCTGCCCGCGGAGCTGCCACCCGATACCCTCCTGACGCCGCACGCGGGGGAGCTCGCGAGACTGCTTAAGGTGGAGCGTGCCGAGATCGAGTCCGACCCGGTGGCCGCCGCGGTCCTCGCCGCCGGACGATTCGGCGCGACGGTGCTCCTCAAAGGGGCCATCCAGCCGGTGGCCTCGCCCGACGGTTCCGTGCGACTGGCGCTGCCCGGCCCTGCATGGACGGCCCAGGCAGGTTCCGGTGACGTGCTGGCCGGGGCCTGTGGCACCCTTCTGGCTGCAGGACTGTCCGCTGGGCGGGCAGGCCTGATGGCCGCCAGCCTCCAGGCGCTTACCGCGTCGCGTTTCCCCGGGCCGTACCCGCCCGATGTGCAGGCGTCGCGTTTCCCCGAGGTGCTCTGTGGGCTCTTGGCCCCCGATCGGCAATGACTGTTGACACTGGTTGAATCGTTCCGTGCACTTGTGTGTGGGGGCTAGCGGGGTGCGCCTCGGATGAGGAGCCAGCATCGACCGAGGGGGCGTTCGATAACGAGTTTTACTTTGCCAAAACCGGTGATTACCGGGTGGTGAATATCGCTGAAATCAATATCTTTGATGTACATGAAATTCGTAGAGTCTGGGTAGCTCTCGAGATTTTTTCCCTTGAGGTCGGTGTATGTGTCGATGTGGTTTCGGATGGGTTGCGGGTCTGCGTGGTATGCGATGACGTATCCCCAGCCTCCGGGGTAGGATTCGGCGAATTTGGTGGCTGGGGTGATTGTGATGTTGGTGGCGCCTTCGGGGAGGGCGGTTTTCCCGAGGGTGAGAATGTCGTCGAGGTGGTCGAGGTCGGCCGGGTAGGGGGCGCCTTCTTGCTGAATTGGCATGGAGGTTTCCTCAAGAGCGGGGCTGGTTGGTTCGGTGGGCGTGCAAGCGCCGAGCAGCGTGACAGCCACGACGGCTGCTGTCATGGTTCGTCGCGGTAGGTGGGTCATGGCCCGGTCCTGTTTGGTGAGTTGCTGCTCAGACTGGAACGTCGCATGGGGTTCAGCGGGGTGCGCCGCGGATGAGGAGCCAGCAGCGGCCGAGGGGGCGTTCGACAACGATTTGGACTTTACCAAAACCGGTAATCCATGGATGCTGGATATTTGTAACATCGATGTCTTCGACATCAAAGGGTGGCCTGGTATCTGGGTAGTCTTCTATGCCATCTCCTGAGTGGCTGGTGTATGTGTCGATGTGGTCTCTTATGGGTTGTGGCTGGGCGTGGTAGGCGATGACGTATCCCCAGCCTCCGGGGTAGGATTTGGCGAATTTGGTGGCTGGGGTGATTGTGATGTTGGTGGCGCCTTCGGGGAGGGCGGTTTTCCCGAGGGTGAGAATGTCGTCGAGGTGGTCGAGGTCGGCCGGGTAGGGGGCGCCTTCTTGCTGAATTGGCATGGAGGTTTCCTCGGGAGCGGGGCTGGTTGGTTCAGTGGGGGCAGGTGTGCAGGCGTTGAGTAGCATGACGATTGAGGCAGTGGTGAGTATGGTTCGGCGCTGGGGGTGTGTCATGGCCCGGTCCTGACCGAGGATTCGCCGACAAGATCGAATTCCTGGGCGATGCCGGCGCGGTGCAACTCCTGCAGTTGCTTGTCGGTGACAGTGAACGGCCCGATCCCCGTCTGTTTGTCTCCATCCCAGTTGTACCGGTCGGCGGTGTGCACCTGATACTTGTAGGTGTAGCTGCCATCCGGGTACACGGTGATGGTGCCCGCCGTGGCGTGCTGATACCCGCCGGTGGCATAAAACCAATTCGCATTCTCGCTCTTCTCGGCGTAATTATCTTGCCAGTCCGTGACAAAAGGATACGTCATGGGGTCTGCGTATCCTGAGCTTTTTGCGTCTTTAACTGCCTTGTCTGCGTAACTCTCTATGTCGACATTGACTTTGCTTTGCAACTTGGGGAGGTCTTTGAGCATGCCGTCGGTGTTCATGTCGAGTGGTTTCCCGGAGTTGTCGAGGAAGTGCATGAGGTTTCTCGCCGCATCGGGCCAGAAGGGTTGCATCAATCCTGCGGCGGATGCTGCAGCTTCATGTGTTGCGTAGTCACCCAGGTTTGCTCCCCGTTGTGCGTATGGTCCCGACCCCTCCCCCTCGCTGTCGCCCGGGTACTTCCATGGCTCAGGTCGGGGCATGGCCGCGGACTCACCAGCAACGGGCTCCCCAAGTCCCAATGCCTCCCCATTGGCGCCTGTCTCCTGCGAGGTTTCTCCTGAGCGGAAACGACCATCGCGTGCCTGGCCGATCTCCCAAACTCTGGGATCAGGTTCAATCGGAATCAGCCCCAGCCCCCCACCGGTCAGGCTCGCGACACCCCCACCAACATGTGTAGCCCCGCCTTGGGCAGCGTGGATTTTGCTGCTGCATTCCTGTTGTGCTTCCTCCAGGGCTTGAATGAACCTGGCGATCCGCCCCTCCAACGCAACAGCCTCCGAGTGCAACAGGTTCTGTTGATGTTGCTGGGCGATTGGGTCATCGCTCTGGGTGGAGTCCTGGGAAGTCGCTGCGGCCTTGGCTTCATGGGTGGCGATGTCGGCGGTGAGTTGTTCTCGTAGCGTCTTCAACTCGTCAAGCCGGTCCGCGTATGCCAGCAGCGCCGCACATGCACCGCCGGCATCAGCCGCCAGAGTGCGGGCACACGTCCCCGGGTGGGTCATGGCCTCCAATACATCCGGCGCCTCGGGAGTCGAATACGTCGTGCTCAAACCGGCCCATGTGGAGGCGATCTCATCAGTGACGTCCACCACCCCCATGTACACGTTCAACACGGTCCGGGCCCCGTCGCGAACAGGCCCGGACTCATCTACCACAGGGAGAGTCAACGACACGCTGCACCTCCTTGAATCCCGTGCGCCACACCCCACAGGTGTGAACGGTGTTTCTCATGTCTAGCGTCTCCTGAACCGGGATGGGTCGTACGGGTTTCCATCGCATCCGGGGAACTGTGGTGGGCTCTGTGCGAAGGAGGCCATGGTGTGCGCATTGTCTGCCATAGCGAGGTTCCCGTGGTGGTAGGTGGCCAGCGCCTCACCAGTGGCCGTCACCGCAACCCCGACTCGCTCCATGAGCTCGACCAGACCCGGGAGGCCGCGACCATCCATCCATCCTGCGACTGCGGCAGCAACAATTCCCGAGTTGCTCAGCGCATCCGACAAACTCCCCGCAGCTGTTGAGGCATCACCTCGGCTGGCGGCGTACTGCTGAGCACATGCCGCTGTCGACCGCAGAATCTGCCCCGTGGCCTGCTCGTCAATCCTCCAGTGGGACACGTCAACCTCCTGCCGGTAGAGCAAGGGAGCAACGGCAACAGGCTAGAACGGAAGTCGATGACCACTCCAGACCTTAGCCAAAGCCAATTCAAACTCTGACCAAAAGTTAGGAGCCACATGCCAGGTGGACCTGTGATCACCCCTCTCTCCTGCAGGCTTGGCATGCCCGAGTGGCAGTTGGGCGTGACCGTCTCTGCCGCCGCTGGCATGCAGGGCTTGCTCACGGGTGCTGCTTTGTTCCTGCTGCTCGTGCTGGCCTGTCTGGTGGTGGGTTTCGGTACCTTCACCGCCCTTGGTTTCATCCAGAACACGGCCAGCTTCATCATCATGGACAGATTCCATCTGGATGAGGTCGCGGGCGGCCAGCTGTCCGGTGTCGTGATGCTGGCGATCGGGGTCGGCATGATCATCGCCCAGGCCGTCGTCGTGCCCGTCACCCAGTGGGCGCCGCCGATGCTATTGCGCGTCGGTGCGGTGGTCGGCACCATCGGGTTCGTGGTGATGTTGCCCGAGGCGGAACTCTGGGTGATGTTTGTATCGGCCCTATTGATCGGCCTGGGAATCGGAATAGCGATACCCGGCTACACATCCGGTCCCACCATGCTGGTCGAGCGCGACGAGCAAGGTGGACTCGCCGGGCTGATCGGCGCCACCAACGGCCTCACCTACGTTCTCGCCCCGACGCTCAGCACCCTCTTCTATGGCTGGTGGAGGCCGTTGCCCGTTATCGTGTCCGTCGTGGTCCTGGGAATCGTCGCGGTGTTTGTTCTCGTGCATCCCGCCTTTCGTGATGTCCGCTCCAAGCGGGGGAGCGTCTGATGGGTACGCGAGCTCGTCGCGGTCGACCTCCGAGACTGGATCGGGAAGCGGTGGCCCGGGCCGTGCTCGATGTGGGCTTCCCGACCCTGACCTTCGCCGCAGTCCGGAAACGCCTCGGAGTCGGGGAGAGCACACTGTTCCGCTACGCCCCTGACCGCGATGAGCTTGTCCGGCTCGGACTCAGCCTGGCCCTGGAATCCGTGGAATGGCCCGAGCTGAAGGGAACCTGGCGGCAAGTGCTCGTCGACTACGCCACCTGCGCGTGGTGCTTCTGGGAGGCTCACCCCGGCTCCGCTACCGAGGCCTCGCGAGGAGTCATCACCCCGATGCTGGTGCGCCTGAACGACGAATTGTGCTCCTTTCTGATGGAACGTGGGTTCACGGCCCGCAACGCCCTGCTGGCCTGTGACCTCATCTTCGACATGGTGGTGGATCACCGTCGTGCGGTGGAACACGTGGACGGGTTGCTGGCCGAGGCAGGGCCTGAGCGCGATGACCTACGAAGAACCTGGGCCCCGGAGGAGTCGATCGGGGAGCCTGTCCCCGGGTGGGATGCGATCCGCCAGGCCAAACTGGAGGCCGTCGATTCTTCTCCTCGTGACTGGTTCATGAAAAAACTGGAGGTGATCCTCAACGGGGTGGCTGTCTCCCTGGCACCTCAGGAATGAGGCGTGAATTGATCAAATCAGATTTCACGGCATACAATGACAAGTCGGCCTGACTGGCCCTTCCCGGGGATGCTGCTGACCTTTCCCCGGGTTCCCCGACGCCGGATTTCCCGGCTGTCAGCTGCGCGCCGAGCGCACCAACGGCCGTCTTGTGTTCCGGATGTTTTCGTATGTGACGAGACGTGCCGCCGCCCGCGGGATTATCCGTCGGGCCCGAGACGAGCACCGTGAACAGGACCTGCCATGGCCATGCCCAGGAAGAAACCCAAGTCGTTCAAGTCGGACGGCACCCCCAAGAAGCGCTGGAGCGCCGCTGAACGCGCCGCTCGCGGCCACAAACCCCGCCGATCAGGCGGGGTACGTACCCCCGAAGCGCGCTCCGGAGGTTTCGGTCGGGACGATCGTGCCCATGGACGCGGCGGCTTCAGGACTGACGATCGCGACTTCGACCGTGAGAGGAACCGCGACAGGCAACGCGGTCGTCGCGACGATCGAGGCTGGCGTGACGACCGCGAATCCGGGCAGCGATGGGGTGGGTCCCGCTCCCGCTACGGTCGACGTGACGACCGGAATGCATCGCGGAACCGTGACTCCGGTCGATTTGACAGCCGTCGTGATGCCTTCCGGCAGCGTGACGATTTCCGGCAGCGCGACGACTTCCGTGACCGCGATGGCGACCGCCGGAATGAGCGAAACGAGCGGAAACGTCGGGATCGCGATTTCGACCGGGACTTCCGTCGCGGTGAGCGTCCGAGAAGTTTCCGCTCTCCCCGGTGGGACCGGCAGGAACATGCACACGGTCGCCGCGACCATGAACGTCGCAGCCGTCACGATCGCCGACCTGGGGAAGCGCGCGGCCATTTCCGCGAATCGCGTGACTTCGACCCCGTCGAACAAGATCAGATGAGCTGGGAGGCCACCACCGTCGATGTGGAGGTCGCTGAGGACGACGTGGACTCCGGTTTCGCAGAACTTGGCGTGGCCGCCCCCATGGTGGCGGCGCTGAAGCAGCAGGGCATCACGGAGCCATTCCCGATTCAGCGCGCCACCATCGCCGACGCCATCGCTGGTCGCGACGTGCTCGGTCGCGGTCGCACCGGTTCCGGCAAGACCCTGGCCTTCGGGCTCCCGCTGCTGACCCGCCTCGCAGGCGGTGATCCCACCGGCACCCCGCGCGCCGTCATACTGACCCCCACCCGTGAACTGGCCCTGCAGATCGCAGACAATCTCTCACCGTTGGCTGCAGTGATGGGACTTCACCTGTACCTGGTGGCGGGCGGCATGGCCTACGGTCCCCAGCTCAAGGCCTTCGAACGCGGCGTGGACGTGGTGGTGGCCACGCCCGGCAGGCTGATCGATCTCCTCGAACAAGGGGCAGTCGATCTCAGCCGGGTGGAGGTACTGGTGCTCGATGAAGCGGACCACATGAGCGACCTCGGGTTCCTGCCCGCCGTCACCACCATTCTCGAGGCTGTACCCGCGGACGGGCAGCGACTCCTGTTCTCAGCCACCCTTGACGGTGCAGTGGACGCGCTGGTCAGGAAACACCTCGCCGACCCGGTCACCCATGAGGTGGACTCCGGCAAGGCATCGGTGACCACCATGACCCATCACGTGCTGCACATGGCTCCGCATCACAAGAACCAGGCCACTGCCGAGATCGCGAACCGGGAGGGCAGGACCGTGGTCTTCGCTCGCACCCAGATGGGAGCCGACCGCATCGCGCGGCAGCTGCGTGAGGCCGGGGTGATGGCTGGGGCGCTGCACGGAGGCCTCACCCAGGGAGCGCGTGCGCGCATCCTCGCGGCCTTCAAGAGCGGGGAGGTGCCTGTCCTGGTGGCCACTGACGTCGCCGCCCGCGGTATCCATGTCGACGACATCTCCCTGGTGCTCCAGGTGGATCCCCCCAAGACCAACAAGGACTACCTCCACCGCGCCGGACGCACCGCCCGTGCCGGCGAAGAGGGAGTCGTGGCCAGCATCGTCCTGCCGCATCAGCGCAAACAGATGCGTCGGATCGTGGGGCAGGCCGGGGTCAAGACCGAGCCGATCGAGGTGACCCCGGGAAGCGACGAACTTGCCTCACTTACGGGCGCCCGCCCCTGCCTGGGAGCTCCCGTAACAGAGAGTGACTACCAGGCATTGATCGCGCCCAGGCCCCAGCAGCGACGTCGCCCCGGCGGCGGTCGTGGTCGCGGTCCCTGGCGGCGTGGCGAGCGTCGGGATCGCGGCCACCGGGGAGAGCGGGGTTAGAATCTGCCCGCCATGACCGAGACCATCCAGGTGCGACTGGCCACCGCAGCAGACATCCCCGGGATGCTGCGCGTCATTCGGACCGCTTTTGCAGCCCGTCGCCCCGTCGACCCGCCCGCCGATGCCCTCTCTGACACTCGTGCCGATGTGGAGAGGGCCCTTGCAGAGGGCTGGGGGGTGTGCGCCTTCGACAGTGAACGCATGGTCGGCTGCCTGTTGGTCGCCCATGACGGAGAGGTCGCCACGTTGCGTCGGGTCTCCGTGTTGCCCACCGAGACCCGACGAGGGATTGCGAAGACCATGATCGGTGGGGCCGTCTCGCTCGCGGTGGACGAGGGCCTGAAGCGGGTCGAGGTGCTGTGCCGTCGTGAGTTCCCCGAACTCGCGGGGTGGTGGGGCAAGCACGGTTTCGGTCCGCTCCGCGAAAACACCTTCGGGATCGTGCTTGGCCGCGACCTGCCCGTGGCGGTCACCGTCCCCACTCCCGCAGCGATGCATGCCCTGGGGGTGGAATTGGCGGGTCTGCTCCGTGCGGGCGATGTGATCATCGCCACCGGGGACCTCGGGGCCGGCAAGACCACCCTGACCCGGGGGATCGGGGAGGGACTCGATGTCGAGGGTCCCGTGATCTCACCCACCTTCGTGCTCTCGCGCATCCACTCTGCTCGTGGCGATGGGCCTGACCTGGTGCACGTGGATGCCTACCGCATGGCAGATGCCGATGAACTGGCCGACATCGACCTTGATGCGACACTGTCCCGGTCGGTGACCCTCGTCGAATGGGGCGAGGGAATCGCCGAGTGGCTCTCCGACGAGCGGTTGGAGATCGATATCGACCGTGACGTTGGTGACGAGGCGCGGCGTGTGATCCTGACTGGCATCGGTCCCCGCTGGGACGGCGTCCTGGAAACCATCAGGAGGAAACCATGACCTGGACCTTGGGAATCGATACCTCCCACCATGTGGCAGTGGGTTTGGCCCGCGACGGGGAGCCCGTCGCATCCGATGTGGTGATAGATACCCGCGCCCATGGCGAGACCCTGATTCCGCTGGTCCAGCGCGTATGCGCATCGGTCGGGATCACCATGACCGAGATCGATGCCTACGCCGTCGGCATGGGGCCAGGGCCGTTCACGGGACTTCGCGTCGGGATCGTGACCGCCCGCACCCTGGCAGCAGTGGCGGGCAGGCCCCTGCACGGGGTGTGTTCCCTCGACGTGATCGCCGCCCAGTGGCAGGATGCGCCGGACGAGTTTGTGGTAGCCTCCGACGCTCGCCGCAAGGAGTTCTACTGGGCGCTTTACCGCGACGGAATTCGCGTCGGTGAACCCCGGGTGAGTGCGCCCGAGGTTATCCCGGATCTGCCTGCAGCTGGCCCGGTCCCAGACGACCCTGCCGGGCCACGTTTCTTGGATGCGGCGGTGTTGGCGGCGCGCTGGGCTGATCTACCAGTCGTCGATGGGGAGCCCTTCTACCTGCGGGCCGCGGATGCTGCGGTGCCGAGAACCCGCAAGTCGGCGCTGCCCCGCCTCAGGGTGCCCCGATGATCATCCGGACCGCCATGCCTGCTGACGCCCCCGCCCTGACCCAGCTGGAGCTGGTTTTCCCGGCGCGGCAACGCTGGTCGGAGACGTCGTGGCTGGAGGAGATCAGCGGTGATGACCGCCTCGTGGAGGTGGCCGTCACCGCGATGGAGGGTGTGATCGCCTGTGCGTCCTGGCGTCACGCGGGCGACACCGCCGACCTGGACCGGATCGTTGTCGCGGGGAAACATCGCCGCCTAGGCATCGCGGGAAGGCTGCTGAGGCGCGGGATCGCCTGGGCTGCGGAACAGCGGGTCGGGAACGTGCTGCTGGAGGTGGCCTCCGACAATATCGCGGCCATCGAGTTGTACGCAGCGAACGGATTCGTCCCGGTGAATCGGCGCGGAAACTACTACGGGCGAGGCGTCGACGCTGTGGTCATGGAGAAGAGGATGACGATGGAGGAGAGCCAATGAGTGAGCCGTTGATCCTGGGAATCGAATCCTCCTGCGATGAGACGGGCGTGGGGATCGTCCGCGGCGACCAGCTGCTGGCCAGTGAGGTCGCCAGCTCCGTCGACCTGCATGTGCGCTTCGGTGGGGTCGTGCCGGAGATCGCATCCCGTGCGCACCTGTCGGCCTTCGTGCCCACCCTGCAACGCGCCGTCGCCGCGGCCGACG
>ERZ773068.1668-NODE-1668-length-10791-cov-3.322560_pt1 | contig 10791 bp, 10 predicted proteins | sample MGYA00580620_ERZ773068 | MGnify/ENA primary metagenome ERZ773068 (study PRJEB29015, sample SAMEA2737983) | human oral metagenome | biome: human oral; feature: human-associated habitat; material: dental | place: China | collected 2101 ... | reverse complement strand
GAAATTTAGAGTAAAAAAAGAATTTGCTGATTTAACTTACTATTTAATTAAAAAATAAATGTGCGCAAATATACAGTTTCTTCTTGCAGAAATCCCAATTTTCACTATCAAAAAAAAGAGTTTTTTTATCTTTTTTCTATCATAATTTTTTATGCATAAGATTTTATTAATAAAAATCCTTTCTCAAAAAAGTCTGTATATAATAAAGACTTCCACTAAAAAAAGTAGAAGTCTTCTATTTTCTATCAAATTTGGCAAAGCCTTTCAATTATCTTTAAGTTACTGATATTAGGCTTTATAATTAAAAATAACCTCAAACCTTCAAATCTGCTTCTAAGCCTATCAAGTATTTGTATTTATCAAGTATAGGCTGCACTTCATTATTTACAAACTCTTCGGTTTGGATTGGAGCAAAACCAATGAAGTTTTTCGGTTCGAGGACTTCAGTGATTTTTGATTTATCCATTTTGAGGGAAGAGTCGCTCATTATTCGTTCTATAAGGTCGTTATCTTTACCTTCAATTTTTACTTTTTTGCTCGCTTCCATCGAATGCTGGCGAATGGTTTCGTGGATTTCTTGGCGGTCGCCACCCGCTTTTACTTCCTCCATTATAATGTATTCGGTCGCCATAAACGGTAGCTCTTCCATTATATGCTTATGAATTCGATTTTCATAAACCACCAGACCGCTCATTATATTATTCCAGATAAGGAGGATGGCATCTACGGCAAGGAACGCCTGCGGAATGGTAAGTCGCTTGTTTGCCGAGTCATCTAGTGTACGCTCAAACCACTGTGTGGAGGCTACCATAGACGAACCAGAGGATACTGACATTACGAATTTTGCCAAAGCACCAATTCTCTCCGAGCGCATCGGATTTCTCTTGTATGCCATAGCTGATGAGCCGATTTGGTTCTTCTCAAAAGGCTCTTCCACCTCTTTAAGGTTCTGAAGAAGGCGAAGGTCGTTGGTAAATTTGTGGGCTGACTGAGCAATATTTGACAATAACGCAACCACCTTAGCATCTATCTTGCGATCGTAGGTTTGCCCCGATACACCGAAGACTTTCTCAAAACCAAACCTTTTGGAAAGTTCCTTGTCCAGGTGTTTTACTTTAGAATAATCTCCATTAAACAGTTCGAGGAAGCTTGCCGCCGTACCCGTAGTCCCCTTCACGCCTCGGAATCTTAGGGTTTCGAGGAAGAATTCCAATTCCTCAAAATCTAAAATCAGAGACTGCAGCCAAAGCGTAGCCCTCTTGCCCACTGTGGTGAGCTGCGCGGGCTGAAAATGCGTAAAGCCCAGCGTTGGGAGGTCTTTATATTTTAGGGCAAAATCCGATAATTTCTTCATCACATTGATGAGCTGCTTGCGGATAATCTTAAGCCCGTCGCGAATCTGGATAAGGTCGGTATTATCCCCTACGAATGCGGAAGTTGCCCCCAAATGGATAATGCCCTTTGCAAGCGGCGCCACATCTCCATAAGTATGCACATGCGCCATTACATCGTGGCGGAATTTCTTTTCATATTCGGCCGCTTTAGCAAAATCAATGCTCTCCGCTTGCTCCTTCAGCTGGCGGATTTGCTCCTCAGAAATATCCAATCCTAAATCTCTTTCAATCTCTGCAAGTGCAATCCAGAGTTTTCTCCAAGTTCTAAACTTATTATTCGGTGAAAAATTATAGAGCATCTCCTCACTGGAATATCGCTCCTCCAAAGGGTTTTTGTAAGTATTCATTCTTATTTTTTTAGATTTTTTAATACAGGCAAATATAGAAAAACTTTAAGGGATATCACTGCTATAAAAGCTAATTAAGGATAACTTATAATTAATATTCTAAAAAGATAATGAAAAATATAATATATTCGCAATAAGAAAGAAGACATTTATATTAAAAATGAAAGAGAATAATCTCCTAAATAAAGCAAAAATACTACTCTTATTTCAGAGCATATTATTTTATATATCATTTTGCCTTTGTTTTTTCAAGTTCTATTCGAGCTGTGAGCTCTTCTTGGTATATAGTCATAAACTTGTTTAAGTCCATAAAAGCATACCCAACTAAGCGATAGATTAAATTCTTGTATTCGATCTTCTCTGTTGCAGTAAATAGAGTTTTACCACCTTCCTCTGGTTCGAATGTTGCCTGCCACTCTCCTGTGAACATTTTACTATCCATCTTAAAGCTGTAGAAAGAGTGTGGTATCTTCTCAAGTGTTTTAAAATGAATTGTTACACCATTAGCAGTCTCTTCCCATTCTTCAATATCCCTTTGGGTACGGATGATCTCCAAATCATCCAAAGAACTTCTGTAATGCCAATCTTGATTGTTGGTCACGATAGCAAAAACGACATCAATAGGGGCATTCAAAATACATTGTTTTGTCTCCATTCTGGTTCTCGGAAGAAGTACTCCTATGAGAACAACAACCAATACAAGCAATAAAAGCCCGCTCAATATTATGTACAACATATTCTTCATATTCTATTTGATTATTATCTACTTTTCAGCCTTTGTAGAACCTTCGTGCTTGATGATTCCTGATTTGGTTATATTTTTGATATGATATTTAATGTCATCAAGAGTAATGCCGATGGATTGAGCCAACTCCTTTTGCTCACTTTCAGTCAGTACACGCTCTTTTCGTTTAATCCGATAATAGGCCGTGCGGCCAAAGGTGTAGATAAGATTTTGGCGGATATCACTTAAATCAGCCACCCGTACGTTATCATAGATTCGTGATATTCCCCATGCAAAACGTTCCTTGCGGTTAGGGTCGAAGAACGGACAAGGCTGCTTGTCCGCAATCACTTTCGAGTTCACTATCATATACTGCTTCCGTCCACCCATTTCGAGCATCGTGTAGGCGGTATGGTGTAAACACTGGCTGGCTTTCTTACAGTGAGTGCCAGCACAGTGTGCGTAGTCGTAGGGTAGTTGGTTGTATTGTTCAAGGGTCATAGAGTATAATTTTTTTATATTAATGTAGCAGGTGAAATCCTACGACCATTCTTCAATCGTAGTCTTTACCAAATCTAAAATCATAATTTTATCCTTAGACTCTATAATATTTTGGACATTCTTACCCTTAAATGTTTGATAAATGGATAAACGAATAACAGGTATTCCTTTTATAAGTCCAGTTACATCTCTTAGGAAATCGTAAAAAGCACGTTGCTTCCATCTTGAACTTCCAGCTCCATTTAAGCATCCATTATCATTACTTTTCATAAATAAATTCTCTGAAGAATCGGATTTCCAATATCCTCCGAATTTACGGCAACAAGACTCATACTGTACACAAAATTGTTTATATGCATCCAAAGGAAATCCCTTTATGCTCTGATAAATATTAGAGTTTAAGGTCTGTAATCTATATCTATTGAAATGATTCTCTTCATCTAATTCCATGATAAATTTAGGAGTTGAAATATCCCATGCCCCAAACTTCAATGGAGGTTCTTCCTGTGTTCCCCCTAATTCTTTGTACATTCTTTCTACTTCAAAATACAGTTCAGATGAAAGTGAGAACTGATTCTTAGTTAGTTTTGGGTGCTTCTTTTCCCCATATTCTTGCAATACTATTTGCTTTAAGATATTCTCTTTTTTCATTGTTTAGATTGAATAAAACAAAAGAGGAGAATATTAGAATCCCCTCTTTTATTGTAATATACTTATTATGTTCTTTACTTCACTTCTTCAAAGTCTGCGTCTTGAACATCATCGGTAGCTCCTGTGTTAGTTTTAGCACCATCGGTTGGGTTTGCACCCTGCTGTTCTGCTTGAGCTTTGTAAAGTTCTTCAGAAGCGGCCATCCAAGCGGCATCAAGAGCTTCAGATTTAGTTTTAATAGCTTCTAAATCTTTTGCTTCAAAGGCTGTTTTCAGCTCGGCTGCTGCAGTTTCTATAGCAGCTTTCTTATCTGCTGGGATTTTATCTCCAAATTCTTTCAACTGCTTTTCTGTCTGGAATACTTGTCCATCAGCTTTATTGAGAAGGTCTGCCTCTTCTTTTCTCTTAGCATCGGCAGCAGAGTTTTCCTGAGCTTCTTTCTTCATTCTCTCTATTTCCTCATCAGACAATCCAGAAGATGCTTGAATCTTGATAGACTGCTCCTTACCTGTACCTTTATCTTTCGCAGAAACGCTTAATATACCGTTTGCATCGATATCAAATGTTACTTCAATCTGAGGAACACCTCTTGGAGCTGGTGGGATATCTGTTAATTCAAATCTTCCGATTTCTTTATTATCATTAAACATCGGTCTTTCTCCCTGCCCTACTCTGATGGTTACTGCTGGCTGGTTATCTGCTGCGGTAGAGAATACCTCAGATTTTCTTGTAGGTATCGTAGTATTTGCCTCAATAAGTTTAGTAAATACGCTACCCATTGTTTCTATACCGAGAGAAAGCGGAGTTACATCAAGGAGTAACACATCTTTCACATCTCCTGTAAGCACACCTCCCTGAATAGCAGCTCCTATGGCAACTACTTCATCTGGGTTTACCCCTTTGGAAGGCTTCTTACCGAAGAATTTTTCTACTTCTTCTTGAATAATTGGGATACGGGTAGAGCCTCCTACAAGGATAACTTCATCTATATCAGATGTAGATAGTCCTGCATCTTGAAGTGCTTTTTTGCAAGGCTCCATAGAGCGTCTCACAAGGTCGGCAGAAAGCTGCTCAAATTTAGCTCTTGTAAGGGTTTTCACAAGGTGCTTAGGTCCAGATGCCGTAGCTGTGATGTACGGAAGATTGATTTCGGTTTGTGAAGAGGCAGAAAGTTCAATTTTAGCTTTCTCAGCTGCTTCTTTCAATCTTTGAAGAGCAATGGCATCAGCCTTTAAATCTACACCTTCCTCTGCTTTAAACTCATCTGCAAGCCAGTTGATAATCACTTCATCAAAGTCATCACCTCCAAGGTGAGTATCTCCATTGGTAGAGAGCACTTCAAATACACCATCACCAAGGTCAAGGATTGAGATATCAAAAGTACCCCCACCGAGGTCATATACTGCTATTTTCTGATCTTTATGGCTCTTATCAAGACCATAAGCCAATGCTGCAGCCGTTGGCTCATTAATAATTCTTTCTACTTTAAGACCGGCGATTTCACCAGCTTCTTTGGTTGCCTGTCTCTGTGCATCATTAAAGTAAGCAGGCACGGTAATTACGGCTCTGGTTACTTCCTGACCGAGATAATCCTCTGCGGTTTTCTTCATCTTTTGAAGTGTCATTGCAGAAATTTCCTGTGGCGTATATTCTCTATCATCAATCTTTACTTTTACGGTATCATTTGCTCCTTTCACCACTTCATACGGCACTTTTGAAATCTCATTTGCATCGTCTGAATAGTGAGTACCCATAAATCTCTTTATAGAGTATACGGTTTTCTTAGGGTTGGTAACCGCTTGTCTTTTCGCTGGGTCTCCCACTTTTCTCTCACCGTCTTCGGTAAAGGCTACGATAGAAGGCGTTGTTCTTTTGCCCTCTGCATTTGGGATAACCACAGGGTCTTTCCCTTCCATAACTGAAACACAAGAGTTGGTTGTTCCAAGGTCAATTCCAATAATTTTACTCATAATATTTTCTTATTTTTTAATTAAAATTTAAATGATTATCGTGAGGTTTATCCTCTGAAACGACATCGCCGTATTGACTAATTCCATACCAGAGACCTTTCTTTTTATTTTTATGACAAAATGACATAAAATAATTTTTATTAATGACAAATGTAATAGAAAAACCCCTGCCAGCTCCCGATTAAAATGCCAAAAAGTAACCTGAAAATTTTCCACGCGTGACAATTTCAATTTCATAGTGATGAAATTAAATTTTCGTAGTGATAAAATTGGAATTCCCTCGTAACTAGTCAATGAAAATGAAGAAATGTCGAAGCTGATGTAAACTAACTGATAATGAGGAGGAAATACACGAATTGGCATAATACTGCTCTATTTGTAAAGGGCAGAAATATGCAGATTTAGGCAGAAGTTCAGTTACCAGAGTGTTACCTTGTTTTGATGTTGGTAACGATGGAGAAGAAATAGGTAACCAAATTATTTTCGCTCGTGTGGCTGTTGCTTTGGTCGGCAGTTTTCTGCGTAAGTGAGGAACGCTTTAATTCGGGTAACTTTACCCACAAATATTAAAGCGTATGAAAACAGAGAAAATGAAGGTGTTGCTCTACCTTAAAAAGAGCGGTTTGGACAAGTTGGGGAAAGCCCCGATTATGGGACGGATAACACTTGGAAGGAGTATTGCACAGTTCAGTTGTAAACTTTCCTGCAACCCCGACTTGTGGAATTCACGTGAGAGCAGGATGGACGGCAAGAGCCGTGAGGCGGTGGAGATTAACGGAAGGTTGGAGAACTTGTTGCTTTCCATTCAATCTACCTATCAGTCGCTAATTGCCAAAGGACAGCCATTTGATGCAACTGATGTAAAGGAACAGTTTCAAGGCTGTGTGCAGGCACGATGTATGCTCATCGAGAGATTGGATATGCTCATCAAGGAAAAAGAAAGCCATATCGGTGTAGACATCAAGGAAGAGTCTATGTCCGCCTATCATTCCACTCGGAAACGGTTGCAGGAGTTTATTCAGAAGAAATACCATGTTTCGGACTTGGCTTTCTCACTGTTGACAGAAAACTTTATCTACGAATTACAAGCATTTTGTCTTGGCGAACTCGGTCATCAGCAAAGCACATTTTTCAGAGTTGCAGCAGATTTGAAGACCGTCTGCAGGTTGGCTTATCGTGAGGGGTTGGCTGATACGCTTCTGTTTGATAAAGTACATATAGAACGGGGAGACAAGAAAGTACCCAAGGCACTCGACAAGGAAGCATTGGACAAACTCAAAGCACTCCGCTTTGATGAATTGGAAAAAGAAATGGAAACCGCTCGTGATGTGTTTCTCTTCGCCTGTTATAGCGGTGCAGCCTATTGTGATTTGATGGAGCTAAGCAAGAAGCATCTTGTTCGTGATGATAATGGTAGCCTTTGGTTAAAGTTCAACCGACAGAAGACGGGCGTGCTTTGTCGTATCAAGTTATTGCCGGAAGCTGTTCGGTTAATAGAGAAAATGCACAGCGATGAAAGGGAAGCACTGCTGCCTTTCATCAAATATCCCACTTATCAGTCCTGTCTTAAAGCCTTACGACTACGGGCAGGTATTTCTTTTCCCTTTACCTCGCACACTGCAAGGCATACCTTTGCCACGCTTATCACATTGGAGCAGGGCGTTCCTATTGAAACGGTGAGCAAGATGCTCGGACATACGAACGTAAGTATGACCGAACGTTATGCAAAGGTAACACCACAGAAACTCTTTGAAGAGTTTAACCGTTTCCTCTCTTTCACCGAAGATTTACGTTTAACCATTTAACCAAGATTTTTTATGAGAAGTACATTCAAGACACTATTCTATATCAACAAACAGAAAACAAAGGCAGACGGCAAGACTGCTATTCACTGCCGTATCACCATAGATGGTAAGAGCACTGCTATCACCACAGGTGAGCAGTGCAAGTCCTCCGAGTGGAACAGCAGGAAAGGACTGACAACCGACAAGAAAACCAATCAAAGAATCGGCGAGTTCAAAGAACTTGTAGAAAAGACCTATCAGGAGATATTGATAAAGAACGGAGTGGTAAGCGTGGAACTGCTCAAGAACCGTTTGCAGGGGATAGCCACCATGCCGACAACACTTCTTGCCATGAGCAAGGCAGAACTGCAATCCGTTAAAGAGTGCGTGGGCAAATCGAGAGCTAAGGGAACCTATCAGAATCTTCTCTATTCAGATAAGTTACTTATGGAGTTTGTAAAGGATAAGGGAATGATGGATATAGTCATAGCCACTATAACGGAAGACTTGTTTGAAGAATACCGTTTCTATCTGAAAAGACGAGGCCTGGCAACAGCTACCCTAAATCGTTACCTTTGTTGGCTGAGTAGGCTGATGTACCGTGCGGTCAGCCAGAGAATCATTCGTTGCAATCCTTTTGAGAATGCCAAGTATGAGAAAGCGGAACAGAAGATACGCTTTCTGCAAAAGAGCGATGTTGCCAAACTCATGGCATTGAGAGTAATAGATAAGGAAGCAGAACAAGCAAGACGGATGTTTATCTTCTCATGCTTTACGGGCTTGGCTATTGCTGATATGGAACATTTGCAATTTGGACACATTCAAACGGCAGCCGACGGACAGAAATATATCCGTAAAGAAAGGCAGAAGACAAAGGTGGAGTTTATTGTGCCACTACACCCCATAGCGGAGGCCATCATCAATCAATGTAAGGAAGAACAACCCAGCATGAAAGAAATGCAGATGGTGAAAGAAAAAGGTGACGACTTTATCTTTCACTGTGCTTGTAGCCGTGGCGTGATGAGTGCAAAGCTGAGCATCGTGGGCAAGGCTTGCGGTATCAGAGAGCGGTTGTCCTATCATATGGCAAGGCACACTTTCGGTACAATGAGTTTAAGTGCAGGAATACCCATCGAAAGCATTGCCAAGATGATGGGGCATGCCTCTATATCCAGTACTCAAATCTACGCACAGGTGACAGACAATAAGATTTCGGAGGATATGGATAGACTGATAAGGAAACATCAAAAAGAGGAAACAAAGGAGGAAGCCGTATGAATGCCTATCACTATCAAACTAAAAGAGACCGCAGTTATTTTGAATGGAGAGACAATATGCAAATCATTCGTAAAGGCAAAGGTGAAATAGCGATGACAGAGAGTGAACTTGTAAGCTTCTTTAGTGTAGCATGGAGGAAACTCAATTATAGTCTGCAACTACTCCTCAAAGCATATCCCCTGCAACCCGAAGAAAGGGATGCAGGAGAGTTGGAAGTCTACGTAAATGGACAGTTAAAAGGTTATGCTTCGCTTTATCCGCTTTCAATCATCATCGCTTTGTCTTATCAATTGAACAGCATGGAAGCCCACTTGTTCAGAAAACACATCTGCCAAGAGTTACAACACCCAACACCTATGGTAGAACAGATATACCTACACTGCAATGGCAGTATCAATTGATATGCTTTTCTCTTTCACCGATATTATCTTACTACATAACTACAAGGAAAGGCAATACGGTGAAAGAAAAAGGATTGCGTGTAGTCAGAAAGGAGAAATCGCTGTTACGACAACAAACTACAGTTTGCAAAGTTACGGCGAAAAGCAAGGCGGTACTTGTTCTATATTTCAAACAATTTGTATATCTTTGCAATATAACCGAGACTTCTAACGAGATGAGGGATATTAGAATTGAAAAGGGAATAAATAAAGACAATGCCTTGCTTTTATGTGAATGGTCCAATGAACAAGGAAAAGAGTTTCAGGAGCAATGGATAGGTTCCGAAATTTCTTACCCGCTGGACTATGATAAAATAAAGGACTTGGGAAATGTGTTTTCGATATTCAACCAAGGGGAATTTATCGGAATGATACAAGAAGTACGAATTGGCAAGGATAACATACACATAGGTAGATTTGTAATAGATCCCCGAAAAACAGGATTGGGCTTTGGGACTGAGGCCCTAAAAAGATTTGTAGATTTCATTCTTGAGGATGATAATATTAAAAGTATTTCCCTAACGGTCTTTGATTTCAACCAAAAAGCAAAGAGGATTTATGAGAAACTTGGGTTTGAAATCAATGAAGTAATTGAGACTCCAAGGCTGAAATACATTATGAAGAGATACAGGTAAATCCGAATTTATCTAACTCAATACAACAGAGCAGTTTTAAAAAACTGCAAATCAATTTATCCGATAAAGAATGGCACTTGAAAGAGAGGCATCTCTGTCCAAGTGCCACATATCAGAGAGCCTTTACCTTATCCCATAGTCTTGAAGGATTCTGATACCAATACCTAAGTCGCTTCTGTTACCGAAATCATGCTCCCACACCAATCCATTTGATTGAAGGCTCTTATTGGTAGGAGTTCTTTCTACTTATTTATTTCATTGTATAATTCTTTTGTTCTAGATTCATCAACTAGTAATTCAAGAAAGATTTTAGTGTCGCTAGTGATTTCTGGTTTGTTTAGAAGAATATTGCCAAGTGTTCTAAGTCTACTAAGTTGCCCGACATGACATATTCTTGATTTCAAGATTGAGTTTGTCTTTATTGTTTTTACAAACTCTTCTGCTGACTTGTTGTCAAATTTTTCAAACATCCTTGAAATTCTTGGTGCTGCCGCATCAGAATAAAACGAAGTTCTGCTGAAACTATAACTTGCACCTTTATATCCTACATATGTCAGAGTTAAAGCAGCTACCAATCTTTCAATATACTCATCAGGAACAACAGATCCAAATTTGTCAAGTTTTTTTACAGATACGGCTTCTTCTTCCCAATTGTCTAGATTGTCTTCTAAGTGTTGTATTTGAGGTTCATATATAAGTTTTCTAGTTGTCGTAGACAAATATCTTAAACCATCAATTAAGCTAAATAAATTAACTCCCTTATCATTCTTCATTGCATCACCTTCAAGATATATTTTGTCAAAACTTTGTCCTATTTGTTGTCGTATTTCTTTTGGCGTTACTTTCCACAAAATAGGAAAACTAAATTCAATGTTAGAACGAAAACGCGTTGAAATTGTATCCCCAATGTAGTATGTAAACAATTTGTTACACATTTCTTTCTTATAAACTTCTGGCAAATCAATGAAAGCTTGTTCAACAGCTAATTCGTACTTGTCATAAGTATCTGTATCCATTTTAACAATATAATCGTTTACATTGATTATGGGAGTCGGAAACTCTTGCGA
>ERZ773068.1661-NODE-1661-length-10810-cov-29.681915_pt1 | contig 10810 bp, 13 predicted proteins | sample MGYA00580620_ERZ773068 | MGnify/ENA primary metagenome ERZ773068 (study PRJEB29015, sample SAMEA2737983) | human oral metagenome | biome: human oral; feature: human-associated habitat; material: dental | place: China | collected 2101 ... | reverse complement strand
GACTCTAAAAGACCCGATAGACATAAGGATTGTCCGGTTTTTCTACCCTATCAAAACTTTCAACTTCTAGAGTTGGCAGGCTTTGCCCAAGACTTTTATGGTAGTGCATGGCAAGTTTCCCCTTGGCATGAATCCAGGTATTATTCTCGAAATGCTGAGTATTTCCAGTCGTCAAGAGGCCATAGACACCTGAGTCGGCGATACAATGGATAATACCGAAGCGAAAGAGAAATTGACTCTTCTGGTCGCTGGGGTCGTTGTAGACAAAGCCGGTGAACTTCAGCGTCTTGCCCACAAACTCGTCGGGATAGTCATAGATGACTTCCATGACCTCCATGTAGTTCTCAGTGGTGACCTGAATGGTATCTTGCTTGACGTATTTCTTGGCGGCTGCCCGCATTTCTTTTTCGTAAGCCCCTTTTGTAAAGTAGGTGCTGGTGTCTGGTTTCAGGTATTGGCTGGTAGTGCCTTCGTCCTGCTGAATAGCAGTTGAAGTTCCCTCAGCCAGCGGGAAATGAAATCCTTTAGCCGAAACTGTTGTCGAATCCAAGGTAACAGTTGGAAAGAAAATTCCCACAAAGAGCGGAATGACAAGGAGCAGCACGCTGCCTAACTTGGCCCAGCGAGTGCTTAAATGACTGTGGACCTCCATCTTCTTCATCCAGATGATCAGCTGCACAACTGCCAAGATAAAGGATAGAATCATAGATAGATAGGCCAGATAGGAGTAGTGGAGATTGATATATTGGTTGAGCTTGCCTGTCAGCTGTAGGTACATGGTGATCTCAAAGTAGCCGACTAAGATTAAAAATCGAATCATAGCACCACCCCCACAAGCCAAGAGTAAAGAAAGACGACGACGGTAACCAGGCTGATAAATTGCCAGATAAAGCGTGTCTTAAAGTAGTTTTTCATCATCAGCAGATTCTTGACATCTAGCATAGGCCCAATGACCAAGAAAGCTAATACTGGCGCTAAACCGAAGCTAGCGATCAAGGAGCTTCCGATGAAAGCATCAGCTTCGCTGCAAAGCGAGAGCAGGAAGGACAGCAGCATGAGGAGAAGAATAGCGACAGCTGGTGTCGAGCTGATGGAGGTCAGGATTCTGGTTGGCACATAGACTTGTACTATGCTGGCGAAGAGACAGCCAAAGACTAGATAGCGGCCTGTATCGAAAAATTCATCAATGGCCTGCACAAAGACCTGAAAAAGCTTTTGTCCCTTGCTGAGATGTGAAAAGTCATGCTCATGAACAGCCTTGCGATTTTCTTTTTGGATATTGCTGTCTGCAAAGAAGCCCAGAAAAATCCCTAAAAGAACAGCCACGACCATAGAACCTAAAGCACGAAGCAGAGCCATTCGGAAGGAATTACCAAAGGCTGAGTAGGTCGCAAAGAGCACGATGGGGTTGATGACTGGAGCCGTTACCAGAAAAGGCACAGCCGTGTAACTGGGAACTTTCTTTTCCAAAAACCGATTTATAATAGGAACGATTCCGCACTCACAGGAAGGAAAGACGACACCGATTAGACTTCCAAAGAAAATCCGAGCCCATTTGTTCTTGGGCAGAAAGTGATAAACCCTGTCTGGCGTAACATAAACCTCGATAAAGCCAGAAATGATACTTCCAATCAAGACAAAAGGCAGGGCCTCAATGATGATGGAGAGAAAAATAGCTCCAGCCTGTAAGACGCTGGAAGGAAGATTAGAAAAGAAGCTCATGCTTTTTTAGCCTTTTCTTCTGCTTCTTTTTTCTTTTTGTCATCTGGAAATTCTACTTTTTCAAGCTTGGGCAGAGTGGCAAATTCCTCGAACATCTTGTCTAAATCGTCTGTTTTAGTAAATTTAACAGCCATAAAAGTACCTCATTTCTAAAATAATAATTCTATTATACTACCTTTTATCTAAATATATAAAAAAGAGATATGGTTTTTAAATATAAATTGTTATCTTCTTAGAATAATTCATCTAATCTAGAAAAAAGAATAAGAAAGATTGACAATTCTTAGATATAAAAGTACAATACAGACATAAAATGAAATCGATTACAATGTAATGAATTATGAGTTTTTGTTTATTAAATTGTTTATAGGTTTCTATCGAAAATATTGAATAAAAAATCGTGAAAAACGTTCAAAGAAACAAGCAGTCATTGTAAAAGTTGATTGGATATGTATTGGTTGAGGATAAGTCTTATAGCGTTACAATGATTTAATGATTATTTTATATTGGATTAAAGTTCAGGCAGAATATTTATAGTCTAGATTCGATCTTTTAGTTTACTGTATATCTTGTCTGAATGATATTTTCGGAAACAATTGTAGAATTAAAAAAACATGCCATCATATTCATTGTTACACATGACGGCCAATTTGATGAAATATCTGATACTATTATTAATTTAAGTGAGGAATACTAAAATGAAGAAAAAATATGTTTTTATTTCCATAGTTGTAATGATAGTAGCTTTGATATTTTATTCTATATACCAATCGAAAGGCGTTCGGATAGGATTTATTAATGATGACTTACCAACTTTAACGTCAGGTTCATATCAGCAAGGAGAAAATTTAGATTTGAAAGCTGGGACATATGCTTTATATGCTAAATCGGGCCAAGGTGAAGTTCAGATAGATGGTAACATTTATACTCTAAATGATAAGTTGTACATAGAAGCAAAAAAACAACCAATGAATACTCGGAATGCAGTTATTTATGAGGAATCTCCTAAAATTTCAATAAAATCGAGAACGAAAATATCTGTTAAAGGTGATAAGGAGTTTTCGGTATCATTTATTAGGAGGTAGCATCATGAAGATTTCAAATTTGAGAAAAATGTATGGTAAGCAGATTATCTTAAATAATATATCAGTTGAAGCTTCCAAAGGCCAAATTATAGGATTAGTAGGTAATAATGGATCGGGTAAGACAACTTTATTAAAGTGCATATCCAATCTAATTGTGGATTATCAAGGAGAGATTGAATTAGATGGGAAATTAGCATTTTCAATAGAAAGCCCAACATTTTATGATGATTTAACAGTTTTCACTAATCTTACATTATTTAGTGAATTGGCAGGAAGCCAAAAGGTTAGTATTGAGGAAGCATTACAGCAAGTAAAATTAAAGGACGCTAAGAACAAAAAATTTAAGCAACTATCTTTAGGTATGAAGCAGAAATTAAGCATTGCTCGAATACTACTTGATAATAGCGATATAATTCTTCTGGATGAACCGTTTAATGGTTTGGATATTCTAACGAAGGAACAACTGAAAGAACTTATGATAATGCTTCGATCAAGAGGGAAGCTATTAATTGTATCGAGTCATATATTAGAAGAATTAGGAGAAATTTCTGATGTAATCTGGTATTTGAGAGAGGGAAACATCCAAAGCATTATTAATCTCCATGATGACAATAGGGTTTATAAAATCGTGGTTTCTAAAAATTCTGTTGTACGAAATATACTTCAAGAAAAGTATCATGCACGTTGGTGTTTTAATAAAGACCAAAATTCTATTTTTAAAATTGAAATATTAAAAAAAGATATTTATACTACACTAAAATCACTTATTAACGACAATGTCTTAGTTATAGAATTCACTGATGTTACTATGGACATTAGGGAGTTAATGGTAGAGGAGGGGTGACTGTGAAAAAGTTTATAAAATCAGAGTATGTAAAGATTAGCCATCAAAAACTCTTCCTAACTACTTTAATGATTTATATCGGCTTTACAATATTTTTAGTAACACATACAAGAGAAGATTCCATCATTTCGCAATACAAATTTTTCTCGACGGTTACAATATCATTTTTGACTCTATATCAATTATTATCAATAGGAGAATGGCATGATAAAAAAATTATCAGATATTATCTTGAGTGTATACCAAATCGATACAAATTAATAGGATATGAATATTTAAAATATATTGGAATGTATATAATTTTAAATTTAATTTTTATAATACCAGAATCCTATTATATACATACAATGTTTCAGAAAATCTTGGTTTACTTTATGATTTTTTGTTTATATATTGCCATAAACATGAACCTTCTAATTTATTTTGAAAAAACGGGAGTTGTGGTGGTTTTATCACTATTATTATTATGGATATTACCTAATTTTGTGAATATATTATTGGCGAATACTAGTATATACCAACTTCAGATATTTTATTATTTATCTCCTGACTCATTTTCTGGTTTCGAATCCATCATAACTACTATATTCGTTTTTTTGTATACACTACTAGCAGTTCTGTTTTCTATTTTTCAATTCGTTAGAAAGGAATATTAAGTATTTGATGAAATAATTGATAAATATAAGTTAAGAAAACAGTTATGTTAATGTGGAAGAAATTCATAAAAACAAAAATGAATGGGAACATTTTAAACAAGAATTTAAAATAAAAAGGACACCGACCTTTGCCATATATGAAAATAAGAGGTTAGTAGCTAAATTAGATTTTGAAGAAAATAATGGCTTTGCCCCTTATGAGTTAGAAAAATGGATTATTTCCAATCTAAGTGACAAATAAATATATTTTTTGACCCCTTAAACTTTCATATCTGATGGCGAAAAGATTATGTGTAAAGCAAATTATATTTATTCTTATGGCCATATTTTAATTCAAATAATAATATGAATTTGTTGTTTGCTAATGAATATCAATGATGTATTTTACATTCAACATTTGAATAAAATATAGAATGATTAGTATAAATAATTTTTAATTTATATCGTTCTATGGCTTGTGGTATAATAGAAGCGTTATGGAAAATATAAATATTGAAAAAATTGCCCAGAAATTGGGCCTTAAAGAAAGCCAAGTATCACAGGTCCTAGATCTGACCGCTGAGGGAAATACGATTCCTTTTATTGCTCGTTACCGTAAGGAAATGACGGGAAATCTGGATGAGGTCGAGATTAAGGCAATCATTGATTTGGATAAGAGCATGACTGCCTTGGCGGAGCGTAAAGCAACGGTCTTAGCTAAGATTGAGGAGCAGGGAAAACTAACGGATGCACTGCGTTCTGAGATTGAGGCTGCTGAAAAGCTGGCTGATGTGGAAGAACTTTATCTGCCCTACAAAGAGAAGCGCCGTACCAAGGCTACCATTGCGCGTGAAGCAGGTCTCTTTCCTTTGGCTCGCCTCATCTTACAGGATGCGTCTAATCTGCAGGAAGAAGCTGAGAAACTGACCAGTGAAGCCTTTCCGACAGCAGAGGCTGCTCTTGCTGGGGCTGTGGATATTCTGACTGAGGCGATTTCTGAAGATACCAAGCTGCGGGCTTGGACCTACCATGAGATGCAGACCAATTCTTCTATCGTATCTAGTCTCAAAGACGGGGATTTGGATGAAAAGCAGGTCTTCCAGATTTATTATGATTTTTCTGAAAAAGTAGCGACCATGCAAGGCTATCGTACACTGGCTCTTAACCGTGGTGAGAAAATGGGAGTCCTCAAGGTCGGTTTTGAGCACAATCTTGAGAAGATCCTGCGCTTCTTTGAAGTACGTTTCAAGGTGAAAAACGCCTATATTATTGAAGCTGTCCAGCAAGCAGTCAAAAAGAAAATCATTCCAGCTATGGAGCGCCGTATTCGGACTGAGTTGACTGAGGCCGCTGAGGATGGAGCAATTCAGCTCTTCTCAGAAAATCTCCGAAATCTCCTCCTGATTGCCCCTCTAAAAGGTCGCGTAGTACTGGGCTTTGACCCAGCCTTTCGGACAGGTGCTAAGCTGGCTGTTGTGGATGCGACAGGAAAGATGCTGACGACTCATGTCATCTATCCAGTAGCGCCAGCAAAGCCAGCTCAGATTGAAGCTTCTAAGAAAGAGTTATCGGAGCTGATTGAGCGGTTTGGCGTGGAAATCATTGCCATCGGAAACGGCACTGCTAGCCGAGAAAGCGAAGCTTTTGTAGCAGAAGTTTTGAAATCTCATCCGAATGTCAGCTATGTCATCGTCAATGAGAGCGGAGCATCTGTCTACTCTGCTAGTGAACTGGCTCGTCACGAGTTTCCAGATTTGACTGTTGAAAAGCGCTCAGCTATTTCCATTGCCCGCCGTTTGCAAGATCCTTTGGCAGAGCTGGTTAAGATTGATCCTAAGTCTATCGGGGTTGGTCAGTACCAGCATGATGTCAGTCAGAAAAAGCTGTCTGAAAGTCTGGACTTTGTCGTGGATACCGTGGTTAACCAAGTCGGGGTTAATATCAACACCGCCAGTCCTGCCCTTCTGGCTCACGTAGCTGGTCTTAATAAAACTATCTCAGAAAATATTGTCAAATACCGAGAAACAGAAGGCTTGATTCGGTCTCGCGAGGCTATCAAGAAAGTGCCACGTCTGGGCGCAAAGGCTTTTGAACAGGCAGCCGGCTTCCTGCGTATTCCTGAAAGTGATAACTTGCTAGACAATACAGGCGTTCACCCAGAGTCTTATAAGGCGGTGGAGGAGCTCTTTAAGCGTCTTGAAATTAGCAGTTTGGATGAAGCAGCCCAAGCCAAATTAAAAGCAGTGCAGACTGCTAGTTTGGCTGCAGAACTAGGCTTGGGAGAAGAAACCCTCAAAGATATTATTGCTGATTTGCTCAAGCCTGGCAGAGATTTGCGTGATTCCTTTGACGCGCCAGTTTTGCGGCAGGATGTCTTGGATATTAAGGATTTGCGCATCGGTCAAAAACTGGAGGGTGTTGTCCGTAATGTCGTCGATTTCGGAGCCTTTGTGGATATCGGTATCCACGAAGATGGCCTTATCCATATTTCTAAAATCAGCAAAAACTTCATTAAACACCCTAGTCAAGTCTTGTCGGTTGGCGATTTGGTCACTGTCTGGGTGGATAAACTGGATGTGGAGCGGGAGAAGGTCAACCTCTCTCTAATAGCACCAAATGAATCTAACTAACTACGTTAAGCAGGTGTCGCTAGAAGATTTTGGCTGGGAATTTCGCCACCAAGCTTATTGGAACAAGCGCCTCCGCACGACTGGAGGACGCTTCTTTCCAAAAGATGGCCATTTGGATTTCAACCCAAAAATCTATGAAACTTTTGGGCTGGAGATTTTCCGAAAAATTGTTCGTCATGAGCTAGTCCACTATCACCTCTATTATCAAGGCAAAGGTTACCGCCATGGAGATAGAGACTTTAAAGAATTGCTCAAGCAGGTGGATGGTTTGCGCTACGCTCCATCCTTGTCCAACTCGCGAGCCTTTCTCATCTATGAATGCCTGAGTTGCGGAGCACTTATTCGTCGCAGACGTAGAGTCAATCTTCAAAAATACCGTTGCGGTCGCTGTAGAGGTCAACTGTCCTTCCTCAAAGAGGAAACAAACAGAGAGTGAGCGGATTAAAAATGGATAGATGCAGAATCAGCCTTGGGGCTGATTTTTTTGTTATCCCGCTATGATAAAATGAAGGAAAGAATGAGAGTTGAGGTCGTCACCATGAAAACTAAATTTTATAAATTAAGAAGAAACCGAGTGATTTCAGGGGTTTTATCGGGACTGGCCGATAAATTCAACTTTGATCTTGGTTTGTTACGCTTTTTATTCATCATTTTTACAGTTTTCAATTTTGGCTTAGGAATTTTGATTTATATTTTGCTGGCTGTCGTGATGCCTTACAAGGAAGATGTGGAAGCGGAAATGTATGGAACTGGCCCTCGTAAAATGAAAGATGCCGAGCCAATCAATGACAATGACGGCTGGTTTTGGTAATTATGAAAGAGAGAAATTCGGGTAGTGTTCCCGAATTTTTGCTAGATGTAGAGGAAAGATAACAATTATAAGAAACACTTTCCATTAGGCTACCAACACTCAATTGCTGCTTTAAGCGTTCCTATCCCTGATTGTTATTTTGAAGAACGGTATTCGTAGTTATTTTATATAGCTTATGTTACAAAAGCTTGTGATTTGCCTAGTGATAGACAACCCCAAAAGTGGGAAAGGCTGATTCAACTGGTCGTTTCAAAGATTAGAAAGAGATTTAAATGAAACAATTTTCTTTACCGTTATATATTTTGAAATTTTTCCTTTATTTAATTATTAGTTTGATCCTACATATGTTCCTTGTTTTTACGGTTGCTATATTAGTAGGAGGTTATGAGAGTTTGATTGTTATGATCATTGGTACAGCAGTTTTTCCCCTTGGTCTATGGAATTTCTTCTTTTTCTGGAAAGTATTATCTCCGGAGCAAAGCTCAAAGCGTTTAGTAGGACTTGTATCTATCTTATTTCTGCCAGTTCTAACTCTCATAATTTATGGTTTTGTTGGAGGTTTCCAAATAATTATAAACTCCCTTCCTAGCAGCCTATTTTATATTTTTGGTATGCTAGTTTCAAATACAAGTGTCTATTTGCTGGCTCATTTAATTAATTTCTACAACTGTAAGAAGAAAGCTATTTATGAAGGTAAAGTAGATTAAATCTTGCAATTCTACTTGAAAATGACTTTTTTATCCAAGGAGGAAATATGACAGAAGTTTGGAATGCCTATGACTTGAATCGAAGTCAGCTCCCGCATCTCCTAATTCGAGGCGAAAAAATTCCTGAAGGGCAGTTTCATCTCTGTGTCAATGTCTTTGTTCGCCACGAGGATGGGGATTTTCTCTGTATGCGACGATCAGCTCATAAAAATCTCTATCCTGGCTACTATGAATTTGGAGCGGGAGGTAGTGTGCTGGCAGGAGAGGATAGTCAGACAGCCGCCCTCCGGGAACTAGAAGAAGAAACAGGTCTGGTTCCCGACAGTATCAGACTGTTGGAGCAGGTGTGCTCTGTCGAAGACCAGTGCCACTTTGATTTCTATGAAGCGGTGGTGTCTGGAGACAAGAGCCAAGTTCGCTATCAGGTAGGCGAAACTGATGCTCATATCTGGCTGGCTCTAAGAGAAATACCAGCCTTTATCGAGAGCCATCCTTGTTTTCAAAATCAGAAAAGAATTCTCCAAAGATGGATTGGCTAGTTGTTTTGACTGGCCTTTTTGCTGGTTGGCAGATGTTTTCACAAGCATCTAGGGAAAAATCCTGCTTAATTTCCAATCTTAAAAACTCTTTTAGGGTAAAAATTTGCTATAATAGAGAAAGATAAATTTGAAGGGAGCAGGGAATGTCTGTAAAGGTCAAAGATTTGATTGAAAAAGTCCGTTTACGCATCGTTTACGGCAGTGATGACCTCTTAGAAAAGGAGATTTCGACATCGGATATTTCGCGGCCGGGTCTTGAAATGACCGGCTATTTTGACTACTACACGCCAGAACGGATTCAGCTGATTGGGATGAAGGAGTGGTCTTATCTGATGAAGATGACATCCCACAACCGTCATCAAGTCCTTCTGAAAATGTTTCAACCAGAAACGCCAGTTGTCATTGTGGCACGCGATTTGGAGATTCCTGAAGAAATGCAGCGAGCAGCGGAGGAAAAGCAAATCGCGATTCTCACCAGCCGCACATCAACCAGCCGTTTATCAGGAGAAATTTCTAGTTTCCTTGACTCGCGTTTGGCGGTCAGAACCAGTGTTCATGGCGTATTGATGGACATCTACGGGATGGGAGTGCTGATTCAAGGAGACAGTGGTATTGGTAAAAGTGAAACTGGTCTTGAGTTAGTCAAGCGTGGCCATCGTTTAGTGGCAGATGACCGGGTCGATATTTTTGCCAAGGATGAAATGACCCTCTGGGGAGAGCCTGCTGAGATTCTTCGCCATCTCTTGGAAATTCGTGGTGTCGGCATTATCGATGTGATGAGCCTTTACGGAGCTAGTGCGGTTAAGGATTCTTCACAGGTACAGATTGCTGTCTATCTGGAAAATTATGATACCAATAAGACCTTTGACCGTCTGGGCAATAATGCAGAAGAACTGGAAGTTTCCGGTGTCAGAATTCCTCGGATCCGCATCCCAGTTAAGACAGGACGCAACATCTCTGTGGTGATTGAGGCTGCAGCCATGAACTATCGGGCTAAGGAAATGGGCTTTGATGCCACCAAGATTTTTGAAGAACGACTGACTAATCTAATTAGCCAGAATGAGGTGAAAGATGCTTGATCCAGTAGCTTTTACAGTTGGTCCCTTTAGTATTCGTTGGTATGCGATTTGCATTGTCACTGGCTTGATTTTAGCCGTTTACTTGGCTATGAAGGAAGCGCCACGCAAAAAGATGATTCCAGATGATATTCTTGATTTCATTCTGATTGCCTTTCCCTTAGCTATCCTTGGAGCGCGACTCTACTATGTGATTTTTGAATGGTCTTATTATGGCAAGCATTCTCTGATTGAGATTTTTCAGATTTGGAATGGTGGTTTAGCCATTTACGGTGGCTTGATCACTGGTGCCCTTGTCCTTTATTTCTTTTCTCAGAGAAGGCTGATCAATCCTGTTGATTTTTTGGATATTGCAGCACCTAGCGTCTTGATTGCCCAGAGTATCGGTCGTTGGGGTAATTTCTTTAACCAAGAAGCCTATGGAGCAGTGGTCAAAAATCTTAACTATCTGCCGTCCTTTATCCGCAACAATATGTACATAGATGGCGCTTATCGCCAGCCAACCTTCTTATACGAATCCCTTTGGAATTTACTTGGCTTTGCCCTACTGATGATTTTACGACGCCGGCCTAAATTCTTCCGTCAGGGAGAATTGGCAGCCTTTTACCTGATTTGGTACGGATTTGGCCGAATGATTATCGAGGGTATGCGGACTGATAGTCTCATGTTCTTGGGTGTTCGTGTATCTCAGTGGCTGTCTGCAGCCCTGATTTTACTAGGCATCGGCATTATGATTTACCAAAGAAAAAAACAAGCCCCCT
>ERZ773068.1659-NODE-1659-length-10816-cov-11.490661_pt1 | contig 10816 bp, 5 predicted proteins | sample MGYA00580620_ERZ773068 | MGnify/ENA primary metagenome ERZ773068 (study PRJEB29015, sample SAMEA2737983) | human oral metagenome | biome: human oral; feature: human-associated habitat; material: dental | place: China | collected 2101 ... | reverse complement strand
CGGCGTCGCGCTGCCGCTGGACGGCGCGGGTGATGTCCTCCCAGGTGACGACGGCCTGGTCACCGGAGCCGTCGTCGTGGAGCACGTGGAGGATCTGGCGCAACTCGCGGCCCGCCTCGGCAGCCATGGTCCGAACGGTGTCGGCAGTGTCGGCGACCTGCTCGGCGTCGAGGTCGCGGCGGATGCCCAGGGCGGCAGCGTGGAGGGAGATGAGCGACAGGCGCTGGGCCAGAGAGTCGTGCATCTCACGCGAGAGGTGGGCCCGCTCCTGGGAACGCGCCTGCGCGACGCGGGCCTCAGCCAGCTCCTGCTGGTTCGTGAGCAGGACGCCGAGCAGCACCCCGGTGACGTTGTACACGACAGACGTCAATAGGTTTTGCAGCACTGTATGCCAATCCGTCCACCACTGGGGGGACTGGCCCACAACCAGTCCGAGCAGCGTCCCCGCGGCATGCACCCCGAGCGCGATGGGCAGAGCCCACAGCTTCAAGCGCATCCCGAGGAGCACCCCCGCCATGAACCCCGCCGGGAAGAACCCACCTGGAGACAGCACGCTGAGAAGCAGGCAGACCGCGGACAGCACCAGGCCACGCCGCCGGAAAGCGGGCAACAGCAGGAACTGCGCAATGACCGGGGCGGCCACATATACCCAGAGCAATAGGGCTTGCCACCATGCCTGTTCAACGTGAGGGGTTCGAAGGCCCACATCGGACAAGAACGGTATGAAAGACATGAAGGCCGCGGTCAGGGCCGCAGTGCAACCCCAGAGCATCCACAGGATGCGCTGCGTCGGGTCGGGGGAGTTCACGCGCTGGACTCTACCCACATTTCAGAAGCACGCATCCGCCATCTGGGGGAGCCCGGCGTCATTCCATCGGCGAGGCCTGGGTAGCAACCACGGCAGCAGTCCAGGCCCAGGAAGCCCAGCCACGGCCCTACTCAGGGTTCACCCCGTCCCTCGGCGGATTCCTGCTCCCCCGGATGGCTGATGTGCCCACCTGGGGAGCGACGTAGCGTCCGGGCCAACCGAAGGAGGATCATGTCCACGACCACACACAGATCCAAGACCAGACGCAGAATACGCAACTGGCTGCTCATCCCGCTGGGTAGCATCGTCGCGCTCGCCCTCATCGCGGGGGCGGTGCTCGTCGCCATCATCCGCGCGCCGCTGCCGAAGTACGACGGCGCGGTCACGCTCGCCGGGCCCGGCGACGAGATCACCGTGCGCCGCGACGCGCAGGGCGTCCCCCACATCTACGCCTCCAGCGACCACGACCTGTTCTTCGGGCAAGGCTATGTGCAGGCTCAGGAGCGCTTCTTCCAGATGGACCTGGGCCGCCACATGACCGCCGGACGGTTGTCCGAGCTGGTCGGTGAGGGAGGCAAGCAGTCGGACATCTCGATGCGCACCGTGGGCCTGCGGCGCGTCGCCGAGCAGGAGTGGGACCTGCTGTCCGACGAGGCCCGCGGCTTCTACCAGGCCTACGCCGACGGGGTCAACGCCTACCTCAAAGGGAAGGCCCCGTGGCAGGTGGCCAACGAATACGCGGTGATGGGACTGAGCCTGCCCATCGGCGACATCGAGCCGTGGAACGGCATCGACTCGCTGGCCGAGTTCAAGATGCTGAACTCGGGGCTCAGCACCGGCGGCAGTGAGGCGTGGCGTATGCAGTTGCTCTCGAAGCTGGGCAGCCCGGCCACGGTCGAGCAGCTGCTCCCGGCCCCCGACGAGGCCACCCACCGGCCGATCCTGCTCGACGACGGGGCCGGCAACCTGAGGCCCCGCTCCGACTACCCCGTCGCCGACCCGCTCCCGATGCCGACGCAGGAGGCCGAGGCCACCGACTGCCCCGAGCCCTCAGAGGGCTCCGCGCCAGCCGAGACCACCCCGGCCAGCCCCGCACCCACCACCCAGGCCAGCGCACTCGGGGGAGCCACCGAGGCGCTCCAGGAGGCGCAGCGGATCCTCGACGCCATTCCGTCGACCCTGGGCAAGGGCCCGGGCATCGGCTCCAACTCGTTCGCCGTCTCCGGCAGTCACACCGCATCGGGCAAGCCCATCATCGGCAATGACCCGCACCTGCAAATGAGCTACCCGTCGGTGTGGTCGCAGGTGGGGCTGCACTGCTCCGCCCTCGACGGCGACTGCACCTTCGACGTCGAGGGCTTCGCCTTCGCGGGACAGCCGGGCGTCGCCATCGGCCGCAATCCCCAGCTGACCTGGGCCTTCACCAACTTCATGGGCGATGTGTTCGACCTGGTGGTGGAGCAGAATGCCGGAAACGGCACCTACCGGCGCGATGGTAAGTGCCTGGCCTACAAGACCCGCACTGAAACGTTCAAGGTGGCGGGCGGTGAGCCGTTCGAGGTGGAGGTCCGCGAGTCCGTGCACGGCCCCATCGTCTCGGGCCTTTCTGCCCCACCATTCGCATCTGGTGACAATGAAAGCTTCAAGCAGCTGCCCGGGGTCTCGGGCGACTTCTCCGTCGCCGTCCAGTGGACGGCCCTGATGCCGAGCAAGAGCGGAGAAGGCATGTTCACACTCAATCGCGCCACCAATGCCGACGGAGCGGCCGCCGCGGCCGCGCTCCTAACGGAGCCGGCGCTGAGTCTCCTGTTCGCCACCGCCGACGGTGACATCGGCTACCAGGCACCTGGGAGGTATCCCATCAGGCCGGTCAAAGCCCCCGCTGACCAGCAGCGCACTGTCTCGCACGAGAGCGACAACCTAGGCGCCGACGGCCGCTGGCCCCGGCCCGGCTGGGACTCCAGCTACGACTGGCAGGGCTTCTACGCCCCGCAGGACATGCCCGCAGCGCTCAACCCGCCCGACGGGATCATCACCAGCGCCAATCAGCTGATCACCCCGGATGCCAGCGGCCCGTTCCTCGGAGTGCAGCTATATGTCCCTGGGTATCGGTCGCAGCAGATGTACGACGCCCTGGCCCGCATGGCCTCGGAGGGGCCGATCACGGTGGAGCAGGCATCGCAGACCATGCTGCTCGACCACTCCCCCCAGGCCGACCTACTGGCCCCGGCCCTGACGGGCGTGGAGCTGACCGAACCCAGGCTGAAAGAGCTCCAGCAGGTCCTCGCCGCCTGGTATGCCGACGGCGCCCACATGTCCACCGACTCACAGGGCGCCGCGATCATGGCGGCGCTGTACTCCCACCTCGCGCACGTCGCCCTCAGCGATGACCTGGGAAATCTGGCCTCCGCCGATCCTCCCCAGGCGCTGGGGAATCTGGTCGCCGACCCCCAGAACCCGCTGTGGGACGACAAAGCCACGCCTGAGGTGGAGGACGCGGCCGCAATCATGCGGCGCGCCTGGGCCGCAGCCGATGCCGACCTCACCGCTCAGATGGGCGAGGACCACACGACGTGGGCCTGGGGCAGGATCCATATGCAGAAACCCACCCACCAGGTGCTGGGTGGCGAGGGCCTGCCCGAAATCGTGCGGAACCACTTCAATGCGGCCCCACGCCCGGTCGGGGGCTCCCAGTACACCCCCAACGCCTCCTGGTTTGACACCACAGTCGGGGAGGACGGCCGGGTGGACTATTCCAAGATAGGCAGCGGCCCCTCGATGCGCATGACCGTCGACATGGCTGACATCGACAATGCCCGCTGGGTGATCTCGGCAGGAGCGTCGGGACATCCGTGGTCGTCGCACGTCAACGACCAGTTCGAGGCCTGGGCCGAGGGCCGGATGTTCGACTGGCCGTTCAGCCGTGAGGCCATTGAGGCGGCCACGGCAAACACCCTCAGACTGCTCCCAGCCTGAGTTTGCTCTCGGTCTGAGCCCGGGGCCTGGGATCCCAGGCCCCGCCCGACCCGTCCACACGCCGTCCCTGGCGGCAATCGCTAGTCGCCGTCGGGGACGAGCTCGCCCTGCTGGAAGTGGGTCACCAGGCGGGCGGTGTCCTTGAAGTCCTGCTCCACCTCCGGCGCGGGCCGCGAGGCCAGGCTGATCCCGACGGCGACCGCCAGGTTGATGACGAAGCCCGGCAGGATCTCGTAGAGGTCGAAGATGCCGCCGGACAGATTGCCCCAGACCGCGACGGCGATCGCCCCGGCGATCATCCCGGCCAGGGCACCGCCGGTGGTGAGCCGCCGCCAGTACAGGCTCAGCAGCACCACGGGACCGAAGGTGGCGCCGAACCCCGCCCAGGCGAAGGCCACCAGGTTGAGGATCGTGTCGTTGGCCTCCCACGCCATGGCCGCGGCGACCACGGAGACCAGCATCACCGCTCCCCGGCCCATCCAGATGCCGACGCCACGCCCGGTGTCCTTGCGGAAAACCTTGTACAGGTCCTCGACCAGCGCCGACGACGACACCAGCAGCTGCGACGAGATCGTCGACATGATCGCGGCCAGGATCGCAGCGATCATGAATCCGGCGATCAGCGGGTGGAAGAGCAGCTGCCCCAGCGCGATGAACACGGTCTCCGGGTTGTCGAGCTGCCCCTTGTCACGCCGGTAGGTCGCAATCCCGACCAGGGCGGTTCCCGCCGCCCCGAGACAGGACAGGATCATCCAGCCGATCCCGATCCGCCGTCCGGCGATCGCCTCCTGCGGCGTGCGCAACGCCATGAACCGCACGATGATGTGCGGCTGCCCAAAGTACCCGAGCCCCCAGGCCAGCGACGAGACCACTCCCGTGACCGTCGTCGCCGCACCCCACAGTACGAACGTATTGATATCGACCTCGTTGATGGTATCCAGCAGTGGGCCGATCCCACCCAAGTTGATGACGCCAACCAGGGGAACGAAGACCAGGGCCGCCACCATCATCAGTCCCTGGACGGTGTCAGTCCAGGCGACGGCCAGGAACCCGCCGAAGAGGGTGTAGAGCACGACGCTGCCCGCCACAATCAGCATCCCGAGGTGATAGTCCATGCCGAAGGAGGCCTCGAAGAATCGTCCCCCGGCCACCATGCCGCTGGAGACGTAGAAAGTGAAGAAAACAAGCGTGATGACCCCTGAGGTGATGCGCATCAGGTGCCGGGTGTCGTGCAGCCGGTTGCCGAAGAAGCTGGGAATCGTGATCGCATTGCCGGCCACCTCGCTGTAGGCCCGCAGCCGCGGCGCGACGAACCTCCAGTTGACCCAGGCACCAGCGGTCAGGCCGATGGCGATCCAGAGCTCGACCAGTCCGCTCAGGTACAGCGCACCGGGCAGACCCATCAGGAGCCAGCCCGACATGTCGGCCGCCCCGGCTGACAGAGCGGTGGCGAACGGACCCAGGTCCCGGCCCGCGAGCATGTAGTCGTCGAAGTCCTTGGTCCGGCGGTAAGCCCAGAACCCGATCAGGAGCATGAACACGAAATAGGTGCTCATGGCTATGGCTTGGTAGGTCTGTGAATCCATGGCGCCTCCTTAAAAATAAGTCAGCAACCTACCCGGACTCTGGGTCAAATACAGGCCGTCCCAAAAAATAGACAGTCCAGCCCACGCCCCGGTACGTAGCAACACGTGGCTGGCCTGCCAGCCAGGATCTGCTACCTACCAGAGCGTGGGCTGCCCTTTTACGACGTGTTTACGACGTGGCCCGCCCGCCGCCGGACTCCTCCGGGGCCACGGTGTCATGCCACACAACCACGGACCACGGCTGCACCCACACCACACCCTCCAGGAGGATCCCGGTGCCCTCCGGCCAGAAGTTGCTGGCGGGCTCCGCCCAGACTCCCGTGTCGACGAGGCGACGCCACACCCTGCCATCAGCGGGCGTCGGCACAGTGAATCCGACCTCCGCGTCAGCCATGTTCACCATCATCAGGAAGTTGTCACCAGGTGAGTTGATGTAGACGCTGAGCGCCCGGTCACCGTCCTGCAGGTCACCCTCCATGGACGGGGTGTAGAACAGGTAGGAGACGTCCTGGTCATCAGGCACCAGGTCACCGTAGTACTTCTGCTGCAGTGACTCGTGCCGCTGCCGCAGTTTCGCCAGGAACGTGGTGAACCTGAACAGCCCGTTGACCAGCGGCTCCGTCTCGAAAACCCCAAGGTTGTCGTGGTATGCGGCGTCCGTGGCGTCGGGCGCGACCGCCACCTGCTGGGGCGCATTCGTGGGGATCATGGCGTAGTTGTTCCACATCGCCACTGAGTCGATCGCCCACGGGTTGTTGTTGCCGTTCTGGGTGCGGCCGAACTCGTCGCCCGCCACGAACATCGGCACCCCGCGCGAGAACAGCAGGATGGTCAGGAAGTTGCGGACCCGCTGCCGGCGCAGCTCCTGCGACCCTCCGGAGTCCCACGACATGTTGTCGTCCGACCCGCCGTCGGAGGGCCCGAACGGGTAGGGCTGGTCGTTGTTCTTCTGCTGGTAGCTGACCAGGTCGGCCATGTTGAAGCCGTCATGGGCGTCGATGAAATTGATGGTCTTCTGGGGTCCACCGTTGTCGGCGAAGTGGCTGTGATCGCCATTGACGACGTCCAGGAACTCCAGGACGTTGCCGTCGCCCTTGGCGAACCTGCGGACCGCGTCGCGGTAGCGCCCATTCCACTCCCCCCAGCCGTGCGGGAAGTTGCCGACCTCATAGCCCCACAGATCCCAGGCCTCGGCAATGACCTCGATGTGCTGCTCGTCGGCGAACCTGGCGATGTCGGCCAGCAGCGGATGGTCGGTGAAGAAGCGCCGCTGGTTGTCCCAGTCCTCGCGGTCGGCCTCGTTCGGTTTGCGGCCCAGGACGGTGGCCAGGTCGAACCGGAAGCCGTCCGCCCCCATCTCGGACGTCCAGTGCCGCAGCGAGTCCAGCACCAGCCGCTGGGCCATGGGTGAGGAGTAGTTGAGCTGGTTGGAGGTGCCCGTCGCGCCGTCGACCAGCGCATGTGACGACGTCATCACGTAGTACTCCGCGGCCGCGAACCCGCCGAGGGAGGTGAAGCCGACGGTGTTCGGGTCGCCATTCCAGTTGCCGCCCTCCGCGGTGTGGTTGTAGACGACGTCCAGGTAGATCTCCAGCCCGGCGGCGTGAAAAGCCGCCACCATCTGCTGGAACTCCCTGGTCGGCCCGCCCAGCGACTTGTCATAGGCGTACTTGCGGTTGGGGGCGAAGAACGACAGCGTCATGTAGCCCCACGAGTTCGTGTGTCCCTCGCGCGACGACTCGGACTGGTTGGTCTCGTGGATGGGCAGCAGCTCCAGAGTCGTGATGCCGAGCGCCTTGAGATAGGGAGCCATCATGCCGACGCCCTTGTAGGTGCCGAGGTACTCCTCGGGAATGTTCACCACGTCCTCGAAGCCCGGCTCCCTGCTGAGCAGCGTGCCGAGGCCGACGATCGACGGATGCCCGACGAGCTGGGACACCGAGGCCTCGTAGATGGCGGCCTTCTCCCCCGGCAACCTCGGCTTGGTGAATGCCGGGCTGGTGGGACGCAGGATGACGCCCTTGGGTGCGATGCGGCCCGTGTCGACCTGCCGCCGCGGCACCCCCCGGTAGTCGTCACCACCGGTCCCGAAGGCCCCGCCGTCGAGGCCAGTCTCCAGGATCGCGTCGGAGTAGACGTTGTGGGTGATCTCCAGGGCGTAGGGGTCGAAGAGCACCTTGTTGGGGTTGAAGCGGTTGCCGCGCTCGTCGATGTCGGTGACGAAGCCGACGGAGCTGCCGGGCACCCAGACGGGATCCCAGGACCAGTTTGGGCCCCAGGCCCGGAAGCCGTAGAGGTCGAACTCGAAGACTCCGCTGATATGGGCGCGCCACACCCCGTCGGCTCCCTTCGTCATCGGATAGGAGGCGGCGGAGTCGGCGCCGAGGGCATTGGGGAAGAACTCAAGCTGCACCCTGGTGGCGTCGGGGGCGTACACCGCAAAGGTGGCACCGTCATCGGTGAGATGCGCACCGAGCGGCCACTCGGCGCGCCCCCAGATCTCAGGCTGCACAGGAGCCATACAGGAAACATCCATGTGAGACATCATTACACGGGACAACGACAGATTCCCCTAGCCAGGGCAAATTTAGCCAGGTCGAGTCAGGGAGTCGGACCTCACTACGGTCGTTCCCCAACAACCTCGACGACGGAGATAATTTTGCAGGATCCCGCCGATAGGGATCAGGGGACTCGCAGCGCCCAGGCCCCATCCCTGACCTGAAGATCACCGGCGGCCGCAACTCTCCGCTGCACCCCCTTGACAGATGCCTTGTCAGCGCGGAACCTGGATGCCATTCGCCTGACCGCCAACCCACCACCGGCATCTCTCATGACACCCAGGACCGCTAAAGTTGTACATGCATTTCTGTAGAAAGGTCTGCACGCAATGAGTGACCAGTACCCGCCCGGGCCCCAGCAGCCGGGATACCAGCCTGGGCAGCCAGGCTATCAGCCTCAACAGGGCGACCCCACAGCTTCCACCCCGTACGGCAACGCGCAGCCCTACGGCCAGCCGACACCCCCACCCGCCAGTCAGCAGCCGGGCCAGCCGTACGGCCAGCCAGCGCCAGGGTACGGCCAGAACCCGTACATGTACAACAACCAGCAGCAGGGCGTACGTCCTGGAGCCGCAACCGGCGCCTCCGTGGTCGGAATCATCGACGGCAGCCTCGGGATCCTCGCAGGCATCATAGGCTTCGCAGGCGTCTCTGCCCTTCAGAGCCTCGGCGAAACCCTTCGCGTCGGCAACTCGATCGGACTAGCAATCACCCTCGGCTACATCCAAGCGGCCGGCACTCTCATCACTGCCGTCGCTCTCCTGATCGGCGGCATCACGTTCCTCAGGGGCAACCGCTACAACGTGTTGCTTTATGCCGCCTTTGCCCAGGTCGCCCTGGTGCTGCTGAACATGGTGTACAGCCTGATGGCCAGTTCCGCTAGCACCAGCTATAACGGAAGCTGGATCATCGGCGTGGCCATCGGCTTGGGTCTGGCCGGCAGCATCATCTATCTGTTGTTCAAGCCTGAGTCGAAGAGCTGGCGGAAGTCGTAAGACCAGCACCTCTATCTCTTGGAATCGTTGGCCGTACCGGAAACTCCGGTGCGGCCAACGCCATCGATTCGAGGAGACCTACAAAGCCGCGCTGTAGGGGTCCCGGTTGACGCGCGGCGCAGTGGCCGTAGGAGCTACTACTCTTGCCGTTGTGTCTGACCGCCGTTTGATGTTCGTCCATGCCCATCCCGACGATGAGTCGTCGCAGTCCCCCGCCACGATGTCGCGCTACGTCGACGAGGGCGCACAGGTGACGCTGGTCACCTGCACCCTCGGAGAGCTGGGCGAGATCCTGGTTCCCGAGCTGGAGCACCTGAGCCCCAAGGAACTCGGCGCGCACCGCATCGGGGAGCTCACGCAGGCGATGGAGACCTTGGGGGTCACCGACCACGTCTGGCTGGGCGGGCAGGGCCGCTACCACGACTCGGGGATGGCCACCGACGACCAGGGCAACGTCATCCCTCGCGACGAGCTGCCGGAGGGCGCGTTCTGGGCCGCCGACCTGCTGGAGGCCGCCGACCATCTGGTCGCCCTGATCCGGGACCGCCGCCCCCAGGTGATCGCCACCTACGACCAGAACGGCAACTACGGCCATCCCGACCACATCCAGGCCCACCGCGTCACCATGTACGCATCCCAGCTGGCGGCAGTGCCGTCGTACCGCCCCGACCTGGGCGAGCCCTGGCAGGTCAGCCGGATCCTGTGGATCACCTACAACCCCATGGCGTGGGCCGCGGCCTTCGAGAAGGCGCAGGAAGTCGCTCCCGAGATGGTCGAGGGCTTCGATCCCGAGGCCATGCGACGACGCTTCAACATAGATCCGGAGCAGATCGCAGCTGTCATCGGCTTCGACGAACGGGCGGAACGCTGCGAGGCCGCCCTGGCCGCTTACCGCAGCCAGGTCGACCCGGAGAGCCCGTTCTGGAAGCTGGCTAGGCTCACCCGCAGCATCGACGGCTCAGGCGAGGCCTACCGGCTAGCCGCCGGGGTCCCCTTCCCCGGTGACGGCCCAGCCGACGACCTTTTCGCAGGCCTGGATGTCTGAGCCCACGAGCCGGGCTCAGCTGGCGTCAGGCAGCGTAACCCCGGTCAGTCGCTCAGCCTCGGTCCACAGGCGTTCGGCGACGGCATCGTCCTTGGCTCCGCGCGCGTATTTCGCCTTAGCCGGGACACCGACCACTCCCCACCGCGGGCCGTAGTAGCCGCCCTGGACGACGTCGCTCGCGGTGGCGGCATACAGCATCGGATCGGCCCCGGCCTCGGCGGAGTGCCGCGGGACCAACCACCTCGTGAGCCTCAGCGACATCTTCAGCGACGGGGTCAGCTCACCGCCCAGCTGGGGTCCGGTCTCGGCGAGGGCTGTGCTGGCATGACCGGGATGGGCGCCAGCTGAGAGCAGCCTCCAGCCGCGTTCCCGGGAGATCCGCGCCAGCTGCCGACTCAACAGCTGGTCGGCCAGCTTGGAGCTGGCATACGACCTGACGGGGTCGTAGGACTTCTCCCAGTTGAGGTCGTCGAAGTCGATCCGGCCCATCGAGGCCGTCCCGCTGGACATCGTGACCACGCGCGGCGCAGGCGCCGTGAGCAGCGCTGGCAGGAGCCGGAGAGTGAGGGCGAACGGCCCGAGGACGTTGCTGCCCAGCTGCAGCTCGAAGCCGTCGGCGGTCTCGTGCCGCACCGGCGGCGCCATCACGCCGGCATTGTTCAGCAACAGGTCGACCGGCTGGCCGTCTGCCAGCACCGAGTTAGCGAACTCCCGCACGCTGGCGAGGTCCGCCAGATCCACCCGCCGCACCTCGACGTCGGCATGCGGATGCTGGGCGCGGATCTCCCGCATCGCCTGCTCACCCTTGGCGACGGTGCGCACCGCCAGGATGACGCTGGCCCCTGCGC
>ERZ773068.1653-NODE-1653-length-10837-cov-2.524022_pt1 | contig 10837 bp, 8 predicted proteins | sample MGYA00580620_ERZ773068 | MGnify/ENA primary metagenome ERZ773068 (study PRJEB29015, sample SAMEA2737983) | human oral metagenome | biome: human oral; feature: human-associated habitat; material: dental | place: China | collected 2101 ... | reverse complement strand
GAGTCAGCCAACGACTCCGAGCCAACCGAGTCAGCCAACGACTCCAAGTCAACCGAGTCAAGTAAGTGACCTTGCTGCTGATAGACTTGGTCAGGCCAACGCTAGTGATCCAAATAAGCCAAGTGAAATGGCACCAAAAGACAATGGTCAAAGTCCAGTAGAACAGGCATTGCCAAACACTGGCGAGAGCTCTAACCTGCTAGCGCTTGGAGCTGCCATTATGACAGCTATAGCAGGAATCGCATTATTGGTATTCAAGCGTCGTAAAATATAATTTGAAAAAGACAGCTCAGGCTGTCTTTTTTCATTTCGTCGATAATGTTAATAATATGACAGTAAGGTAAATTTTGGGTGTTAAGTCAGATTTAAGGTAGGTTTTGAGCCAAGAGATTGCTATAATAGGACACAGAATACTGAAGCGATAAGTGAGGAGGTTACCCCCATGAAATCCAGAATTAACCGCTATGCTATCCGTAAATTAAGTGTGGGTCTTGTGTCCGTTGCGGTAGCATCCTTCCTTTGGCTGACGTCTCATGGTCATCATGTTAGCGCTCAAGAAGAGAAAGGATCTGTCACTAGCCAAGAGTCTTCAGACGGTTTACAGTCTGAAATGTCAGCGAGTCCTGCTAAGCCCGGTCAAGTAGATAAGAGTGAACAATCAGACAGTTCGCAGTCATCTGAGCAAAACACTCGGTCATCTATCAGTTTACCTAAAGGCTATACTGAAGAGGAACTCTTAGAAAATGAGCCAAAGCTGATAGAAGCTAGTCAACGCGGGTTAGAGCAAAATTCTGGCTATCGACCAAGTAAAATAGACTCCGAAACTCCCCTAGCTATTGATAATCTGCAGGATAAAGAGAGGATGCATTTGGCAAAGTGGTTGACTGATTTAGTCAATCCTTTGCGTGCTAAATGGGGCCATCAGCCTTATCAAGTTGATCCTTCTCTTCAAGAGGCCAGCCAAGTATTGGCTAATCGTTATCAATCACAGAATTGGCAAGCAAATGAGCAAGGGTTTCATGGCCAATGGGAATACGAACTATTTGGCCCCTACGATAGTGCCTGGTATCAATATTGGATGCCAATGAAGAGGGATTTTACAGAAGCTAAGAATCTTGGTCAAGTAAAAGGCGCAATCTATCAGGGCCTTATCGGAATGTTATTTGAAAGTCATGCAGATTCTTATCTGCCGGCGCGCTATTTGCTCAGTGTTGACAGTGCTAGGTCTAGTCGTAAGCCGCTCTTAGGCTTAGGTTTGACGCGTATTGTAAGCGGAAATCAGGAAAGTCAATATTTCTTGACACTTAATTTTTTAACAGCTAACAAGGTATCAGAGCCCGACCAACCAACGAATCCGAGCAATCCTTTAGATCCTTCAAGACCTACTGAACCTAATCTGCCTACTAATCCAGTTGAGCCACAGCCTCCATTAGATCCAATATCTCCTGTTGATCCTATATTACCACAACCTGATCCTAAACCAGACCTAGAGGAGCCTAAGCCTCTTCTAGATCCAAATCAAACGTCACCTAATGAGGATGAAACGCCTAGTCCGCTTGAACAAAGACCTCGCAGAGAATTACCAAGTTTGGTGGAAAAAGGTAACGTGATGGCCCAAAGAACACAAGCAAGTGGAGAATCAATTGAAGAAAAAGAAGAAAACGCAAGTGTGAGTTCAAGTCAAGTTTCCCATTCAAGCGCAAGTTCTTATAATGCGTCTAGCGATTCATCAGAACCTAATAGTAGTGGGAGTACGGAGCCTATACCATCATCGGCTTCTGAGGATGAAAGCTATTGGTTACTACTCGGGGGTGTCTCTGCTGTAGCGGCGGCTGCAGGCCTTATCTACCTCAAACAAGTTGAAATTAGACGACGCCAGGGATAAATGAAGTATTGTCTGACTAGAGAGTAAGCACTTTCTAGTCTTTTTTAGAACGACTTGTAGATGAGTGGCAACTTTGTTATAATAATGCCAAGTTCTATGAAATGAGGTATAGGATATGAAGCAAAAATTCGCAATTCTTTTGGCTTTGGTAGCTTTAGCTATGAGTCAACCTCTGGCTCTTATTCAGGCTAGCGAAACTAGCAATCTGGCTAGTAGCACAGGCAACAATCGTCAAGATGAATCTCCTTCTAAGGAAAAAGGCTCACGACAAAATCCCATCCCTATAGGAGAGGCCCTAGACTATGAGAAGAAGTCTCGTGACGGATCCAAGAGCCAGCTTTCCTTTACCATCCTTGAATCTTGGCGGGGCAAGAATGCTGAGAATCAATTGCAGCAGCTAGCTCCATCCTACCAACCTAACCATCAGCCTTTGGATGACGACCAAGAGTTGCTATTATTGCATCTAAAACTAGCTTACAAGTCGGGCGATGAAAATCACCAAGAGTTTACTCACGCCGGTATCATCAATCCCTTCTTCGATTTGTCTGGGAGCGGGATTCCAAATGAATATGTCGCCGACTTGCCAGACCATTTGGCCTTTGATATGTTGTCTTTATATCCTGGTAATGAGCATGAGGGGTATTTGGTCGCAATTGTTCCCAAAGATACTCCGCTTATCTTTAGTTATCCCAAGGACGGCCTATCAAATGAAGTTTTCTTCCAAGTAGAGAAGGGGCAAGACACTACAGTTCCTACTAAGGAAGTCCAAGCAGAAACTCCTGAACAAGCACAATGGGGAACAAAGGAAAAGCCAGTTCCCTTCACTGAAACCAAACCAATTAACTATGTCATGCCTTATGAGGTGAGTGATGGTGGTTACGGTATCCTCGCTATATCTCACAGAATCACAGTTTTAAATGCTTGGCATGGAGATCAAGCTAATCAAAAGGCTATGGATTTACTTAGCCCGAATGATTATCAACGCATGGCTGATGATATGAAGTCTAACCAAGAGTTCTTAGTTTTACATATGGAGTCTAGCTTGGCGCCAACGTTTGAAGACAAGGTGTTTGAGTCTAGTCCAAGTATAAGTCATTTATCCTTAGTGGATAGTCAAGGTCAAGACCATGTCTTTAAGGGCTTCTACCAACTAAAGAAGGCTAGAGACCAATATGAATCGCGTTATATGCTAGGTGGGGGAAGTGTAAAAGGATATGTCATTTTACCAGCACCAAAAGGGGAAAAGCTACTTTTAAAGGTTAAGAACGAATTAGCCAATAAGGAAATCTATTTCGAGATAGGGTCCAAAAATCCTTAGGTTACCGATAAGTATTTTGGTCCTTAAGTAATAGAAGGAGGATATACTATGTCATCAAATCGCCAACCTGACTACAGTCGTTACTTACTCATCATCTTGATGTTGGTAGCTGGGGTTGCATTCTTGGGGCTCGGCTTTCTCCTTTATCAAGCCATGACGCAAAGTCCTAAGGAGCCTGAAGTTTCAAGCTCAGTCTTGGTATCCAGTCAGGAATCGGAGGCCTCGAGCAGTCTATCAGTCGCGTCTACAGATAGCCAGTCTGTCGCATCTAGTCAGAACGAGTCCCTGTCTGATAAAAACCAAGCCGTCCAGGCTGCTTTTGCTAGTCTATACGAGTCTAAGGAAATAAAGCATGCCTATTATTTCCAAGAAGTGACGCCAAGTAGTCAAGGGACTGCCTTGGTGAATCAGTCGGGGCCAATCAAGTCGGCTAGCATTATCAAACTCTTCATCATGCAAGTCTTGTTAGAGGAAATTAAGGCTGGACACTTAAGTTGGCAAGAGATGATCAGCATGATGGCTGAAGACCAGGTAGGGGGGACAGGCAATCTCCAAGCGGCAGAGCCGGGCACTTCCTATAGCCTTGAAGACTTGGCCTTAGAAATGTTAATTCACTCTGATAATACGGCAACCAATCTGATTATTGAACGTCTAGGTGGCTTATCTGCGGTTCAAGCCAAGATTCAGTCCCTTGGCTATCAAGATACTCGTTTACAGCGCTTAATGATGGACCAAGTCGCGATTGCTGAAGGAAGGGAAAACTTCACCAGTGCGCGTGAAGTCGGTCAGCTCTTAGCCAAGCTATATCAACATAAGCTAGTAGGGCAAGAGCAAGATCAATTTTTCTTAGACTTTTTAGCCCAACAAACAGATCGCCAAGGGTTAGTTGCGTCACTACCACAAGGCGTCACCAGCTATAATAAGACAGGAACTAACTCAGCCCAGGGCTTGCAACATGATGCAGCCATTGTACAGGTAACTAATCAATCAGCCTATGTTTTAGTGGTCTTACAAGAAGGCCCAGGACAAGGTGACTTGTTAAAGCCACTCCAAGAGATTGGTCATCGGGTCTATGAGCTGATGAAAGACTAAAAGACAGGTCTTAGCTAGCTAGTCTTGAGCATATGTGTTAGCGAGTGCTAGAATTTCAAGTTTTTTCAAAAAAGGCTTGAGATTTATAAAGTGTTCGTGCTATAATACTTGAGTACTGTTGAGGTATCAGCAAGAAATGATTTGAGGAGGTTGTGACAATGCGTGTTAACATTAACTTAGAATGTACAGAATGCGGCGATCGTAATTACTTAACTACCAAAAACAAACGTAATAACCCAGATCGTTTAGAAGTAAAAAAATACTGCCCAAGATTGCGTAAAGTAACTTTACACCGTGAAGTGAAGAAGTAAGACGCGGCATAAGATACAAGCCACAGCTCGTAGTACTGACTACGAGCTGTTTTCTTACTATTTGTCCAGAAACAATATTACGTTTAGATGACAAGCACAATCCTAAGTTGAAAATACAGGAAAACGCTTGATATAATAGATTAGCATTAGTGAAAGGAGGGGAAATAAAGTGCAAAAGTTTAATAAATTAGGCCAAGCTATGCGGTCACCACGCTATTTCCCCTTGCTAGTCCTTCTTGTGATTCTGACCCTGTCCAGTCTGGTGGTTTTCTGGTTACAAACATCGAGTCAGGTGACCATTCAAAATGCTAGTGTCACTCTACGACAATCCCCTGATACCAACGCTAAGGCCATTAGCTCTATTGCCAAAGATCAAGTGGCACATGTCATTAAGAAAGAGGATAACTGGCTAAAAGTTCGCTATCGGCAACGGGAAGGGTGGCTGCCTCAATGGCTATTAGACCAACCAAGTCTATCTTCTGACCAGGGCTTGACGGCTCAAGTTAAGAAGACCACGCCTTTCTACCAAGGGGCATCCACTTCAAGTGCCAAGATTCGGGATTTGACAGAAGGTTACCAATACGACGTGGTGAGTGAGTCTAAGGGCTGGACTGAACTGCTTGTCAATAACCAACCGGGCTATGTGGCCACGGCTGACTTAAACCTTTCTACCAAGGAGCAAATTCAAGCTCAAGAAGAGACGATTCGGCCTGAGGATATTGACATTACCAATGCCCAATATATTCAAGTTCGGTCAGAAGGTCAGGCCTTCCACAGTGAGCCAAATCTTGAGAGCACGCCTTACTACAACCCAAGTTTTAATCAACGTTTCAAATATCTGGGAACGGTTAATGGCGACGACGGGACAGAATTCTACCATGTAGAGGACCAAAATGGTCAACGTGGCTATGTAGAGTCTCGTATTGTAGCCTTTGAAGATGCCTCTAAAGACCATGTGGATGGTCCGATCGCACATTCCCTCAATGGGGCGGTCATCTTAATTGATGCGGGCCACGGTGGGAGCGACCCGGGGGCTATTAGCCAGGATCCATATGCTCAAGAGAAGGCCGTAACCTTGGCTGCTTCAAATGTCTTGAAGGCTAAATTAGAAGCTCAAGGTGCAGTTGTCATGATGACTCGTACAAGCGATACAGATGTCAGCCTTGAAGAGCGAGCACAGCTAGCCAACCAAGAAAAAGTAGATGCCTTTATTAGTATTCACTTTGATGAGGCAAGTAGCGACATCGCTTCGGGGATTACGACTTACTACTATCATACCCAAGATGAATCCTTAGCTAATATAGTCAATACGGAATTAGCTAAAATCCAACTCAATAATCAAGCCGTCGGCAATAATGGGGTTCACTTCGGTAACTATTATGTCTTAAGAGAAAATCATCAGCCAAGTCTGCTCTTAGAATTAGGTTACATGAGTAATAAAGACGACTTAAAACTGATTCAAAATTCTGGTTACTATGATGCAGTTGCTGAAGGGATTGTTAAGGGCTTAGAACAATATTTGGAATCTTCGGCTAGAGCACAATAGGCTTGACGTAGAAATTAAAACGCGGTAAAATACAGAGAAATAAGCAAAGAAATCGATGACGTAGACAAGTAGAGGTTTTACCTCAGAGAGTGTTCCCTAGGCTGTAAGGACACAGATTAAACCTTCAAGACACTACCGAGATGAACGAGTGAAAACTTGTTCCGCTGACCCCGTTACGGTCCAAAGGCATGTTGAAATCATGCGAAGAATAGGTGGTACCACGTTTTGACACGTCCTATAATCCTCAGGGGTTATAGGACGTGTTTGCTTTTATAGGGAACCATCACCATTATTTACTAGGAGGATCTTATCATGGCACAAGTGAAAAGAATGAAGGGAACAGTCGACATCTTGCCATCAGAAAGTCGAATCTGGCAGTATATAGAAGATTCAGCCCGCGCTGTTTTTGAAACCTATAATTTCCAAGAAATCCGAACTCCCTTATTTGAAGCCTATGAGCTATTTGCTCGCTCATCAGGGGATACTTCAGAGATTGTATCCAAGGAAATGTATGACTTTAAGGATAAGGGCGATCGCCATTGCGCTTTGCGTCCGGAAGGGACAGCAGGAGTGGTTCGGGCATTTGTTGAGAACAAACTTTTTGGCCCCGAACATGCTAAACCATACAAAGTCTACTATATGGGATCCATGTTCCGTTATGAACGTCCTCAAGCCGGCCGGCAACGTCAATTTAATCAAATTGGGGTAGAAGTCTTCGGTTCGACCAATCCAGCGACAGATGCGGAAGCCATTGCTCTGGCATGGGACTTCTTCCAGGAATTGGGTATTGAAGGTTTAACCCTCTATGTCAACTCCTTAGGTTCAGCCCAAGACCGAGCACGCTACCGTCAAGCCTTGGTTGACTATTTCACACCATTGGCTGACCAGTTAAGTGCAGACTCACAACGTCGCCTTAGTGACAATCCTATGCGGATTTTAGATTCTAAGGCACCAGAAGATAAGGCTTTAGTTGCCAATGCGCCAAAAATTCCAGACTACCTCAGCCCAGAAAGCAAGGAACACTTCGAGACCGTAAAGGCCATGTTGGAGGCTCTAGAGATTCCATATCTTGTTGATCCATCAGTGGTTCGTGGTTTGGATTACTATCAAGATACGATTTTTGAAATTATGGTAGATGATCAAGCCATTGGGGCTAAATCTACCATCTGCGGTGGTGGCCGTTATGATGGTCTGGTAGAGGCTCTTGGTGGACCTGCTACACCTGGTTTTGGCTTCGGGATTGGGGTAGAACGTCTCTTGCTACTCCTTAAGCAACAGGAAGTGGAAGTACCTGAAGCTGAACCCTTCGATGTTTATGTCATGGGATTAGGTCAGGCAAGCAATATCATGGCCTTGCGTCTAGTTCAAGCAGCCCGTAAAGAAGGCTTGTTGGCAGAACGGGATTACCTGGATCGCGGCCTCAAGGCACAATTTAAGCAAGCTGACAAGCTCAAAGCCCAAGTGATTTTGACAATCGGGGAAGACGAGTTAGCGGCCGGGACCGTACAAGCCAAGCATCCAGCTAGTGGCAAGCAAGTCACACTGCCACTTGATCAAGTATTAGAAGACTTTATGGGGACTTACCGCCAATTAACGGTGGATACCTCAGTCATTGATAAGTATTTTAAGGGGGAATTTTAATGACTACAAAACGTTTGTACTGTGGTCAAGTCGGCCAAGAACAAGTTGGCCAAACAATCACACTAAAAGGTTGGGTACAAAAACGACGCGACCTCGGGGGCTTAATCTTTATTGACTTAAGAGACCGTGAAGGTTTCTGTCAGGTTGTGCTCAATGGTGACCACTTAGGGGAGGCCATGGCCGACGCTGAGCGTATTCGTAGCGAGTATGTCCTAGAAGTGACGGGGACGCTACAATACCGTGATGAGAAACAACGTAACCCCAAAATTCCGACTGGTGATTTTGAATTGGTAGCTGAGAAGCTGACTATTCTAGCAACTTCTAAGACACCACCTATCTACTTAGACGATGAGGCTGAGATTCAAGATGATCTCCGTATGCGGCATCGCTTCTTAGACCTTCGCCGCCCACGTATGCAGGCTAACTTACGCCTCCGTCATCAAGTAACTAGCGCCATCCGCCGTTATTTGGATGATTTAGGCTTTATCGATGTTGAGACACCTTATTTGACTAAGTCCACACCTGAAGGGGCGCGCGACTACTTGGTTGCTACCCGTGAAGCAGGTAAGTTCTTCGCCTTACCTCAGTCACCGCAATTATTCAAGCAGTTGTTGATGGGGGCAGGCTTCGACCGTTACTATCAAATCGTGCGCTGCTTCCGTGATGAAGACTTGCGGGGTGACCGCCAACCTGAATTTACCCAGATAGACTTAGAAACTAGCTTCTTAAAGCAAGCCGACATCAAAGAAATCGTGGAACAAATGCTTAAAGAAGTGGTCAAGGCTACCAGAGGTCTGGATATGACTGATGCTTTCCCAAGCATGACTTATGCCCATGCCATGGCTCATTATGGGGTGGATAAACCAGATATTCGTTTTGACATGTCCTTGAAGGATTTAAGTGACTTTGCTGCCAACTGTCAATTTTCTGTGTTTGCTAACACGGTCAAAGAGGGTGGCCAAGTTAAGGCAATTAACCTTAAGGGGCAAGCAGACGCATACACTCGCAAGACTGCAGATGCTTTAGTAGAAGTAGTCAAACCGTATGGTGCTAAAGGCCTTGCTTGGTTGAAAGTAACCGAAGAAGGCTTGAACGGTCCAATTGCTAAGTTCTTTGCTGAACCAGCTGACACGCAAGCTATTCTAGACTTGACTCAAGGGGAACCTGGTGACATTCTCTTCTTCGTAGCGGATAAAGCTCAAGTGGTTGCTGCTGCTTTGGGTGAGTTACGGGTTAACCTAGCCAAAGCTCATCAACTCTTCGACGAGGATGCCTTAGCCTTTGTCTGGATTACGGACTGGCCACTCTTCGAATATGACGAAGAAGCAGGGCGCTACTTCGCAGCCCACCACCCATTTACTTCGCCACAAAACCTTGATTTAGAAGCCCTTAAGGCCAATCCAGATCAAGCCCTAGCGCAGGCTTATGACATCGTGCTTAACGGCTATGAGATTGGTGGGGGTTCCATCCGGATTCACACCCGTGCCATGCAAGAGCAAATGTTCGACTTGCTTGGTTTCACACCAGAAGAAGCGCAAAGTCAATTTGGCTTCCTCTTGGACGCCTTAGACTACGCCTTCCCACCACATGGTGGTTTGGCGCTTGGTCTAGACCGTTTGGTCATGCTCTTAGCCAAAGAGCCAAACATCCGGGAAGTCATTGCCTTTCCTAAGAATGGTCGTGGGGTGGATACCTTCATCCAAGCTCCAAGTCATGTAGCAAGCGCTCAATTACAAGAGTTACATCTCCAAGTAGAGGCAGAATAAGCTTAAAAAATGCCCTGACAGAATGTTCTGTCAGGGCATTTTACCTTAGTTTTCATGCTTGTGTAGGTCTAGCATCTTGAGGATAATAGCAGCTGATTCTTCAATGCTACGTTGGGAGACGTCTAGGGTTTGGCAGCCAATGCGTTCATAAACTTCTTGGGCGAAGTCAAATTCTTCCTGAATGCGATCGAAGGAGGCGTACTTAGTTGGACTAGTAATGCCATATTCCCGCATGCGAGCATCCCGGTGTTGGTTAATAACTTCTACCCGGTTAGTCAGTCCGACAATCTTGTTAGGGTCTAACTTGAAGAGAATTTCTGGTAATTCATTTTCTGGAATTAGTGGCAGGTTAGCTGCCTTGTAACCTAACATGGCCAGATACATGGAGAGGGGCGTCTTACCTGTACGGGAGACACCTAGCAGAATAATATCGGCTTCTTCGAAACCTTTGGGGTCCTTACCGTCATCAAAAGACATACAATATTCCATAGCCCGAATTTTGTCGAAGTAGCGGTCAGATAGCTCGTGTTGGGCCCCAATAATCTTGCTAGGCTTCATGTTGATTCGGTAGCCAATCTCGTCCACAATGGGTTGAATGAGGTTATAGTAGGTCAGCTGGTGCTTGTTGAAAAAGCGTTCAGCATAGGCAGCCATCTCGTTATCAATCATGGTCATGAAGATTAAGCCATCATGGGCTGCCGCATCTTCTAAGGCAATATCCAAATCGTTTATATTTGAAATAAAGTTGTATTTGTGACATACTTTATGTGCAGACGGATATTGAACTAGGGATGATTGCGCAACTTTTTGCGCAGTTTCTCCAATCGCATCCGAAATAATAAAGTAATGTAAAGTTGGACGTGTGTCTTCCATGGTGAGTCGCCTCCAATTTTTAATCACTTACATCATAGCATATCAGAAGGGGGCTTGTATATGGTTGATCATCACCATCATGATTGCCATGGCCATCATCACTGTCAATCGCATGACCATCAGGAGACTGAGGACATGTCAGTGGATGAAATTGTTAAGCGTGGCATGGCACAGTTAAAAGCAGCTGGCTACAAAATGACCAAGAAGCGTCAGGAGATTCTGCATTTATTTGCAGAGAATCAACGCTATCTGAGCGCCAAGTATATTCATCAACAATTAGCCAAAGACTATCCGACTATGAGCTATAATACGACTTATCGCAATATTTATGATTTTGTGGATGAAGGCCTCTTAGAAGCCACAGAGTACAATGGCGAGCAAATGTTCCGTATTAACTGTTGGAAC
>ERZ773068.1649-NODE-1649-length-10863-cov-12.796725_pt1 | contig 10863 bp, 10 predicted proteins | sample MGYA00580620_ERZ773068 | MGnify/ENA primary metagenome ERZ773068 (study PRJEB29015, sample SAMEA2737983) | human oral metagenome | biome: human oral; feature: human-associated habitat; material: dental | place: China | collected 2101 ... | reverse complement strand
GGCAGCGCCAACGGTGCTATTGGTGATCGTTCCTTCTCCGGCGACCCGGCGGTTGCCGCCACCTACGCCACGGCCTTTGCTCAGGGGCTGCGGGAAGCGGGTATTGAACCTGTGTACAAACATTTCCCCGGTCACGGCCGCGCCTCAGGTGATACTCACAAGCAGACCTCCCGCACTCCGGCGCTGGCGAGCCTGAAAGAGGTGGACCTTCCCCCCTTTGGCAAGGCTCTATCCCAGGTCCCCGCCCCGGTCATGCTGGGGCACTTGGTGGTGCCGGAATGGGGAGACCTGCCCGCGACCCTGAATCCGGCGGCCTACAATCTGCTACGAAGCGGAGATTATCCTGAGGGTAGCCCTTATGATGGTGTCATTGTGACGGACGATCTTTCAGGAATGAAGGCCATCAGCGACCGCTTTTCGACGCCCACTGCGGCACTGACGGCACTCACCGCCGGGGCCGACATCGCCCTCTGGATTACCACCGATGACCTGCCGAAAGCCATCGATGAGGTGGATGCTGCTGTGACGGATGGTCGCTACCCACGGGAGAAATTCGAGGCGTCCTTCGCGCGTGCAACTTCCTTGCAACCCGATAAGTAACTACTCTGATTCATGTGAATATCCCCGAACTGACGCAGGGTCGCACCCGTCGCATCGTTATTGGTGTGATCCTTGGTGTGCTGGGTCTGTGCGTCCTTGCCTATGGCGCAGATTACCTTTTGACGAAAGGAAAAGTCCCGCGAGGCACCACCGTCGCGGGCGTGTCCATTGGGGGAATGTCTAATGCGGATGCCCGCGCCTTGCTGGAAAAGGAACTGGGCACACGCCTCACCGATCCCGTGAAAGTCGCGGCGGGGGACATGAACACTACCGTGAACCCCACCGATGCCGGGTTGCAGGTTGACTGGGTGTCCACGATCCGCGCTGCCGGGTCGCCGCCGCTCAATCCTATTGTGAAGATCACCAGCTTTTTCACAGAGCATGAGGTGGGCATTGTGAGCACCACCGGCCCCACCTTCACTGCATCCATGGATGCCACCCAGGCGGCACTGACCAGGCAACCGACCGATGGTGGCGTGGTTTTGGAACATGGGAAGGCGACACCCGTGCCGCCGACTAATGGCCAGGGGATTGACCGCGACACGCTCAATAAAGCGGTGACCACTGGCTGGCTGAGCCCCAACGGGGTGAATATTGACGCGGACGTCGTGAAGCCTGCGGTGCAGCAGGACGCCGTGGACAAAGTGCTGGACGGTGATGCGAAGAAAGCACTGAGCGGTGCTGTTGTGGCGCGTGGGCGCGACAACACGCGTGGCGTGATTCCGCCCGAGCGCATGGGTGAAGTGGTGACCTTCGTGCCGGACGGAAGCTCCCTGAAAACCGAGGTGAACGTGGAGGCCGCGCGGGCGATTCTCACCGAGGGGCTTGGGCCTACGGAAAAGCAGCGTCGTAACGCGGACATCAAGTTCAGCGGTGCCAGCCGTTCCGTGACCCCCTCGGTGGATGGCGTGCGTATTGACTGGGACCCGCTGCTGAAAGACCTCCCGGGGCGTATCACCGGCGATCAGCCGCGCGAATTTGACGTCGCCTACATTGACGAACCCGCGACCTTCACCACCGAGCAAGCCGAAAAGGCGACGTTCGACCAGGTGGTGGGCGAGTTCACTACCGGGGGCTTTGCGGAGGCCTCCGGCGTGAATATCCGCAAGACCGCTGAAATTGTCAACGGCGCAATGGTCGCACCCGGCGATACCTTCTCCCTCAACGGCTACACCGGTCCGCGCGGTGCCGCGCAGGGTTTCGTGGAATCGGGCATTATTTTGAACGGACGCGCCGATAAAGCTGTCGGCGGCGGTATTAGCCAGTTCGCCACGACCTTGTACAACGCCGCCTACTTCGCCGGCATGGAGGATGTGGCGCACACCCCGCACAGCTACTACATTTCCCGTTACCCGGCGGGCCGTGAGGCAACCGTGTATGAAGGTGCCATTGACCTGAAATTCAAAAACACCTCGCAGTACCCGGTGCTGATCAGCACCTCCGCCGACGATAAAAACGTCACCGTCAAACTCATGGGTGTAAAAACCGTCAACGTTGAATCCGTCTCCGGCGGGCGGTGGGCGCAAACGCAACCCAACACCGTCAATCTGAGCGGCAACGACTGCACCCCCTCCAGCGGCGCCCCAGGGTTCACCACCTCCGACACCCGCATCGTGAAGGGTCTCGACGGCCGCGAAATCTCCCGCGACACCACAACCACCGTTTACGATCCCTCGCCGATTGTGAAGTGCAATAAGTAGTCCGGGGAGCCTGGGCTGGGGGGCTTGGGCTGTCCCGAGGGCCTGGAAAAAACCAGTGCGATCGTGCCGGTTTCTTGCTTTTTTGATTCAAAAACGGCAGAATCGGAACGAACGTGCCGGAAAAATGATGGGTAGGAGGGGCAAGGAGGCAGGTGTGACTCCCGAAGAGATTGGCAACGCACTGAAAACCAGGCGCAAAGAATACCAACTACGCCAAGAAGAAGTGGCTGAGTTTGCTCGGGTCTCCGAGCGGTTCGTTCGAGAGGTGGAAAAAGGAAAGCAGACGGTGCGTCTGGACAAACTCATGGATGTGCTGGCTGCGGTTGGACTTGAGCTCGTGGCCACCGACCGGGTTCCCGAGCAACTCAAGCCGTTTAAGGGGTGAGGGGTGTGGATACTGTAGACGCCGATGTGTATGTTGACGGTACCCATGCTGCGACGCTGACGAGAAACAGTGATGGTGGTGTTACCTTCTCCTATCGTGACAGCTTCTTGTCTTCTGCGAGGTTTCCTATCGCCACAACTTTGCCGCTGACAAATGTTCCACTAACTACCACGGGCGGGGCTGTTCCACCATTTTTTGCTGGTCTACTGCCAGAAGGGCGGCGATTATCAGCCCTGAAACGCTCGATCAAAACCTCAGTGGATGATGAACTCTCATTATTGCTGGCGGTGGGAGAGGATACCGTCGGAAATGTGAGTGTTGTTCCTGCTGGCGAAAAGCCCGTAGCAACTCCAAGTGCGATTTTTCTTAGCGGTGAGAATATGGATTTCACTCCCGTTTTCGCAGAGGTGGGGTTACCAGATGCCGTTGGGATTGCTGGTGTTCAGGAAAAGGCATCGGCACGAACAATCGCTGTTCCCACCACTGTAGAGGGAGCTGATGCGATTCTTAAATTATCTCCTCCTGAATATCCACAGCTGGTGGAGAATGAAAACACATGTTTGGTTCTTGCTAGGGAATCTGCGGGTAGGCTAGCTGAAGTGGTTGATGCGCAGGTAGTTACTGATGCTAATGGCATTTCCGGATTGTTGGTTCACCGCTTTGATCGATCACCTAATGGTGTCCGATATGCGGTAGAAGATGTAACTCAACTTTTAGGTCTTTATCCTGCGCAGAAATACAACATCAGTTACGAAGAACTTTCCCATGCGCTTGCGGCTGTGAGTGGTTCTCCCATGGTTGCGCTGCGCAACGCCGCCTATCAGCTAGCCTTGGCGTGGTTGATGGGCAATGGTGATCTGCATGCCAAGAACATTTCGGTAATTCGCAAGAATGGTCGTTTTGACGTTGCCCCGATATATGACATCCCATCAACCGTCCCCTATGGTGACACGACTTTGGCTCTTTCTGTTCAAGGATGCCGTGATGGGCTGAGTATGAAAAAGTATTTTGCCTATACCGATGAAGTTGGGCTTCCACGAGGTAGTGCCGAGCGCATTGTCGCAGCGGCGTTGGCTGCAACAAAGGATGCTGATGAGCGTATCGTTAGTGCTGCTAACTTTGATGCCCGACGTGCCCGTGATATTAGGCGAGTACTTCGAGCTAGACGAAAAATGTGGGGTGAATAAGAGATTTTCTTGCAAAAACGCCTATGAGAAACTTTACTAACACCGTAAATCGGAGTTTAGTAAGAAAAATATTTTTTGACTGCCTTTGGCTAATGGTTAATACAGAACTTTGGGTCTTTTGTGTGTTTACAACATTGTGATCGCCATGCACTTCATTACGCAGAATCTTGAAGTATACTAGATATCAGGAAATCCACCTATTTGTACTGCAACCACTTCATGCTGGGTCAAACCTAGCATGAATAAATAGACTGATATGAGCAATCTTATATCCCCCGGTCCACCCCCTTAATATGCCTAATCGCGCATACCGCGCCCCAAAATCATTAGATGTGATGTCAATATAATTCACGCGTCATGCACCTATGGATTAAGGCAGGCTAGCTGGGGACCTGTGTGAGTACAGAGCCAGTAAACTTCCTTTGAACGAGAAAATCCTAGATGCGATAAAAGGTCTAAGAAGAAGCAAGACTAATAAAGTACCATAGGGGCGATTGACAAATTAACTAATACACAAGAAATAGGGACGGCTAAACGACGCGGATGCTTGGCGATCTGCTTTTCTCCATGAACTTGTCTAAGTGGATAAAAAACATCAAGACAAACATAAATCACTGATGCTAGCACGACATCAATCAAGGCCACAATAAGGAATCCAAACGACCAATGACCGGTCGCGACTATAACTGCTATAGATGGCAAACAAACAAGAAAAAAATAGACAATTAATACGCAAAAATACTCCAAGATGAAGCGCTTACGAGCGCCAACCATGATAATATAATCAAACGTATCCAAATCACGCGAAACGAACGTCGTCAGGACTGAGGCCGACGTCACAATAGCAAACGATAATGACATCGCTACGATGTTGTCACGCGCCGAAAAGCTAAAAAATATTGAAAACGCAACAACGCAAATAAAATTAATTAAAATACGTCGATCCTCAACCACAGAATACAGCAAATAGTATTTCGAAAAAAGTGCTGGAGATTCACTAGCAGAATCAAATGCGGATAGCCCCTCAAAATTTGGTAGTTGCGTTGAGAATATTAAACCCAAAACAAAAATCAGAAAAAACCAAGAAATTGCGGGTATGGATCCAAAGAATAATCGAATAACAATGCCAATTGCAGCTGTAGCGAACTGCAGACTCCATGGGTAGGCAGTAGGTAGAAGTAAAACAGCCCAACATGCGGAGTAGCAAAAGAGTGCTAAAGTAAAGTAGATGAATATTTCAAAAGGAGAACTGCCGACACTTGAAAAAAAAATAATTTGCGGGACCAAGGTCTCCAAGAAAAATAAAAGTACCCCTGCGAAGCAGGTAGAACGTGCGATGTTCTCAACTGTGATTGGCCAGACCTGAAATTCCAGTAGCCTACCGCTACGAGCCATTATTGAAGCGTTAGTAAACGCCATTAGGGCACCAATCAGCACAGATATAAATGCGCCAATCTTCGGAGACTCGCCAATGTACATAGCCTTGCCAAGAAAAAATGCGGCGGTCGCGTATAAACAAAAGTTTAAAAATAATTTCCGAGTAAATAAGTCAGAAGCGACCATGCGAAATGCTAGGGGAATCTCATTCATTGCGAACCTCGATTAATTTCTTAATTCCTTGCGCTCCTTCTGGGACTGAAACAGGACCCGATAAAAAATGGTCAGCAGCTACGAATATTTCGTCAGCACATCTTATAAATGACTCAGTGATGTGTGAACTCATTAAAATCGAATGTCCCAAATCTCTTTTTTGGATAATTTGCTCATACAAAAACTCTGTGCCAATAAAATCAAGAAAATCTGTGGGTTCATCCAATATAATAATAGGTGGGGCTATGAGAAGTGCCACAATAAGACGCGCTTTTTTCGAATTTCCGGAACTTAGATTACGAAAAGGAGTCAACAAATGATCTTGAAATCCAAAACCTTCTACAAGATATGTCTCCTGTTCCGCAGATGGAGAAACTCCGTACATTTTTTGTGCAAATAACAACAAATCTCGAAAGGTCCAAAGCGGGAAGCTGCGATCATCTGTAAAAACGACCATCCTGCTTATTTTGAAGCCCCGGTCGGACGGAAATGTCCGTTTACCTAATGATATAAAATCAGAACAGACGAACGTGGGAAGCAATCCAGAAAGCATTCTGATAAAAGTAGTCTTTCCGGCGCCATTACCACCAAGTAGTCCGGTTACACAAGAGCGCCGCAGAACAAACGCATCTCCTCGTAAGACTGCGCCTGGGCGCCCTTTATGCCATACGCTGAAGTTTCGAACCTTCAGCGCTTCTGCAGTGTCTGACATCTAGCGGTCCTCGTCCGCTGCTGAGAAATTTGAACCGGATTGATCCTCCATTCTATTGTTTCGAACAAGTCCAAAGTATAGGAATGCACACGCCGCGACAGCAAATACGATTGCGATAAGATAATTTTGGCGGATCAGAGTCGCTATAGCGGCCGCGAAAAAAATCAATGCCACTACCATCCTGAAAATATTTTTCGACTTCATGACAATCTCCTTTCAAACATGTTTCTTTTGGATGTCATGTATCCGATCGGCAAGACCATGAGGCAAGCCGCAAAAAACAAAAGACAGATAAGGTTCGTTTTCGAAATAAATTGTAACAATAGCGCAGTTGTGCCATGTGTGAGTAAAGTTAAGGAAAGAATCTGATGCCTATATCCCTCCAATACTTTACCATTCTGAAACGAACGATGTTGTGCAATCGATAGCACCATCGCGATCGTGTTAATTAGAACCAGGCTTCCAAAACTCATCCGAATCACAATGATTGATGCTGCGACGGTTATAAGGAAACGAAATCGGATACTACTTCGCGACAAGCGCCAGGCTATGACGCCGATCGTCAGTATTTGTAGCGGAAGCACGAAAGCTTGCTCACCTGGGATATGTATAACTAGCATGCGCGGAAGCGCAAACAACAATGACATTGTATACAATGCAAATCCCAACGCCGACAAGATATCTAGCTCCGTATGGGGATCTGATATGCTTCTTGAAATATAATTTGTTACTTGTGAAATAGCTATGGCGCTCAATACCGTTAACGTGACCATTAATATTGCTGAGCCAAGCATATAATATCGATCTTCTATCTGGGATTCCAGAAACATTGGCAGAGCTTGAACGACACCCGACATCAGCACCAGTAAAGTGAACTTAGCATTATGTCGAAATTTTCCTATTGCTCCTCTTATTGATTGCATTGTCCCAACCGCTCGACCGCCCAATCAAGGTCATTCTTCCGTACCCATGTACAACGTTGTGATTTTGGCCTTTTCTTATTCGAATCAAGGCCTTTCAGATAGCAACCGGCACAATGTTGTAAGTTCCAACACCGGGGGTCGCAACCATGCTCAACGGACGGTGATGGTATGTCGCCTAGTTTTTTTATGATTGTAGAGTCAATCTCAGTTTTCCAGGAGCCATTATCCAAGATGCTTCCAGCAAAAAAATCTTGCGGAAAAAGGTTGCAAGGACGTAAGTAGCCGTTCGGTGATATCGTAATCGAGTTTTTAGCTGCACCGCAGTTTAGTGGCGTTTCGACGTCGTTTCTGGTTAGCGTCGGTATCATATCTTCATTATTTTTTATGATATCTGCCAAATAATTTGCGTACTCTTTATCGCTTGCAATCTTGTTTGATTCACTGATCTCAATTCCACGTCCGAATTCTTCGATAAAGTTAAATGAAAAAGCGAATGCACCCAAGTCGCGTGCTAAATCACATAATTTATCTATTTCCCATTTGTTTTCTTCCCAAATAACGGACGTAATCCTAACCTGAACCCCTTCTTTCGTCATTCTTCTAATGTTGCGAATTGTTTTCTCGTGCGCACCACGATGATGCCGGAACGTGTTATGTTTGACAGGGTCAATGGAATCTAGTGATATTGATACAACGATTTTATCCCTATGTTCAGATAGTATCTTCAAAGCGCTTTCAGGAAGGATAGTTCCGTTCGAAAGAATCGCTACTTTTGCGAAGCGGCTAAGCGCAACCTTCAGCATTTTGGTAAATTGGGGATGCATAAATACTTCGCCACCCGTTAACTCGACCATGAGCGTATTCGCTTCATACAGCTCGTCGCACAAGGTAACGAAGCGGTCGAAAGATATTTGATCATGTTTATGTGGTCCCGCAGTCAGGTAGCAATGATCACATTCCTCGTTGCAAGTATTCGTAATCTCGATAGTCACATTTGTTGGTGTCTTCCGACCTTCCTGGTGTGTGATCTCGACGGCGAATTTCTCATAATTTTCGCCGAAAGCCGCTGCGCCATAGGCCACAAGCCCCTGCAAAAAATTGACAATCCAAGTTTTGTTCTCGTCAACGTCGATTTCATGTTTTTTACAGAACTCTGTAACTATTTTTTGAGTGTCATTTTGCATACCAAGGAACTTTAGTAGCTTTACTGCACTTTCATTTATTTCAAAGGTGTCAAACTTTGTGGGCTCCCCTTTTCGCTCTGTTAGTACAGTAGCCGTCCATCCGTCAATTGTCTCATTTAGTTTCATTGTTCCATTGTTTTTAATAAACATTATTTTCCTTATTCGCTATGCTTCTTATAAAGATTGTTACCCTGGCGGGATCTGTGACTGGCGGTGACTTTGCAATGTCAGTGCGGCCGCTTTATCACCGCCAGTCTGCATTTATTTTTTTGGGCTAAAAAATGCCCCAAATACCGGCGACGGCCCCGACTTCAAAATCTGGAATCGGTCCATCTGCAAGACAAAGTGCAGCTCCGGCACATACTGCACATGCATTTCCACGTGATATCTTTGCTGGTTCCATAGTTGTTCACCTCCTTATCGACTTGTGGCTACAGAATATGACTTCTTGTTTTTTGTGTCAATTTTATTTTCAACGATTGGCTCAAACTTGCAGCGAAAGTAAGCCTTATCTAATTTTTTGTTTTTCCAGGTTGTTCCTGTTTTCTGTTAGAGTAATTATATAGTTTATTTTTTATTCATGCTCTTTTTCACATCTTTTTTGATTTTTGTAGCAGTTCAATAGATATGCTATTTTATCTTGACTGGTTATGATGTTTTTGTGGCTTCTTGTTATGAGGTTTTCTCTCTGAGGTGCAGATTAGAAGCCTTGCTGCCTGGCAGGGCTCCCAAGCTGGCGCATATGCCCAGGCGAAGAACAGTCTAATTGCTAGGTTATTCGTCAGGCAAAGAGTGCCAACAAGTAAAAACAAGGTTTGCATGTTTACCCACGGTATCTGCTTTGCTATTTAGCATTTGGCTTACAGTAGTCATCGTTGTCAAAGGGTAGCGATCGTTGGGGCGCAGACCCTATTGTCGCTGATGTGACATCAATAGTGTCGCTGCTTATGTACCACCTTGTCGAGTCAGAGGCTATGCATGGCATTATCCCTGTTAGAGGGAGTACCTTGATGTTGTATGGTCCGCTAAACTGTGGATTTTTGCTAATGAAGACTATCAAGGTGTATGGCTCAGGATTAAAACTCCATTCAATTGCAACACGTTGAGTCCCGATGATGAAATTATCGGGGAAGGTCATCGTCAGTGTCTGAGTACTCATAGGGGAGGATCGCGGAGTTAGCGCGCTACAAAGCCCTAAACCACGTCAGTTCGCCCAGTAGCAACGACCAAGATCGCCAGAAGTGTATTAGTGATGATTTTGCCGCATTATGCCCCTGATTGGCGATGCTGGTCAGAAAGCCCCTACGGTCTAGATCCTCCCAAACGTCTCTGGATCAACCGGCCGCTCGGCACGCGGCAGTGAAGCCACCACTAGCAGGTAGGAATCCGTCACTAGTTCCTGCACAAGGGATTCGGTGATGTCGGCACCAGGCTGGATGCTGATCCAGTGTTTCTTGTTCATGTGGTAACCGGGTGTAATGGACGCATATTCTTGGCGCAGCGCCAGAACATCAAGTGGTTCTGCCTTGACGTTAATCATGCGTTGCTCACGCACTGTAGTGACAAGAAACCATTTTCCGCGTACGCGCACTGCTTCCCAGTCTCTGGTAAAGGGATAAAGCTCCGTTGCTGGGAGCGCGAGGGCTGTGTCAATAGCGGCTGTGAACAGGGCGTCGTCAGTGAGCAGCGTCTTGGTTTCCTCATTGGGGATATCAGAAGACATTGCTATTTCAATCCTTTTACCCCACAACCCCCGCAATAAAATTGGAGCCGATGACGGGAATCGAACCCGCGCCGCCTGCTTGGGAAGCAGGAGTTCTACCATTGAACTACATCGGCAAGCGTGGTGGGTGCTTTGCCGCACCCGAACAGCCTCGTCCAGTGTAGCACGCCCCAGATGATCTACAACTTGATAGCCGGGTGCAGTCGTTTCATCGTCCACGTCCTGTCGCGGCGTGCGCACAGTGCCGTCAGCCCCACAGTCACGGCGGTGATCAGCAGCACGGCGACAATGGCTTGGGGGAGCCGGTGGTCAAGGGTGCCGTAGATGAGCTGTCTAAAGCCATCGACGGAGTAGGTCATGGGCATGATGGGATGCAGTATCTGGAAGAGCCTGGGTTCGGTTTCCACGGGGTAGAGGCCGCCGCAGGATAGTAGCTGTAGCATCAAGAACGCCATGCCCGCTACACGTCCTGGCCCTGGGCCGAGCGCTACGTTGAGGAGCTGGTTGATCGCGGCGAACATGATGGCCACGAGTATGGCAAAGCCGACGAGTCCCAGCGGGTAGGCGGGGGAAAGGCCCACGAGGAGCATCGTGGCCACGCACACAACCAGCGCTTGTAATGCGGCGATGAACAGCGCGGGTGCCAGGCCGTCCAGCGCCGCGCGTAGGGGAGCGATGCCGGATGCGACGGCGCGGTTCTGCATGGGCCGCAGCAACATGAATGTAGCGATCCCGCCGATGAACAGGGAGAGTGAGAGGAAGAAGGGGCTGAGCCCGCCGCCGAAGGTATTGCTGCCTGCGTCATTGCTGCTGGTCAGTGACACGGGTCCGCCGAGGACGCTGGCGGTGCCTTCGCGCT
>ERZ773068.1647-NODE-1647-length-10873-cov-2.374746_pt1 | contig 10873 bp, 8 predicted proteins | sample MGYA00580620_ERZ773068 | MGnify/ENA primary metagenome ERZ773068 (study PRJEB29015, sample SAMEA2737983) | human oral metagenome | biome: human oral; feature: human-associated habitat; material: dental | place: China | collected 2101 ... | reverse complement strand
CTTTGGAGCGAGGCCGATAAGTTTTACTGCTTTGATTTTGAACTGTGAGATTTTATGCGGCGGCGTAGTCAAACACGCGGATAAATTTGAACTAAATAAATTTGAAAGGAAATAAATGGGTTCTGCTTGGAATTACAGCGCGAAAGAGCGTAGCGCGGACGGTAAATTTAGCGCGGAATTTGAAGGTCATGAGATAGCGATGGGCGCGCCAAGTCTTGGCGAGCTACGGCTTTACGCGAGCGCGGAGCTTTTGCGAGGCGACGTAAATTTCGGCGACGCAAACGCCCAGATGCAAGGTTTAGATTTGAAGCGCAAAAAGAGCGAAAATGTAAAATTTAGCCAAAGCGGCGAGAGTGAGCAAATTTTACTTAGCGAGCAGGCTACGGCGTGTTTTACGTTTTCGGACGATTCGCGGTTTTTGGCGTTTGCCGAGTGGACGGCCGATAAAATGCAGCTCGTAAAGGTGCTGCGGCTAGCAGACATGAGCCTAAAAACCGTTGACGGACTCCAAAGAGTTGTGGAGTTTTTATCTTTTAGGGACGGTTTGCTGGAGATTTTGGACTCGCCGATTTTTATGCCCGAAAGCTTTTGGGTGGACGTTCGCGAGCTTTTTGACGATGAGATCAAAAGCTAAATTTAGCAGCGCAAAACGCCCGAGCCCCGGTAGCAGTAAAATTTAAAACGCAAGCAAATTTAATAAAAATCGTAGTCCCAGCAAGACGGCGAGAAGCGCCAAAGCCAGCCGCAAATTTGCAGGAAATACACAAAAATCTACTGCCAGTGCGCTAATTTTATAGGGGTCATTTTTTGCCCTGAGCGCATTTGGCGCGTCTGTGTACTAGATCTACGCCTGGTTTATCTTGCTAGCTTTGGCGCCGTTTTTATCAAATTTGACTCGGAGGCGATTTTGGCTTTGCGGCACCAAATATTGCAGCGACGTTTGGTGTTTTGCTTGCGGTTTTAGCGGTTTTAGCGCCTTATGCGGCCTATAAAGATTACAAATTTATGAGAATCCGCAGCGAGTCTAGTCTATTTTAATGGCGAAATTTTTGCTACGCGGTTATTGACGCTGCGATTTTGGGCTTTGTTTTTGGTTCGGTTTTTACCGTATTTAGGTATGGCGCTCATGCTTGCCGTTCAAAAATAGCAAAGAGCGCAAATTTGATTAAATTTGCCAGGAGCCCGCGAACGCCTTGCACAGGCTAGCTGCGCGGGGTATCAAATTTGGCTTTATTTAACCCGCAAACTAACGGCGCAGACGCCTGGAAGCTCGTCAAATTTACTCAAATATCAAAAACGGCGCTTCAAGTACGTTTCTGATTATCTTAAACGGCGAGAGTAGGGTGTCTTGCAGGATTTGCGTCGAGTACTGCGGCTTTTGCAGCGTTCCGCGCACCTTGATAACGGTTGATAGCGTGCGGTCTTTGCCCAGCACGATCTGATTTATGAGCGGGATTTTATCGATGATGGAGCTAGCGTCCTTTAGTAGCTTTAGCTCCAGATCCACGTCGATCTCTTTGGTTGCGAGATTTATCGTGCCGTGTCCTCCGATATCGGCGCTCGAGCTTTCTAGCTCGATGGCTAGAAATTTTAATACATCGCCTTTTTTCTCAAATAAAATTTTGCCAAATTTCACGGGATAGCCGTCCGCGCCGAAGTCCGGCGTCTTAAACACGAGCAGGGACGGCACGGAGTTTAAAAACGTCAGAAGCTGGTTGTAAAACGTATAGTCTTTTAGCGTGGCGCCGATCAGCCTCACTTCGCCTTTGAAATCATCCGTCCCGCCGCCTAAAACGCGCATTTTAAAGCTACCGCCCTCAAAGCTTTTGATGTTAAAGATCGAGTTGATAAACTCGCCTCTGATGTCGTTTGCCCACATTTCAAATTTTTTGTCCGATTTTACGAGCGAAAAGTTGCCGCGAGCGGGCTTTGCGTCAAATCTCACCGTCCCGCCCGCACTCTGGCCGCTGTAGGCTAGTAGGTCTAGAGTCGCGTTGAAATCATTTAAAATCAGCTTTGAGCCCTTGGCCTCAAACTCGATGTCGCCGTCTTTGTCGGTCAAATTTTCATCTCCGCTAAGCGCCAGATCAAGCTCTTTTATAAAAAGCTCCGTTTTGCCGCCCGCGATTTTGAAATTTAGCCCGCCGCTTTTGCTCTTGCCCGTCGCGCCTTTTGCATTTACGTCGATCGCAAAGCTATCGGCGTCATACGGCGAGCCGTCTTTTTTAAGTAACGGCGTTTCAAATTTGACGCCGTTAGCTTCTATGCTAAGATTTTCAAAATCTTTGGTTTTTATATTTACGCCGCCTCCAGATATTTTTAGGCTTTTTAGCAGAGGCGAGTAGGGTAGCAGATTGCGCGCGTCGGGTAAATTTATCTCGTTTTGCGCGCCGAATTTTAAACCCACAGCGGCCGGCGAAGCGATATCTAGCTTCGTATCCTTGCCGCTAAAATCAAGCCTAGCCGCAAACGGCGTCGCGCCCAGTTTTAAAATTTCGCTCTTGCCAAATGCCAAATTTAGCCCTTTTAGCGTGCCGTTTATGTCGCCTGCGAGTTTTCCTAGATCGAGATTTACTGCCGCATCCGCGCTAAAAAAATCCATTCCCGTATTTTTTGCATTTACCTTTAGCTTGTCGTTTAAAAGCTCGACGTCTGCGGTATCTACGTTAAATTTAGCTCCTGCGATCAGAGTCTGTCCGCCGGTGATCTTAAATTTGCCCTTAGGCGTGACTTCTAGCGGGTCAAATTTGATATCAAGCGCGAGTTTGGCGTCCGTTTTACCGCTTAGCTGTTCGACGGGAACTTCGATATCGTAGGCCTTTAGTATGGAGTTTACGCTTTTGTCGTAGAGGGCCGATGTTTGCAGATTTAGCGTGAGCCCAGCCCCTTTTTCCTCGAAAATTTTATAGATTTCAAGATTGCTTCCGTTTAGATTTTTGCCCTGCCATTTCGGGTTTTTTAGCGTGAAAAATAGCGAACCCTTTTTTAGCTCGACGTCGACTCCCTCGGCTGTGGCGGCGGGGAGTTTTTCGTGAAATTTAACCTTTACGTTTTTAGAAAAACCCTGCGCGCTAAGCTCGTTTAGATAGGGTTCTTGCTTGTCTAAGTTAAATCTACCCCGAAGCGATTTTACGAAGTAGTTATCCGCCGTGATGTAGCCGTAGATCCAGCTTTTTATCTCTTTATCTAGCCCCGTTTTTGCGCCCAGCTCGTCCATAAAGCCTCTTAGGCTAGTCGCGTTTATGTCGCTTAACTCGTATGTTAGCTCGGCTTTTTTGAGATTTACGGTAGCGTTTCCGTTTAGTTCGTGGCTAGAAAACGTGCCGTTAAAATCGTAAATTTGACGCCTCAAATCGGCATTGCTAACGCCGCTTAAAGTGATGTTAAAGTCCTTAAACTCGAGCAGATAGATATTTGCGGTTATGCCGTCGTCAGTGTCTTTAAAATTTGAGCTAACCGCCAAAAACGGGCTATCTAGATAAAAAACGTCGTCTCTGTAAAATAGCGTGGACTCGCTGTTTAGAAATTTGACGCGTTCGAGTAAAATTTCGTCAAACAACCTATCGATCCAGACGATGTTTTTGGATAGGTCTAGTAGCGCTTCTTCGGAGCTATCCTTGGCGCTTTGTTTGGGTATCTCGATATTTTGCGCGCGTAAAATTATTTTTTTATCGAGTTTTATATATAATTGCTCTATTTTAAAGTCGCCCGCGTCGATATTTTCTATCTCGACGCCGTGTTTTAGGACGGCTATAAAAATGACGAATATCAAAACCGCGGGGATCAAAATGCGCCAAATTTTCTTCATTATCAGCGAGATGATTTTCATATTTTTTCTGAGCTTTCTTGTTTATCTTAGCCGCCCGGTGAGCGTGAGCGAGGTCATTTTCGTGCCTCAGGGCAGTACACTTGGGATTATATCATATCTAAGCGAAAAAAATACGGACGCAAATAAATTTGACGCCGTGATCTTGCGCGCTATGGGGCATGTGCAAGCAGGCTGGATAGATCTGGGCGCGGCAAAGCTTAGCAAGCTTGATTTTTTATATAAACTCACGACCGCAAAAGCGGCTCTAACGCAAATAACGCTGATTCCGGGCGAAACGACGGCCGTGTTTTTGCAAGAGGTCGCAAAAAAGCTAAATTTGAGCGAGGCGAAGCTAAATGAATTTTACGCCAAATTTGCCCCGCTAGAGGACGGCTTTTTGGTGCCTGAAACCTACAAGGTGCCCCTTGGCGTAAACGAAGAGCAGCTAGCGGCGCATCTAGTAAATTTATCTAAAAAATCACATGAAAAAACGGCTACCGAGCTACTGGGAAGCTACGACGAAAAGCGCTGGAGCGAGTATCTCGTGACGGCCTCGGTCGTGCAAAAAGAAGCCGCGAACGAGGATGAGATGCCACTCGTCGCCTCCGTTATCCAAAACCGCCTAAAAAAGGGCATGAAGCTGCAAATGGACGGCACGCTAAACTACGGACTCTACTCGCACGAGACGGTCACGGCCGAGCGCATACGAAGCGACAAAAGCAAATTTAACACCTATCTAAACGAAGGCCTGCCGCCAAGTCCCGTCTGCACCGTGAGTCTAGCTGCGATAAAGGCGGCGATAAGGCCCGCGCAGAGCGAGTTTTTGTACTTCGTGCGGGATAAAAAGACGGGCAAGCATAAATTTAGCGCGACGTACGAGGAGCACGTAGGCGCGATAAACTCCCAAAAGTAGCGCGCCAAAAGGCGTTTTAATATAAATTTGGATAAGATTTTGCGAAATTTATTTAGGAGGAAAGATGAGCGACATCGTCTACACTAGAACCGACGAATCACCGCTGCTTGCTAGCTACTCGCTGTTTCCGATCCTGCAGGCGTTTTTGCGCGCGGGCGGCATAGAGATAGCCCAGGCCGACATAGGGCTGGCTGCGCGGATCATCGCCGCTTTTAGCGACAAGCTGCCGCCTGATCAACGCGTAAGCGACGATCTGGAGATGCTGCGAAATTTGACGCAAGAAAAGCGCGCGAATATAATTAAGCTGCCAAATATCTCGGCAAGCTTGCCTCAGCTAAACGCCGCTATCGCCGAGCTTCGCGCTAAGGGTTACGATCTACCGCCATACCCGTCCGAGCCAAAAACGCCGGAGGAAAAAGACGCGGCCGCTAGATACGCCAAAGTGCTAGGAAGCGCGGTAAATCCGGTGCTGCGCGAGGGCAACTCGGACCGCAGATGCGTCGGTGCGGTAAAACGCTACGCCCGCGAAAATCCGTATAAAATCACCCCTTTTGAAAAAGATAGCAAAACCGAAGTCGCCTATATGAAGGGCGGCGATTTTTACTCATCCGAGCGCTCGGTTAGCTTTGAAACGGATGAAAATTTACGCGTCGAGTTTATCTCAAAAAGCGGCGAAAAACGCGTGCTAAAAGAAAATTTAGCGGTAGAAAAGGGCGATATAATCGACGCTAGCTTTATGAGCGCGAGTAAGCTAGACGCCTTTATAAAGGAGCAAATCGCGGACGCGAAAGCAAAAAATTTGCTATTTAGCGTGCATCTAAAAGCCTCGATGATGAAGGTGAGCGATCCCGTGATTTTCGGGCATTTCGTAAAGAATTTTTTCGCTGAAGTTTTTGAAGAGTTTGCGGACGAACTAAAAAGCGTAAACGTCAGCGAAAACAACGGGCTGAAAGACCTTTTTGCGCGGATTTTAAATTTGCCTCAAGCAGCGCAAGAAAAAATAAAAGCCAAATTTGATGAAATTTGCGCCGTAAGGCCAAATTTAGCGATGGTAAATTCGGCCGCAGGCGTTACAAATTTACACGTTCCTAGCGACGTTATCATCGACGCCTCGATGCCCGCGATGATAAAAAACGGCGGCAAAATGTGGGACAAAGATGGTGCGCTCCGCGAAACTAAAGCCGTGATACCGGATAAAACCTACGCCGTCGTTTACGAGGCCGCGATCGCGTATATCAAGGCAAACGGCGCGCTAGATCCCGCTAAAATCGGCAGCGTCTCAAACGTAGGTCTAATGGCTAAAAAGGCCGAGGAGTACGGTAGCCACGATAAGACCTTTGTGATGAGCGAAGCGGGCGAGGCGCGCGTGCTAAACGCCAAAGGCGAAATTTTATTTAAATTTGAGCTAGAAAAAGGCGATATATTTAGGATGACGCAGGTTAAAGACGTCGCCGTGCGAAACTGGGTCGAGCTAGCGCTAAAACGCGCGAAAATCACGGGACAAAAGGCGATATTTTGGCTGGACAAAAACAGGGCTCACGACCGAGAAATCCTAAAAAAAGTAAGAGCGCAGCTAGCAAGCGCGGATGCGAGCGGGCTTGATATAGAGATATTGTCTCCCGCGGCCGCTTGCAAAAAATCGCTTGAGATCATGAGGCGAGGCAAAGACTGCATCAGCGTCACGGGCAACGTCTTGCGCGACTATCTGACCGATCTTTTTCCGATCTTGGAGCTTGAAACCAGCGCTAAGATGCTCTCTATCGTGCCGCTGCTAGAGGGCGGAAGTATCTTTGAAACGGGAGCCGGAGGCAGCGCGCCGAGACTCGCCGAACAGCTGCTGGAGCAAAATCACCTAAGCTGGGATAGTTTGGGTGAGTTTTTGGCTCTGGGCGCTAGTCTTGAGCAGTTAGCCGGCTTTAAGCAAAGCCCTGAGGCGCAAATTTTAGCCGATACGCTAAATGCGGCCGTAGAGCGCTATCTAAAAGAAAACAAAGCCCCGCGGTTTGAAGTCGGACAGCTAGATACGCGCGCGAGCCATTTTTATATCGCGCTTTACTGGGCGAGCGAGCTTGCCGCTAGCGGTACGCAGCTGGGCGATAAATTTAAACTCGCCGCCCAAAATCTCGCGCAAAACGAGAGCACGATCGTGGCCCAAATAAACGCGGTGCAAGGGCGAAAGGTCGATATTGGCGGATACTATAAGCCGGATGATAAAAAGGCGAGCGCGGCGATGAGGCCGAGCGCGACGTTTAATCAAATTTTACAAAACCAAATTTTATAAAAAAGGAAAAAAATGAAAATTTCAGTTATCGGAGCCGGAAACGTAGGCGCAAGCGCGGCTAGCGCTATTTTGCTAAGAGGCATCGCAGACGAGATCGTGCTGGTGGATATTTTCGGCGACGTGGCGCGCGCAAAGGCGATCGATCTATCTCAGAGCGCGGCGGTTTTTGGTCTGGATGTGAGCGTCGCCGGCGGTGATGATTTTGAGCTTATTAAGGATAGTGACATCGTAGTTGTAACGGCCGGAAGCCCTAGAAAAGAGGGGCAGACTAGAGAAGATCTGCTGCTAAAAAACGCCGGCATCGTAAAAGGCACGGTGGAGAAAATCGCCAAATTTGCCCCAAACTGCGTCATCATAAACGTAACCAACCCGCTTGACGTGCTCACGTATCTAGTCTATAAAACGAGCGGTTTTGATAAAAGTAGGGTGCTAGGCATGGCTGGCGAGCTAGACTCTGCGCGCCTAAAATACGAGATATCTCAAAAAACAGGGCTAAAAAACAGCGCATTTAGCGCGCACATCATAGGCTCTCATAACGACGATATGGTCGCGCTACAAAGCAACGTGAGCGTGGATCTGGGCGGCGAATTTGACGCGGTATCGCAGGAGGCTAAAACTGGCGGCGCGAAGATCGTTAAGCTGCTTGGCACGTCGGCATACTATGCTCCGGGCGCGGCTGCGGCCAAGATGTGCGAGGCGATAAAAACCGGCAGCGAACAGTGGCTAAGCTGCTGCGTGATAGAGGGCGAGTGCGCGGGCGGCAGACTCGTTAAGCTAGGCAAGGGCGGCGTGTGCGAGATAAAAGAGCCAAGCGCGGAGGAAAAAGCGGCTCTTGAAAAAGGCGAATCGCAAACGGCTGCAAATATCAAATTTCTAAAAGAAAGCGGGGTAATCGCGTAGCCGATGCTTGTAAATTATAAAATTAAAATTTACGCCCTATTTTTAGCGGCTTTTATGTCGGGGTGCGCTAACGTTTCGTCAGGCACCCCCAAAAATTCGATGTTAACGAAGCAAAGTAAAACCCAAGCTACTACTTCGCTAGAAAAGGATAAAATCCAAAATTGGGGAAGCAAGACATTTCATGGTAAAACCGGCGACCGACTCGACGCAAAAGAAACGGCCCTGCTAAATCTCCTGCAAGGATATATAGGTAAAAGAGACGGCGGCGACTGCTCGGGCTTTGTGGCGCTTATAAATAAAAAATTTAATCGAGACTTCTTTGACGAAAAGGAACTCGATAAATTTTACACCAAGCGCGGTTTAAAAAGCGAAGCTATGTTTAAGCTTTACGAGAGTAAAAATCTGATCGCGTTTGATAATCCGCAGGTGGGGGATTTGATATTTTTCAACAACACGACTAGAAGTACGAAAAATAACAAAAAAGCCAAAATCGTCACTCACGTAGGCATCGTAAGCAGCGTAGAAAAAGACGGCACCGTAGCTTTTACGCATCATACCAAGGGTAAAAATATGGTGGATTTTATGAATCTAAACGACAAAAACACACGCAAAAAAGGCAAAAAAGAGCTAAATTCCTACGTCGTGTCATGCAAAAATAAAAGTACGTCGTGCCTCGCGTCAAATAGATTTTCTGGGTTTGGCAAAGTGGGCGTGAGGGATTAAAATAACTATAAATTCGGCTGTTTTAAGTCTTAAAATTTACCGCCGTATCCGTTAAATCGTCGTCAAATTTACGGATCGGCGGCGGCAAATTTGACTTCTAAATTTACTCTACGCCAATTTTGCCGCAATGGCCATTAAATTTGAGCTAAAAAACGTAAAAACATCCGCACGGGCGTTTCAAATTTGCTCGTTTTCATACAAAAAATCTCCAAATTTTATTTTACTATCCGATTTAAATACCAAATTTAACTTAAATGCTATAAAATTATCGTTACTAGTTAAATTTGATAAGGAAAAATATGCTGATACGAAACGACGTTCCCGTTTGGGTCGATATCTCGCGCTGTAAGGCGTGCGATATCTGCGTGAGCCGCTGTCCTGCGGGCGTGCTGGCGATGGCCGTCGAGCCGCGCGCGGTGCTAGGCAAAACGATCGAAGTCGTGCATCCCGAGGCCTGTATAGGGTGCCGCGAGTGCGAGCTGCACTGCCCCGATTTTGCGATTTACGTGGCAGAAAAGGGCTTTAAATTTGCCAAACTAACCGCCCAAAGTAAAGAGCGCTCTACCGCCGTAAAAGAGAATAAATTTGAAAAATTAGAAGCGGGACAATGAGCGAATTTTTAAATAATAACGGCGATAAAAGAGAAATCATCGCTAGCGGCAATGAGCTAGTCGCGCTTGCGGCGGTGGAGTGCGGGTGTAACTTTTTCGGCGGTTATCCGATCACGCCAAGCAGCGAGATCGCGCACGAGCTAAGCGTCTTGCTGCCAAAGCACGGCGGCAAATTTATCCAGATGGAGGACGAGATCGCTGGCATCTCGGTGGCGCTTGGAGCCTCGATGAGCGGAGCAAAGGCGATGACGGCAAGCTCGGGCCCCGGCATCTCGCTAAAGGCCGAGCAGATCGGGCTAGGATTTATCGCGGAGGTGCCGCTAGTGATCGTAAACGTCATGCGCGGCGGACCTAGCACGGGGCTGCCTACACGCGTGGCGCAGGGTGATCTCCTGCAGGCGAAAAACCCGACTCACGGCGACGTAAACAGTATCGTTATCGCGCCATCTAGCTTAGAAGAGTGCTATACGCAGACCGTTCGCGCGTTTAATCTCGCCGAGCGGTTTATGACGCCCGTGTTTTTGTTGCTGGATGAGACGATCGGACATATGCACGCGAAGGCCGTGCTGCCGCAGATTAGTGAGCTTGAAATCTACTCGCGCAGGCAGTTTAGCGGCGATCCGGCAGACTACCGTCCATACAAAGCAGCTCCAGATGAGCCCGCAACGCTAAATAAATTTTTCGGCGGTTACCGCTATCACGTCACGGGGCTGCATCACGGCGAGACGGGCTTCCCGACCGAGGACGGCGCGGTCGTGGACTACAACATCAAGCGCCTTTTTAATAAAATAAACGCGCACACGCACGAGCTTGAGCTCTGGGAGGATTTTATGCTAGATGACGCGGATATTTGCATTATCGCGTTTGGCTCAGTGGCCCGCTCGGCAAAAGAAGCGGTGCTAAATTTACGCGAAAAAGGCGTAAAAATAGGGCTTTTTAAGCCTATTACGCTATTTCCCACACCAAGTGCGAAACTACGAGAAATCTCGGCTAAATTTAGCAAAATTTTGATCTGCGAGTTAAATTTGGGTCAGTATACGGGCGAGATAATCAAAGCCACGCTAAGAGACGACTTTAAAACGCTACTAAAAGCCAACGGTCGCCCGATCAGTCCGCAAGAAATCGCGCAAAAAATAGGAGAATTTTGATGGCATTTAACTACGATAACTACCTACGCACGGACAAAATGCCGACTCTGTGGTGCTGGGGCTGCGGCGACGGCGTGATACTAAAGGCGCTAATCCGCGCAATCGACAAGCTCGGCTGGGACATGAACGACGTGTGTGTGGTATCTGGCATCGGCTGCTCGGGGCGCTTTAGCTCCTATATCAACTGCAACACTGTCCACACCACGCACGGGCGCGCGATCGCCTACGCTACGGGTATCAAGCTAGCAAACCCGGACAAACACGTCATCGTAGTAACCGGCGACGGCGACGGACTCGCAATAGGAGGCAACCACACTATCCATGGATGCCGCAGAAATATAAATTTAAACCACGTTTTGATAAATAACTTCATCTACGGGCTAACAAACTCCCAAACAAGCCCGACCACGCCGATAGGATTTTGGACGGTGACGGCTCAGCAGGGCAACATCGATCCGAATTTTGATGCGTGCAAGCTCGCAACCGCCG
>ERZ773068.1645-NODE-1645-length-10886-cov-5.111624_pt1 | contig 10886 bp, 8 predicted proteins | sample MGYA00580620_ERZ773068 | MGnify/ENA primary metagenome ERZ773068 (study PRJEB29015, sample SAMEA2737983) | human oral metagenome | biome: human oral; feature: human-associated habitat; material: dental | place: China | collected 2101 ... | reverse complement strand
GGTTGATGTTGCGCTGGGTGGCCGGGTTCTGCCACATCTGCCGGTTCATGGCCGGGGCCACCAGCAGCGGAATGTCCCGCGCCACGCACAGCGTGGAGAGCAGGTCGTCGCAGTGCCCATGGGCCAGCTTCGCGATGAAGTCTGCCGTGGCTGGCGCCACCAGGATCGCATCGGCCTGACGGCTCAGCTCGATGTGCGGCATGTTGTCGTCGATGCGGGCATCGAAGGCATCGGTGTAGACCGGGTTGCCCGATAGTGCCTGGAAGGTGACGGCACCGACGAAACGGGTGGCGGCCTCGGTCATCACCACCTGCACCTGGGCGCCGGCACGGCCTAGATCGCGCACCAGCTGGGCGGCCTTGTAGGCGGCCACGCCGCCGGTCACGCCCAGCACCAGGCGTCGGCCGGCCAGCGGGGCAGGCGGCAGGCTCTGCTCATCCGGGGTGGCGGGAGGCCAGGTGTCGTGGGTGGCGGGGGGCGTGTAGGCGGGTGTGTTCATGGTGGGCACGGTCGCGGTCTGCCGGCGGTGCCGGGGTCGACCGTGGAAGGGGATTCATCGGAACGGGAAGCGCTGCCGGAGCGGGAGGGCCGCTCTGCGCCGGCAGCGCGACCTGGACAGGCAAGCGCTTACCGGGCCTTGCGGGGGCGCAGCCAGGGCAGCAGTTCGTAGCAGATCAGCAGGATGGCGCCCAGCGTGATGGCGCAGTCGGCCAGATTGAAGGCCGGGAAGGCCCAGCCGCCCTGGTAGAACAGCAGGAAGTCGGTGACGTGCCCCAGCACCAGGCGGTCGACCAGGTTGCCGATGGCACCGCCCAGAATGAGTGCAAGCGCCAAGGAGAACATCCGTTGCCCCCGCGCCGAGAAGAGCAGCGAGATGAGCACTGCCGAGGCCACGACGGCGATGCCGGCAAAGAACCAGCGCTGCCAGCCGCTGTGGCCGGCCAGGAAGCTGAAGGCCGCACCCGGGTTGTAGAGCAGCGTGAGATCGAAGAAGCCCTGGATGACCGGCAGCCGCTCGCCGTAGGCGAAGCTGCCGATGATCTGGTACTTGCTGATCTGGTCCAGCACGATGACCACCAGCGCCAGCACGAGCCAGGGCCAGACGGCGGCACGGTGCGCCGTCGGGTCGGAGGCGGGGGTGTGGGGATCGTCGGGGGCTGTCATGGAAGGCTCCGTGGCTCAGGCATGCTGGCGGGGCTCGCCCTCGCCGAACAGGTTGCTCTCGCAGCGACCGCACAGGCCCGGGTGCTCGGGGTTGGCGCCCACGTCGGCGCGCCAGTGCCAGCAGCGCTCGCATTTCTGGTGCGGGCTGGCCTTGGCGTCGATGACTAGCTCGGAGTCAGCCGCGCCTTCGGAGAGGCGGGCCGCCGAAGTAATCAGCACGAAGCGCAGATCGTCCTCCAGGCTGGCCAGGGCATCATGCAGCTCGCCGGCCGGTGCGGTCAGCGCCACCTCGGCCTGCAGCGACGAGCCGATCTCGCCCCGCTCGCGCAGCTGCGATTCCAGGTACGCCTGCACCTGGGCACGCGCCTTGCGGATCAGGCCCCAGCGGGCATCCAGCGCCTCGGCGTCGGGCAGCTCGGGGAAGACGTGGAAGAGCTCTTCCTGGATGCTGGCGCCCGGTTCGCGGCAGCGTTCGGGGGCGAACACTGGCCAGGCCTCGTCGGCCGTGAACGACAGGATCGGCGCCATCAGCTTGAGCAGCGCGTCGGTGATGTGCCAGAGCGCGGTCTGCGCGCTGCGTCGTGCCAGGCTGTTCTCGGCCGTGGTGTAGAGACGGTCCTTCAGGATGTCCAGATAGAAGGCGCCCAGCTCTTCCGAGCAGAAGGTCTGCAGCAGCGACACGATGGGGTGGAACTCGTACTTCAGGTAGAGGTCCACGATGCGCTTCTGGACCTGCTCGGTCATCACCAGCGCGTAGCGGTCGATGTCGAACATCCGGTCCAGCGGCACGGCGTCCTTCTGGATGTCGAAGTCGGAGACGTTGGCCAGCAGGAAGCGCAGCGTGTTGCGGATGCGGCGATAGGCCTCGACCACGCGCTTGAGGATCTCGTCCGAGACCGAGATCTCGCCCGAGTAGTCGCTGCTGGCCGTCCACAGGCGCAGGATCTCGGCACCCAGCCGGTTGGCCACTTCCTGGGGCTCCACGCCGTTGCCCAGCGACTTGCTCATCTTGCGGCCCTGGCCGTCCACCACCATGCCGTGCGTGAGCAGCGCCTTGTAGGGCGGGGCGTCGTTCATCATGCACGAGGTGAGCAGCGACGAGTGGAACCAGCCGCGGTGCTGGTCCGAGCCTTCCAGGTAAAGGTCGGCCGGGAAGGCGGAGTCATCGCGGTGCGAGCCTCGCAGCACCGTCTGGTGCGTGGTGCCGGAATCGAACCACACGTCCAGCGTGTCCTTGCCTTTCTCGTACTGGTCGGCCTCGTCGCCCAGCAGATCGCGCGGGTCCAGCGTCTGCCAGATCTCGATGCCGTGCTTCTCCACCAGATCGGCCACCTGGTCCAGCAGCTCAGGGGTGCGCGGGTGCAGCTCGCCCGTTTCCTTGTGCAGGAAGAAGGCCATCGGCACGCCCCACTGGCGCTGGCGCGACAGCGTCCAGTCCGGACGGTTGGCGATCATGGCGTGCAGTCGTGCCTTGCCCCAAGCCGGGTAGAAGGTGGTTTCTTCCACGCCGCGCAGGGCGCGCTCGCGCAGCGTGGCGCCTTCCTTCGGCTTCAGGTCCATGCCGGCGAACCACTGGCTGGTGGCGCGCAGGATCAGCGGCGTCTTGTGCCGCCAGCAGTGCATGTAGCTGTGGGCCACTTTTTCAGTGGCAAAGAGCGTGCCGTTGTCGCGCATGTGGGCGACGATCTTCGGGTTGGCGTCCCAGATGGACAGCCCGCCGAACAGCGGCAGCGTGGACACGTACTGGCCATTGCCCATCACCACGTTGATGATCTCGTCGTCCTTCATGCCGTGGGCGCGGCAGGTCTGGAAGTCTTCCACACCGTGGGCAGGCGCCGAGTGCACGAGGCCCGTGCCGGTGTCGATGGTCACGTAGTCGGCCACGTACACCGGCGAGGTGCGGTCGTAGAACGGATGGTGGAACCGCACGCCGTTGAGCGCCTGGCCGGGGGCGGTGGCGATGATGCGGCCTTCCAGCCCGTAGCGCTCCAGCTGGGGCGCCACGCGTTCCTTGGCCAGGATCAGCAGCGTGGGCTTGCCGTCACGCTGGGTCTCGACCAGCGCGTACTCGATCTCGGGGTGCAGGTTCAGCGCCTGGTTGGACGGCAGCGTCCAGGGCGTGGTGGTCCAGATGATGGCGTAGCCGTGATCGGTGGGCAGCTTGTCCAGGCCGAAGGCGCGGGCCACCCGCTCGGGCTCGGCAAAGGCAAAGCCCACGTCCACGGTGGGATCGGTGCGGTCGGCGTATTCCACTTCGGCCTCGGCCAGCGCGGAACCGCAGTCGAAGCACCAGTTCACGGGCTTGAGGCCCCGGAACACGAAGCCGGCACGCATGATGGTGGCCAGCGACCGGATCTCCTCGGCCTCGCTGGCCGGGCGCATCGTCAGGTAGGGATGGTCCCAGTCAGCCAGCACGCCCAGCCGCATGAAGTCGGTCTTCTGCTTCTCGACCTGCTCGCCGGCGTAGGCGCGGCATTTGGCCTGCACTTCGGTGGTGGGCAGGTTCTTGCCGTACTTCTTCTCGATCTGGTGCTCGATGGGCATGCCGTGGCAGTCCCAGCCGGGCACGTAACGGGCATCGTAGCCGGCCAGATTGCGCGACTTGATGATGATGTCCTTCAGGATCTTGTTGATGGCATGACCCATGTGGATCACCCCGTTGGCATACGGGGGGCCATCGTGCAGCACGAAGATCGGCCGGCCCTTGGCCACGGCGCGGATGCGACGGTAGACGCCCTGGTCTTCCCACTGCTTGACGCGGCCCGGCTCCTGCTTGGGCAGGTTGCCGCGCATCGGGAAGGGGGTGTCGGGCAGGTTCAGGGTGTGGCGGTAGCCGGAGGCGCCCTCGTTGCCGGCGGATTCAGTCGATTTGGCCATCGGAGTCGGTCGTCTTTTGAAAATGGGCCCGTGCCTTGCGCACGTCGTCGGCAATCTGCCGGCCCAGGGAGTCGAGATCGGGGAAAGGCAGCTCGTCGCGCAGCTTTTCCAGGAATTCCACGCGGACCAGCCGGCCGTAGGCATCGCCTGACCAGTCCAGCAGATGCACCTCCAGCAGCCAGGCACCGTCGGCCTCCACGGCCGGGCGGGTGCCGAAGCTGGCCACGCCGGGCACGGCCTGCGCGGGATCGTCGGACAGGCCGTACACCTGCACCACGAAGATGCCCTGCAGCGCCGGGCGCCCCCACGGGAAACGCAGGTTCAGCGTGGGAAAGCCCAACTGGGTGCCCAGCCGGCGGCCGTGGCTGACGCGGCCGGAGATGGCATAGGGGCGGCCCAGCATCTGCGCCGCCCAGGGAAAGTCGGCCTGCAGCAGTGCCTCACGGATGAGCGAGCTGGAGATGCGCACGCCCGCGTCTTCCACCGTGGGCATGGCCAGCACGCGGATGCCGCACTGCTGGCCCACGGACTTCAGCATGCCGAAGTCGCCCTGGCGCTGTGCACCGAAGCAGAAGTCGGTGCCGATGCGGATGTGACGGGCCTGGAGCCCCTGCGCCAGGCAGTTGCGCACGAAATCCTCGGCCGGCCACTGTGCCACCCGCTGATCGAACGGGGCCAGATGCACCCGGTCCACCCCCAGCGAAGCCAGCATCTCCAGCCGGTCGCGCAGCGTGGAAATGCGCACGGGCTCGGGGCCGACATCGCGGCCGCGCTGTCTGGCCAGCGCGTGAAAGTACTCGCGCGGATGGGGCTCGAAGGTGAGCACCGCTGCCGGCAGGCCGGCCTCGCGCGCGTCGGCCACCAGCGTGCGCACCAAGGCCTGGTGGCCCAGATGCACGCCGTCGAAGTTGCCGATGGTCAGCGCACAGGGCTGGTCCAGATGGGCAGGGGGCAGGGATCGGAGAATTTTCACCGGCCTGATTATAAGGATAACGCCCGGGATGTCCGCGCGGAAAGCGCCCGGATGCGGGCGACAAGGTGTCCGGAAGGCCACGATCGGTGGCTTTTGAGGGCAGCGGGGAGCTGACGGGTTCGGTGGCGGGGCGCCCGCTGCTAACATTCCGCATCGAGTGCCCACCCTTTCACCTCCGGACCGCCATCATGAGTGCTGCTGCCCAGAAAATAAGTGCCTCGCCTGCCCGTGTCGTCATCCTCATCTCGGGGCGCGGCTCCAACATGATGGCGCTTGTCGAGGCCATCGAGCAGCAGAAGCTGCCGGTGGAGGTGGCGGGCGTGATCAGCAACCGCCCCGATGCGGCCGGTCTGGCCTGGGCGAAGGCGCGGGGCATCACCACCCGGGCGCTGGACCATCGCCAGTATCCCAACCGCGCCGCCTTCGACGAGGCGCTGGCCGACACCATCGATGCGCTGGTGCCGCCTGCCCAGGCCCCGTGGGTGCTGCTGGCCGGCTTCATGCGCGTGCTCACCGCCAGCTTCGTGCTGCGCTACACGCGCCGGCTGGTCAACATCCACCCGGCGCTGCTGCCGGCCCACCCGGGGCTGCACACCCACCGTCAGGCGCTGGACGGCGGCGCCATGCTGCATGGTGCCACGGTGCATTTCGTCACCCCTGAAGTGGATGTGGGGCCGATCATCGCCCAGGCCGTGGTGCCGGTGCTGGTCAATGACACCGAAGAGGTGCTGGCCGCGCGCGTGCTGGAGATGGAGCACCGGCTCTTCCCGCAGGTGCTGAGCTGGCTGGCCGCCGGCCGCATCACGCTCACGCCCCTGGGCGGCGTGCTGCTGGATGGCGAGGACCGGCCGGAACAGCGCACGCTGCTGCATCCGCTGTTGACGGGCGCTCGCGCCTGATTCACTCTTTCCCTGGCATCCCGCATGAACGACAGAACCCCTCAGGAGTCCGGCGCACGCGACATGCCGCCGCGCATTGATGCCCGGCTGCTTGGACTGGCCGCCGATGCGCTGGCCGCCGTGCTGCCGGCCGATGCCGCGCAGGCCGCACGGCTCTTTGCCACCCCGTCACCCGCGTGGGGGAAGGCTGCGCCTGCCGACCAGCAACTGGGGGCGTGGCTGCGCCGGCACCCGTCGCTGGGGGCGCGTGATCGCCGCTGGCTGTCGGACCGGGTCTATGACGTGCTGCGCCATGGCCGGGCCTACGAGTCCTTCCTGGAGGAGGGCGGCCGTGCAGACGCCGACGGGCAGCCTTCGGACGGGCAGCCTTCGGCTTCCCGGGATCGCCTGCCGGGCCTGATGCGCCTGTCCGAGGCGCTGCGGATCAGCGCCGACCCCGAAGCCGCGGCCTATCGTCAGTGGCTGGAACAGCAGCCGCCGGCCGTGCGCTTCAGCCTGCCGGACTGGCTCTGGGAAGGGCTTGTCGCCACCCATGGTGAGCAGGCCGAGGCGCTGGCAGCCACCTTGCTGCTGCCGGCCGCCATCGAGATTCGCGGCAACCTGCTCAAGGGCAAGGCCACGGCGCTGCAGAAGAAGCTGGCCGAGGTGGGCGTGGCTGCCGACACGGTTCCCGAGGTGCCTGCCGCGCTGCGGGTGACGGGCCGGCCGGCGCTCACCCGACTGCCGCTTTTCGAGAACGGCTGGTTCGAGCTGCAGGATGCCGGCAGCCAGGCCATTGCCGAATGCGGCGCGGCCCGGCGCGGCGAGCGGGTCATCGACTTCTGCGCGGGCGCCGGCGGCAAGACGCTGGCGCTGGCCGCGCGCATGCGCAACCAGGGGCAGATCCTCGCCTTCGATACCGAAGAGGCCCGCCTGTCGCGGCTGACCCCGCGCCTGATGCGCGCCGGGGTCGATATCGTCACCACGCTGCGCATCGATGGCAGCGACGATCCCCGATTGGCCCGCTATCAGGGCTGGGCCGATCTGGTGCTGGTCGACGCCCCCTGCAGCGGCAGTGGCACGCTGCGCCGCCATCCGGACCTGAAGTGGCGCCTGCAGCCCGACGACGTGGACCACTACCAGCAGCTGCAGCGCACCATCGTGCTGGCGGCGCTCAGGCTCCTGCGTCCCGGGGGCAGGCTGGTCTATGCCACCTGCAGCCTGCTGGCCGACGAGAATGCGCAGCAGATGCAGTGGCTGGCCGAACGGCTGGGCGCCGGCTGGCAGGCCACCGCACAGCGCGCCTGGCTGCCGGGCGAGCAGGGCGGGGATGCCTTCTTCATGGCCGCCTGGGAAAAGCCGGGCTGATTCCCGTCCCCGGGTGATTCGGATGTCTCTGCAAGCATCCTGTAGTACCTTGGCTCACATCCGGGCGATCCAGTGCGTTATCGTTTGCCGTCCATGGTTTTCTGCCATGGCTGACAAGGCGCTTTCTGGTTGATCCCGATCCTGCGGCCGAAGCGCTCGCAGACTTTTGCAGGCCGAATGCAAGCCATGATGCCACCGGTCACCTTGCTTGCACCCCTTTCAGTCCTTCACTTCATTGACGCTTGCTTTCCTGGAAACGTCCATGCAGGAGGCTTCCTGGTGCGTTATCGTTTTATAAGTTGATGATAATCATTGGCGTTCTCGTGTTCCGGGGCGTAGTCTGGCGATGATGAGGCGCCAAAGCGTGCCGTGACCCTGTCAGCCCGGAGGGAAGCTCCCTCTTTGGGCGCGCATGACCGTGCTGGCGGTGTGCTCTGAAACCATTGAGGATTCTGCGGCCCTGCCTCCCGCCCTGCACGCCCAAAGGGTGTTTTGCGGGGGCGAATGCGTCCATGACACGTTCCATGGGTGTACAGACAGGGCGGCAGCGCCGACGGTGTCGCGTATCCGCCCTTATTTGTCCCTATCGTGAGGAGAACACCATGAACCGCCCCAGCCGCATCGCTGCCGCCATCGCCAGCCTGCTGGCGGCCAGCGCCCAGGCGCAGACCACCCTGTCCACCGTCAACGTCACCGCCAAGGGCTACGAGGCCGATGCGGCCGAAACCCCCGTGGCCACCTCCGTGGTCGGGCGTGCCCAGCTGCAGCGCCAGCAGCCGCAGAACGTGGGCGACGCACTGCGTCACGAGCCCGGCATGGCCGTGGCTTCCGACAGTGCCCAGGGCCAGAATCCGGTCATCCGCGGGCTGGGCAAGGAGCGGATGGTGCTGCTGGTCGATGGCATGCGCTTCAATTCGGCGCAGCCGGTGGGGGCCATTGCCTCGTTCATCTCGATGGGTCTGGCCGAGCGGGTGGAAGTGGTCAAGGGGCCGGCCTCGGTGCTCTACGGTACCGGCGCGCTGGGCGGTGCCATCAACGTGCAGATGCCGCAGGCGAAATTCGAACCGGGGCTGGGGCTGCGTGCCCAGGCCGGCTTCGACTCGGCCAGCCGCGGCCTTCGTGGTGCCGCGGTGGGCAACTTCAGCGAGGGCGATCATGCGCTGATGCTGGGGCTGTCGGCCTCGAAGGACCGGGATTACAAGGCACCCGGCGGCAAGGTGGCGCATACCGGCTACGATTCCCGCGCCTTCATCGGCCAGTACCGCTACCGGCTGGACGGACAGCAGCAGCTGCGCGTGTCGGCCCAGCACGAGCGCGAGGACGATGTCTGGTACCCGGGCAGCGTTCGCCGCCACCCACTGGCCAACGTGGTGGGCAACACGCTGACCCACTCGCCACGGCAGGAGCGCACGCTCTACGAAGTGGGCTACAGCCGCAGGGGCGCCGTGGCCGGCGAGGTCAACGTCGATGCCCGTGTGTACCGGCAGGAGATGCACCGCACCATCTACGTGCAGTCCAGCCTGCTGGGGCGCGACATCGTCAGCAACGACGTGACCTTTGCCACCACCGGCGTGGATGCCCGGGCCGACTGGCTGGTGCATCCCGAACACCTGCTGTCGGCCGGGGTCAACGTCTGGCGCATGACGGCCAGCCCTGACAGCCGCTCGGCCCGTCCACCACAGTTCACCCAGTGGGTGCCCAACCTGCCGTTCACCGATGGCAAGGTGCAGGCGGCCGGTATCTACGTGCAGGATGACATGCACTTCGGTCCGTTCAACGTGCTGGCCGGCCTGCGGCACGACCGCGTCAGGGGCAGTGCCAGCAGCATCAACAACCGCACCGTCACCACCGGCCTGAACCGCACCGATGGTGCCACCTCCGGGAGCCTCGGCGTGATCTACGAGGCAGACCCGCTGCTGCGTCCCTACGTGAACGTCTCGCGCGCCTTCCGGGCGGCCGACATGCGCGAGCGCTACCAGTCCGGCGCCCGCACCAACGGGTACTACTATGCCGGCAGTCCGCAGATCAAACCCGAATACGCCACCCAGATCGAGCTGGGCCTGAAGGGCGAGAACGAGAACCTCGGCTATCAGGTCTCGGTCTACCGCAATCGCATCACCGACTACATCACCGGCACGCAGCTGACCGGTCAGCAGGCCATTGCCGCCTGCGGCCAGGCCCAGTCCCAGTACTGCATGAAGACAGTGAACCTCGGCCACGCCACCATCACCGGCTTCGAGGCGGGGGCGCGCTGGCAGGCATTGCCCGGCCAGTGGCTGCAGGCCGCGTTCACCCACCTGCACGGCACCAATGGCGACTATCACGAGCCGCTCTTCCAGATGCCGGCCGACCGGCTTTCACTGGGCTGGGAAGGAAAACTGGTGGCTGGCTGGAGCGCCGATGCCGACCTGAGCCTGGTACGCAAGCAGAAACGCGTGGCCACCCGCTTTGCCCGGGGCCTCGAAGACCCCACCACCGGCTATGGCGTGCTGAATGTGGGCGCTACCTGGCAGTTTGCAGCGCAGCAGAGCCTGCGCTTCATGGTGAAGAACGTGGGCGACAAGCGCTATCACGACCACCTGACCGAGGGGCTGACCGGCATGGAGCCCCCCGCACCGGGCCGCGCCCTGCTGGTGTCTTGGGAGGGGCGGTTCTGATAGAAAAAACCGGCCATCCAGCAGCGCTTCCGTGGGAGGCGCCCTCGTATTGTGGCCAGCCATTGCATTTCTGTGTATGTGAATTACAATGTCATGCACACATAGATAGGGAAGGGCAAGGTTCTGTCGGGCATCTGGATATTCTCCGACCCTTGCTCTTTTTCTACGCAGGAGGATTGATCATGGCTGCAAACCAGCTGGTACAGGCACGTATTGACGGTGTCATCAAGGAAGAAGCATCTGCCGTGTTGGCGGCGATGGGGCTGACGGTTTCTGATGCCGTCCGGCTGCTGCTCACACGGGTGGCCAGGGAGAAAGCACTGCCTTTCGAGCCACTGATTCCCAACGAAACGACCATCCAGGCCATGATGGACGCTCGCGCCGGCAAGGTGACGAAGGCAGAGAGTCTTGATGCCCTGTTCAGAGATCTCAATGCGGACGACTGACTATACCGGCCAGTTCAAGCGCGATTACCGGCGGGAGAAGAAAGGGCGCTATCGTGCTCTGCTCGATGCCGAGCTTTACGCTGTTCTGGCGGCGTTGCAGGCGGATATTCCGCTGGAGGCGAAGTACCGCGATCACGCGTTGACGGGTAACTGGAGTGATCATCGCGACTGCCACCTCAAACCGGACCTGGTGCTGATCTACCAGAAGCTCGGCCCTGATACGCTGCGGCTGGTGCGTCTGGGGTCTCATGCCGAGCTGGGGCTGTAGGTGCAGGTTCTGCTCCATATCGTCCGGATACGTATGCACGCGGCGGCATCGGGGGCCTGAGTACCTCTGATCTTTTCCGGCTGAGGCGGGCCGTCATTGTCCGCAAAAAGCCTTCCATCATGAAGAAACAAGCTCCAGCAAAAAACCGGCCATCCAGCAACGCTTCCGTGGGAAGCGCCCTGAATGGCCGGTCTGGCAATCTCGCTGCAGGGTGTCATGCCGCTGGCATGCCAGCCCCGGGCGGGATCACTTGAT
>ERZ773068.1630-NODE-1630-length-10922-cov-5.713628_pt1 | contig 10922 bp, 9 predicted proteins | sample MGYA00580620_ERZ773068 | MGnify/ENA primary metagenome ERZ773068 (study PRJEB29015, sample SAMEA2737983) | human oral metagenome | biome: human oral; feature: human-associated habitat; material: dental | place: China | collected 2101 ... | reverse complement strand
GCGACACCACCGAACTCGCAGCCATGAGCGAAGACCAGTGCCAATTCTGCCAATCCACCATCAACGATGCTACCGAAATTCACAGCAAAGGAGGGTGGGCCGACAAATGGGATCAAGAAATTGTTGACGCGACTTACTATGAAAAACTAGAAGGCTACAACTACAACAGGGTGAAAGTGGTCGTCAACTACGGAAAAATGACCTCTTACTATGGTGACGGGAAAAATCCCACCACCTCCAACCCCACGGAAGGGCAAGTAATTAACTTTGGAGTTCGATATAACGGCAGAATATGGGTTGTCGGGGTTGTGGAAGTGGAGTCAAAATGATGATGAAACTTCGGACAGCCGTGACCGCCATTGCACTGACCTCGTTTCTTATCGCGCCCGCCGGTTGGGCGGATAATTCTGATCAGGCTCCACCTAAGCTTCAAATGGGCGCAAGAAATGGCGGTGACGGAGCTCAATTCTATGGTGAAGCGACAGAGCAGATTCCCCAGGAGGGGGCATCGGAGCCCGGTGCACCACCATCTCAGGAACACCCAGACGTGACGGCATCAGAACCGTCGATGTGGGACGAGAAACCCCACCAAAAATGCACCGACAACGGCGACGAACACCCTGAGATTCACTGCGTGAACAACGGGCTGCTCCAGCCCTCCGGACCCGAGGAACCCACCGGCGGCCCCCGCACGATCACGATCACCACCCGCCAAGCCGCCACACTCATCGCACAGGGCTCGGGCATCACCCGCCAACCACCCGGCCCGAAAGTCATCATCTCCAAAGCCTTCATCGTCTACACCGACCCCACCCCCCGCTACCAGACCACCACCATCCTGGACACAGCAATCGACGTCGAATTCACCCCCATCTCCTACACCTGGAACTGGGGAGACGGAACCACCACAACCACCACCGACCCCGGAGCCCCCTACCCGAACCACACCGTCACCCACCACTACAAACACACCGACAAGAACATCACCACCACCCTGACCACCACCTGGACAACCAGATACCGCCCCACCGGCCACACCAACTGGCACACAATCGAAGGCACCATCACCACCACCGAAACCTCCACCCCCTACGACCTCGTACGCATCGTCACCTACCTCACCGACGACGCCGAAGAAGCCCAAGGACACTAACTCAGCCCTCCCGTGTCGACCGTGGCCGTCTCGGCAACAGGGGAACCCGGGGAGCGTCGCCTCCGGAGTAGCGTTGCCCGCCGTGATTCCAGTGGGGAGCCGGCCGATATCGTTCGCGGCACAGCGCGCAGGCTCGGCCTGCGCACCGGCGAACTCGCCGGTGCAGAGCTCCACGACCTCGCCGTCGCGCACCATGGCGACCTCCAGTAGGTCCGTCCGTAGCGGGATGCTGGCCCGCCCCCTGACACCGAGGTGCTTCCACGGGCTGCGGAGGATCCGGGCGACGTAGCGCCCCGGCTCTGACCAGGCGGTCCGAACCGGGGAACCACCGGAGGCCCGCTTGTCATGGCGGCAGACGGCACCGGGCGCATCGACGATCCGGCCGGCGGAAGGAATGGATTCGGACGGTTCCGTCCCAGAACCGGAAGTCGAGCGGGTGCGGAGCTCGTTTCCCGTGGTGGACGGGGGCGAGCGCGTATCAAATCGTGTTGCGACGGAGCTGCTTGGTGAGACGAGCACAGGCTCCGGCGTCGAGCAGGATGAGGTCCTCGGGGGCGAGGACCCGTCCGGATACGACATCGTCCACCGCCTGGTACACCTGCGCGGAGGTGTCAACGCCGATGGCGCCGATGGCTTCGTGACGGGCTCGGTAGTGGTCCGTGTCCGGTCGGCCGCGGGGGTCCCAGACGATACCGACGCAGCCGGTGACCATGCCCTCGTCGAGGACGGAGGACCGGTCGGAGACAACTGCCCACGAGCGGGCGAGCTGGTCAGGAAGTCCTCGTCCAGTGACCGCCGGGATGCCCAGGGCCTTGAACCATTCAGGAGCGCTCAGCGCGAGCTTGGGGTGGGCGAAGAGGACGGCACGGTGTCCTGTACGAGTCAGACCTGCGGCCAGCTCAAGCCAGGGCCGGTAGAGATCGTTGAGAAGCCCGACGGCGCCAGGATCGGTCTCCAGAGCATGTGCGACCTCCGGGTCCCAGGTGGGGGCCAGCAGGATGCGGTCCCGCTTCTGTCCCAGCAGGCTGTAAAGGTGGTCATGGCGGGGAAATCCAGTGCGCCAGACCTCTCGGTCGGTGAGCGTGTAGGAGGTGTGGTCCGCGGTAAGACCCGTCTGCTCGGGTGTGGTGGCGCATACGACGACGTCCAGGCGGATACTGTTGAACCAGCGCCACATGTCGCGCATGGTCATGCCGTGCTGGAGGAAGACGACGCGCTGATCGGAGCCCGTGCCCGAGCCGGTGAGCCGATGTTCGATGAGGGGGTCGCCGATATCGGACAGGAGGATGGTCTCAGCACCGGTCCAGGCGGCGTCGAAGCCCGGACCGGTGGGGTCGATGAGGACGAAGCCGTCCTGCGCGAGCCGGTCCCAGTCCGGGCAGGTGCGTTCGATGACGAAGATGTGACGGACGCTGGGGGCGTGGGTACGGGCATGGCGGTACAGCGGCTCGGCGTTGTCACCGGCGCTGTCGTGGCGGTCCATGTATAGCCAGGTTCGGGGCCAGTCGGTCGGGGACGAGGCCGTGTACGGGGAGGGTGCCGCGGACGAGACCGAGGAAGACGCTGAGGACGACGGCGGCGAGGGCGCCGTCGAGGCCGATGACGCAGCAGTCTGCCGTCCCCGGTCCTCCGTGGTGCCGCGGCTGAACATCCTGGCCAGACGCCGGCGCAGTCCGGGCGATGACGAGTTGCGCCTGCGCTGACCGGGCACAGTCTCGGGGGGCTTGGGGTCGCCCTGGTAGGGGGCGACGGGAAGTTCCTGACCGTTGATGACGGCGGAGATCTTTCCCTTGGGCAGCCAGACGATGCGCTCGTGGAGCACCACCTCGTCGAAGTATCGGTGGTCGACCGTCTTGGCGCTGGTGGGACTGACCCAGGCGCTGTTAACCCTCCACTGCTCCGTCGGCTTGGCACCGGTGTAGAAGTAGGTGGCCTTCTGGTCGCTGCGGAATCTGCGGCTCGGAGGAAGGACCGGAGCAGGCATGGGGCCCCCGGCCATGGCCGCCAACGCGGTACGGCGCCCCACGGCCAGTGGCGTGGAACAGTACGCCTCGATCTGGACGGCGGGAACGCGTTGGGCGACGGCGCGCAGAAGCCGGGCTACCTCGGTGCGCTCAGCGGCCGTAAGCCCGGCTGAGGGGTAGCGCAGCCCCCGGTCGGCCTCGGCGACCTGGATGAGGCGATGGATGACGAGCTGGTGGACCCAAGCGGGGAGAGGGTCATCGGCCTGAAGCCATGTCGGAAGGATCGTGCCCAGCAGGTGGCGGTAATGGTCGGCCTCGCCCCAGGCACCGGGGGGAGGCGAGGCATGGCGGATGACAGCGGGGCCGTCGTGGAGGCCGAGGCGGTTGCCGTTGGCCGCAATATGGGCGATGAGCCCGCTAAGGCCAGCATTCTCGTTATCACCGCCGGAACCATCGGCGTCGTCGACATTGCGAAGAGGGCCCGTACTGCCCCAGTCCGGCAGACCTCGCCGGGGAACGGTGAGCACGACACCGCTGATGGTGTCGGGAAAGATGTAAGGCTCGGCGGTCAAGTCCACAATGCGACTGCCGTGGTTGAAACGCCACTGAAGACGGTCATCCCGGGTGCCGTCGGGGCGGATCACCGCTGACGGCGTCAAGAGGGGCCCGACGGCGTCGCTCGATCCGCGCTGGGCCAAAGAGGTGAGGTAGCCCGGCTCAACCCTGTCACCGGCCTTCAGGAACAGGATCCGACTTCCGGCGGGCAGCGGTCTGAGGGCCTGGGCCACGACTGTCGGATCGGGGCAGCCGATGGGAGCGATCCCGGTTTCGGGAAGGTCCCGCTGAAGAGAGTCGAGCGTGTCTTGACCACCTGCGGAACCGATGATGATGACGTGCATGGTCTCGGTGCTGCGGGTGTTCATGAGGTGGGCATCTCCATTTCGTGGGGCGGTCCCCAATGACCAATGGTGGACGTCATAAGCAGCTCCATGGTGGAGATATCCCAGGTGTGTCCGAAAGTCGCTCCGCGGCGCTGGACATACCCGAACCGGGAGGCCGAATAAATACGGACCCCAGCACCTACGCACTCGTTAAGGAAACCGACACCCTCCCCGAGGGTCTTCTCGGGAAAACTGACGTCGCACGCCAGATCTGTACGGGCCACCAGCGTAAACCCGGAGACGGAGGCCGTATAGCGGTGTCCCCAGTCGGCGAAGCACAGCACCAGCAGATCAGGGCTTCTCAGGTGCAGGTAGTGGAAGCGCTTGCCGACGACCCCGGCGCAGGCGTAGTCGGCTGCGGCGAGGGGCTCGACGAGACAGGGTCGCCACGGAGGCCGTCACCGATTCTGGCGATGCAGTCGGCCTCCACACGGGTAAGCACAAGGTTGTAGCAGCTCCCAGAGGATTACTGGTCTCCGCCTCACCCCAGTCTTCAAGGCCCAGCTCGCGTGCACAAATCTGCTGCCTGCGTGCGAGCTGAAGCCATGGGTAAGGATGACCGACGCCATCGTGGCCCGCTGCTGGCAGGGAGCGTGTGCGGCGCCGAGTACTGACAGGCCTACTCCGAGCGCAGGGGTCGGCGCAACGGCTGCTGCCACCGGGCACCGGCACCCGGTGAGGCCCGATCGACGTGGCTGTCCCCAAGCTGCGGACCGGCTCGTACTTCCCCGACCACCACTCCAACATCCGTCTGGTCGGCACCGTCCCGACCGAACAGACCGACGAGCGGACCGAAGTGAAGGCCGCCGTTACCTCAGCCTGGAGACCCTCAAACAGTGCGGTCGATGCTTCTGAGGACAGCGTCCTCGGCACCCATAACTGTCTTCATTCTCGTGTGATTTCGCTCTGCATCGGCTCGTATTGCCGTTTCGGGCTCTGCACTTTCCCACATCAAGATGTCTCTGCTCAGCGCAGACGCATATCGTTCTTGATCCGATTCGTCGATACTTCAGGGGTACGAGGAAAATAGACGATCTCACACAGCCCCTTGAGCTGTTCGTCGAACTCTCCGCTCCAGTCGTCACCCATGACGAAAACATCAATATCGTATTTGAAAATGTCCTCGATCTTCTGCCCCCAGGTCAGCTCTGGAACCACGAGGTCCACGTATCGAATGGCCTCGAGCATCGCCTTTCGCTCCTCGTATGAGAAGTAGGCTCGTTTCCCTTTTCCAGCGTTGAACTCATCACTGGAGAGCGCCACCACCAGAAAGTCACCCAGCGCTCGTGCGCGCTTCAGCAGTGCAATATGACCGTAGTGGAGCAGGTCATAAGTGCCGTAGGTGATCACACGTTTCATCGAGTTACTTCCTGGTCGGGCGTTCGAGGGCCACCCATATGATGGCGCACAGGACAAACCACCATGAGTATTATCTGGTCGCAAGCCAGCATCGAAGACGTCACAGAACCGATGCAATACTGATATATGGCTGAAATACGCTGAGCCTCCATGGCCGATCCGCCACAGTCTCATCAGTTCGAATACCACGCACCCTCATCATATTCTTCTTAGAGGTTCTTTTTCAGGACGCGGATACCATTCATGGGGTGCCGCCTCCGGCTATCCGCAGAGCGTCCCGCGCCTGCGGTCGGTGCGGTCATGAACTCGATGCCGGCGTCCTTCAGGCGACGCCCCCTCAGGGCCAGGGACTGCCTCTGGTCGATGGTGAAGGACTCATCCATGGCGGCCGTCCGGGTTGCGGCCTTGAGGAAGGAGTAGACGGCGTTGGTCTTTCCCTGACCGGCGGATACCGGTTGTTCGGGAGTACGCGTGGCGATTCCTGAAAAGGGCGATTCTCCAACCTCGATCGGGATGTCGTCTGGAAATCCTCGACGTCGATTCGGCGTCGGAAGAGTCGATCTCGACGTCGCTGACAGCGCTATCGAGCACTACCGGAACCGTTCTCGTTTGCCGAGGTGATTTCTGGTGTCAGACAGGGGAATCTGCGCCATGGGCGCATATCGCACCACATATTTTTAAGGAATGAGACCGCATCCTCCATTCACGTCCGAATTCCCATCATGAATGAACGGAAGAATGATATCTGGTTATTCTATGAATGGGGTGGTACAAGCTGATACATCCATCCGTAGGGATCCTCAGCGCGGCCGGACTGGATGGAGGTGAGTCGGTCGTGAACCTGCCGGGTGACCTCATTGCCCTCGATTCGAGCGTCGAAGCCCTTCCCCTTGAGATGCCCCAGGGGTACGACGACAGCAGCGGTGCCGCAGGCGAAGACCTCCCTGACCCGACCTGATTCGATGTCCGCCAGCAGCCCCTCCAGGCTGATAGTGTCCTCGACGACTCTCCGGCCGGAGTCTTGCAGCATGCGGATGATGGCACTGCGGGTGGATCCCTCGAGAATGGTCCCGGTCAGGCGCGGAGTTCGCACGGTACCGTCGGCGTCGACGACCATGATGTTCATGCCGCCGAGCTCCTCGAGGTTCTTCTGGGAGACGTCGTCGAGGAAGCAGACTTGGTCGCAGCCCTGGGCATAGGCCTCCTGCTGTGGGAGCAGGGAGGAGGCGTAATTGCCTCCCGTCTTCGCCGCGCCCGTTCCTCCGCGCCCGGCGCGGTGGTACTCGGTAGTCACCCAGATGGAGATGGGTTCGAGCCCATGGGTGAAGTAGGAGCCCGAGGGGGAGGCGATGACGTAGTAGTCAACCACCTTGGAGGGGCGTACGCCGAGGAACGCCTCGGAAGCGAAGGCGAAAGGACGCAGGTAGAGGGACTCGCCCTCGCCCGAGGGCACCCAGGCGGCGTCGGCCCGCACCAAGTCCACCAGGGAGGCCACGAAGTCCTCCTCAGCCAGCTCGGGCAGGGCCAGGCGCCGAGCGGAGGCGTTGAGCCTGGCCGCGTTGTAGCGGGGGCGGAAGGTCCACACCGAGCCGTCATCGTGCCGGTAGGCCTTGATCCCCTCGAAGATCTCCTGTCCGTAGTGGAGCACGGCGGTGGCCGGGGACAGACTGAGGTTGCCGTAGGGGATGACGCCGTAGTCGCCCCAGCCCTCACCCTGCCTCCAGCGGGCGTGGGCCATGTGATCGGTGAAGCGGTCGCCGAAGTGGAGCCCCGCCAGGACCGCCTGACGCTCGTCCTCGGCTACGGGCGACGGGTTGGCGGTCAGGGGGAAGCGACCGGCGATCGCATCGGCCTCGGGCACGGGAACCTCGGCGGCGCGCGCCAAGGCGGTGGATGTGGTGGATGCGGAGTCGGTTGAGGCGGCATCTGTCTCAGGCATGCGTCCACCCTACCGCCGAGGCCACAACTCGGACACAACGTTCTCACATCCCGGCTCACAGGCGGGCCATCGGCTAGATTCCGGCCAGATTTACCACTTCCGGCAACTCGCGAGTCCTCATCGGGCCATCCGGTGACGCTTTTCGGCGACGAAGACGGCCTGAGCGCCTCAATGCGGCGATGCGTTCACCCCTGGGCCACCTGGGCCACGGCGGAGGCGATGGCGTCACCGATCTGACTGGTCGTACGGTCGGCGCCATCACCACGCGCGGCCATGTCGGCCTTGACGCCGGCCTCGACCCGCGCGGCCACCTCGACCAGCCCCAGGTGGTCGAGCATGAGGGCGACGGCGCTGATCGTGGCGGTCGGGTCGGCCTTGCCCTGCCCGGCGATGTCGGGGGCCGAGCCGTGCACGGGCTCGAACATGGAGGGGAAGGCCCTCTCGGGGTTGATGTTGCCCGAGGCCGACAGACCGATTCCGCCGGTGATGGCGCCGGCCTCGTCGGTGAGGATGTCGCCGAAGAGGTTGTCGGTGACGATGACGTCGAAACGACCGGGGTCGGTCACCATGTAGATGGTGGCGGCGTCCACGTGGCAGTAGTCGACGACGACCTCGGGGTACTCGGCACCGACAGCCTCGACGATACGGCGCCACAGGCCACCGGCGTGGACGAGCACATTGTGCTTGTGGACGAGCGTGAGGTGCTTGGCTGCCCTGGCCTGAGCCTTGGCGAAGGCGTAGCGGACCAGGCGCTCGACCCCGTAGGCCGTGTTGACACTGACCTCGGTGGCGATCTCGTGCGCCGTGCCCTGCCGTACGACTCCCCCGTTCCCGCAGTAGAGACCCTCGGTCCCCTCACGCACCACAACGAAGTCGATATCGCCGGGATCGGCCAGCGGCGTCGGCACCCCCGGGTAGTAGACCGAGGGACGCAGGTTGACGTAGTGGTCCAGAGCGAAGCGCAGGCGCAGGAGCAGTCCGCGCTCGAGAACACCGGAAGGGACGGACGGGTCGCCGACGGCGCCCAGCAGGATGGCGTCGTGCCCCGTGATGGCCTCAAGGTCCTCATCGGTGAGGGTCTGCCCGGTCCGGTGCCATCGCTCCGCTCCCAGATCGAAAGTGGCCGGCAGGACCGTGATTCCGGTCCCCTCCAGTGCTCGGTCGAGAACCTTGAGCCCCTCGGGGACGACCTCCTTGCCAATGCCGTCGCCCGGAATTACTGCCAGCTTAATGGTCTGCGTCATGAGGTCACCTTAGGACACGGTCACGATGCGAGACAGGAAGTCCACATAATGGGAGCGTGTCGTATTCGCGTTTCGACCGACGGTCGGTTAGTCTTATGCTCGATTGCACGCTCTAAGGAACGGAGGAGACATGACGCGCACCCACCGTCCTGCCGCGCAGCGTCGTGAGGAGATTCTCGACGCCGCGCACGCCCTTTTCACCACCAAGGGCTTTCAGCCCACCACCATGGAGGACATCCTGAAGGTCGTGGGCATCGCCAAGGGAACGCTTTATTACCACTTCCCCAGTAAGGAGCAGATCCTCAGGGCTCTTGTCCTGCGCATCGTCGGCCAGGTAGAGCAGCGTGCCCGCGAGGTCGCCGATTCGTCGGCTCCGGCGGTGGACAAGCTCGTGACGATCATGGCGGCAATGCGGGTCGAGGCCGCTCAGACCGAGCTCGTCGAGCAGTTCCACGCCCCCGGCAACGCCGAGTTCCATTTGCTGTCCATCACGGCGATGATCGAGCACCTGACGCCGGTCCTCGCCGACGTTGTCGCACAGGGGGTGAACGAGGGAATCTTCACCACGGACAGGCCCCACGACGCCGTCGAGCTGCTTCTGAGCGCTTCCGGAATCCTCCTGGACCACGAGATCATGGAGCCCAGCCCGGATGAGCTCGCCCGCCGCCGCGAGAGCCTCATCTGGGCGAGTGAGACACTCCTGGGAGCCCGCCCTGGGAGTCTGTCCGCCCTCGTGGGGGTCGACTCATGAAACGTGTCGGCCTGCTCGTTCTGGGCTCGTTCATCAACTCGCTGGGAACGGGGCTGAGCGCCTTCGGACTTGCCGTCGTCATGCTGCGCGCCTATGGAACGGCCTCCTCGGTGTCAGCCGTCCAGATGAGTGCCTTCGCCCCCATCGTCCTCCTGGCCCCCTTGGCCGGGGTCCTTGCCGACCGCTACGACCGCCGCCTGATGATGATCATTGGAGATGCCGGTTCAGTGCTCGGGCTGGGCATCATCCTCGCGGCCCTGTCCTCGCCCCGCCCCTCCCTGGCCTGGGTCTGCACGGGAGCCATCCTCTCCTCCTGCCTGGCCGCGCTCACCGAGCCCGCGCTGCGGGCCAGCGTCACCGACCTGGTGACCGAGGAGGACTACGTGCGCGCCTCCGGCCTCCTCCAACTCGCCTCTGCGGCCAAGTACCTCCTGGCCCCTGCCGCGGCGGGGTTCCTCATGCCCGTCGTCGGAGTGAGGGGGCTCGTCCTGCTTGACGCCAGTACCTGTCTGGTCACCGTGGTCTGCACAATGACAGTGCGCCGCGCCCTGGCTGCAGATGCGCCGCAGCGCGCAGCGACCCAGCCCGGTGACGACCACGGCTTCCTGGCAGGGTGGCGGGCTATCACCTCCTCACCTGGGCTGCGGCTCCTTGTCATCCTCATGACCCTGGCTACCCTCGCGATCGGGGTCATCCAGGTCCTCATCAAGCCGATCCTCCTGCCCACCGTAAGCACGTCCGAGATGGGCGTCATCGAGACCGTCGCCGCCATCGGCATGCTCGTGGGAGCGACACTGGTCACCGCCTGGAAGAGCGCGCAGCCGACGACGCTGCTGACCGCGGGCCTGGCCGCGACCGGCATCGCGATGATCCTGGTGCCCCTGGGGCCGGGCGCCTGGTGGGTGGCCGCCTGCGGCTTCCTCACCTTCGCAAGCCTGCCCCTGTCCCAAGCCGGAGCGGAGGTTCTGGTGCGCACCCGGGTCGACAACGCCCAGCAGGCGCGGACCTGGGGAACCATCAGTCTGGTGACCCAGATGGGATACCTGGTGGCCTACCTCTGCTCGGGGGTACTGGTCGACCGGGTCCTTCAGCCCCTGCTGGAGCCGGGGCAGGCGCTGTCCGCCGGTGTCGGAACGGTTGTCGGCAGCGGGCCGGGACGCGGTGCCGCACTGCTCGTCGGCATCATGGGTCTGGGCATGGTCCTCGTGGCCCTCGGCGTCCACACCCGGCGCCGACAGCTCACCTGAATCAGCAACTCCACCGCGACAGCTGCGACAATGCAGCGGTGCCCCCGACGACCTGAGCCGTCGGGGGCACCGCCGTAGGCGGTCTCCGAGGTCCTCAGCGGGCCACGGAGCCCTCCGTGTAGTCCTTATCGACGTCGGCGCGCCAGGCGAACATGGAACGCACCTCGCGGCCGGTGGTCTCGATGGGGTGCGCCTCGCCCTCGGCGCGGAGCTTCTTGAACTCCGGGGCACCAGCGGCCTGGTCGTCCATGAAGCGCTTGGCGAAGGTCCCGTCCTGGATGTCGGCCAGGACCTCCTTCATGTGCTCCTTGACGTCGGGGGTGA
>ERZ773068.1629-NODE-1629-length-10924-cov-5.364063_pt1 | contig 10924 bp, 4 predicted proteins | sample MGYA00580620_ERZ773068 | MGnify/ENA primary metagenome ERZ773068 (study PRJEB29015, sample SAMEA2737983) | human oral metagenome | biome: human oral; feature: human-associated habitat; material: dental | place: China | collected 2101 ... | reverse complement strand
ATATAATCCTTAGTTATTTTATTGTTCTTATAGATTTTGACCCATAGACGAAACATGGCTATCCTCCTTTTTTGAGTTTAAGTATAGCATATATGTCAAGAAGGTCTAAGATGAATAATGATTTTAGCTGCCAGTTTGTATGTATAAAGGCTGATAACAATATTTACAAGACTTATTTTTGTAAATACATTTAAAATCAGCTGTTATTTTGATAAAATGAGCTAAATTATTATAAAATGAATATAAGCTTTTAAAATTAGATAATAAAAAAGACCACAAAAGAAATAAATATGTTGAAAATATTAAAATGCATACTTTTGTTACAAATAACTATATAGAAGATTTCCTCGACTTTTCATTTGAATATTTTGAAAAAAATTTATTACGTCAGCTTGAAGATGAAGATAATGAAATTCTAGAAGATTTTGAAAATTTATCAGAATTTGATAGACAAGATATTGAAAATAAAAAGTCTAAAACTGATGAAAAAACTTTAAAAATTTATAAATTAAAAAAGAGTACAAAATATATTTTTGCTTATGGAAATCCAGAAATAATAAAAGATATTTTTTATCCTGTATTAAAAATGATAGATAGATATTATTATGATAATATTTTACCAAAAGAAAATTTGAATAGATTTGAAAAAAATTTTATTGAATGGAGTCAAAAACAAGAAATAGAAGGAATAAAATCTATTAATACTAAAAGAAAATCATATAGTTTTAGACCTTTTATTAAATTAAGTGAAAGAACAAAAAAGATAAGTTTGATTATTCCAAAACAAAAGATTAGAAAAGAAAGCCTTCAAACGGAAATAATAGCAAATGTAGTAATAAAAGGAGAAATTTATCAGCATAAAAAGCTAGATTTGTATACAGTTAATGGTATGATTTTGTCTGAAGAGTGTGAAATAGAAATAAATAGAAAAGATATTTTTTCTAAAATTGAAGTTGATATTTTAAATAAGAAGTATGACAACATAAAAAAGAGTAATTTTAGAATATTTAATGATGAGGGAATAGGTATTTCAAAACTAGAAAAAGAGAAAAATATTTTATTACTGAAAGAAAATGTAGATGTAAAGTCTCTAAAAAAAGAAGATATTGTTTATCAAGAATTATGGGAGTACTGTAAATACATTGATGTAACTGTTGATGAAAATTCAATTTTTTATATAGATAATAAAAAACTTTCGATAAATGCAAAAAATCTTGAAACAGTTATTTTTGAAAAACGAATAGACTATTTTTCTGTTTATAATGAAAAAAACGAAACATTAATAGCAACAAAATCACATCCTGTAATTTTATTTGAAGTAGATATTGAAAAATTAAATGGAATAGTGGTATATATAAATCAAATAAAATATAATTTGAAAGATATAGAGAAAAGATTTATAAAAATTGATAAGTCACTAGATAATCGAAATAGACAAATAGTAAGGGTTTTGTTAGATGAAATTTTATATGAAACAGAAGATGGAGAATATGTTGTAGAATTAGATATTCCTGGCGAGAAAAACATAGATATCTGTAGATATATGTTATTAAGAAATTTGGAATTTAAATTTGATAAGGATAGATACATATATGAAGAAAATGCAAAAATTAAAATAATTGGAGATACATTCAATTTAGAATTACAAAATGAAAATAATGGTTATGAAATTATTGATAAAAATAGTAAAAATAAGGAATATAACTTATATCTGACATCTGATTTAGAAAAAATTAGATTTAGAATGAAAAAGAAGTATATAGTTGAAGTTCCTATAAAAATATTCATGTATGCGTTTTCTTTAAATAAAAAATTTATTGAAAAAAAAGAATATATTTGGTACAAAGAACTATTAGATTCTGGGAAATTGTATGTCAAAAATCTAGATGCTAAAAAAATATCAGTATATTTAGGGAAAAAACTACAAAAATGTTACCAAGAAGAATGCGGTAATCTATTAAAAATAGATATATCTGATATTGCAAGAAAGATTGATGAAGATAAGATGATTTATAACTCTATAAGTATTAAATATGAAGATTATAAAGAAGAAATAATTTTACCTAAAATACTAAGACAAGTAACGATACAACCATATTTCCAGTTAAAAAAAGATAGTAATGGTTTATTTATTGATTCTAAATTAACAGGAGAAGGTGATTTATACTTAACTGTAAAGGATAGTGAAAAAAAAGATTGTATAATAAAAGATAAAAGAATAAAAAATGGAATTACAAGATTATCAGAGTTAAATGATACAGATGTTTATAATTTTTATCCTTATTTCTTAGAAGAAGATTATTTTGAAAATAAGAGAACAGAATTGAAAGAAATCAGAACGGGATATATAAATTTAGAAAATTTAGTAAATTGTTATATAGAATTTAAAAAAATAGACTTTGGGAATGAAATTTTAGAATTTAATAATAACTATTCCATAATCGTAAATAAAAAAATAAGTAAAAATAAATATCAAGGAACTTTGAAATATAAAAGTTTAGATAATAATAAGGATATAGAAAATGTAGAAATAAAAGTTAATCCTAAAGGCAATCAGATGGAATTTTCTTTTAAAATATATTCGAACTTAGATGAAAATTGGCTAACAGGATACTATGATAAAAAAAATAAAATTATTTTAAGTGAAGATAATTTTCCAAAAGAGGAAAATAGGAATTATTCAAGATTTATACTACTAGATGATGAAATAATGAAAATAGTAATTAATAAAAGTAAAATAAGGAGGATAAAATAATGTCATTTAGGCCATATGAAAGTTCAAAAAATATAGTAGATTTTTATAGGAGATATTTATTAACAACATTTAAAACAAATAATGAAATCTATGACAATCAATTAAAGGAAATTTTAAAAAAAGAAAAAATAATTTTTGATGGTCCGTATATAAATATTTCAGATCCATTTGAAAAAGGACATTCTTTAAAAGAATTAGCGAAACAGGAAAAAGTTTCAAAAAAAATATTAGAAATTAAAAAATTTTATCCAGATAGAAAATTGTATAAGCATCAGGAGGAAGCCTTACTTGAAGCCAATAAAAAAGAAAATTTAATTATAACAACAGGAACTGGATCAGGGAAAACAGAATCATTTTTAATTCCTGTAATTAATCAATTGCTGAAGGAAAAAGAAGCAGGAACACTTGATAAAGGTGTCAGAACCATTATTATATATCCTATGAATGCATTAGTTAATGACCAGATAAGAAGATTGAGGGAACTTCTTTCTGAAACAGATATTACATTTGGTCGTTTTACTGGTGAGACTAAAGAAACATATAGAGATGCAAAAAAGGAATACATAGAAATTGAAGGAAAAAATCCTACTGAAAATGAAATTATCAGTAGAGAACAAATAAGAGAGACTCCACCTAATATATTGATAACTAACTATGCAATGTTAGAATATATGCTGTTAAGACCAGATGACAGTCCTATTTTTGAATTAAAAAATTCTCATAAATGGAAATATATTGTTCTTGATGAGGCGCATACTTATACTGGAACTAAAGGAATAGAAGTTTCTTCTTTAATAAAAAGACTGAAGACAATGATAAAAAGAAAAGATATAAAATTTATTTTAACAAGTGCAACTCTTGGAAATAAAGACTCTAATCGTGAGATTATAAATTTTGGAGAAAATTTATGTTCAACAGAATTTAAAGAATCTAGTATTATCAGATCCTCTACTTCCTTACCTAATACAGAAAATGAAATAAAAGAATTAGATTTTAAAATATATAGAATTTTATCAGAAAAAATTAGAGAAAATAATTTAAATAGTGAAGAGTTAGTAAATATTATAAAAAAGTATGATGAAAATGTTTTAGAAAATGAAAATATAGAAGAAATGCTTTTTGATATGGTATTACATGATAAATTTTACTATAAAATAAGAGAAATTTTATCCAATGAGACAAAAACGGTGTTAGAAATTGCAAAAAAACTGAAAATAGAAGAAAATGACTTAACAGATTTTATAACTGTCGCTTCAAAGGCATTAAAAAATGGTGAGAAATTATTTGAAGCAAAATATCATATGTTTTTAAAAGGAATAGAGGGTATTTATATTACTCTAAAACCTTCAAATAAACTTTTTATAAATAAGATGGAGACGTATAAGGAAAATAAAGATGATAAATTAGATATAGGATATAAAGCATATGAAATAACTTTTTGTAATAATTGTAATGCTTTATATATAATTGGAGAAGAAGAAGATGGATATTTAGTTCAAAAATCTAAATGGAATAAATTTTCTCCTTCAAATGTATATTTGCTTAATACAGAATTAATAGATCCGGATTATGATTTAGAAGAGAATAGGTATGAGCTATGTTCTAAATGTGGTAAAATCAAAAGGGAATCATCAATTGAAAAATTGAATTGTGGTCATGGAGACGAGAATATTAATAAAATAATTAAAATAAAAGAAAATCAACTTAATAAATGTCCTTGCTGTCACAGTTTTAATGCTAAAAGAAGTATTTTAAGATCATATTATTTAGGTTCAGAAGCAGCAACTGCTGTAATCTCAACAGCATTATATAATGAATTACCAGCAAAAGAGTATAAAATTGAAAAAATAAAAAGAGATGAGGATGATTTTTTTGGAAATAATGCTTTTGAAAAAGAAGAAAAACAAGAGATAGAAATAGATAAACAATTTTTGGCTTTTTCAGATAGTAGACAAGCAGCAGCTTTTTTTGCAACATATTTACAGGAAACATATTTAAATAATCTAATTAAGAGATTGATTTATATTATAAGTCAAGAAGAAAAAGAAAAATTAGAAAGAGGAATAAGTTTAGATAGAATAGTAGAATTATTAGTAATAGAATTAGAAAAGCGTAAAATACATAGAAAGGTTTCATATGAAAAGATTGAAACAAATGCATGGATATATATATTAAAGGAATTTTCTAATTATAAAGCAAAGAATTCATTGTTAAGAACAGGAACTTTGATGTTTGATATTGATTATAAAAATGAAAATGGTATAGATAAGTTAGAACTTTCAGCAGATGAGGTTACTAATTTGATTAAGATATTATGTCAGTCTATGATGAAGGATGCATCAATAGAAAAATTAAAAGAATTTAGCGAGGAAAATATAAAAAAAATTAGCATTACAAACAAAAAAAATATTTATACAAGAGAAAAGAATGTTAAAAATGAAATGATAGAATGGTGTCCTGAAGAAGGAAAAACTAATAAAAGATTAAAATATATCACTAAGATATTAGGTGATAATAGTGATAATATAAAGTTTTTGAGAAACATTTGGGATGAATTAGAAAAGAAAGAAATATTAGTAAAGTTAGAAAATGGGAAAGTATTAAACTCAAAAAAAATTAAAGTAAGGTCTATAGATAAATTATATATGTGCAAAGAATGTAAAAATGTTACACCTTATAATATAAGAAATATTTGTGATAATCCTATGTGTAAAGGAGAATTGGAAGAATATGATTATAAAAGTAATTTAGATGATCATCACTATTCTTATTTAATGAAAAATTTATATCCTTCTCCGATGGAAGTAAGAGAACATACAGCTCAATTATCAAATGAGCATGCATACGAATATCAAAAAGAGTTTAAAGAGAAAAAAATTAATGTACTTAGCTGTTCAACAACATTTGAAATGGGTGTAGATGTGGGAAGTCTCGAAACAGTCTTTATGCGAAATATGCCTCCTTCTCCAGCAAATTATGTCCAAAGAGCTGGACGTGCAGGAAGAAGCTTACAATCAGCAGCATATGCTTTAACTTTTTGTCCAAATACATCTCATGATTTAAATTATTTTAAACAACCTGTGACAATGATAAAAGGCTCTATAAAACCACCATACTTTGATATAGATAATCCTAAAATACAGTTGAGACATATTTTTGCTACGGCTTTTTCCCATTTTTGGAGAAAAAATCGAGAATATTATAAAGAAAAAATTGATGAGTTTGTAAAAATGAATGGATTCGAAAAAATAGCTCAATATTTAGAAACACATCCTGAAGAGTTATTGAATGATTTAAAAAATATAGTTCCAGAGACTTTAAAAGAAGAATTTGATATAGAAAATTTTGGATGGATAAATAAGTTATTTGATGAAAAAGAAGGAATTTGTCAAATAATTTTAAGTAAATATAAGGAAAGTATAGAAAATCTAATTAAGGAAGAGAATGAACTAAAAGAAAAAAGAAACTATAAAGATGCTGAAAAAATAAAAAGGTCTATAGAGACAATAAAAAATCAAAAAATAATTGAATTTTTATCTCGAAATAATTTAATTCCCAAATATGGATTTCCAGTAGATACTGTGGAATTAGAAGATAATAATGAAAATTTAAATTTAAGATTAAGTAGAGATTTGCTTTCTGCTATATCTGAATATGCACCAGGTTCAGAAATTGTGGCAGATGGGAAATTGATAACAAGTAGATATATACGTCCATTAGCTGGATATACATGGCCAACATATCATTATATAAAATGCCCTGAATGTCTAACATTAAATAAAAGTCTAACAGAGAAAGAAATAAAAACTTGTAAACAATGTGGAACAAATTTTTATAGTGAAAACATGAAAAAATATATAATACCTAAATTTGGTTTTATAAAAGATAAAGAAAAGCCTAAACCAGTAGGATTAAATAAACCAGAACGTACTTATAAAGGCACAATATCATATACAGGAGATGATGAAAAAATAAAGTTTACAGATTATATTGTATGCGATAAAAGAATTTCTTTAGGTAATAGTAAAATGAATGAATTGACAGTTTTAAATGAATCACAATTTTATATCTGTGAGACTTGTGGGTATGGTATAGTTGAAGATTCGAAATTTAAAAAAGTAATAGAAAAGAAACATAAAAATACGAATGGATATAATTGTTCAAACACCCAATTAGTTTCGTATTCATTAGGTCATGAATTCCTTACGGATGTTATTTTGATAAGATTTAAAGATATCTCAATTGAAAATAAAGATAAAGCTTGGACTATTTTATATTCGATGTTAGAAGGATTAAGTAGATATATAACTGTTGATAGAACAGAAATATCAGGATGTTTACAATGGTACAGAGACAAGGAACATTCTAGAGGGAACTATGGTTTTGTCTTATTTGATAACACGCCAGGTGGTGCAGGATTTGTAAGACAATTAGAAAATGAAAAAGTATTAATAGGGATGTTAAAAGAAGCTTTTAAGGTTGTAAGCACTTGTAGTTGTGGAGGAGTAGAAGCGAATACAGCGTGTTATAGTTGTTTGTGTAATTACTATAATCAAAAACAACATGATATTTTAAAGCGAAAATATGCAATTGAATTTTATAAAGAATTTTCTGATAATTGGAATGAAAATTTGGAATGTTCAAAAATGATTGAAAATGAACTAACAAATAAGAATTTTATAAAAAATTTCGAATTAAAAATACTAGGAAAAGGTAAAAAAATAACTGTTCCTGAAGAAGTATGGGAAAATTTATTGGATATTTGTGAAGAAGAAGAAAAAAGTTTTATAGAAAAAATAAAAAATAGAAATATCAATAATATTGAAGAGCCTATATTTTCAGAAAATATAAAAATTTTGGGAACAAATGAAGAAATAGAGGTCAATTTAATTTGGGAGAAAAAAAGAGTTATGTTATTTTTATCTGATTATTATGATGAATATGAAAAAGCTAAAAAAACAGATTGGAAATGTTATTTTATAAAAGACAAATTTGAAATTGATGAATTTCTAGAAAGGATAAAAAAATAATATGGCTATAATGTGTCCAACAAAACCAAGAGAAATAGAAAAAAATAGTAAAGAAGACTTAATGTTTAAAATGCTCGAAAAATTATCAGATTCATATTATGTATTTCACTCTTTTTCTATTGTTGATGTTTCAAATTCTGTTTTATATGAAAGTGAGACAGATTTTATAATATTTCATCCAAATAAAGGAATAATTTCTATAGAAGCGAAGTCTGGAGAGATAAAATATGAAAATGGAGAATGGAAATATGCTAGTGGTATTTCTATGAAACATGATGGTCCTTTTAATCAGGCCAGTAGAAATAAGTGGAAATTAATAAATTATATTCAAAAAAAGAACTTTAATAAGATTTTAGATAAATGTAAGTTTTTGCATGCTGTTTGGTTTCCAGATGTTCATAAAAAATATATTGATATGATTGATTTACCAAGTGAATCAGACATAGAACTAATTATAACAAAAGATGATGAAGATGAATTGGAAAAAGCATTGGATAGAATATTTAATATCCAAGTTTCTAAAAAAGTAGAAACTAATTTAACAAAAAAGGAAATAGATTTATTATTGAATAGTATATTAGCACCATCATTTAATTTGATTTCATTGAGTGAATTAGAAAAAAATCATAGAGAAAAAGTATTTAAATTAATGTTGGATGAACAAATAGCTTTATTAAATTATTTGGAAGAACAAAATAACGCGATTATTAATGGAATGGCAGGAACAGGGAAAACAATAATAGCAATCGAAAAAGCTAAAAGGCATTCTGATAATGGAGAACAAGTGTTGTTTTTATGTTATAACAAAAATTTAAAAGATTTTTTAAAAAAAGAATACAATTATGAAAATATTTCTTTTTATACAATTGATGGTTTTGCATGCAAATTGTGTAATACGAAAGAAGCAGATTATTTTAAGTTAAAAAATCGTTTAGAGAAAATGTATTTGGAAAGAATATTTCCGTATCAACATGTTATAATTGATGAGGGTCAAGATTTTGGAAAAGAAAAATTAGAAGAAAGTGAAATAATAGATTTGCTAAAAATGAATGTTTTAGATGATGAAGAACTAAAAGGAACTTTTTATTTATTTTATGATAAAAATCAAATGATTCAATCTGAAAGAATTCCCATGTATATAGAGAATTCAGATTGTAAATTAACACTTTATAAAAATTGTAGAAATACAGAAAATATCGCAATAACTTCTTCAAGGTTACTTGGCATAGAAAAAAAGCCAAAATTGTTCAAAGGATCAATAAAAGGTTCTGATACAGATATGTATATTATAAATGAAAATTTAAAAAAGATAGAAGTCTTAAATAAAATAATTGATGAGAATAGTAATAAATACAATGATATAGTAATACTTACTTGTGGCATAGAAAAAAACAGCTTTTTATTTGATAATTGTAAAGATGGATATTATGAATATAAAGATAAGAAAATATTATTTACAACGTGTAGAAAATTTAAGGGATTAGAAGCAGATTCTGTTGTATTGATTGATGTAAATAAAAATTTATTTAATATTTCCAATGAACAATTATTTTATGTAGGAGCTTCAAGGGCAAGATTTAAATTAAGTATTATTCTAGATATGACTGATGAAGATTGTAAGAATATTTTAAAGAAAATAAATAAAAAACCTACTAAAAATCCTGCTAAAATATTAGCGGCTACTTATAATTGTAAATATAAAGAAATAATTTAACTAGGATAATAGGTTATTAATAAGAATAGGGATGAAATTCCCTTTTCTTATTACATACTCAGAATATAAAAAATGGGAGAGAGTGTATATAATTTTGTGTAAACTCAAAATATAATATATGGTACAGGATGGTAAATTTTATCATCCTGTTTTTTAAATTCTTCCTTCAAAATAAATGCTTAACTGGGAGTATATTTCTCCCCAGCCTGATATTCTTCCAGTCCATTTCTTTGTTGCTTCCTTTAAGCTTAAATATACTGATTTCATTAATGCTTCATCTGTCGGATACAGTGATTTTGTCTTTGTATATTTTCTTAACTGTCTGTTCAGGCTTTCTATTGGATTTGTTGTATATATCAGCTTTCTTATCTTTGTATCATATTTAAAATATGTTGTCAACTCGTTCCAGCTGCTTCTCCATGAATTTATTACCGCCATATGCTTCTTCCCCCATTTTTCTTCCAGTGCATCCAGTCTGTTTTCTGCCTGTTCCAGTGTTGGTGCATTATACATTTCTTTCAGGTCTGATGCGAACTCCCTGACATCCTTGTAGGATATGTGTCTTATGCTGTTTCTTATCTGGTGTACTATACACTTCTGTATTTCCGTTTTAGAAAATACTGAAGATATGGCTTCACTGAACCCCTTCAAATTATCAACGGACATAATGAGTATATCCTGTACTCCCCTGTTCCTAAGTTCATTTAAAATATTAAGCCAGTACTTGCTGCTTTCATTTTCCCTTATCCAGAATCCCATCACCTCCTTCCGTCCTTCCCTGTCTATTCCTATTGCCAGATATACTGCCTTCTTTACAACAATACCCTCTTTTCTTACACTGTAGTGAATTGCATCCATGAAAACTACAGGATATACATCCTCCAGCTGTCTTGACTGCCATTCCCTTATTTCAGGTATGATTTTATCTGTAATTTTGCTGATCATCGAAGGTGAAACATCAATGCCATACAGATTGTTCAGGTGTTCCTCAATATCCCTGCTGCTCATCCCTTTGGCGTAAAGGGAGAGAATCTGCCCTTCCATACCGGTAATCTCCCTCTGATATTTAGGAATTATCTGAGGTTCGAATTCAGCATTCCTGTCCCTTGGAATATCCAGATTAATGTTGCCGTATTCACTTCTTACAGTCTTTTTAGAATATCCGTTCCTTGAGTTTGATGTGTTCTTTTCTGATACAGAATTCTTTGCATATCCCAGTTCATGTTCTATTTCAGCTTCCAGCATAGTCTGAATTGTGCCTGACATTAAATCCTTCAGCATATCTTTAATATCATTTGTATCCTTAATTCCATAATCTCCAATTAAAGCCTTGAATATTTCCTTATCTATTTTCTTTTTACCCATAATAAAAACCTCCAAATACTATATAGTTATTTTACCATATATTATTTAGAGGTTTACACA
>ERZ773068.1628-NODE-1628-length-10925-cov-2.606164_pt1 | contig 10925 bp, 13 predicted proteins | sample MGYA00580620_ERZ773068 | MGnify/ENA primary metagenome ERZ773068 (study PRJEB29015, sample SAMEA2737983) | human oral metagenome | biome: human oral; feature: human-associated habitat; material: dental | place: China | collected 2101 ... | reverse complement strand
AAGCAATGTTAGAGCGATTGAAAAGGTGGATGATGCTGTGCAATATGAGAAATTAGATGGTGACGGTGGTACTGCAAGAATTGACTTGTTCGATGCCAGTGTTTTTGCTTGTATTCAGGCTCTTGCTCATCTTGGCAAGAACCAGAATGTAATGGAATTTTTTTAGTGGGTAGGCTATGAAAGAAATTGTTTTAACCGAACACGACATCAATGTGTTAATAAACAAAGGTAAAGTCACAGCTTTACTTGATGGTGAGGAAGTTTTAGTTCGTGAGTCATACAGAAAAGACCTAAGAGCTGAGGTTATTAACTGGGATAAGCAGATTGTCGATGTCAGTCAGAACATTGTTAGAAACAAGCACTTTGATTCTTTCCTTCAAAGCGCTGCTATACGCTAGAAAGGAGGTGAGAAGTTATGGGGATTTTTGATAAGCTTTGGAAGCGAAATAAGTCGCGGTCTGCTGTCAATGTGATTGGTCAGCCTGATTTGGGATTGTTTATTGATGGTGATGGCTATGTGCCACTGGCTAGAAATCCTGATGTGATTATGGCTGTCAATAAAATCGCAGACATGGTATCTAACATGACCATCCATCTGATGGAAAATACGGACAAAGGCGATATTCGTGTTCGTGATGGTCTAGCTCGGAAGATTGATGTCAATCCGTGTGAGTATATGACTAGAAAAACATGGATTTTTAAGATTGTCCGTGACTTGCTGTTGTTTGATGGTAACTCTGTGCTACATGTAGAGTATGACCCAACAACGGACTATATCGAAAATCTGAGACCTTTCCCAATGGACGAGGTCTCTTTTAAATCCACTGAGTCATCTTATGTCATCAGCTATCGTGGTGCTGACTATGACCCAGACGAGGTAGTCCATTTTGCTATCAATCCTGATCCTGACAATCCTTTTGTCGGTACGGGATATCGCTTAGCTTTGAGGGACATTGTCCGCAATCTGAATATGGCTACTCAGACTAAAAAAGGTTTTATGAGTGGTAAGAATGTACCTAGCTTGATTGTCAAGGTAGACTCATCTAGTGATGAGCTTGGCAGTCAAAAAGGGCGTGATAAGATTGCTAAGAAATACTTAGAGACTAGCCAAGCAGGTGAACCGTGGATCATACCAGATGCTTTGATGGAAGTCCAGCAAGTCAAGCCGTTGAGTCTAAAAGACATCGCTCTTAATGAGTCTGTCGAAATTGACAAAAAGACAGTAGCTGGACTTCTAGGAGTACCAGCTTTTGTTTTGGGCGTTGGTGATTTCAACAAGGCTGAGTACAACAACTTTGTCAATACGACTATCATGAGCATTGCTACGACAATCACTCAGACATTGACCAGAGACTTGCTCGTTTCAAATAATCGGTATTTCAAACTTAATGCTCGGTCGCTGTATTCTTACGATATTACAGAATTGTCATCGGTTGCAGAACAGATGACAAAAAGCATGGCAATGCGTCGAAACGAGTGGAGGGATTGGCTTGGAATGCCACCTGATCCTGATATGGATGAGCTCCTTGCTCTTGAGAATTACATTCCACAAGATAGACTTGGGGACCAGAAGAAATTGAAAGGGGGTGAGGAAGAGAATGAACAAACGGAATAGTTATCGCACTGCTCAATTCAAAACGCGAGAAGAAACCGAAACTGGCGATTTGATTTTGAGTGGCTACTTTATCAAGTTTGATGAAGAGACTGAACTTTGGCCTGGTTATTTTGAGGCTATTAAGCGTGAGGGCGTTGAAAAAGCTATCCAAGATGCTGATATTCGTGCCTTATTTAACCATGACCATAGTTTGGTACTTGGTCGGACTGGAAATGACACAGTGCGGCTCGATGTTGATGATGTTGGCTTATTTGGTGACATCATCATTAACAAAGATGACCCACAAGCGGTCGGTGCTTATGCTCGCGTCCATCGTGGTGATGTGATTGGTTGTAGCTTTGGCTTCATGCCCATCAAAATCGACACAGAAGAGCGTGATGACGGTTCTTACTTGGACACTATTCTTGAATTAGAAATCTTTGAAGTGAGTCCATGTACTTTCCCAGCATATCCACAGACAGAAATTGCTGCACGTCAAAAAGACTTTGAAAGTCAACAGCGTGCTAACCGTGAGGCGCTTGATAAGCGTAAGAAAGAAATCAAGGAGAAATTTAAGCTATGAACAAGGCACTAATTTTTGGCGCTCGTATGCGAGCAAAAGCTACTAAAGTAGTTGAACTTGAAGAGTCCATTGAGGACTTGAACAAACGCTCTGCTCTTGAAGCAGAGAAACTTGAACGTGCTGAAACTGATGAAGAAGTATCAGCTGTTGAAAAGTCTTTGGAAGAGATCCAGAAAGAACTCGATGAAAAACAAGCTGAAAAAGAGCAGCTTGAAAAGGAAATTGAAGAACTCCAGAAGCAAATTGATGAGCAAAACAGCAAATCGCCTAGTGCTGGAGAACGTGGAGGAAAACAAAAGATGGAAAAACGCGAAGCAATCCTTGCTTATCTTCGTTCAATGGGTCAAAAACGCGACGGGGTTAAAACCACTGATGTTGGTGCTATCATTCCTAAAGAGGTCTTGCAGCCTCAAAAAGCACCTGATCGCCAAAACCCGCTTCTAAACCTCATCCATGTGGTTAAGGTTAATAGCGGTTCAGGGTCTTATCCAGTGATCAAAAAATCTAAGCGTAAAATGACCGAGGTCGGAGAGCTTGAAGACAATCCAGAACTTGGCAAATCAAAAATCACGGAAGTTGATTACAAAATCAAGACCTACCGTGGTGAGCTTCCGCTCTCTCGTGAAGCCATTGATGATGCGCAGTATGATCTTATCGGCATTATGCAAGATGATATCCAAGACCAAGATGAACAAACAAAATTGGCGATCGTAGCAGATGTGCTGAAAACCGCTACAGCTGTGAACGCTGCTGGATATGATGGACTTAAAGACATTTTGAACGTCAAGATTTCATCTGTTTACAAAAAAGTTCTTGTTGTAACCGACTCTATGTTTAACGCTTTGGATAAAGTAAAAGATAAAGACGGTCGTTATATGTTGCAGCCTGATATCACGTCACCAACAGGCTATTCATTCTCTGGAAAGACCATTTACACAGTCGAAGATACCTTGTTCGGCAACGAAGGTGAAATGAAGTATTTCATCGGTGATGTTGAGTACTTCTTGACCTTGTTTGACCGCATGGAGTTGACTGTAAACTGGGAAGATAACAAACGATTTGGTAAAAATCTTGCATCTTATCTACGTTTTGACGTTAAGAAAACTGATGGCGATGCTGGTGTATTTGGTACTTATACTGACGCTGTTGGGTAAGGGGGGTAACACATGACTTATAAGGTAATTCGTCCTTTTAAGGACATGACTGACATGGAAGGTCATGAATACGCTGAGGGGGACCGCTACCCTCGTGAAGGGTTTAAGCCAACTGAAGACTTTGTGAATGGTCTTCTGACTGGCTTCAATAATGTTGGCTCAATCTTCCTAGCTGTCGATGAGGACGCTGAAGAGGAATCTGGCACTGAGGAAGAGCCAGAGACTGCTGATGAGGAAACCCCAGCTGAGGAAGAGACTGAAACTACTGAAGAGGAAGTTCCAGCTGAGGAAGAGACTGAAACTACTGAAGAGGAAGTTCCAGCTGAAAAACCAAAGCGCAAGCGTGCGACTAAAAAGGTGGAGGAATAATCATGAACAATGGTCAGCTGTTAGAATTGCTTAAACTGAAGCTGGGAATTTCAACCACTCTCAGGGATAAGCCTTTGGAGAAAATCATTGATGCTGTTATCTCTGAACTTGGAGAAAATTTAGGTGTCGTGCTTGATCCAGAGCGGGCTGACCATGAGATGTTTGTGGTTGATTTCGCTGCTTATCGCTATGAAGGTGGTGTGGATATGCCACGTCACCTTCAGTGGCGTTTGCATAATCTACAAGTTTCATCGAAAGGAAAGGTCAGCGATGTGGAATCATGAAATCACTCTGATAGCAAAGAAAATCACTGGGAAAGACAAGTTGAAACAGAACATCACAGAAGAGACCAAGACTGTTCTGCTGTGTCGCAAGAAGTCAATTACCAGATCAGAGTTTTATCAGGCTAATCAGGCTGGTATTCGTCCAAGCCTAGTAGTCGACATTCACAATTTTGAATACGACAATCAAGAGTTGGCTGAATTCGAAGGGGAAAGATACCGCATCCTCAAGACCTATCCTGTTGACCTTGAAACCCTTGAATTGACCTTGACGGAGAAATTATCATGAGCAAGAATTTAGCCAATGAGATTGCTAAAGCTTTAGCTGAGTATTCATCTGAGATAGAAGATGAAGTTGACATTATTGCTAAAGATGTAGCTAGTGAAGCTGTGAATGAACTGAAAGTGACTAGTCCAAAACGGTATGGACGGTATGCTAAGAATTGGAAATTCAAAAAAAATGCCAAAGGGTCGTATGTGGTCCATAACGCTGCACCAACTTACCGACTCACTCACTTGCTAGAAAACAGTCACTTGTTACGAAATGGCGGTCGTAGTAAAGCACAACCTCATATCAAACCTGTCGAAGAAAAGGTCAAAGAAAACTTTGAAAAACGGATTAAGGAGCTTGGCCGATGAAACTATCAGAGTTTGCAGAAATTTTGGAACAGGCTGGATTGCCTGTTACTTATCACGCTTATCAGGAAGGAAATGTTCCTGATTTGCCTTATTTAGTTTATTATGAGTCAAATCCTACCATCAATGCTGCCGATGACACTGTGAATCATCAGATTAAGTCAGTTGTTGTTGAATTGGCCTTTGAGAAAAAGGATGAGGATTTAGAGGAGCGCTTAGAAGAGCTATGGTCAAACCATGAGCTCTTTTTCGAAGCTCAAGAAGAAACTTTTATTGAAACTGAAAGACTATATGTCAAGTCTTACACAGTCTATCTTTACTAAGGAGGAATGACATGTCTGAAAATAAAGTGACCTTTGGTCTAAAAAACGTGCACGTTGCACCAGTTAAAACACTTGCACTTGATACAGGTGTTATCACCTATGACGAAATCTTTCGCTTCCCTGGCGCTATGGAATTGACTCTTGACCCCAAAGGGGAATCAGGGTCTATTGATGCGGATGATATCGCCTACCACTTTATGAACTCGAACGAGGGATATGATGGAAAATTAAAAATCCCTCATATCATCGAATTGTTTGCTACTAAAATCCTTGGGGAGCTTAAAGATACCCAAACTGGAGTCATGACCGAAAAAGCGGATGCTGAACCTACCGCCTTTGCTTTGATGTTTGAATTTTCTGGGGACAAGAACAAGACACGTCATGTTCTTTACTACTGTTCTGCCAGCCGTCCATCTAACGGTTCGGCTACTAAAAAGGGTGTTTCTGTCAATGAGCGCGAGCTTGCCTTCAGTGCTAGTCCACGTCCCCTTGATTCAGTTGTTAAACGCTCCATCACTTCAGCTGATAGCAAGGAAGTTTACGACAACTGGTTCAAAAAAGTCTATGAGCCAACTTCTGTTGGTAGTTAAAGGGGGATTACATGCGCAAAATAATTTCAATCGGTGAGCAGGAGTATGAATTGGCCACAAATGGTTATACTCCTATCGCCTACAAAGAAGAGTTTGGCAAGGACTATTTCCAAGACTTGTTCGCTATGCTGAACAGTCAGTCGCTTATGGCTGAACTAGATAAACTAGAGCCTGGTCAGGAATTGCAAGCTAGTGATATTGATATTTCCGTTCTTGCTGACTTTGATATGACTTTCTTTAATCGTCTTTTTTGGACGTTTGCTAAGTCTGCCAATCCTCGTATCAAGCCTTATGCTCAATTCTTCATGGAAATGGAAGAGTTCCCTGTGCAAGACATCGGGCAGGACTTGATGGAAATGCTGAACGCGAGCATGGCTACAAAAAAGCGCCAGACAGCTCAGAATCTGCCAGCGATGAAATCTTTACAGTAGAATCATATCTCTCTTGCTGCAAGGAAACAGGGTTATCTATTGATGATTTGAAGCATATTTCGATCGGAATGGCCTTGGATTATCAGACTGATTATGTGAATTTACGCAGCGAGGATAAAGGTGGCGAACGGAAAGCTACTCAAGCAGATTTTGACAGTTTTTAAAAAAAAGCAGTGCTGAGAGACGGATTCTAAGCCCAAGTTCCTTGATATTACTGAGGTCTTGGTCAAAGAGACCATCAGAAAGGCATTGCTTTTTTAGTTGTGGTGGGAGGGTAGGCAATTATAGAAGAAAGGAGGAAATGAATGGCAAGTAATATCAAAGGAATTAAGATTGAGATTGATGGCGATACCAAGCCCTTACAAAAGGCATTAAAAGATGTCAACAGGAACGCTACTGAAGCCACTAAAGAGCTGAGACAGATTGACAAGGCCTTGAAATTTGATTCGGGGAATGTTACCTTGCTGACGCAGAAACAACAGGTTTTGCAACAGCAGGTGTCCAATACTAGGGAAAAACTTGAGACCTTGGTCAAGGCTCAGGCACAGGTTGAGCAGCAGTTCAAAAATGGCGACATTGGAGCCGATCAGTACCGCGCCTTTCAACGTGAAATTGAAGTTACTCAAAATGTCCTGAAAGGCTATGAGGGTAAACTTGAGAGTGTCAATCAGGCTTTATCTGGAAATGGACAAGCCACCGAAAGCAATATTAGCAAGCTTAACAATTTACAGAGCGAGCAGAGCCAGCTGGCTTCCGAGATGGGCAAGGTAACCAGTGCCTTTGAACTCCAAGAAAGCGCTCTTGGTTCTAACGCTAGTGAAGCTGAGAGAAATGCCCTTGCTCAGAAGAAAATCGGTGCTCAATCTGAGATAGTTGAGAAGCAAATTTCAAACCTTGAAAAACAACTAGAACTGACTAAGAAAGAGTACGGCGAAAACTCTACTGAAGCCAACCGAATGGAATCAGAGCTTAATCAGGCTAAGACAGCTCTCAACAATCTCAATAATGAGATGAATGAGACAAAGTCTTCTGCTGATAATGCTCAGGATGGCATGAAGGCTATGTCAGACACCATCAGAGCCGAAGCGCTTCAGAGGACTAGCGAGAAGTTAGGAGAATTATCACAAAAGATTCTTGAAGTTGGGTCAGACTCTATCGAAGCAGCGGCTCAGGTTCAGGCTAGCAATGCGCAGTTTAGCACTGTCTTTGGAGACATGGAAAGCCAAGCGAGTGAATCTCTGAATGCCATTGGTAAGGAAATGGATATCATCCCAGAGCGCTTGCAAGGGTCATTTACTCAGATGGCTTCCTTTGCAAAGACTTCAGGAATGGACACCTCAGAAGCTTTGGAACTGACTAGTCGTGCTACAAGAGCAGCAGCTGATAGTGCTGCTTTCTATGATAAGTCTATTGAGAGTGTTACAGAAAATCTTCAATCATTCCTGAAAGGGAACTATGCAAATGATGCTGCTTTGGGCATCTCTGCCACTGAAACGACAAGAAATGCTGCTGCTAATAAGCTGTATAGTAAGTCTTTTAATGAGCTAAGCGAAGCCCAGAAACAGCTGACCTTGCTTCAAATGGTTGAAGATGGGAATAAATTATCTGGCGCACTTGGTCAAGCTCAGCGTGAGGCTGATGGTCTTGAGAACGTGATGGGAAACTTGAAGCAATCTGGGACGAATGCGCTCGCTGTAATTGGTCAACCCATCCTTGAAATGCTGATACCAGTCTTTCAATCTCTTGCTCAGATTGTCAATAAGGTAGCTACCTGGTTCGGGAATCTCTCAACACCAGTCAAGCAAGCTATTGTGGTCTTTGTGGGAATCCTTGCTGTCGTAGGGGCATTATTGCCAGTTTTCCTCGCCGTACAAGTCGCAGCGGCTGCAATGGGGACAACCGTAGTCGGAATGATTACAGCTTTTGCACCAATTGTAGCAACAATTATTGGCATTGTAGCCGCTATTACACTTTTTGTCATCGGTATTAAGGAACTGTGGCAACAAAATGAAGGCTTTAGAAACTCCATGAAAGGGCTTTGGGAGGGCATCACAAAATCTATCGGAGTTGCTTTTGATATCCTCCAAGCCTTTTTTGGAGTATTGACTGGTAGCTGGTCGGTTCAGGAGGGGCTTGATTGGATTGACGCTCTTATGCCAGCGGATCAATTCGAATCAACTCTCAGAATGCTTGAATCTTTGCGGGAATTTGTTAAAGCAACTATTTCTGCCATTAGCTCTGTTGTTATCTCTGTCATTGGTCATTTAGTAGACTGGTGGACTGCTAATCAAGATACTATCTATCAAACAGCTAGCACGGTATGGACTGCTATTTCAACAGTTATTGGCACAATCATTCAAACAGTCAGCACGATAGTTCAGACAGTTTGGGGAATCCTTACAGAATGGTGGACAACCAATCAAAAAACTATTCTGACCACAGCTAGTAATGTTTGGAATATGATCACTGAGGTCATTTCTATGGTCATCAACGCTATCAGTACAGTTGTTCAGACGGTATTTGGCGGAATGATTGCTTGGTGGGATGAAAACCACACTTGGATCATGGAAATAGTCAATACGGTTTGGACTACCATTCAAACCTCAATCAGCACAGCTATTCAAGCTGTGACAGACTTTGTCATGGCCATCTTTGGTGGTTTGGTGACTTGGTGGAACGAGAATCAGGAACTCATCAAGAGCACAGCCGAGACTATCTGGAATGCTATTTCAACGACTATCGGAACGGTAATCAATATTATCACTAGCATCATAAAGACTGCTATGGAATATCTAGGCCCGTACATTCAGGCAGCCTGGACAAATATTCAAACCATCATTACAACAGTTTGGGATATTATCACAACTGTTGTTCAAACGGCTATCACTGTGGTTCAAGGTATTATCACAGCTGTCATGCAGGTTATCAATGGAGATTGGTCTGGAGTCTGGAATACCATCCAGAACACCATGTCAACGGTCTGGAATGCCATGAAGTCCATTGTTTCCTCAATCATATCAGCTATTTCCAGCATAATTTCTTCAACGTGGCAGGGCATTTCAGGGACTGTAAGTAATATTCTCAACGGCATTTCTAACACTGTTTCAAATATCTGGAACGGTATCAAGAATAGTATTTCAAACGCTATCAATAGTGCAAAGGATGCTGTCTCAAATGCAATCAATGCCATCAAGAATTTATTTAACTTTCAAATTTCATGGCCACATATTCCATTGCCTCACTTCCGAGTAAGTGGTTCAGCCAATCCGCTTGACTGGCTGAAGGGAAATATACCGAGCATCGGTATAGACTGGTACGCTAAAGGTGGTATCTTGACCAAACCAACTGCTTTTGGCATGAATGGCAATAATATCATGGTCGGAGGTGAAGCTGGTAGAGAGGCAGTGCTTCCGCTGAACGAAAAGAACTTGAGTGCTATTGGTCGTGGGATTGCTCAGACAATGGGTGGTAACACACCAACTATCAATATCACAATTACTGGTAATATCATCCGTGAAGAAGCTGATATCACTAAGATTGCTAATCAGGTTGCTCAACGTATCGCTGATGAGCTACAACGTAAAACACAACTGAAAGGAGGAACAGCATGATTAAACATAATGAATTAGTGATTGATGGTGTGAAAACATCGTCTTTTCCATTCAAGGTGATTGTGCATGAGTCTCCTTCTGTGACGTTGGGAGATAGTAAGACAAATCTTTTGGAACATGATGGCATTAGTGGGGCGATTGTCCAAACTAACAAGCACCGTGAGCTTGTCAAGAAGTCTTACACAATCTATCTGGTCAAGCCTACTGAAGAACAGCTTAATCGGTTCATGAGCCTTTTCATCCGTGAGAAGTTCTGGCTTGAGAATGAGCGTGTGAAGACGACACGGCTCTGGTGCTACAAAGCAAGCGCAACAGATGCCGAACAAGAGCAACCTGGCCTATATGTAACCAAAGTGACTTTTACTTGTCATCCTACTAAGTTTTTTAAAACCACTGACACCCAGACATTGACTGGGAATGGGGTTTTGAGGGTACAGGGGTCAGCTCTTGCTTTTCCGAAGATTACAGTCGTTGGTCAGAGCGCCTCTGAGACATCGTTTACGATAGGTAACCAAGTGATTAAGCTTGAAAAGCTCTCAGAATCGCTTGTGATGGTCAATGATCCTGACAATCCTAGCTTTAAGACAGCTAGTGGGAAGCCTATCAAATGGGCTGGTGATTTTATAACGGTAGATGCAACCAAAGGGCAGAATGTTGGCGTTGTTTTAGGCGCTGGCATCCAGTCTGTAAAATTTGAAACAGTTTGGGGGTGGGCATAGTTGCTCTTTTTGCTTGATAAAAATGTAAGAACGGTCAAATGGAATGGGATTCCACTGCATGAGGCCAGCTCTGCCATCGTCAAAGAAGAAACCAACGGTGATTTCTACCTGACTGTCCGATATCCTATCACGGATTCTGGTATCTATCAGCTTATCAAAGAAGATATGCTGATAAAAGCGCCTGTGCCTGTGCTGGGTGCTCAGCTGTTCCGCATCAAGAAGCCAGTTGAGAATGACGATAGCTTGGACATCACTGCTTATCATATCTCTGATGATATCATGAGACGGTCTATTAAGCCTATTAGTGTGGTTCAGCTAGGATGTGCTACAGCGCTATCTCAAATGGTTCAAAATGCTAAGACTGATTTAGGGGATTTTTCTTTCACTAGCGATATCTCAGACAATCGTACCTTCAATACGACCGAGACAGAAACGCTCTACTCAGTCTTGATGGATGGTAAACACAGTATTGTCGGAACATGGGAAGGAGAGCTTGTCCGTGATAACTTTGCCCTATCCATCAAGCGCAGCCGTGGAGCTGATCGTGGGGTTATCATCACGACACACAAAAACCTCAAGTCCTATCAGAGAACTAAAAACTCTCAAAATGTAGTTACTAGAATCTACGCAAGAT
>ERZ773068.1627-NODE-1627-length-10930-cov-8.608920_pt1 | contig 10930 bp, 7 predicted proteins | sample MGYA00580620_ERZ773068 | MGnify/ENA primary metagenome ERZ773068 (study PRJEB29015, sample SAMEA2737983) | human oral metagenome | biome: human oral; feature: human-associated habitat; material: dental | place: China | collected 2101 ... | reverse complement strand
TCCTTGAGGGAGACGGCGCCCCCGCCTCATCGTGCGCGGGATCTTGTACGGTGCGGGACGGCGCTTCCCGGCGCTTACTCTGCGCTTACTCAGTCATCAGCGAGTAGGCGGTGACCCTGTTGATGGGGCGGGTGGCGATGAAGACCGCCGCCACGGCGGTGATGAATACCGTCACCCCGACGGCGAACGTGGGCCACTGGGGGATATCCACCGTGATCTGCTTGATCCCCATTCCACTGAACATCACTTTCAGCAGCGGCCTCACCAGCGCTCCGCCCGCCGCGCACCCCAGTGCGGTGCCGAGAGTGAGCGACGGCAGGATGGTCCAGCGCACGCGGGCCCCCGCCTCGCGCGAGGTCATCCCCAAAGCCTTGAGCAGACCCGAGTCATGGCGCGAGCGCGCCACCAGGGAGGAGGTCATGAGCGCCACCACCAGGACCACGATGAGTCCGGTGAACGCCATGAGAGACCTGGACAGCAAGGGCACCACGGACATGTAGCTCCCGATCTGCAGCGCTGTCGCCTCCCGACTATTGAAGACTTGGAAGGATGAGCCCAGCTCTTTCTGCAATGCCTTCGTCACCGCACTCGAATCGCTACTGGTGGTGGTGAAGACGCCGATGTCATTCATGCTCGCATCAGGTACGAGATCCTCGTACGCCTCTCGGGTGAGGATCACGAATATGCCGGCGTTGACGATGCTGCTGGCCATGCCTGTGACGAGGTAATCCTTCTCGACCCCGTTGCGCTTCGCCGTCCAGGTGGAGTCGATGCTGGTCTTGAACCGCTCCGCCGCCCCCGGGCCCATGACGATCTCGTTGGAATGGTGAGCGGCCCGACCCTCATACACGGGGTTGGTGGGAAGGTCCTCGGGTCTGTCCACCACGATGAAGAGGACGTTCACGCCACTAGCCGTTTCGGTCTTGGCGAAGTACGGGATCGCGCTGGCCACGCCGGGGGTGTCCCGCGCCTTCTCCAACGCCCTGTCGACGTCGTGGGGCGACTGCGCCGAGACGGTGACATCTGCGGAGGTGCTGCCGAGGAGAAGAGACAGGGCCTTGTCCTTGTCCGTGAGCATTCCCAGGCCCGACACCGAGAAGACCGAGGCCATTGTGCAGGCGGCGGCCACCACGAGGATGACGAGCGTGCGGCCCGGAGCCGCGAGCATCTCCTTGAGCCCGAGCAGTACTGCCAATGGGCCGCGCGTGCGCTGCAGGGGCAGGCGGGCCCGGGTGAAGGAGTGATCCTCCTGGCCCCCGCGCAGTGCCTCCACCGCGCTCATCCGGCCGGCCCGCCGCGTGACGAGGGCTCCGCCCAGCCAGATCATGGCGCCCAGGCCCGCGGCACAGGCCAGGAGCACCCCGGGCTCGGCTTGCACTCTCCAGGTGATCCCGGTCTGAGCGCGCAGGACTGAGGACAGGTACGGCAGGACGGCGTAGCTCAAGGCCGAGCCGGTCGCCGCGCCCAGAGCGGCCATCAGTGCGAAGAGCAGCACCATGGGGCGCATGACCCCGCCCGTGGTGAATCCCATGGTGCGCAGCGCCCCCACTGCCGGTAGGTCATCGCGGATGGCGCCGCGCAGCATGAAGGCCAGCATCAGCAGCGCCACGGCGGTGATCATGGAGGAGAAGAGCAGGATGATCACGGAGATCAGGCCGACCGACATCTGATTGGTCGTGGACAGGATGCTCGTGTCCATCGTCCAGGCCGTCACATTAAAACGTGTGAGGATCTCATCGGTGAGTCCGAGGTCCTGGTCGATGCTGCGCACCTTCAACTTCATGAGCGTGTAGGGCACCCAACCAGGGGCCTGCTGCGCCGCGGAGGCATCGTCCTGCCCGCTGTCGGCGAGCTCTGCCTTGAGTCCGTCCATGTACTCCTGAGACTCGGCCTCCAGGCTCGTGTAATCCTTATTCGGAAGCCCGAGCCACAGAGGGCCGTTTGCAGGTGTGCTGCCGTAAGTTGATTCGGTGAATCCCTGGATGTGGAATGTCCGTTCGCCCATGGGGGAGGTGAGTACCAGCTTGTCGCCCAGCTCGTATCCGCCGGCCGCCTGGAGTGTGGATGGGACCCAGACGGGGTTCTCCACGGGGCGGTCGAGCTTCGAGGCCACATCCCACCGCCCCATCTTCGGGGAGGCGTCGACGTCGTAGAAGAGGAAGCTGGCCGGCAGCGTCGAATCGGCGTAGGGGATCGATCCCCATATGTTGACACCCGGTGTATTTTCCAGCTCGCGCACGCGCTCATCGGACCGCAGGGCCTTCTCGACGTCGTCGGCCTGCTCCCCCTTGGGCATGAGGAGAACGGCATCGGGGGAGTTCCAGTCCTCGGCCTTGCGGTCCAGGTAAGCGCTGTGCTGGGTCATCATGACCAGCCCGATGTTGATGAGCAGGCCGGCGATGAGCGACAGTGCCAGGACGGCTCCCACCAGACCCGGGTGCTTGCGGACGGTGCGGCGGGCCAGCAGCAGGGAGGTGCTCGCTCTCAGCGGTCGCAGTGATCTCGCCACCCTCACCACCCCATCCCGGTCAGGAAGGCGGTGAGGCTCTCCGTGCGCCGGTCGGCTGAGCCGGCCAGGGCGCACTCGTCGGCGATCCGGCCGTCACGCAGGTAGAGGACGCGGTCCGCACGGGTGGCGGAGCGGACATCGTGGGTGACCATGACGATGGTCTGGCCGTTCTCATGCACCTCGCTGAGCAGGTCCAGCACGGCGGCCGAATGCTCGGAGTTGAGCTGCCCGGTGGGCTCGTCGGCGAAGACCACGGCGGGCTTGTTCATCAGAGCCCGGGCGATGGCCACGCGCTGCGCCTCACCGCCGGACAGCATGGTCGGCATTTTGGCCCAGTCACGCTCGGGCAGGTTGACGTGCTTCAGGAGGGACTGCGCCCGTGCGGTGACGGCGTCGCGGTCACCGCTGATGAGCAGGCCCACAGCCAGGAGGTTCTCCAGGACGCTCAGGGAGTCCAGCAGGTGCACCTGCTGGAACACGAAGCCGCAATGGCTGCGGCGGAAACGCGCCAGGGCGTCCTCCTTCAGTCCGGTCAGCTCCGTGCCGTCCAGCCTTACCTCGCCCAGCGTGGGCCGGTCCAGCCCGGACAGGGCGTACAGGAGTGTGGACTTTCCGGCGCCCGAGGGGCCCATGATCACGGTGAAGGAGCCTTCGCCGACCGCCAGGTCCAGGTTGCGCAGCACGTGCTGCTGCGAACCTCCGACCGAGAAGGACTTGGAGAGCTTGTCAGTGGCGATGATCACGCTTCCGCCAGTGCTCGCCTCTTGCTGATTCTTCGGGATTGATTGCATTGGTGCTCCTCTCTTGTTCGACTGGATCGACGTTATGAGGAGCACCGGTACGAAGTCCTTACGAGAATCCTACGGTCCGCCTGCGATTCCCATCGCCGCTGTTCCGCCCCGCCTCGCCGGCGCTCCGCCGGCGCTCTGCTGGCATGGTGATGGTTCACGCGAGCGGCAGATGAAGCGTGATCGTCAGGCCGCTCCCGCCCGGCGGTCCCGCCTCGATCCGCCCGCCCATCCGTCCCATGAGCTGGGCGCAGGTGAACAGCCCGAGTCCTTGGCCGGGCGTACCGGCGGCGTTCCTGCCGCGTCTCCCGCGGGCGAAGATCAGCTCGGTCTCGTCGGCCTCGATCCCCGGGCCCTCGTCGCTGATGCTGAGGCGCAGGGAGCCCTCCTCGAGCCGGCCGCTCACGCGGATGGGCGTGTTGGCGTACTTGTAGGAGTTCTGCACGACGTTGTCGATGATCTGCGCCAGGCGCAGGCGGTCTGCACAAATCAGGACCACGGGCAGCGGGTCGATGCTCATGAGGCCGCGGTGGTCCGCCTCGCGCATCAGGGCCTCGACCTCATCGGTTCCCAAGTCCTCGGCGGTCATGCTCAGGGCGGCGATCTCATCGGCGTGGGCGCGGAACAGATCGCTGATCAGGCTGTCCACCTGGCTGCTCTTGGACTGGATCACCCCTAGCCGCTCACGGGTGGCGGGGGAGGCCTCGGTGAGCTGGAGGAGTTCGGCGGTTGCGGAGATCGTGGCGACGGGTGTGCGCAGGTCGTGGCCGATCTGGGCGATCAGCGCCTCCTTGGAGGCCTGCGCGGCCGCCTCCCGCTCGCGCGAGGCGGCCAACTCGGTGCGCAGCAAGTCGAAGCTCTCCGTCCAGGCGCCGAAGGCGTTGCTCCGGTCCATCTCCAGTGGTGCCGACAGATCCCCATCGGCCACCCGGGATGCGAAGCGCTCCAGTTTCCGGAACGGGACCAGTACGCGTGCGTTGATCCACATCAGCAGGGTGAGCAGCAGGAGGAAGCCAGCCGTCAGGGTGGCTGCGCTCGCCCAGAAGAAGGTTCGCTGATGGGCCGCCACCGCGGCGTTGTGGCCGTCGTCGAGGAGGGCCCAGGCCACGACCCGCCCATCGACGACGACGGGTCCGGCCAGCGGACGGTGCTCACCGGTCCACTGCATGGTTCTGAGCCCGCCCGCCTGATTGACGACCTGGCCGTCCGCGTCACCGCCCTCGGTGCTCCCCTCGGTCCTCGCGGTCAACGACACCGGGTTGCCCGATGCATCAACCACCCGCAGCTCGTCGGCCATGCCGTCCAGGCCCGCCTCCTCGGGGTGGGGCCAGACGGCCGACAGGCGCTGGATAGCATCGTTGAGTCGCGCCGTATCGGCGCGGGGAGGATCGCTCGCCGATATCAGGCCGAGCGCCGCCAGGCCTGTGATGAATACGGCGGTCAGCAGGGCCAGAGGCCCGCGCAGGCTGCGCATCAGGAGGCCTCGAACATGTAGCCGCGCCCCCACACCGTGCGGATGCAGGCGGGGGAGTCGGGTTCTTTCTCGATGCGGGCGCGCAGGCGCCGCACATGCACGGTCAATGTGCCCTCGCTGGTGAACTCATCGCCCCACACCGAGCGGATGATGTCCTCCTTGGTGCACACTGCGCCCCGGTTGGACACCAGGTGTCTCAGAATCCTGTCCTCCAGCGCGGTCAGGTGGAGTTCGCGACCGTCCAGGTAGGTGCGCCCGGTGGAGAACTCCACCCGCAGGCGCCCGTCGTCGAAGTCCGTCTCCTCATCGGCATGAGGGGAGCGGCTCTGCTCATCCTCAGCAGCGGAGCGCTCCAGGGCGCGGCGGACCTTGGCGAGGAGCACAGCCAGAGAGAAGGGCTTGGTGATGAAGTCGTCGGCGCCGAGCGACAGGCCCTGCACCTGGTCCACATCGGCACTGCGGGCGGAGACGAAGATGATCGGCGCTCGCGTGCTGCCCCGCAGTTCGCGGCACAGCTCGAAACCGCTCATGCCGGGCAGATTGACGTCGAGCAGGACGACGCCAGGCGCCCGGGCACCGGCGGAGGCCAGCGCCGACTCCGCATCAGGGCAGTGGAGCACATGCAGCCCGAAGGCGGACAGGTAGTCCCGGGTGGCTGCGGCGAGGTCTGCCTCGTCCTCGACCAGCAGGACATCAACGGATGCACTCATGGCGGCAGTCTCTCACCCGCCGGCCCGGGCGGGCTCCTCGCGGCGCCGTCGAGGGACCATCGTTGGCGGCCCTCCCGCGCGAGCGCCGGGGCGGGCTGCCTCAGCGCCGACAGCCCGACTACGCGGGCCGTGCCTCCGCCCCCTCCGTCACAATCTCAATCCTCGAGGCGGACCTCCCACTGGCCGCTGCCGCGGGTCCTCTGCGTGGGCATTCGGATCATCCCCTCCTGGGCGATGGAGGAGACGAGTCGCCCGGAGGCGTCGAAGACCTCCGCGCGGACCATTGCCCGCCCGCCCTGGGAACTCGGGGAGTCCTGGACGAAGAGCATCCAGTCGCACACGTCGACATCCCGGTGGAACCACTGGGTGTGGTCGAGGGTCGCCAGGCTCATCCCCTCGCTGCGCCAGCACAGGCCCTGGCTCCGCAGCGCCGGCTCCAGCATGATCTGGTCGCACATGTAGGTCAGCAGCGCCCGGTGCACCGTCTGCGAGGCCTCAGCCGGCAGACGCCCGCGTGAACGGGCCCACAGGTGCTGGACGCCCGTCCGCTCCCGGCCGGGTGCCAGGTAGATGTTGCCCTCGACGTGCCGCAGGTCGAAGGCCGCCGTGCGTCCCAGGAACTTCGCCACCGGGTGGTCGATGGTCCTGAAGATCTCCAGCGCACTGGTCAGCTCCTCGGGGCGGGGCACCTCGGGCGCCTCGACCTGCACATCGGCACCCTCCTGGGTCTCCTGGAAGGAGGAGATCATGGTCAGGATCGGCATGCCGTCCTGCAAGGCCGTGGTTCGCCGCTGCGAGAAGGATCTGCCGTCGCGGAGCCTGTCGACGGCGAAGCTCACGGGCTTGTCGGGCTTGCCCCCGCGGATGAAGTAGGCGTGCACCGAGTGCGGCAGGCGCTCCCCGGTGCTGCCGGCACCGCCAGCACCGCCGGCAGCACCGTCGCCCAGGGTGGCGGCTCCGGCGAGCATGCCCTGGGCCACTACCTGGCCGCCGTAGATGCGTCCCGAGAGCTGGGGCAGGGAGTCTCCGCTGAAGAGCTCCTGCGAATCCGCAGGACTGGATCCGTCTGTGCACTCGTTGGATCCGTCGTACCCGTTCCCGTCGCCGGTCGTCCCGCTCAGGGCGAGAACTCGGGTGACCGAGCCCAGCGGCTCCTCGGTGGCGGCGGGAACCGGGTACGGCGCCGTCACAGGCCGAGCTCCTCCAGGATCGGCAGCTCGGCGCGCACGGCGGCGCGGGCGTCGTCGGCGGTCCGCGCATCGATCGCGAGGGCCGCCAGGCGCTGGCACTCGGCGAAGTCGACGGACTTGAGCACGGCGTCGACATCGGGCAGGGCGCGGGCGGTCATCGACAGGCTCGCCACCCCCAGGCCCACCAGGACGACGGCGAGGGCCGGGTCGGCGGCGGCCTCGCCGCACACGCCCACCGGGCGGCCGTGGGGCGAGGCGCCGTCGCAGGCGGCCTTGATCAGGCGCAGGACGGCGGGCTGCCAGCCGGTCGACAGGTCCGCCAGGGAGGACAGGAGCCGGTCGGCCGCCATGACGTACTGGGTGAGGTCGTTGGTGCCGATGGAGGCGAAGTCGGCGTGCTCGAAGAGCTTGTCCGCCATGAGTGCGGCCGACGGCACCTCGATCATCATGCCGGCGATCTTGAGCCCGTACGAGCGGGCCTTGTCGGTGAAGGCCTTGGCCTCCTCCGCGGTGGAGATCATGGGTGCCATGACCCACACCTTCGCCTCGGTGTCGGCCTCGGCCTTGGCGAGGGCCTCCAGCTGGTGCTCCAGGACCTCCGGATCGCGCCGGGTGGTGCGGTAGGCGCGCACGCCGAGCGCCGGGTTGGCCTCGGTGGCGTCCGTGAGGAAGGGCAGCGGCTTGTCGGCGCCGGCATCCAGGGTGCGCACGACGACCTTCTTGCCGGGGAAGGCCTCGAGCACGCCGCGGTAGGCCTCCACCTGGGCCTCCACCGTGGGCTCCTCGGGCTGGTCGAGGAAGCAGAACTCGGTGCGGAACAGGCCCACGCCCATGGCGCCCGCCTCCGCGGCGCTGCGCGCTCCGGCGGCGTCGCCCACGTTGGCCAGCAGCTGGACCTCGCGGCCGTCCTTGGTGGCGCCGTCCCCGTTGAAGACGCGCACCCGGCTGGCGAGCTCGCGGGCCCGGCGCAGGGCCTCCTCGCTCGGGTTGAGGGTGACGGTGCCCTTGGTGCCGTCGACCAGGACGATGTCGCCGTCCTGGAGCTGGTCGGTGACCTCCGTGCCCGTGCCGACGATCGCCGGCATGCCCAGTGCGCGGGCCAGAATCGCGGTGTGCGAGGTGGGGCCGCCCTCGGAGGTGATGAAGGCGACGACCTTCTCAGGGTCGAGCAGGGCGGTGTCGGCGGGGGCGAGGTCCTCGGCGACCAGGACGAAGGGCTCGGGCAGGCGCGGGATCCCCGGCATCGGCGAATCCGTGAGGACGGCGATGATGCGGTCGCGCACATCCGCCACGTCCCGGGTCCGCTCGGCCATGTAACCGCCCAGCGACTCGAGCATGTCGGCGAGCGTGCCGGCGGCCTCCCACACGGCGCGCTCGGGGACGAGCCTGCGCTCGCGCACCTTCGCCTGGGCCGACGTGGTCAGAGTCGGGTCGGCGGCCATCTGGGCGGTGGTCTCCAGCAGAGTGCGCCCCTCGCCCTTGGCCTCGGCCGCGGAGAGCTCGAGCCCCTTCTTGACCCTCTGCGCGGCCTCCGCAATGCGGTCGCATTCCTTGTCGAGGTCTCGGCTGGACTCGAGCGTGGCGATCTCGGGCTCGGTGATACCCGGCGCCATGCGGGCGACAGGACCTGCGATGAGCCCGGGGCTCACGCCAATGCCGGTCAGGGAAGTGGGTGTTGCGTCGGACGGGGCCATGCGGTGCTCCTCAACAGCGATGGAGGCGAATATCACGGCCCATTGTGCCCCGGGAGAGCACTGGATGTCTCGTTTCCGCCGTCGGATGAATATCGATTGACATGACCGCGCCCCGACCATTGTTCCTCGGGAGTCCCGAGGGAGTTTCGGAGGGAGTTTCGGAGGGAGTTCCAGGGGGAGCCCTGGGGGAGTCCCCAGGGAGTTCCGCTCGACTCTCCTGGAGTGCCTGTTGGGCGAGAGATAGTCCGCCTAGGATAAAGTGATGCCGAGCACGAACGGGCACGACCGAGCACCGACGAGCTACGGAGATGACGAGCCGTCGTGCGGCGCCCGAGGACGCCGCAGAGCCGAAGACGCATGAAATGCAGGAGGAGCGCACATGAGTAGTACTGCTGAGAAGATCGTCAGTGGCCTGGGAGGTCAGGACAACATCTCGGATCTCGAGCCCTGCATCACGCGGCTGCGCGTTGAGGTCGAGGATCAGGAGAAGGTCGACGAGGACGCCCTTCGGGCCGCCGGGGCCTTCGGGGTCGTCCGCTCCGGCCGCGTCGTGCAGGTCGTCGTCGGTCCGACCGCCGACGACCTCGCGAGCGAGATCGCCGCGCTGGACTGAGAGCCCCGGGCCGGGCCGGTAAACCACCATCTGATTACCTGACTTACCCGCCTCGTATCCCGCCTCCTGCATAGTCTTTCGTCCGCCGTCCTGCGGGGCGGCGGACGCGCAATCGTGTCACATGGTGTCAGACGTGTCGAAGCTGGTGAAGCATGGCTGCGTATGAAACGCTTGCTGCAATGGGTGGCCACCGCCCGATCGCTCAGACGCACTGCTGCACCGGAGCGGTTGGGAGCGTTGTCACCCGCCGCATCATCCCGACAGGGCCACCCCTCGCGTCCACGCGACCGACCACCGAGGCTGAGTTCACGCCATGACTGAGTCAACTGAGTCAATCGCCGTTTCCGAGCCTGCGGGCGAGCGTCTGAAGCAGCTCGCCGAAGCACACGGAGTCTCCACCGAGTACTGGGACTATCACGGCAATCTCGCCGCGCCCTCCCGGGCCACGCTGGTCGCCGTTCTGGCTGCCCTGGGCGTCAAGGCGAGCACCGAGGAGGAGATCAATGCCTCTTTGACGGAGGTCGAGCTCGCCCCCTGGAGGCTCACGCTGCCGCGCGTGATCGTCGTCCGGTCCGGTGCCTCGCCCTCCGTGCCCGTCCACCTGCCCGACGGCGCCGCTGTGCGAGTGCACGTCGAGCTGGAGGACGGCGGCAGGCGCGAGCTGTCCCAGACCAACGAGTGGACGCTGCCGCACGATGTGGACGGCGTTCTGACTGGCAGGGCGTGGTTCGCCATTCCGGCCGATCTGCCCCTGGGATGGCACACCCTTGTGGCGGAGATCGACTCCAGCCCGGCGCGCGAGGCGTTCTCGGCGACCGCGCCCCTGGCGATCACCCCGGAGCGCCTGGAGATCCCGGCGGCGCTGGGGTCGCGCGGCTGGGGCGCCATGGCTCAGCTGTACTCCGTGCGCTCGCACGGCTCATGGGGCATCGGCGACGCCGACGATCTCACCGAGCTGGTCAGTTTCCTGGGGGACGAGGGCGCGGACTTCCTCCTGATCAATCCGCTGCACGCCGCTGAACCGGCCGGTCGCATGACCCCGTCCCCCTACCTGCCGGTGACCAGGCGCTTCGTCAATCCGATCTACATCCGCCCCGAGGCGATCGGGGAGGTCGCCCGCCTGTCCGGGCCGCGCCGCTCGCTCGTCCAGTGGGCCTTCGAGGAGGTGTCGGCCGCCAATCTCAGCGCGGAGCCCATTGACCGCGACGCCGTCTGGAAGGCCAAGCGCGAGGCGCTCGAGGTCATCTTCGCCGCCGACCGCTCCCGGGCGCGCCAGCGCGACTTCGAGCGGTTCCGCGCGGAGCAGGGCGAGGGCCTGGAGAAGTACGCCCTGTGGTGCGCCCTGACGGAGAAGTACGGCGAGCTCAAGGACTGGCCCCACAACCTCAGGGACGCTTCGAGCGCCTTCGTGGCCAACGAGGCCCGCAACCTGACCGAGCGCATCGACTTCTACGCCTGGCTGCAGTGGATCGTCGATGAGCAGCTGAGGCGCGCGCAGGAAGAGGCCAAGGCCTCCGGCATGAGTCTGGGGGTCATGGATGATCTGGCCGTCGGGGTGCACCCGTACGGCGCCGATGTGTGGAGCGACCCGGACTCATTCGCTCCGGGGATGGCGGTCGGCGCTCCGCCGGACATGTACAACCAGCTCGGTCAGAACTGGTCCCAGCCGCCGTGGAGTCCCGCGCACCTGGCGGAGACCGCTTACGCGCCCCTGCGCGACATGCTGCGCACTGTGCTGCGCCATGCCGGAGCGCTGCGCGTGGACCATGTCGTCGGGCTGTTCCGGCTATGGTGGATTCCCCAGGGCATGGGGGCGGACCAGGGCGCCTACGTGCGCTACGACCATGAGGCCATGGTCGGCGTCGTCCTGCTCGAGGCCTATCGCGCCGGTGCCGTGATCATCGGCGAGGACCTGGGCACCGTCGAGCCCTGGGCGCGCGACTACCTCGCCA
>ERZ773068.1626-NODE-1626-length-10931-cov-2.826683_pt1 | contig 10931 bp, 7 predicted proteins | sample MGYA00580620_ERZ773068 | MGnify/ENA primary metagenome ERZ773068 (study PRJEB29015, sample SAMEA2737983) | human oral metagenome | biome: human oral; feature: human-associated habitat; material: dental | place: China | collected 2101 ... | reverse complement strand
CATCCTTGTAACAGGGGTTCGATTCCCCTACGGACTACATAATTTTAGTAATTTTATACAATACCACTTTAATTGAGATAAGAAAATGGCAAACCATAAGTCAGCAATCAAAAGAATTAGAAGAAACGAGGCAGCTCGCCTTAGAAATCGTTACCAACATAAAACTACTCGTAATGCTATCAAGCGTTTACGCACTACTACTGATGCTTCTGTAGCTAAAGAACTTTTACCTAATGTAGTTTCTATGATTGATAAGTTAGCAAAAAGAAACATTATCCATAAAAATAAAGCGGGTAATCTAAAAAGCAACCTAATGAAACATGTTAATTCATTAGTAGCTTAAAAAAATCATTTGCTCATAGTGAAATATTTAAAATTACTATTAATAAAGACTATTTTGATAACAAATAGTCTTTATTTTTTTACCTACTACTTTCATCTATAAAAATAGCATCACATATATAGGATATATTATACAAGGAGGACAAATCACATTATATGCAAAAAGGCGAATTACAATTCGCCCCTGCTTCATACCTTTTCTTGAGATATTATTTATTAATACGATATTCTAAGACACTATAAATTGCGTCTCTACGAGTAACTTATGCCAATCAGCATAGGACTTGACCAACGACAAGGTAGAAATATGAGTTTATTACATATTAGAAAATTAACGAATAATATTTTAACTATTGATTCATATTATTACTCACATACCCTATTGTGAGCACTCACTAATTTTATCTGTTACCTATATAATATTCATTGATAGCCTCTTGAGAGGATTTTCCTTCTTTTTTAGAGCGATATACATTATCTTGTGCTTGATTTATAACACGTGCTTTCACCTTATCCTCCCAAGCCAAATGGAAAGTATCCCATAACTGTTGTTGTATATCCTCCTGATAAATAGGACAAGAAACCTCCACCCTATTATTAAGATTGCGAGACATCCAATCTGCTGAAGAAATATAATAAATAGGGGCTCCTCCATTCCCAAAGATATACAAGCGAGAATGCTCTAAGAAGCGATCCACTATACTGATAACCTTTATATGTTCACTTATTCCCTTAAGACCAGGTACCAAGGAGCACACTCCACGAACGATCATCTGTATTTTGACCCCCGCTTGACTGGCCTGATAGAGCTTCTCTATCATAGTTTTACTCGTAAGACCATTCATTTTAAGCTTTAGAAAGGCTTCTTTCCCCTGCTGAGCCAAAGCTATTTCCCTATCGATAAGTGAAAGAAAAGTATTTTTGGTATAGTGAGGAGAAACTAATAAATGATTGTAGTGGAATATCTGAAATGGGGTATCAAAGAAAGCAAATACCCGATCCACATCTTCCAATATCTCCTTATGAGCGGTAAAAAGAGTATAGTCAGTATATATCTTAGCTGAATCCTCATTGAAATTACCTGTACTAATAAAGCCATAACGGCGTATTCCTTCTGCTTCCTCTCGCTCTATCACTCCTATTTTGCTATGTACCTTAAGCCCTCGTATTCCAAAGATAATTCTAACTCCTTCTCGCTGTAAAAGTTCTGCATAGTGAATATTGGCAGTCTCATCAAAACGAGCTTGGAGCTCTATCTGTACTGTTACTTTCTTACCATTCTTAACAGCATTGATCAGTGAGTTAATCACTTGAGACTGTTTGGCCAAGCGATAAATAGTAATTTTGATTGTCTTTACCTTAGGATCTAAAGCAGCTTCTCTTAAGAAGCGAATCAAGTACGAAAAACTATGATAGGGAGTATATTGCAGATAATCTCTTTGAGCGATTTGTGCAAAGAGACTTTCCTCTACCCTAAGTTTCCTAATGGGTGAGGGATAGAAAGGAGGATAGAGCAATCTTTGATTATCACAAGCGGGAAAACTCATATAATCACGTCGGTTGTGATAACGCCCTCCCGCAATGATACTATCAGTAGCTTGTATACCCATTTTCTCTTTTAGAAAATGAAGCATCTGCTCGTCTATGAGTTTGTCATAGATAAAGCGTACAGGCTCAGCCTGTTTGCGCCCTTCTACACTGTGGGAGATCTTCTCTATAAAGCTCTTATTCAGGTCTGTATCCAAGTCCAGTTCAGCATTACGAGTGATCTTGATCATATAGGCTGAAATCTCCTCACAAGGGAAGATGTAGAAATGTGTAGTCAAGCAAAAGCGGATAATATCATCCAAGAGAATAATATAGTTATTGCCATTCACCTTAGGCAATACCACAAAGCGGTCTAAGGTCTTAGGCAGTTCTATCAGAGCATATTGTATCTTTGTTTTCTCTTTTTCCTCTGTTTTGAGCAACATCCTTACAGCCAAGTAAGCCACATCGTCCTTAAGAGTAGGCAAAGCCGCTACTTCATCTAAGATAATGGTAAAAAGAGCAGGACTTATAGTATTGATAAAATATTCCTTCACATACTCCACATGCTGGGGTAAGAGTTCTTTTTCATTGATAATATAAATCTTTTCCTTCTTTAGCTCTTCCTTTATACATTCGAGTATAGCGAGGCTCTTTTGCTGTAGTAGTACTACTTGCTCATTGATCTGTTCTAAGAACAATTGTGCCTTACTGGCGGCTTCCTTATCTTTGATCAACTTGAAATCTCGCTTGACTATAGCATAGCGTATACGAAAAAACTCATCCAAGTTGTTGGAGAAAATCCCCACAAAGCGTAGTCTCTCTACCAGTGGATTTCGGGCATCACTGGCTTCTTGTAATACACGTTCGTTGAAGGAGAGCCAGCTAAGCTCTCTGCTTACTAAGGGAATTTCTGTGGTTGAGTTCATGGTTATATCTTTATAATTGTTTGTCAAGTAAGGCTATGATGGAGGCTGCTTGCTCGTAATCATTATCTATATCAGCCTGTGTATAAGGAGCATAACGAGCCATTTCACAGTTGGAAAGTAGCTGCAAAAATCTGGCTATTGCACTGCTCTCTACTTGTTTTTCCTCAAGTAACTCCCGCACCTTATCTTTGGACAATTCACTGGTTTCTATATGAAGTTTTGCCTTGAGATAGGTGTGTAATCCTCTTTCCATGGATTCATAGAAAAGTTATGGATATTTTTCTTAGCTGCTGATAGGTATTTCTTAGCCAATCGGTTTGTTCTACGGCTTCTATTCTCAGCAGTATCATCATTTCTTTTCTGATAGAAGTACCTAAGGAGAAGTACTATAGGAATCAGAACTATCGGTAAAAGCCATAGTAGGTAGAATAAGCCTGACCCAAAGAATACTGCTCGATTGATCGGGGCAAGTTTTGCTTCGGTTTTAAGAGAGGCGAATTGGCCTTTCTCTTGTGCAACCTCAGAGGTGTTTTCTGGTGAAGTGGCATTATATTCTTCTCCATTGGGTACTTCTATGGTGAAAGGATCTGAGGTAAGAGTCTCATACTTCTGTGTCTCTGGATCGAAAAAGGTAAAACTCAATGGAGCAATAGGGAATTTTCCTTTGTATTGGGGTACTATCGTATAGGTATGGGTGATATCTCCACTGACTCCCGTAGCACTGTGGTTCAGATGCTCTTCTTCCTTAGGAGTATATACCTCTAAGGCTGGTGGAAAAGTCAGTTTAGGCATATCAAAGAGTTTGAAGTTCCCTTTTCCTGAGATAATCACCTCTCCCTGAGCAGTTTCTCCAGCATTGACTGTACGGGTAGGAAAATTCACCGATAGGGAGAACTTACCCACAGCTCCAGAAAAGTTGGCCGGCTTACCTTCCTCTGGCAAGGAGGATACTTTTATCTTCAGCGCATTGGATTGCAGTCTTCTGCTACGAGTTACATAAGAGCGGTTTCCAAAGAAATCCACCTGATTGGAGGGCAATTGTAATACGAAAGAGGTAGAAAGAGGGGAAATCTCCTGTTCTCCTGATTGTTGAGGATATAGTAATACTTGCTTGAGGGTAATACAACGGAAGGGCTTTCCATTGTGCATTACCTCAGTCACTTGTAGTTTGTCCAATAACTGTTGGCTCCAGAAGTTGGCATAGCGTGGATCTTCTATACTTTCAAACCCTGCAATGCCAAAACGAGCTGATAAGTACATCTTATAGGTAATAGTAACAGGCTGATTGACAAATACATGATTACTGGACACTTCTGCTGTGATAAAGAGATCTTCCTTGGTAGGTTCTATAATTTCCATAGGTTGTACCTCTTCTGTTCCAAAAGGATCAAAGCCAAAGGGAAAGTTGCCAAAAGGGATACTATTACCAAAGGGACTGGTTGGAGGAGTCGTTTGTGCACTTCGGGGATTGGCCACAGGATCAGTTACCTCTATAGTGAGGGGTTTAGTCTTATACTCTTTACCTTCTATAATGACCGATGCTGCCCCTATGGTGAGTTTTCCTTTCTTCTTGGGTTGTAGCATGTAAGTATAGGTCTTGGAAAAACTGCGTACACCATTGATCCAAGAATTAGATACAGATTGGGTAGGTCCTGAATATTCAAAATTCTCAAACGAAGGTGGGGTGAAATTATCTCCTTCTCTATTCATGATAAAATCGACCCTCAAACGCTCATTTTCCCCTAAAGACTTACGTGAGGGTTCTGCCCTGAAGGATACTCCTTGTGCAGAAAGCAGGGTAGTGAATGAAAAAAATAATATTTGAAATAAAAAACTACGCATAAACTACTTTTGTAGGAACCAATATAAGTATTTACCAATCTTTCGTATTTGATTTCTTTGCCTTCCCTTTCACTTTATTCGCATTGAGCTTCTCTTGAGTTTTTTTCTCTTCATTATTGATGGCATTGAGAATACGATTCATTTGTTCAGCAGAAAGCTCTTTTCTCTCTCCCTCCTCTGGGGTATTGCCTTCTCTGTTATCTTGATTATTATTTTCTTGTTTATCCCTTTCAGGACTTCCTTGATTTTTGTTATCCTTATTGTCCTTATTATCTTTGTTTTGATTATCTTTATTATCTTTGTTATCCTTGTTTTGATTGTCCTTATTGTCCTTATTGTCCTTATTGTCCTTATTGTCCTTATTGTCCTTATTGTCTTTATTTTGATTATCTTTATTATCTTTGTTATCTTTATTATCTTTGTTATCTTTATTATCTTTGTTATCTTTATTATCTTTATTTTGTTGATTGTTTTGATTATTTTGATTTTTTTTGTTCTCTTGTTGTTGTTTTTTGAGTTTTTCTTTAGCTATAGCCAAGTTATAGCGTGTCTGTTCATCGGTAGGATTGTTTCTAAGAGCTTCTTTGTAGAATTGTACTGCCTCTTCATATTTTTTGTTTTGCATAGCCAAATTGCCTAAGTTATGAAATGCCTTATGCTTGTCCTCCTTAGATGCTTCTTTATTGACCGATGCTTCTTGATAATAATGGGTAGCCTCATTATAAGCCTCTTGAGAATAGAGTACATCACCCATATTATATTGAGCTACTGCATTTTCTTTATTTTTGGATATAGCTTTTCTATAATCCATTTCTGAATCCAATAGCTTATGTGCTTTTTCCGCCTGATACCCTTGGTAGGCAAAGGCTTGTGACTGCCTCTGTGCCTTCTCCCTCTTGGCTAATTCTGCTTTAGAAACCTCTTTTTCAGCCTTTTGTGAGAAAGCTATTATAGGGAAAAGTATCATTAATAGTTGTATTTTTTTCATAGAAATAAGTACTTACTTTCTGACCACAAAATTACAACATTAATTCTTATAAAAATTCTTTTTTGTCTTTATTTTAAGAGTTTCAATAAATATCTACTATACATATTACTAAAATGCTCTTTCCTTTTCACTCAAAAGTTCTTCCTCCTACTGACACATTTCTTACAGTTTAGAAGAAAATGAGAAAAAGTTCTCTTATCATGCAAATTAAGAAGAAAAAGAATAATATTTATGGTCAATAGGAAATGGTTTACAAAAAGTTGGTATGAATCGGTGTAAGGGCAAAGTCAGCAAGCTGGTGCAGCGGAGTATGTGAGCAATTCGCCCCTACACTTTTCACTATAGATAAATTCCTTCCAAATCCAAGAGAAAAGTATACTCTCTTGCTATTTCCCGAAGTGCTTCATAGCGCCCCGAAGCACCACTATGTCCTGAACTCATATCGGTATAAAAGAGCAGGATATGGTTATCTGTCTTGAGTTCTCTAAGCTTGGCAACCCACTTGGCCGGTTCCCAATATTGTACTTGAGAATCGTGATAGCCTGTGAGCACCAGCAGATGTGGGTAGGCTTTGCGCTGTACATTATCATAGGGAGAATAGGTCTTCATATAATCATAATAGGCCTTGTCATTAGGGTTGCCCCATTCATCATATTCGCCTGTGGTAAGGGGAATAGAATCGTCCAACATGGTAGTGAGTACATCCACAAAGGGAACATTGGCAACCACTCCATGAAAAAGCTCTGGAGCTTGGTTGATTACCGCTCCCATAAGCAATCCTCCTGCTGATCCTCCCATAGCGTATAGATGCTGAGCACTGGTATATTTCTCACCTATCAAGTGTCGAGCGCAGGCGATAAAGTCTGTAAAAGTATTTTGTTTCTGCATGAGCTTTCCGGCTTCATACCAGGGACGACCTAAGTACTCTCCGCCTCGTATATGCGCAATAGCAAATACAAATCCTCTATCAAGCAAGCTCAAGCGTGTAGTCGAAAAAGAGGGATCTATAGTGATGCCATAAGAACCATAGCCATAAAGCAAAAGAGGGTGACTGCCATCTAAAGTTAGCCCCTTACGATAGACCAATGAAATAGGAACCTTAACTCCATCAGGAGCTATTGCCCAGATACGCTCCGAGTGGTAATTCTCCTTGGAAAACTTCCCTCCCAGCACCTCCTGCTCCTTTCTGACCTGCTGCTCTGCAGTAAGCATGTTATAATCTATTATAGAGTAGGGAGTCGTCATGGAATTATAGATATAGCGCAGCCAATGGGTATCAAAATCCAAATTGAGCCCTGTAGAAGCGGTATAGGTCTCGTTGTCAAAAGGTAAATACATATCTTTGGTGCCATCCCAGCGGATGATTCTTAACTGAGAAAGCCCTTGAGAACGCTCGGTAACTACCAAATATTCCTTAAAGATATCCACTTCCTCCAAGCGAGTATCCTCTCTATGGGGGAGTACTTCGCTCCAGTGTTCAAGCTCGGTATGAGTGATAGGAGTCTTGTCCAACTTGAAATTAGTCGCTCCATCAGCATTGTTCAGCACATAGAAATATTCTCCATAATGGGCAATATCATACTCCAATCCTCTTTGGCGAGGTTGAAATATCTTGAAGACGCCTTCAGGTGTGGAGGCATCCAAGAAGCGGCTTTCGGTAGAAAGAGTGCTATCAGACTCAATGATAAGGTATTGCTCTGATTTTGACTTAAAGATGCCAGTATTAAAGGTCTCATCTTTTTCATGAAAGACCAATACATCCTTAGGGGAAGTCTGCCCTACTTGATGACGATATACCTTATGCGAACGCAGAGTCTGAGGATCTATTTTAGTATAGAAAAGGGTCTTGCTATCATTTGCCCAGCAGCTCCCTCCATCGGTGTTTTTTATCTCGGTAGGAAGGATCTCCCCTGTTTTCAAGTTTTTGATAAAAAGGGAATACATTCGTCTGCCACGGGTATCCACAGAAAAAGATGCCCACTGGTTATCAGGGCTTATGGAATATTCGGCAAACTGATAAAACTTGTGCCCTTCCGCCATCTGATTGACATCAAAAAGCACTTCTTCTCTTGCTCCTTCTTCGTCCCTTTGGCGTAGGTAAATAGGGTATTCCTTCCCTTGTTCAAAACGAGAGAAGTACCAATAACCATTGTACTTGTAGGGTACCGACTGGTCATCTTCTTTGATACGTCCCTTCATCTCCTGAAAAAGAGTCTCTTCTAAAGCTTGAGTATGCTGAGTCTGCTGCTTAAAATAGGCATTTTCTGCCTCAAGATATGCCAATACCTCAGGGCTATCTCGCTCATTGAGCCAAAAATAGTTATCTATACGTTTATCGGAGTGTGCCTCCAATATCGTCTGTCGCTTAGGAGCCTTTGGGGGTGTTATATTCATCGTTTTCTTAACTTGCTTTGTTTTTTGGTTATAGTATCATACTCAAGGAAATACGCTTACGGGCAGTATCCGCTTCAGTGACTTTTACTTGCACTTGCTCATGGAGCTTGACCACCTCACTTACCTCTGACACATAGCCATCTTTGAGCTGAGAGATGTGTACCAAACCACTTTCCTTGATACCTATATCCACAAAACAGCCAAAGGCAGTGATATTATTAACAATTCCTGGTAGTATCATACCCACTCTCACATCATCAAAAGTCTTTACATTAGGGTCAAATTCGAATACTTTAGCGGTTTTTCTCGGATCAAGACCTGGTTTTTCCAATTCCTTGAGCACATCCTTGAGATAAAGTTCTCCCACTTCTTCATTTTTGTACTTTTTTATATCAATAGTTGAGATAGCTTGCTTATTTCCTATGAGCTTTTCTACTGAGATTCCCAAATCTTTAGCCATTTGCTTGATGATAGGATAGGCTTCGGGGTGTACTGCCGAGTTGTCCAACGGATTTTCACTATTGTGTACCCTTAGAAAGGCTACAGCCTGTTGGTAGACCTTATCGCCTAAGCGAGGTACCTTCTTGAGGTCTTCTCTTCGACGGAAAGCTCCATTGGTCGAACGATAGGCAACAATATTCTCTGCCATTTTCTCCCCTATGCCCGATACGTAACTAAGCAGAGAGCCACTGGCGGTGTTGAGGTTTACCCCTACCTTATTCACACAGCGAATCACTGTAGCATCGAGTTCTTGCTTGAGTAGGGTTTGGTTTACATCATGTTGGTACTGGCCTACTCCTATACTCTTAGGTTCTATTTTAACCAGCTCTGCCAAGGGGTCGGACAATCTACGACCAATAGAGACGGCGCCACGCACCGTTACGTCGTATGTAGGGAATTCCTCTCGAGCTATCTTTGAGGCTGAGTACACCGATGCTCCAGCTTCGCTGACTACAAAGACCTGTAGAGGATGAGGAAAAGAAATCTCTTTGATGAAGCGTTCTGTCTCTCTCGAAGCGGTACCATTACCTATACTAATAGCCTCTATGCGATACTGCTCGACCATTGTACGAATTTTCTTCATTGCCATAGCAGTCTCGTACTGAGGAGCGTGTGGAAAAATGGTTTCATTGTGTAATAAATCTCCTTTTTCATCCAAACAAACTACCTTGCATCCGGTACGAAATCCTGGATCTATCGCCAATATACGCTTTTCTCCTAAGGGAGAAGAGAGTAATAGTTGAGAAAGATTATCTGAAAAGACTTCTATGGCCTTGGCATCTGCCTTGTCCTTAACTTCTTGGAGAGTTTCATTGGAGATAGAGGGCTCTAAAAGACGCTTATAGCTGTCCTTGATGGTCTTTTTTAAAAAGTCAGCAGTCTGACCGTTGCCTTTGATGATAGTTTCTTCTATAAAAGGAAGGGTGTCCTCTGTTTCTACTTGTACTTTAAGGCGGACAAATCCTTCTTTTTCAGCACGTAGCATAGCCAATACACGATGGGAAGGCGCCTTGGATAGGGGCTCACTCCAATCAAAGTACTGAGCATATTTTTGAGCTTCTTCGTCATTTTCTTTACCTTTGGCTACTTCTGTACAGAGCTGAGCTTTTCGTTGGAAAACCCTTCTGAGAGTACGGCGCACATACATATTTTCATTGATCCACTCGGCTATGATATCCGATGCTCCTTGTAGAGCATCCTCGACTGTAGCGACCTTGTCTGAAAGATAACGCAAGGCAAGTTGTTCCATGTCAGTCACTCTCTGGCTCATGAGCTGTTTGGCTAAGGGTTCTAAACCATTTTCCTTAGCTACATCGCCTTTAGTTTTGCGCTTTTTCTTATAGGGAAGGTATAAATCCTCCAATTCTGTCAGCTCATAGGAGGCTTCTATACGCTTGCGGAGTTCCTCGGTAAGCTTTCCTTGTTCCTCTACACTGGAAAGGATGGTCTCCTTACGCTTGCAGATATTTTCGTAATCGGCTTGTGCTTTAGCTATTTTCTCAATAGCAACCTCATCCAGATTGCCTGTTCTATCCTTGCGATAGCGTGCTATAAAGGGGATCGTACAGCCTTCCGAAAGCAAAGTCAGTGTATTCTCAATAGCTTTTTCAGTGGTGGACACTTGAGCCTTAATGAATTGGATATTTGTCATAAATAAAAGAATAAGGTACAAAGGTAATAAAAAAGAAAAAAGGAGCAAACAAATACTCCTTTTTCTTAATGGTTATTTTTCTATTATTCGAATCGGGTCACTCCATATTTCTTAGCTTCTGCTTTCACCTTGGGAGCCAACTCTTTAAGGTGAGCAATACGCGACTGATTGGAAGGGTGAGTACTTAGAAGTGAGCTGGAGCTTCCTCCTCCTGAGGCAGCACTCATGCGTTCCCATAGTTTATACCCTTCATCTGGATCATAGCCTGCCAGTGCCATAATCTGAAGACCTATAGCATCGGCTTCGCTCTCATGACTTCTGCTAAAGGGGAGCATTACCCCTACTTGGGTGCCTAAGCCATAGGCGGTATTAAACTCATTAAGGTATTTGCTATTGCTTAGTAGTACATTTCCCGCCAATGCTCCTATCTGTTGAAGGGTAGAAGCGCTCATACGCTGTGCTCCATGATCGGCCAAAGCATGGGCTACCTCATGCCCCATAATCACAGCAATACCACGCTCATTCTTAGCTATAGGAAGTATCCCTGTATAGAATACAATTTTTCCCCCTGGCATACACCACGCATTGAGCTCTTTGTTCTCTACCAAGTTGTATTCCCAGCGGTAGTCCTTCAGATAGTTCTTATACCCATTTCTATCCAACCATAGTTGTGATGCCTTAGCAATACGCTCTCCTACACGCTTGATCATCTCGGCCTCGGGAGTACCTTTGATAACCTTACTGGTAGAGAGAAACT
>ERZ773068.1620-NODE-1620-length-10960-cov-4.020266_pt1 | contig 10960 bp, 6 predicted proteins | sample MGYA00580620_ERZ773068 | MGnify/ENA primary metagenome ERZ773068 (study PRJEB29015, sample SAMEA2737983) | human oral metagenome | biome: human oral; feature: human-associated habitat; material: dental | place: China | collected 2101 ... | reverse complement strand
CAAGTGCCCCCAAGCGCATATCGGTCAGGGGCACTTCGGCTCAACAATGCTGCAAGATTGACTACTCCTGCCAGCCTACATTGACCCATAGATTAGCATCTGTATAACTTGTCTGGAACAGGCGAGGACCATAGTTTGCCAGCTTACTCTTCACAGCCGAGTAGCTCGGACCATTAGCAAAGGGCAAGTAAATAGCAACCTTTTCCATGTGGAGCTTCTCTACCTGGTTGGCAAGCTTAATCTGCTCATCTTTAGATTCAGTTGCCGAAATCTTAGCAACCAACTTATCAATTTCGTCGTCTCCCACGCCGTTGTTAATATCCTTGGTGTAGAAGTACTGGGGGCTATCTGCCATATTCGCGCCTACAGCCCAACCGGAAAGCGTACAATCGTAACTCTTCGTACCCACGACAGAGTTAAAATTCGACTCTGGCTGATTATCGTTGGTTACTTTAATACCAGCTTGTTTAAGCTGTTGCTCTATTCGCTGGAATTTTGCTTGGGTGACGGTATCACTACCGAAAGTAGTAATCGAGAATCCTGCAGTCTTACCGTCCTTCTGGTAAAAGTCACCGCTCTTGGTGTACCCTGCTTCTTCCAGAATCTTCTTGGCAGCATCTGCTCCCGAATCCTTCGGAACGTTATCCTCATATCCCTTCTGGAAAGGCATAGCGAGCATAGACCCGGGCATTGGTTCTTCCCAGCCAACCTGCTTAAAGGTAACATCTGCTAGTTGAGAACGATCAACCGCTGCAAAAGCAGCACGGCGAACCGCCAGATCTGTAACGCGAGTAGCATTAAACTGCAAGTTCTGCACACCAGTATTCTGACCTGAACGAATTTCAGTACCGTTCTGCCCCTTAACCGCGCTATAGGTTGCAGCATCGGTAAACCCTGCGGCATCCAGTTCGCCGTTCTTAAACGCAGCCCGAAGAGAGTCGATACCCATCTGACGCCAGATAATCTTCTCCAGCAATGGCTTCTTCTCGCCCCACCACTTATCGTTCGGAGCCAAAGTAATAACCTTCTCAGAAGAGTTCCAGTTACTTACCTTAAAAGGACCAGCCCAGTATTGATCCATAGGCTTATCGACAAAACCATCGTTGAACAGCTTCTTATCGACAAGAGCAGGATGTGTAGCAAACGTACCCAGGTCATCCGATAGATAGTATGGAGTTGAGAGAGTAATCTTCACATGGAACTTGTCACCATCGACAGCTTCAATACTTTCCATCTGCTCCCATGAAGGGTTGGGGATGATGTTGTAGCCTGAGTCTCCGCCACCCTTATAGATCTCCCAGTATGCTTTGACTGCTTCAACGTCAATAGGAGTACCGTCATTAAAGACAGCCTTGGGGTTAATCTTGAATTCTACGGTCTGAACCCCATCTTTAGTCTCCATCTTGTGTTCCAAACAGAAATCTTTGTTGATAGAGCGTTCGCCTGCAGGGTCCGTATTATAAAAACCAACAACGGCTGGTATGTTACAAGGGCCTCCAAAAGCTGCTAGGTTCTCTGTGGTATAGCCGCTCTGAGTCATGGTGTTGAAGTCCGGGCCCAGGGCACTTACGGAAAGTTTCAGTTCGCCACCCTTCTTCAGTGAAGAGTAGTCTTGCTTGTTAATCTGCAGATTCTTGACAACTTCTTCCGCGCTAGAAGCTGCTTTGCCGCTTAGCTTGTCATCTTTTGAACCGCCACACGCAGCCAGTAAGCCAACACTTCCCAGGGCGACAGTGCCCGTCAGCAGGGTGCGGCGGTTGAAGGTTCTCTGAACGTTCATGAGGATTCTCCTTTACTGCCTCGAGTCTATACGATGTGACACATCACCTATGATTCAAGGCACATACAACAATGTTGCTTTTATAGTACAGAACCCCCTACCCCACCGCAAATAGTTTTCACTCCTTTACCAATCTACGGAATTTCTACCATACAAAGCCGTAGATTCTCCCCGTCATATATTTGCTTTTTTAGAATAAAACTAATTTTTATCTGCAAATGCGATAAGGCGCGGGCAGATAATATTTTGTCGAGCAGATAACAATCCGCTATCTGCTCGACAAAATATTATCTACTCGCCGGGTTAGGGTGAGTACGAATGTGCATAACACCCACCCCATCCGTCAGAGAGCGAGCAAAACTACTTCACCCAACCAACCTTAGTCCAGTCGATGGTCTTGAACAGGAACGCACCATAGTTAGCGAGACCCTTCTTCGTAAAGACGTAGTGAGGACCGTTAGCGGCGCATCCTAAGAAGGCAAGTTCGGAGGTATGCTTCTTCTCGATCTCGTCGCATTTGAGGTTCCGTTCTTTATCGTCCTCAATCAAAAGCATTTCCTCGATCATAGCGTCGATCTCAGGGCTGCCGATACCGTCGCTATTGGACGAGTGGAAGAACTGTTGGGTGGCGACCGTAGCATCGGGGTTATTCGCCTCGTATCCCGCGAACGTGATGTCGTATTCCCAGTTGCCCAAGACCCTACCGAAGTCGCCTTCGGGATGCTGATCGACCTCAATATTGAGCCCGGCTTCTTTCATATTCCGCGTAAAGGTCTGAGCCATACCCTTATCAACAGGATCGTCGCCAAAGATCACGATCTTATAGTGAATCTGCTGCCCATCTTTCGCGTAGAACTCGCCGTCTTTAGTGTATCCGGCGTCTTCAAGCACCTTCTTGATGGCATCTTTGGGACTGCCCTCTACCTTGGGGAACGCGTCCTGATAATACACCGAGAAAGGCATGTGGAGCATCGATCCGGGTATCTCTTCTTCATAGGGCAAGCCCTGGTACCGAATCTTGGCGAGGGCTTCCCGATCAAGCCCGTAGAAAATAGCCTTCCGCACGGCGGCATCCTTGACCCGCCGGGGGTTCACATCGATACCGGAAACATGCAGGCGCACTCCCTTGCGGAGTTCCGTGCCTGCCACCGCCTTAAACTCGGAGTAGGCAGAGGCGGTTCCGGCAGCCGCAGCATCAATTTCGTCATTCTTGAAGGCCGCTTTCTTCGCTGGTTCATCCATCTGCCGGAAGATAATCTTCTCCAGCACGGGCTTATCACCCCACCATTTATCGTTCGGCACCACCGTAACGGTCTTCTCGGAAGAATTAAAACCGCCGTCTTTGATCGTGAAGGGTCCACAGCCCCACTCGGGATGCAGATTATCCACAAAGCCCTCATTGAAGGCCTTAGGGTCTTCCAGCGCCGGATGCAAAATAAAGGTGAATAGGGCGTTCAAGGGGTAGAAAGGCTTCGAGAATGTCACCTTTACGTGGAAGTTATCTTCTTCGGCTTCCACGCTTTCAACGTATCCATAAATATCCGAGGCCACAATATTGTATTCCCCGTCAGCCTTTTGCTGAGTTTTCCAGGTGGCTTGCAGGGCTTTCACATCGATCGGGGTTCCATCGTTAAACTTCGCCTGAGGATTCAGCACGATTTTGACGATAACCTTCTCCCCCTCTTTGCCGGGGGTAAAAGACTGGGCGTATTCTTTCCTGAGGGTCGTAGTACCGTCAAAGTCTAGGGTCCACAAGCCTGCATCATGAATAGTGCTCATGATGGTCTGGGTATCGGTCATATTGCCCGACGTAGTCCGGGGGTTGAAATCTGGCCCCATCGACCCGACCGGCAGCCGCAGGGTTCCGCCCTGTTTCAACTCAGAAACCTCGTGAGCATTGATGTCGTAGAGGTCTTTAAGGTTTGCACCCTGCCCGGGAGCGGTAGTTTTTCCGTCCTTCGCACCGCCGCCACATGCGGAAAGCACACCGACGGTTCCAGCTGCCGCAGCTACACCCAGCAGAGACCGGCGAGTCAGTGCATGAGGAATGAACGCTGCTGGGGTTTTGCTGATACTCATGATGTGTTTCCTTACGTGTATGCGCCCTGCGATGGGCTTGGTGTTTCAAAGGCTTTGAGATAACTTATGCAGTATTATGCATAAATTATCCATACCCAGAACCATACACCGAACTTCATGCGAAAGTTAAGAGAAACAGCGATAATGTGTTGTAGATTACATATTTTCATGCATATTTACGCAATCTTTGAGCAGATATTTCCCTACTTTCAGGCAATAATGAGCATAACTTACGACAATCCAGGATATTTACTGAATATCATGTGTGGCTATGAGGGCACAGACAAGGCGCATCCCTACTCCCCCAAGAGGGAATGTAGGATGCGCCTTATACATATTTGTAAAACGCTCCCTAATTTCTAGGGGCTATAGCTCAACCGACTAGTTTGTGAATCCAATACGCGACCACGCCGAAGGGTTGTACTGCGGATCATCAAAGAGAAACGCACCGTAGTTCGCCAGGTTCTTCTGGCAGCACACGATCTGCGGACCGTTGTAGAAGACGCTGCTCGTAGCAAATTCCTCCATATGCTTCTTCTCGATCTCGTTGCACTTGAGGTTACGTTCTTTAGCATCCTCAATGGAGAAGAGCTCTTCAATCATGGCGTCAATCTCTTCGGAACCAGCCCCATCGTTGTCTTCGCGGGAGTAGAACTGCTTGGTGCCTTCAGTACCATCGTCGCTGTTTACACTGTACCCAATGAAGCTCAGTTCGTGCTCCTTGGCAGACATCACTTTGCCCAAGTTACTAGCAGGCTGCTGATCGACATCGCTCTCAATGCCCAGATCACGAAGCTGCTGAGAGAGGAAACGCGCCAGAGATTTTATGGTGTTATCCTCGCTAAAGTTGTTCACCACTACTTTCGCGCGTTTTCCATCCTTTTCATAGAAATCGCCGCTTTTAGCGTATCCGGCCTCTTCAAGAATCTTAGCGGCCGCAGCCTTCCGATCGGCTGCCTGCGGCATACTATCGGCATAGTACTCCGAGAACGGCATATGGATCCTCGATCCGGGCAGGGCCTCGTTGAACGGCAAACCCTTAAAGCGAGTATCGGAAAGCGCCTTACGATCCAAGCCCACCATAATGGCGCGGCGAAGCGGAGTATCGACTTTGACGGGGTTCATCACCACACCGCCTGCAAAGAGGCGCTGGCCCTGGCGGAACTCGGCATTCTTAACATTTTCCAGTTCCTTGTATACGCTCACGACGTTAGCGTTTACGGCGTCAAGCTCGCCATTGGCAAAGGCAGAACGCTGCGCGGGGGTATCGAGCAGGCGGAACGTAATGGATTCGAGAACCGGTTTTTCACCCCACCACTTGTCATTTCGTGTGACGGTCAGCGTTTTCTCGGTTGAGTTCCAGCCGCCTTCGGCAACCTTAAATGGCCCTGCCGCATAATCGGAATTCGGCTTATCCACTAGACCATTGGCAAAGAAATCGGTATCCATCATTTTCGGATGCACCACATAGCTGAAGAGGCTGGCAATCGGGTATGAAGGCTTCGACATCGTGACCTTCACGCGGGTTGCGCTGCCGTCTTCTTCAATAGACTCAATATTCGGGTACAGACCCGTGCTCTGGATCTGATAAGTCTTGTTGTCTGAAAGAACTTTATGAGTCGCTCTCAGAGCTTCAATATCGAGCGGGGTACCATCGTTGAATTTTGCCTTTTCATTCAACGTGATATGCAAAACCTGTTTGCCGTTCTCCATTGCGGAGGTGAACTCGGTACAGAAGTCGGGGTTGGGTGAAGTTTTGCCTTCGTAATCTTGCTGCCACAGACCACTCGTGAGCAAAGAATTATACGAAGAAATAGCACGAGCATTATCGCCAACGGCGCCCTGAGTATGCAAAGGATTGAAATTTGGTCCCAAACTGGTAACCGCCAGACGCAGCTTTCCGCCGGATTTGAGGGCAGAAACATCCTGCTTATTGATTTTCACGAGATCTGCGATATTCGCACCTGCCGTTGCTGCAGCCTGAGTAGAGCCGGAACCACCGTTTTTACCGGAACAAGCCGCAAGCATGCCAACGGTTCCCAGCGCAGCACCGCCTGCGAACAGGGTGCGGCGGTTCAGAGTGGAGTGAGCTTTCACGAGCGTATTCTTTCTATCACCGACAAACGCACAGTCTAGCGCTACCGCCCGTGGTAGCGGCGTTTGATACACCTTAATTGTATTCATGGAATTACAGAGCGAGAATTTATTTCCTGCAATCTCAAATACTGGTAATTCATATCACTATTTCGCTTTATCGCATAATATAAATTTTTAGCTCTTTAAAACGTTGCGGGGATGATTCTCATAGAAGAATCACCCCCGCAACACACATGCGGTTCTACGAAACCGACTCTAGCGCTACATCGGGAAGGTCTGCACCATCCGGGTAGTAGCAAGCATAACCGTGGTCTTCGCCGTCAAGCGTGATAACCTCGGGCTTTTCCTCCAGGCACCGCTTCTGCTTATCCTCAGGAAGCAGCTTGAAGATGGGGCACCTGCTGGAGAAGCCGCATCCTACCGGTGCATTAACCGGAGTGGGCAGGTCGCCGTCCAACATGATGCGCTGGCGCTTAGCCTCAACCTCCGGGTCTGGCACGGGAATAGCCGAAAGCAAAGCCTTGGTGTACGGGTGAATCGGGTTATCAAAGACCTGATCCACGTGACCAATCTCGACGATGCGCCCCAGGTACATGACCGCAACCCGGTCAGAAGCGTGGCGAATCACGGCGAGGTCGTGCGCCACCATCAGATAACTCAGACCCAGGCTCGCGCGGAGCTCTTCAAGCAGGTTAATCACACCCGCCTGAACGGAAACATCCAACGCCGAGACAGGTTCGTCCAGCACCACAAGTTTCGGGTTCACGGCAAGCGCACGGGCAATACCGATACGTTGGCGCTGACCGCCCGAGAACTGGTTCGGGAAGCGGTTCACGTGATCGGGCTGCAGACCCACGATCTTCATCAGCTCAACCACGCGCTTTTTAATATCCGGACGCTTCATGCCCTGGTTTTCCAGGGGCTCAGCAAGAATCTCGTACACGGTAAAGCGCGGGTCGAGGGCGCCCGTGGGGTCTTGGAAAACCATCTGCTGGTTCTTGCGCAGTTCAAGAAGCTCACTGACAGATTTATGATCCTGCGTAGAGACGCCGTTAATCAGAATCTCGCCATCGGTTTTCTTGCTGAACTCCATAATTTCCAGCAGCGTGGTGGTTTTACCACACCCGGATTCGCCCACGATTGAGAAGCACTCACCCTCACGAATATCGAAAGATACGCCGTCCACGGCCTTCACGGTGCCCACGCGGCGCTTCATGAGGGAACCCTTCATGAGCGGGAAATGCTTCTTCACGTTGCGCACTTCAAGCACCGGCGCGCGATCTTCGCGCGGAATGCTTTCAAACTTCGAAACGGGAGTTTCAGGAACGGTATAGAGTTCTTCGGCCGTCTTACTGATGAGATCCTGCGAGATAGTGCAGGAGGAGTAGTGCCCCTCACCAGCGCCCTTGAGCGGAGCGAGCTCGGGCTCACCAGCATCGTCCTTGCAGCATTGACCGCCGTTTTTGGCGACGGGGCAACGCTCACGGAACGAGCAGTGATCCACCGGGTACAGCAGATTCGGCGGCGTGCCCTCAATGGGCACCAAAGAGGTTTTCTGCGAACGATCCACGCGAGGAACCGCACCCAACAGGCCAATTGTGTAGGGATGGCTGGGGTACTTATAAAGGTCTTCAGCCTTAGCGATTTCTACCGGTTTACCCGCGTACATCACCAGAATGTCATCGGCCATACCGGCGACAACACCCAAGTCGTGGGTAATCATGATAGTTGCCGCACCGGTTTCATCCTGCGCCTTATCCATAACCTCAAGCACTTGCGCCTGAATGGTGACGTCAAGCGCGGTAGTAGGCTCATCCGCAATAAGCACGCGCGGATCGTTGGCAATTGCCATTGCGATCATGATGCGCTGGCGCATACCGCCGGAGAACTCATGCGGGAAAGAGCGCAGACGGTCGGCTGGGGAAGGAATACCCACTAAGCGCATGAGTTCGATAGAGCGATCTTTAATCGCCTGCTTGCTCATACCCTTATTGTGGATTTTGAGGACTTCGGCAATCTGATCCCCGATAGTGTACACCGGAGTCAGCGAAGACAGCGGATCCTGGAAGATCATGGAGATGTGCTTGCCGCGGTACTGGCACATTTCCTTATCGCTCAGACCCAGCAGTTCGGTGCCGTTGTATGTGATAGACCCGGTAATATCAGCGGTCGTGGGGTGAAGCCCCATAATCGCCATAGATGCCACGGATTTACCCGAACCGGATTCGCCAACTATACCTAGGGTTTTACCGGCGTAAAGGTCAAAATCAACACCGCGCACCGCATGTACAACACCGTTTTCGGTATTGAAGCTAACATGCAGGTCTTTAACACTCAGAACGGGAGAAGTGCTCATGAGTTTTATGCCTCCTCACTCTGGGCGGATGCCTGAGCATCGGGATTGGAGTCGGTTGATGGTGCTGCAGCGTCGGCTTCCTGAGCCTCCGCGTCTTCGACCGTAGATGCCGATTTCTGGCTCTTAGGTTTCTTTGGCTTCTTGATCTTACCGACCGACATGGAAGTCGGGTCGAAGGCATCGCGCAGGCCATCATTCATGAGCGAGAGCGGCCCCACCAGCAGGAAGAAGAAGATAACGGGGAACCAGAACATATGCGGCAGGGTATTAAGCTGCTGTGCAGCATCGGAGATCAACGACCCCAGCGAGTAGTTCGGGTAGGTAATACCAATGCCGATAAAGGAGTACGCAACCTCAGAGAGCACAGCAATCATGATGCCGGTCGTGAAGTTCAGGACGAGCATCGAGCCGATATTCGGAACGAGGTGCCGCAGCACGATCTTGAAGGGATGTACGCCCATGTAGCGTGCTGCCTTCACGTAATCGCGCCCAATCAGGGATTGCGCCATCGCACGAATCACACGGGCAGGACCCATCCAGCCGAATACAATCAGCACAGAGGAGAGCACAATCCACGTGGGAACGGTCTTCTGAATCTGCTTACCGATCTGACCGTTGATGAAAATCGCCAAAATCAACAGCGAGGGAACCATAATCATGGTTTCCAAGAGGAAGAGCATAACCCTATCGATCCAGCCACCAAAGTACGCCATCACACAACCGTAGATCGCGGAGATAATGACGGTGGCGATACCCACGACCAGACCGATTTCCATTGAGGTCCACACGGCTTCGCTCATCATAGCGAAAAGATCGTTACCGCCCACGGTGGTGCCAAACCAGTGCTCTGCGGAGGGGCCTTCACCGCCAAGGGTCATAAAGTCAGATTCGGTTGCGGAGTACTTGGAAACATATTTGCCGAAGTACCCAAAAAGCCCCACACAGATAAAGACGATAAGCCCGAACACCGCAGCCTTGTTGCGCAAGAAGCGGCGGAGGATAATCACGTTCTTGTTGAGAACTTTAAAATCACCATTCTGCACGACAGGTACCGTGCTTGTTTCAGTTACCTGGCTCATGAGATCCTCACTCGGGGGTCGACGATCGTAGTCGCGATATCGGCGATAATGGCACCGATGGCGAACAGCACGGAACCGTAGGCGAGAGTAGCGGTCGCAGCGTTCACATCCTGCTGGCCGATCGCGTCAATAGACCATTTACCAATGCCGGGCCATGCAAACACGGACTCCGCGAAGAAGGCACCTGCAAAAATGGTGGGAATGGTGTATGCAATCGACTGTGCCACCGGGATAAAGGACACACGCAGGGCGTGGCGGGTAATCGCCTGGTTACGGGTGAGTCCTTTCGCGCGAGCGGTACGCACGAAGTCTGCGTTCACGTTATCGAGCAGGTATTGCCGCTGAGCAATCTGATAGCTGGCCCATCCGAAAATCGTCATACAGAAGGTCGGCACCACATAGTGCGCCGCCATGTCTATGGTGGTATCCCAGAAGCCTGTTACACCGGGCGTCGAAATACCGGTCACATAGAAAATCTTTTCGCCGCCGTTTTCAACCACAATGTTGTTAATGGCGGTCGCTCCCTGCTGCACCACGAAGTATGCCACGGGGGCAGGAATAATATAGACGAGATAGGAATACCCGGTAATAACCCGGTCGGAAAACTTGTACTGACGCGCTGCCGAGTAAACACCCAGCGCCACACCGATAATAATGGTCAAAATAGTCGCTGCGAGCATCAATCTGGTAGAAACCCACAGACGCTGACCAAATTCCTGATTGATATATCCGCTGTTTGGGCTGCGTCCCCAATCAAATTTGGTGACAACATTCGTCAGCCATTGAATGTACCTGTCCCACGCACTCATTTCGGGGTCGAGTCCGAGGGATGCAAGGGTGCGGTTCACCTGTTCAGGCGAGGGGCGCGGCACCTTTTCTTGCTCCAAAAGGGCAGGTTTTAGCGTGGTAACAGCCGCAAAATAACCCATAGTTGTGGTTAAGAAAACCATCACGAGGTAAGTGAGCGACCTCCGGAGGATGTACCTAAACATGGGGCGGTTCCCCTCCTAGATATTCTGGTTTCGTAGGCATGTGTGTTACAGCTTCCGTCATCGGATAATCCAGTGACTACAGTCACTAGAAGCGTAGTTCTTTTATCTTATATTTACATTCGGATATCCACCAAACCCACATCGCCTTAAAATCAGCCGACAAGCACCATTTTGCGGGGTACTGCGAGGAGTTTAGAGGCGGCATCCCCGGTATCGCTGTCAAAATAAGGTTTGGCGAAAAGTTACGAAAGATTTACACACACCGAAGATTTATGGCGTCATATTTTTTCACAACGCCTCAAACCCTCTCCAGACCCCAAAAAATCCACGAAAAACCATGTAAACAGGAGCAAAACCAACATCTAAAATAAGTAGGTCCTAACTTATATTTTCGGGATTTAGGGCAAAAAAATTTTATGAATTTCATACCAAAAGCACCCCGTATCCTGTGATTTATGAATGGCATCACAGGATGCGGGGTGAGAATGTATCTCTTTTACACGTGACTTTCTACGTTCGTGAAAATTCTAGAACCGGTTACGGTACTCGCTCGCAGCAGCACCGGTGCGGAAGGCAC
>ERZ773068.1616-NODE-1616-length-10968-cov-6.555851_pt1 | contig 10968 bp, 10 predicted proteins | sample MGYA00580620_ERZ773068 | MGnify/ENA primary metagenome ERZ773068 (study PRJEB29015, sample SAMEA2737983) | human oral metagenome | biome: human oral; feature: human-associated habitat; material: dental | place: China | collected 2101 ... | reverse complement strand
GAAAGTATTGAAAATAAAAACAAAGGTCGTCTGAAAATTTTCAGACGACCTTTTCCGTTCCTGTTTACACTGTTTGCGAATATTGGGCTTTAGTTTCCCTGTGGCGCAGGTGGTAGTCAAACACCATGGCGATATTGCGTATCAAGAAGCGGCCTTTGGGGGTAACGGTCATCCCGTGCGGTTTCAGGCGGACGAGTCCGAGGGAGGCAAGTTGTTCCAAGTCGGCAAGTTCGTCTTTGAAATAGCGGTCGAACGGGATACCGAACACGCTTTCGTAGATTCGGTAATCCAAGGAGAAACGGCACATCAAATCTTGGATGATATTGCGGCGCAAAAGGTCGTCCTGATTGAGCTGGTAGCCGCGCATGATGGGCAGGTGTCCGGCATCGAGCGCGGCATAGTAGGCGTCGATGTCGCGTTCGTTTTGGGAGTAGGTGCTGCCGATTTTGCCGATGGAGGATACGCCGATGGCAACTAAATCGCAGTCCGCGTAGGTCGAGTAGCCTTGGAAGTTGCGCTGGAGGAAGCCTTCTTTGAGGGCGATGGAAAGTTCGTCATCGGGTTTGGCGAAGTGGTCCATACCGATGAAGACGTAGCCGCGTTCTGTCAGGGTTTGAACGCAGTATTGCAGCATATCGAGTTTTTCTTCGCTGCCGGGAACGGCTTCGGTATCGATACGGCGTTGCGGCTTGAAGATATGCGGCAGGTGGGCATAGTGATAAAGGGCAAGGCGGTCGGGATCGAGCGACAAGACAGTGTCGATGGTGGTTTTAATGCTTTCGGCGGTTTGATGCGGCAGACCGTAAATCAAATCGACGCTGACGGATTTGAAACCGGCTTCGCGGGCGGCATCGATGACGGTGCGTGTTTCTTCGACGGTTTGGATGCGGTTTACGGCCTGCTGCACTTTAAGGTCGAAATCCTGTATGCCGACGCTCATGCGGTTGAAGCCCAGTTTGCCAAGGTGCAGGACGGTTTCGCGGCTGACTTTGCGCGGGTCGATTTCGATGGAGTATTCGCCGTCGGGAAGCAGGTTGAAATGGCGGTGTATCATGGCGAATACGCGGTCGAGTTGGCCGTCTGAAAGAAAGGTGGGCGTGCCGCCGCCGAAGTGGAGTTGCGCCAAAGGCTGTTTGCCGTTCAGGTGCGGGGCGAGCAAGTCCATTTCGCGTTCGAGGTAGTTCAGGTATTCGTCGGCGCGGGTTTTGTCTTTTGTGATGATTTTGTTGCAGCCGCAGTAGTAGCAGATGGTGTCGCAAAAGGGGATATGGATGTAGAGCGACAGGGGTTTGTTCAACGCGCCTGCCTGCCGCAGTTCCAATGTTCGGATGTATTCTTGCCCGTTAAAATCTTTATGGAAGCGGTCTGCCGTCGGGTAGGAAGTGTAACGCGGACCGCTGGCGGGCAGCGAGGCGATGAGTTCCCGGTCGAATTCGGGTTGTTCGTCGTTAGAAATTCGGATAATTTTCATGAGGGTAAGGTTTGATATTGGTCAAGTTTGTAGTTGTTTGTTAGAATCGCATAAAGCTGGCGGATACGCCTTGATGTGAGTCAAGACCGAATTGTATACAGTTTGTCTGGCATACAACAATAAGGATATATTACATGGGTGCACACACTTTGTTACAACCGATGAAAACACTCTGTTCGACGTGTTCGCTGCGCGAGTTGTGCCTGCCTGTCGGTTTGCGGCCGGATGAGTTTGAGCAGTTGGATACGGTCATCAAACAGAGCCACAGGTTGAAAAAAGGGGAGTTTTTATTCCGTTCGGGTGAATCCTTCCATTCGCTGTATGCGATACGTACCGGTTTTTTTAAAACAACGGTTGCCTCCCAAGACGGTCGGGATCAGGTTACCGGTTTTTTTATGTCGGGCGAATTGATTGGGATGGACGGCATTTGTACGCATTCCCATAGCTGCGATGCGGTGGCTCTGGAAGACAGTGAGGTGTGCGAGTTGCCTTTCGGGCATATGGAGGCGTTGAGTAAGGAAATCCCGAGCATTCAAACGCATTTTTTCCGCTTGATGAGCAGGGAGATTGTTCGTGATCAGGGCGTGATGCTGTTGCTGGGCAATATGCGGGCGGAAGAGCGGATTGCGGCGTTTTTGCTGAATTTGTCGCAGCGTCTGCATCATCGGGGGTTTGCCGCCAATGATTTTATTTTAAGGATGTCCCGCGAGGAAATCGGCAGCTATTTGGGTTTGAAGCTGGAAACGGTCAGTAGGACGTTATCGAGATTTCATCAGGAAGGGTTGATTGTGGTTGAGCATAAGCACATCAGGCTGCTGAAGCCGGAATTGTTAAATCAGATGGTATCGGGCGGCTCTCACGCCGTCTGAAAAAAACACAGAACTTTTGGGTTCTGTGTTTTTTGTTTGTCGTTTTAAATGGAAAAATCTTCGATAACCGGCGCGTACAACAGTTGGTCCAATCTTTCTTTCGTCAGGCTTGGATTGAATAAGCCGATAAAGTCATAGATATATCCGCGCAAATAGCTGTCCGGTCGGAATAACAGGCCGGAATAGCAGGGTTCAATCAGCTGCGAGATGTCGATTAAGGTCAAATCCGAATCGGTTTTCGGTTCGTAGGCCGCTTTGGCCATAATTCCAATGCCGAGTCCGAGTTTGACATAAGTTTTAAGCACGTCATTGTCTGCAACCGAAAGTGCGGCATTCGGCGGCGGTATGTCGGCCTTATGGAATGCACGGACAATATTGGTTCCTTGGTTGAAGGCGAATTCATAGGTGATTAAAGGATATTGGGTAATCAGGGGGAGGGTGAGTGCGCCTTTGTGGTCAAGAAGGGGGTGGTCGTTCGGAACAATAAGCCCGTAATGCCAGCGGAAACACGGAATATTGCGTAATTCTTCAATTGTTTCGGGCAGCTCCGGCGTGATGGCGAAATCGACTTTCCCTTCAGAAACCATTTGCTGTATATCGGAAGGTGTCCCTTGCTTGATATTCAGGCTGACTTTGGGATACATGCCGATAAATTCCGCAATGATGGGCGGCAATATGTAGCGTGCCAAAGTATGCGTGGTGGCTAGGGTTAAAACGCCGTTATCCTGTTTGGTAAACTCATAACCGATGTTTTTGATGTTTTGGATGTCGTGGAGGATGCGCTCTGCCGTTTGCAGCACAGCCTTGCCTGGTTGTGACACGGATATAATCCGTTTGCCGCTACGGATAAAAATCTGAATGCCCAGTTCTTCTTCCAGTAGCCGTATTTGTTTTGATACGCCGGGCTGCGAAGTAAACAGAGCCTCGGCAGCTTCGGAAACGTTCAGATTATGCCGGTAAACTTCAAGTGCGTAACGTAATTGTTGTAATTTCATAATGTTGAAGAATGATTCGGATGAAAGGGTAGGGCTGTTTTGAGAGCGTGAATGTAACATAAAAACAAACTTAAATTAAGAAATGACCGCTTGCGGCGATTATTTTGGTAAATCGTCAGCGAATCGGGAGAAGGGCGTAAAACAGATTGGGATTATCCAAAGATGTAATTTCTTGTTGCTTTTGTGCAACTGGGAGTGGCAAGAGTAGTACTTTCACCAGTAAATGAATGACACGGAATTGATTTTTCGGCATGATGCACAGCTAGGAAGCAGGCGGCCTTCGGGCAATTTTTAATGGGATATTGACAGTTTGTGTCGGGTTTTTTTATAGTACGACCTTAGATATTCTGGTTGCCGTTAAGTTCAGCGGCCTGTTATGTTGTGCTTTGTAATGGTCTTTGGGTCATTGCATTAACAATCTTTGATGAGGGAATAATAATGACCAAACAGCTTAAATTAGGTGCATTAATCGTTGCCGCTATTGCTTCGGCCAATACTCTTGCCGCCAGCGAGCCGCATACCAAACACGGATATGTCGTTAGCCGTGAATCTCAAGAAATTGTTCGTAACAATTACGAAGAATGCTGGAAAACCACTTATTTTGATAAGGAAACACAAGGCCGTGTTGAGTGCGGTGATGCGGTTGCTCAAGCTCCTGCCGCCCCTGAGTATGTAGACGAGACTGTTTCTTTGTCAGCTAAAACTCTGTTTAACTTCGATAAAGACAATCTGCGTCCTCAGGCTATTGAAACCCTGAATAGCTTGGCTGCCCGTTTGTCTGATGCTAACGTTCAGGCTGTTCGTGTTGAAGGTCATACTGACTTTATGGGTTCAGAGCAATACAACCAAGCTTTGTCTGAGCGTCGTGCCAATGCTGTAGCGAACTACTTGGTTAACCAAGGCGTACCCGCAGGCAAGATTTCTGCTGTAGGTTTAGGTGAGTCTCAAGCTCAAATGACCGCTACTTGTGAAGCTGAAGTTTCTAAACTGGGCAAAAAAGTATCTAAAGCCAAAAAACGCGCTGCTCTGATTGCATGTATCGAGCCTGATCGCCGTGTAGACGTTAAGATCCGCAGCTTGGTACAAAAACAAGTTTCTGCCGGTTCCGAAGCCGTTGGTGAGCGTCCTTCTAGTGACAGCCACTGGTTGCCTGGCGAAAGATCAGACATCCACGGTTACACTCGCTGGTAAGATGATTTTTGAAAACCCCGCAATTTTGCGGGGTTTTTTTATTGTTACTCCAGGTGCGGTATAGGTATTTCACTTTTATTACTCCTGTTAAAGTAGGAATAATGAATCTAATATGTGGATGTTGGAATTGGTGATTTGGCAGATCAACTTATTTTCCGTTACGTTTCAAGTTTGTTCGGCCGTACTGCTTTTACTGTTCAACGCTTGTTGCTATGTATCAATTATTAGTCAATCGATCGTGTATCTTTTATTTAGTGATTCCGCAATAGTGGTTGGTATGTGTGCGAGTTTTAAATAACAAGAGGAATAGAATGAACGAGTTTAATTTTATAGAGCAATACCTTATTAAAAATCAGGGCGACTCATCGGTATTGTTGGGTATTGGAGATGATGCTGCGATTGTCCGTCCGAGACCTGATTGGGATCTGTGCATCAGCAGTGATATGTTGTTGGCCGGGCGGCATTTTTTCGTTGATACAAAACCCGAAGACTTGGCGCATAAGGTCTTGTCGGTTAATTTATCCGATATGGCGGCGATGGGGGCGGTGCCGAAGTGGGTGCTTTTAAGTGTGGCGTTGCCCGTTTTGGATAAGGATTGGTTGAAGTCTTTTTGCAATCGTTTTTATGCACTTTGTGATGAATATGGCATTTCTTTGATCGGCGGAGATACAACTAAAGGGGATTGGGTATTTAATGTAACGATTTTCGGCGAAGTGCCGAAAGGGCATGGTTTGTTGCGTTGTGCAGCCCGAGAAGGCGATGATGTTTGGGTTTCAGGCCGACTCGGTTCTGCGGCAGCGGCATTGCAACATTTGTTGGGTAATTTTGTTTTGCCTCAGGCTGTATTCCGGCAATGCGAGCAGGCTTTGCTGCGGCCGATTCCAAGGGTAGGTTTGGGACAGTCTTTGCTGGCGGAGGCTCATGCGGCGCAGGATATTTCAGACGGCCTGATACAGGATTTGGGGCATATCCTAGATGCTTCGGGAGCGGGAGCTGAGATTTTTTGGCAGGATATTCCCGTGTTGCCTGAATTAAGGGATTGCCTGTCATCAAAACAGTTGCACCAGTGTGTTTTGGCGGGCGGAGATGATTATGAACTGCTGTTTACCGCGGATGCCGGGCGGCGTGGACAGATTGAAGCGTTAGCCCGGCAGTGCGGCGTACCCGTCAGTAGGATAGGAAGGGTGGTTGCGGGCAAAGATATCCGGATTTGGGATGAAGAAGGCGGGGAGATTACATTGGAAAAATATGGTTTTGATCATTTTGCCTGAACTTTTTGCCATTTTTTAAAGCAATAAAGAATTTTCTGGTCAGTTTGTTGCGCTTGTATAAAAGGCGCAAGCTATGTTGTGAGTAAAGCATTTATTTCATTTTGAGGCCGTCTGAAAATTTACGGCGCAACAGGCGGGAGTATGGGTTTGTTCGACGGGTCTGCAAAATCTGCCGGTTGCCGTGGTTGCCATGATTGTTGTTTGTCTGTTGGGTTGTTGGCGGGAAGAGGTGGTTGGGTCCATTCCCAGCCGGGTGTATTTTGCCCGCCAATCGGATGCCTGCCTTGAATGCCGACATATGAACCCAAATCGCGCACGGCAGTTTGCGTGGTGCTTTGGCCGTTCCGACGGAAGCGTCCGCTTTCAATGCTGCTGCCAAGGCTGCCGTAGAAGCGCACTTCGGCTGAAGCGTAGGCTGAAAGTAACAGGATATAGTGGATTAAATTTAAATCAGGACAAGGCGACGAAGCCGCAGACAGTACAAATAGTACGGCAAGGCAACGCCGTACTGGTTTAAATTTAATCCACTATACATAACATCAAGTTTCGCATCATGACTCCTTTAACGGATGATGTCGGGGCGGGCGGCAAACCATGCCAACACGCATTCGGCAAGCATCAGCACGCTTAAAACGGATAATGATGCCGACCACGAACCGGAAACATCGTAAAGCAGGCCCATGCCGAGCGGACCGACGGCGGCAATGGAATAACCGACGGTTTGCGCCATGCCGGAGAGGGCTGCGGCGGTACGGCTGTCGGACGAACGGAGTGCGAAAAGCATTAAAGCGGACGCGAAGCAGCCCGAAGTGCCCGCACCGGCCAAGAGAATCCACAGCGGGGCGGTGCCGGCCGGCATCAGCCACAAGCCCGAGATGCCGGCCAGCATCATCAGGCTTAAGCCGAGATTGAACCACTGCCTGTGCCTGATGCGGGCGAACAGAAACGATGCCGACAGGCTGCCGGCCAGGGAGCCGATTTGAAACAAGGCGACATAATTGCCTGCGGCGGCGGTTCCTATGCCTTTTTCCATCAGCACCGAAGGCAGGAAGTTGACCAGCGAATAAAATAAAAGGGACTGCAAACCCATAAACGCGCTGAGGCACCAAGCCGGACGCAGCCGCCATATATTGCCTGTGAGGCCGTCTGAAAGCATATTTTCAGACGGCCTTTCCGCACCCGCACGGCGCGCTATGGCCAGCCATACGCATAATGCGGCCGTTGCGGGCAGCAGCCATACCGCCAGCGACCATTGCCAGCCCGCATATTCCGCCAGCGGAACGGAAGCCGATGCGGCCAGGGCCGAAGACAATGCCATGACCACCGACAGCGTGCCAACCGCCAAGCCGACCCGGCCGGGAAGATTGCGTTTCGCCAGCGCGGGCAGCAGCACGTTGCCCATGGCGATGGCGGCGGCCAACAGCAGCGTTCCTCCCGCCAGCAGGCTTTCAGACGGCCCCGACGAGCGGCAAACCAGTCCGACAATCATCAAGGCAAGGGATGCGGCCAATACGCGCTCCATGCCGAAACGCCGCGCCGCTTTCGGTGCGAGAGGCGAAAACAGCGCGAAAGCCAGCATGGGCAGGGCGGCCACAATGCCCATAAACGTGCCTGAAGTCCGCAAATCGGCCTGTATCATCCCGACCAAAGGGCCGAGTGCGGCCAAGGGCGCGCGCAGGTTGGCGGCCAGCAGGGCGACGGCAATCAGCAGCAGGCCGAGGGGCAGGGCGGCGGGGCGGTTTTTCTGTTTCATACGGTCATAAACGTATTGGGGAACGGTTTGGTTTTAATCAGGGGGCAACTGATTCGGCATTTTAGCGCATGAGGAAGGCGTGTTTGAAACCGCAAGCGAAATCAATCGGTTTGCCTATTGCAGTGTAATGAAAAAGGCGTGTGTCTGCCGGATTGGTTTTCAGACGGCCTGATTTGTCGGTTTGAGGCCGTGCCCATCAAGTCTTTTAAATGAGTGGTTTGCAGAATACCGTTTGTCGCAGATACGTCTTTCAGACGGCCTGACGACGGCGGAAAGGGTTGCTTTTTGATTTCTTTGGCCGCTTTCTGCCTGTCGGTTTGCGCCGGTTGTTCCGTCAGCTTCGTTAAAACAGTTTGTTGGAGTCGAGCAGCAGGGTAACCGGGCCGTCGTTGCACAGCGTAATCTGCATATGGGTTTGAAAGCGGCCGGTTTCCACCGTCAGGCCGTGTCCGCGCAGCAAATCCGCCACGGCCTGATAAAGGCGTTCGGCCTGTTCGGGGCGTGCGGCGGCGGAAAAAGAAGGGCGGCGGCCGTTGCGGGCATCGGCGTAGAGTGTGAATTGCGAAACCAGCAGCACCGCGCCGCCGGTGTCTTGCAGCGAGCGGTTCAGCTTGCCGTCGCCGTCTTCAAAAATTCGCAATGCGGCGATTTTGTCGGCGATGTAGCGGGCATCTGCTTCGGTGTCTTCCGTGCCGACACCCAGCAGCACCGTGAGGCCGTCTGAAATCCGTCCGGCGGTTTCACGGGTATTTCCGTTTAAAACATCTACTTCGGCATGGGTAACTTTTTGAATCACGGCGCGCATATTCGGGCTTTCGGTTCGGGCCGTCTGAAAAGGTATTTCGGCGGACGGACGGTTTCGGATTGAGGGTTGGGGCGGGCGTTTTCAGACGGCCTTCGGGCCGCAAACGCGGCATTGCCGGTTTTTTGTCAAAGCAAAAGACTGCCAACGGCCGCTCAGGGCATTGTAAACGTGCAACCGGCCGTATTCCTGAGGCTCGGTGCCGAGTAGGATTTTCAAGGCTTCGGCGGCCTGCATGCTGCCGATGACGCCGACCAGCGGCGAGAATACGCCGAACAGGGCGCATGCCCCGTCGTCGGCCTGCCCGTCGTCAAATAAACAGGCGTAGCAGGGGGAGCCGGAGAGGTCCGGTCGGTAGACGGCCAGCTGGCCGTCGAAGCGGGCTGCCGCACCGGAAACCAAGGGTTTGGCCGCCGCCACGCAGGCTCGGTTGAGGGCTTGGCGGGTGGCGAAATTGTCGCTGCAATCGAGCACGACATCTGCGCGGCGGACTTGCTCCGCCAGTTCGTCGCCGTCCAGATAATGCGGCAAGGCAACGGTTTCGCAGCGGCTGTTGATGCTTTTCAGACGGCCTGACAAGGTTTCGGCCTTGTTGCGGCCGATGTCGCTTTCATTGAAGGCGGTTTGCCGTTGCAGATTGGTTTCATCGACTTCGTCGTGGTCGGCCAAAATCAGACGGCCCACGCCTGCCGCAGCCAAAAACGGTAGGGCGGCCGCCCCCAGGCCGCCGCAGCCGATGACCAATGCGGCGGACGATAAAAGTTTTTCCTGCCCTTCGATACCGATTTCGTCGAGCAGGATGTGGCGGCTGTAGCGTAAGAGGTCGCGGTCGTCCATTACAGGCTCAGGTTCTCGTATTCGTTGGCGAAAATAAACGGGCTGCTTTTCCCGTCATGCTGTTCGAGCAGGTGGACTTGGGTCAGAATCATGGTTTTGTCGTGATGCCGCAATGCGCTGTAAATCGACAGCAGGGCGGCATTCACGCCCGATAAGGCCTCCATTTCGAGGCTGTCGGCATCGTTTGAGGAAACGCTGACCGTTACGCCGATGCGGCAGAGTGCGGCATCGAAGTCGAACTGTACTTTGACATCGGCCAGCCGTGCGGGTAGATGCATCGGCAGCAGCAGGCCGGCTTGTTTGCAGCCGTGTATGGCGGACATGCGGGCGGTGGCTAGGATTTCGCTTTTCCGCAACGGTTCGTCGTCTAGTGCGGCAAACGTTTGCGGGTTGAGGTTGATGTCGCCGCAGGCAATGGCGGTCGGGGTGTCTGGAAGGGTATTGCCGTCTGCTTCAGCGGCATCTTCGTAGGAGTAGAATGGGTCGAGCATGAAAATTCCCGGAATGTAAATTTATTGGAATGGCCGTTTCTTTAATCAGGCCGTCTGAAAAGACAGCCGCCGGCAGTCGGAGATTGTAGCGCAAAATATCGGCAACAGGTGGTGTCGGAAGTAAAGAGGCCGTCTGAAAAATGCTTTTCAGACGGCCTGTACTATATGATTGAATCAGTCGTGCAGTTCGGCGGCATGGAGGGTGTTTTCCAGCAGCGTGGCAATCGTCATCGGACCCACTCCGCCGGGAACGGGCGTAATCATGGCGGCGCGTTCTTTTGCCGTTTCAAATTCAACGTCGCCGCACAGGCTGCCGTTGTCCAAGCGGTTGATGCCGACATCGATAACCACCGCGCCGGGCTTGATCCATTCGCCTTTGACGAAATTCGGAATGCCGACGCCCGCCACCACGATATCGGCCGACGCCACTTCCTCGGCCAGATTGCGCGTTTTGCTGTGGCAGATGGTAACCGTGGCGCGGGACAGCAGCAGTTCCAGCATTTGCGGCCGGCCGACGATATTCGACGCGCCGACGACGACGGCTTTTTTCCCTTCCACTTCCACGCCGTAGCTTTCCAGCAAGGTCATCACGCCTTTGGGCGTGCAGGGGCGCATCAGCGGCATTTTTACCACCAGCCGGCCGACATTATAAGGATGGAAGCCGTCCACATCTTTATGCGGCAGGATGCGCTCCAAAACCGCCTGGCTGTTTATCTGTTTCGGCAGCGGCAGTTGAACCAAAATGCCGTCCACATCCGGATTGCCGTTCAATTCGTCCACCAATGCCAGCAGCTCGTCCTGCGTGGTTTCAGACGGCATTTCATAAGAGCGCGATTCGAATCCCGCTTTTTCGCAGGCGATTTTTTTGTTGCGGACGTAAACCGCGCTGGCGGGATCGTCGCCAACCAATATGACGGCCAGGCAGGGCGTGTGCAGCCCTTTGTTTTTTCGTTCGGCCACGCGGTCGGCCAGCATGGACAGCCTTTGCCGTGCAACTTCTTTACCGTCGATGATTTGTGCGGACATGGAAAACCTTTCAAACAGAAAACGGGAAGGCGGCATTATGGCATTTTTTGCCGTGCTTTTCATAATTGCATCCGTGCGCGGCGGTGTCGAAATGTGCGGTGGAAGATAAATACGTTTTTAAAATAAAACGGTATGGTCGGTTTGATAAAAAACATAGTACGGACGCTTGACGCAAAATAAAGCTTTCTGTATAGTTCGCTTCTTCTCGTCGGGGCGTAGCGCAGCCCGGTTAGCGCATCTGCTTTGGGAGCAGAGGGTCGTG
>ERZ773068.1615-NODE-1615-length-10974-cov-4.721495_pt1 | contig 10974 bp, 14 predicted proteins | sample MGYA00580620_ERZ773068 | MGnify/ENA primary metagenome ERZ773068 (study PRJEB29015, sample SAMEA2737983) | human oral metagenome | biome: human oral; feature: human-associated habitat; material: dental | place: China | collected 2101 ... | reverse complement strand
CCCGCCAATGGCGTCGATCAGACCCGCCTCGTCGAAACACATGCTGACGAAGAGCATGCACCACCAGATCGAGGTGCTCGGACCGGCGAGCCACGCCTGTCCGGTCTTGCGGGCCCAGTACCGGCCGGCCTCCGAGCCCGGCTCCGGGTCGTCGGGGGCGTAATAGCCGATCCGCTTGGCGGCATGATACAGGACGTCTGCGGGACCGCTCACTTGAGAACCTCCGGAGCCTGAGAGATGTCGTCCGCCCGGTCCTCGAAAGGATCCTTCTTGGACGGGGTGAGAGTCGTCTCCTGTCGGTCAACAGGGTCCGACATGATTACCTCCTATTTTGAACTCAGGGGATGACGGTCTCGACGCTGATCGTCCCGGTCCCGCTGATGGTCTTGGCCTGGGGCGGAATGCTGGTGTCGAGGAACTCGAACAGGTGGATACCGGCTTCGAGCTGAACCTGCGGCGTCGTCTTGTTGAGGACGAGGCCGGGCTTGAGCAGGTCCTCCTTCGAGACGATCGCCGGACGGATGACGATGTCGCCCTTGAACTTGTTCCCGTAATTGACTGTGGTGGCCATCGGTCCTCCTATACCTGGATGGTCTTGATGTTCTTGACGCCGGAGGCGATGGTCCCCGTGGCGCCGAGCGCGGCCGCGTGATCGACCTGGTTGCTCCACCCCGTGATGTGCGACACGATGGGCTTCCCGGCCTTCTTCAGCTCGTCGTAGGTCTCCTTGGTCGCGTTCCACGTGACCGACAGCACATCGAGGTGCTCACCGGCGGCGAATGCCTTCCACCACGGAGACGTCTTGCTCGACTCGTAGGCGTAGCCCCACGCCGCAAACCCCCGTTCGCGAGCCGCGTCGAACAGCGTCGTGTTGTCCCCGAAGAACTTGACGATGATCCGCCTCTTGTACGGGTCGAGGATCTCGAAGAACTCGGAGCGGAGATGGTGGTTGTTCTTCGGGTCGAAGACGATCACGGTGCTCTTGCCGTATGTCTCGAGCAGCCAGTCGAGGCGGCACGGCATCTTGTCCGGGAGGGCTGCCATCGCCTCCTGGACCTCCGCCCACGTCATCGTCGAGGTGCTCTTGTCCGGACCGCCGATGGACTTGAGGTTGTTGTCGTGGTTGGCGAACCAGACGCCGTCGGACGTCCTTGCGCAGGAGATCTCGACGGCGTCGACGGCGTACGCCATGGAATCCGTGTACGCCTGCTGCGTGCTCTCGTTCCATCCGAGCGAACCGCCCCGATGGGCGACCGTGAAGTTCGGAGTCCTGAGCAGGGCATCCACGGAATCGGCTCCGCGCGGCATGACGCCGGCGCGAACGGCCGGGATCTCGTTGTCGTTCTCGTAGACGGAGACGCGCGCGGGAACCTCGGAACCGTTCTGGTACCACGAAACGCCGGGAGTCGGCGTGAACGCGACCTTGGCGGTGAACGCGCACCATGCGGCCGGAGTCTGCCCGTCCCCCATGTTGCCCGGGGGCGCGGAAGTGACTCCAAGACGAATCGAGGACCACGACCGGGCCGTCGACACGGTGTCCAGGCCGTCGTACAGAATATCGCCGGTGACGGTCCACTCCATGGCCTTGTTGGACATGGGACCGTGCGACTGCGACGCGATGTACGTGTCCTCGACTATGGCCGGGAGCGGAATCTGCCACGCCGTAGAGGTGATCTCGAGCGATCCCTCGAACACGACCAGCACGGCGTTCTGCCGGGCGGTCCAGCCGGTGTCGATGTTCCACCACGCGATGCCGGCCGTCTGCGACGGATCCGTCACCTCGCGATGGGCGATGTAGCCGGACCGGTTCGTCCCCGGAATCGGAGACGCCGCGGTTCCCTCCCAACCGTCGGGAGCCTTGTACAGGGACGCGGGGGCCGCGAGCTGAGCCGAGGCGATGAGAACGGCGGTATCGCCCGTCTGCGACACGACAGTCAGCGGTGTTCCCGTCCCGTTCGCAGCGCTGGCATGGGCGATACCCCGGATCTTGGCGCTCATGCCACCCGGACGATCAGTGTACCGGACGGTGTACCCGCCGGGACCGGATCGCCGACACGTAGCTTGAGGAACGAACCCGGACCCGCGGGTCCTCCTCCGCCGGCGGAATCACCAACCAGATCATCAGGAACGATCTCGCCGACGATCTTGCGGAGCTCGAGATCGAACTGACCGCCGACGGACTCGACGTTGTAGAACCCGTCCGGCAGATCGAAGTCGACGTGCGTGTGCGGCTGGATGCACCATCGTTCAGCGCCGGTCTTGGGTCGGGTGTCCGCGAGGGGCGTGAGCACGAGAATCGTGTTAGCCGCCTCCAGAACCCCCTTGATCTTAGCCATGTTCTCTCCTTGCGGCGCGGCGCTGGGCGTTGAGACGATTCCGCTCCGCGATCCAGTCGTTCTGGTTCATCTTGCTGGGTTTCGGGTCCTGCTGGATCTGGCAGACCCTGATGAGTTTGAGGAGCCGACTCAGATGCCACGTCTCCGTCGGCTGGAACGGGATCTGGCACCCGACCATCCAGCCGTAGATGAGTTCCGACGTGACGAACTGAGTCGAACCGGAGCCCTGCCGTCGATCCGTGATGGTTGTGGCGGAGCGCTCCTCCTTGATGTAGTCGGCAATGGCGTCGAAGTCGGCCTTCCTGAATCGGGCCAGCGTGACGTCGTCGATGGGGGTCTCAGACATGCACCTCACGTAGGAGATGATCTTCTCAGGAGGTAGTCCGTCCCTGCCCAGGAAGTGCTCATGCCAAATCGACTCCCATTTTGACAGTGAGACCAGGGAATGCTCCAGCGACAGCTCGACCTCGGGCAAGTCAATGAAGGTCTCCGCCGAAGAGTCCCATCCTTCTTCGGCGGGCAGTACGAGCCGGAGCATTCCCTGGTGGTCTTTCTACTGAGCCGCGGCCTTGAGGACCGGGATCAGCTCGGCGGGGAGGGGGAGCTCGGCGGGGGTCGAATCGTTCCCGTGCAGGATCTCGAGCAGCTTCTGCATGACCTTCGGCTTCTCGTACCTGGAGTCGAAATACAGGTACGAAGAGGCCTTCTTGCCCGGCACGGGGACAGGAGTGCCGCTGAACGACCAGCTGAACTCCTTGAGGGAGGGCGAGTCGTTGATGGTGGCGTTCTCCTGCGACGAGGGGCTGGCCAGGCAGCCGTACGCCAGGTGGACACGGTAGCCGAACGCGGTCCCCTTGTCGTCGTTGACGATCGTGGTCACCCACGAGAACCCGAATGGGATGCGGTCCTGGCCGGTGACGAAAGATCCCTTGAGGGCGTCATCAAGATGAGCGGTCCCGTCGCACTCCGCGAACTCGGGCGGGAAGTCGAACGCCTTGATGGTGCCTTTGAAGTTCTCGGCAGACATCAGCGTGAGATACTTCTGGTCATCAGCGTAGTTGTCGTTCGCCTCGCCGCCCTCGGGCTCGGTGGAGACGCCGGTGAGACCGCTCCAGGCGGCCGCGTTCTTGTACTTGCCACTGACGTCCTTGCGATAGATGACGCCCTGCTTGGTGCCGGTCTCGCCGTATCGCTTACCGGACTCGTCCCATGTGAGAACGGCCATGGTTACCTCCTAATAGTAGATCGTGACCACATCGTGCTGCATTCGGTCGACGATGTAGCGCGTCTTGAAGTTCGCCATGGGCAGCTCCATGAGGCGGTCCACGACGGGGTTGGATGGCTCTTGGGACACGACCGACACCTGCCACTCCCTGGTGGAGACGTACGGGCGGTCGTCGGCGTACTGCACGTCGTAGTCGACCCGCTCGTAGATGATGGCCGGGAACTTGAGAGCCAGATTCTCGGGGGGCTGGTGATAGACGTTCTCGCTTCCGAGGATCGACACCAGCAGATGATGCAATTCAAGGCGCCTCTCTTCGGCGGACACGTCTCACCTCCCATTTTGAACGTTGTAGAGCTCGCCGAGCGTGAGCACGATCCGCGGGCGCTTGAAGTCGGCGTAGGAGATCGTCCACAGCGCTCCGGCCCACTGGCACCATCGCATGGCGAACAGGTGCTCGAAGGCGTAGGCGTCCCCGACGATCGAGATGACCGTGTTCGTCTTGAGTACGCCGTTGACGGTCTCCGTATCCCTGAATCTGCGGGACGCGGTCGTGACCGTCCCCCGGTACCGTCGAGGAGTGATGATCTCCTTCCAGATACCGGGGGACGTCTCACGTGTTTCGGCGAAGCCGATCTCGCCGTGGTAGCGCATCCTACTTGAGGATGGGCAGCTGCGGGTCGGTGGACTTCTTCGGGTCGGGCACCATGACGCCGGTGAGCGGAGCGGGAGCGCCGGTCAGAAGAATCGCGGTGCCCGGAGCGCTCAGGGCCCCGGACAGACGGGTCTCCAGAAGAGCCTTCTTCTGGTTGACGTCGATGTCGAAGGCTTCGAACTGGGTCAGCTGGCCGCCGTTGTCGGTGCCGCTCCAGTAATCGCTCGGGTTGACGATGACGCCGAAGATGTCGCGCGTACCGCCCTCCGTAACCGTCTTGGCGTTGCGCAGGTACGGCACCGTGACGAAGCCAGCAAGGCCCATCTTGTCCGCCAGCTCGGCCTTGGACGCGTACAGGGGACGACCCTGCTTGTCCTTGGCGTGGAGCAGACGGGCGATGGTCTGGGAGGCACCGTAGAAGTAGGGCATTCCGTCGCCGAGGTAGGTGTCCATGATGTAGGAGACCTCCTCGACCGCCGAGGAGTCCTCCAGCTTGAGACTGGCGTCGGACATCTTGAAGCGGCGGGTGTACCAGTCGTCGTCCGAGACGATCGGGCGGATGCGGTGCTCCGGGATCTTGTCCGGGGAGCCGGCGGCACGACCATCGCCGAGAAGCATGGCTCGAGCGAGCTCCTCATTCATCTTGCGACGAAGCAGGCTCCACAGGTAGTTCCAGACCTGGAAGTTCTGGACAGCGGAGAGGTCGATCTCGGTGTCCCTATCCAGCCGGGTCTTGACGTAGACCGTGTGCGGGCCGGTCTCGCGCTGGTTGATCTCAGTGACGATGTCCAGCTTGCGGGAGCCGGTGATGTAGCCGCGGGCCCGCAGCTCGTCCTGGGTCAGATCCGCGTAGCGGGACTTGAACCGGGCGTAAGGCAGCTTGCGGATGCCTCCGAGCAGCTGAGTGACCCATGTCTGGTCGCGGTCGATGGTCTTGATCTCGCCGGTGACCTGGGCCTCCGGGAACAGGACCTCGGGCGACTTCAGGCCATAGGTCTCGGCGTGCGCGAGGTACGCCGCCTGGAACGAGCCCATGGACAGGATGTCGTGCCCGATGGCCTCCCTCGCGGCGTCGATGTCGACGTCGCTCTTGAGGGTGGCGGTGCCTCCCTCGAAGACGTTGTGCGCCACGTCTTCCTCCTTCTTGTCGTTGTCGTCGGAGTCGTCCTCTCCGGCCTTCTTGAGGGCGGCCTCGACGATGACGCCGACGGCCTCCTTCTGCTTGTCGGAGAGGTCGTTCCAGATGTCCTCCACCGTCTCCTCGTCGTCCTCTTCGGAATCCCCGTCGTCGGAAGAGTCCGAACCGCCGTCATCAGCGTGCGACAGAGTATCGCCGAAGACGGCCACGAAGGCCTCCGCGTCCTCGAGATCCCCATAGCTGTGCTGAATGTACATCTCGTCGATCTTCGCCTCGGGGTTGGCGCCCTTGAGGACGAGCGAGATCTCGGCGAGATCGGCGTGGGTGACGACCGTGCCGTTCTTCTCGACGCCGGTGGCGAAGACGGACAGACTGTTGAGCGTCCCGTGCTCCACCTTGGTGCGGGCGGAGCGCCCCTCGGGAGTGTCGTCGAAGAAGATGTCGGCGCGCACCCCCTCGGGCATGTCCTTTACGAGGGCGTGGCCGAGAACATTGCTGATCGACTGATGGTTGTGCTGGAAGACGACGGGCACCTGGCCGCCATCGTTTCGTGCGAAGGCGCCGGGGGCCAGAGTGAGGCCGTCCGCGCAGGTGACGTTGTACCTCGTCGCCCACCCGGAGACGTCGGGCTTCCGCTTACCTCCCATTATGACTCCTCTCTCGGGTCGGCATAGGGCCGGGCCACGGAGGGTCGGGCCGCCGACGTCTGGTTGTTGATGTTGGCGTTAACGAGCTCGTCAGCGCGGGGATCGTCGGACATGACCAATCCGAGCTTGTCGCGAACCTCATTCGAGGACATGATCTCGGCGGAGGTGAACGCCTGAGCGAGATCGCCCAGCTGCCCCATGGGGACGAGCCGGAACGGATCGCGGAACCAGGCGATTCGCTGGCCCTGGGAACGAGCGGTCCTGCCCAGGAAGGTCCCGGTCATCGCCTTGACGATCTCGTCGAGGATGGGGTTCACGGTCCGGTTGTAATATGTGAGCATCTGCAGCTCCGTGGCCTTGCCCATGAACACCTCCTCGCCGACGCCGAGGGACGAGTAGACCTGGTTGGTGAGCCAGGTCACCTGGTCCATCAGGTTGTTCGTCGACGCGCGGTTCAGCTGGATGACCTGTCCGCCGGGGTCGAGGAACGCGAACCCGTACTTGCTGTTCTCCATCTGCTGCTCGAGCTCCTGCTGGCGGAGCCTGGCGCGCTTGGAGCGCATCTCGGAGTTCACGACGTACGGGAGCTGAATCAGGACGTCGAGCTTGCCCGAGCCGGACTGCTTGTCGATCGCATCCAGGATCGCCAGCTTGTTGATGAGCCGCTGGAGATCCGAGTTCGGCCGATTCATCACCTCGTACAGGGGGTTGTTGACGATCGCCACAACCTCCTTCGGGAGGATGATCCGCTTCCGATTCCCCGATCGGTCGTCGTAGATGTCGAGTTCCACGTGCCGGGGGAACCACTGCGTGATCCTCCCGACCCGAAGGGACTCCACCTCGTACGAGTCGGTGGTCGTCGGGTCGGCCGAGGTGTCCACGGCGACGATCGCTGCGGAGCCCTCCTCGAACATGGTCCAGACGAGTTCCTGCACCAGGCGGTCCCATGTCTGGTCGATGTTCGCGTACAGCGAAAGCCTCTCGGCGAGACGAGACGTCTTGTCGCTGACGTACGATCCGGACTCGTTCACCTTGACGTGCTTGAACGCAACGCTCGCAACGTCCAGCGCGATCTGGTTGTACAGCTTCGCGACGATCGAGTCCTTCGAAACCGCACTGGGCCAGAAGAACCGCGAAGATCCCTGAGAGACGGAGCCGCCGACGTCGTCGGGAGTCCGTCCCTCGAGTTTGAAGGCGGACCAGGCCCGCCTGATACGGTCAGAGATGGCCATGAGCCTCCTTCACTCGAACAGCTCGCGATGGTTCTTGTACGCCACGTAGGCGTCCATGAGCGCCGCCACGGCGTCGATCTTCTGGTCCCGTCGTTTCTTGTACAGCTTCCGGTTGCCGTTCGTGTCCTCGAGCGTGATGCAGTTCCCCATCGCCCAGCTGAACAGGTCCTGGTCGAACAGGAGCCGCCGGTCGGTGGCGAGGATCTTGATCTCCCCGAGAGGCACGGACTCGGTTCTCGCGCCCTGGATGACCTTCTCGATCCCGTACGGGCCGTTCTCGGTCTCCCAGCGCTTGATGAAGTCCTTGGCGTTGTACGGGTCGTACCCGACGGACACGACGTCGTACTCGTTCTCCTCGATGAACTTCCAGAGGTCCTCGTAGACATCCATCATGTCAAGCACGGCGCCCTCGAGCACTTGCAGCCCGCCCTCCTCGATGAACGTGTCGTACTTCAACCGCATGGCAGCCGGAAGGAGTGACAAAGTCCTCGAGGAAATATAGCAGTGCGTCTTCACGTCCCGTTCTTGTTGGGGAACAGGAACGTGAATGCGCAGAAGTCGTCGCCCTGCGAGAGGTCGGCGCCCATCGCGCACTGCATCCGCCAGTACTCCTTCTTGCGGTGTGGCAGGGTCTCCTCGTAGGTGAAGTAGTACGTGTACCCCTCCATGGGGATCCCGAACCGCTTCGCGAGAATATCATTCCGCAGCGCCGGATTGGCCTCGGCCCTGGCGACGGCGCGCTCATAGGTCTCGTAGGAGACCGTGATCCCGATGTTGGGGTTCGCCTTCATCCAGGTCACCGGGTCCGGGACCTCCTTGATGTCGTCCAGGCGATAGTAGAATATGGAGGTATGAGGATCCTCCTCCTCGCCGCGCAGGATGCGCATCAGCTCCATCTTCTTGGTGTCGCCGACGCCGTTCCGGACGGTGCCCTCGGACGAGGTGGCCACGATGAGCCAGCCCTCGACCTTGGACGCCCCCTGCTCGAGCGCCTCGACCACGTCCTCGCGCGTGTCGCCCGAGAGCCACTCGTCCACGGTGCAGACCTTGGGCCTGAGCGACTGGAGCTTGTCGATGGTCATCGGACGGATCTCGAGGATGCTGTTGGTCAGGAAGTTCTGGATCCCCTTCTTCGTGGGGGAGAGGAGCTTCCTGTCCGCGGGCCTTCCCGAAGTCGCCATGATCGAACCGGCGGTGAGGAACTTGTACAGGGGGCCGCGAGCGCGAGTGATCGCCGTGGCGATCGGGGACATGACCTCCTCGGCGAGCTTCATCGTCGGAGCGGTCGTGATCTGATGCGTCGTGGACGTGTCGATGTTCAGGAAGTAGTTCTGAATCACCGACGCATACATGCTCTTCGCGGCACCTCGTGCGACGATTAGGTACTGCTTGTCGATCAGGCGCTTGAGGACGCGGCGCTGCTCGAAGTGCCCACCCGGTCCGTCGCCGTCCTTGACGTAAACGGACCGGGTGGTGTAGTAGTACCAGCCGAAGACCTGCTCGCCCCACAGCTTGAACGAGTCGAGCAGGACCAACGGCTCGCCGTCGGTGAGCGTCAACTCGGCCTCGCAGTAGCGGATCCAGCCCTCCACGGCCTCGTCGTCGTACCAGATGTTCCGGTCGGCGACCAGGGCGTCGATGCGGTTCATCTCCATCGAGATCTCACGGCATACCGGTATCTCCCCGCGGAGGACCTTGTTCCGGAACTCGGAGTAGTAGCGCGGTACGGCCGTGTTGGAGAGCATCAGTCGATCTCTCCAAGAATATCGACGACGATGCCGTCCAGACCCTCGTGACCGAAACCGAACCGGCGCTTCTTGCGCTTCCCGGTGGAGCCCGGACGACCCTGCTCGGCGCCGCGGCCCTTGTGATCGGCGTTCGACGAGTCGTTGTCATATGAGCGACCCGAACCCGAATGCCCGGGGCGGCCCTGAGACGCGCCTCCCGGGGACGGGAGGGCATGAGACTCCGGCGTTGTCGGCTTGGGATTCACTGTTGCGTCCGGAACCCGAACCGGAGGAGGCTGCGAAGAACCGGAGGTCTTCTTGCGTCGACGGAACGGATTGCCGCCGCCCTCGCGCCCTCCTCCACGACCGGAACCGCCCATGGGAGGCGGCGGGAAACTCCCGGACGGCTTTGGGCGCGGCCTCGGAGGCCACTCGGGCAGAGTGTTGTCATCCGGAGTGTCGAAGCGCGTCTTCCCACGCTGATTGGGCGGCTTGCCGCCTCCACCTGAGGGCTTCTTAGGGCCGCCATCCCCTCCGGGAGACTTCTCGGGCCCACTGTCATCACCTCCGCCCTTCTTCTGATCGCCCTTGAGACCCTTGAGGACCTTCTCGGCGACCTCATCGGTCTTGGACTTCTTGGGCGCTTCCCGAAGAGCCGGAGGAAGCACGTTGTTGAGGACGTTCGTGAGCGCCCCGGTGAGAACCTTCTTGCCGGCGGCCTCGGCGGAGCCGTAGACGATGTTCTCGGCGACTTGACGGCCTCGACTCTTCTCCTTTGGCGGAGGGGCTGTGAGCTGGGCGTATTCGCGCTGGAGCTTGATGCGGTTGATGGCGTTCCGGAGCTCGGTGTCGCTCATCGCGTGCATGTCAAGGGACTGGCGCTTCTCGGCGGCCGGTTCCTCCTTCGGCTTGCGCTTGGATGGAGGGGTCGAACCCCGGGTTGTAGCCTTGCGGACGCCCCACTTCATGCCCCTGACGCCGAAGTGGGCGATAGTGCGGGTCATTGGACCTCCAGAGAATATGACAGACGCACCTTCGCCTCCTCGAGGATCTTCTCGAGGGCCGAGGTGACGAAGGAGTACTGAGACGGGTCGAACGTCAACCGGCAGTGCAGCGAAACTATCTCGCGGATGTTGTCCAGGTGGGTTCCGATGTACAGGTTCTCCCACTCGAGCGAGTCGTCGACCACCCGGGGCTCGACCGGTAGCCCGATCTGCTGCACGATGGCCAGAGCCGCGTTAATGTGGAGGCACAACTCGGTGTCGAACGTCCGGTCCTCCGGATCGACGCCCAGAGTGTGCTTCACGTCCCTGAGGATCGAGCTCATGTCACCTCCAGGGTGTCGTGTCCCCCGGAGCGCGCTCGATCACGGGCTGGGGGAGTAGATCGAACGACCCGTAGTGGATCGCGTTGTGCGTGTTGTGCGATACGGTGATCAGGAACTCCGGATCCAGGATCGCCGGGTCGCCCGACAGAATATCCTCCTCGATGAGGGGGTTCATATGGTGGACGATGGCGCCCGGACCGGCCGGATAGCCCTCGACGCCCATGTCGAACCCCAGATCGCGAGCTATGACGAGGCGACGAGCCTTCTTCCACTCCTTGGACTGGTAGAAGGCCTGATTGACGCGCCTGGCGAAGCCGAAGGTCTCACGCCCGGGCGTTCCGAGGAGTTTCAGGTAGTTGAATCGCTCCTCGTAGGTCTCGAGACGGGACAGCTCACTGTAGGTCCTAATCATCTGTGCTCGCCGTGCTCCGATAGCCGGCGAAGGCCTTCAGAGCCTCTTCGAACAGCTCATCGGTTCTGGCTTGAGCCTCGAGGGCCTTGGCCTTGGCCTTCAGCATCTCGTTCTCGGCCTTGATCTTCTCCATCTCGAGCTTGGATCTCTCGGATCCCAGCCTGACGAAGTGCAGAATAACGCCCGGAGGAGCCTCTCCGGACTCCATGAGCTTCTGCGCCTCCCCCATTGCCAGGGAGATCAGCTTGTTCTCATAGGCCTCGTCCGAGGATGGAGGC
>ERZ773068.1608-NODE-1608-length-11002-cov-2.970951_pt1 | contig 11002 bp, 9 predicted proteins | sample MGYA00580620_ERZ773068 | MGnify/ENA primary metagenome ERZ773068 (study PRJEB29015, sample SAMEA2737983) | human oral metagenome | biome: human oral; feature: human-associated habitat; material: dental | place: China | collected 2101 ... | reverse complement strand
AGAATTCGAGAAAAAACTCTTTTCTTTTATAGATGAATGGTTTTCTTTGCAGGATACGGTAAAGGTGCAGACTTCGGGGTCAACCGGGGCGCCTAAAATATTTGATGTAGAAAAGCAAAAAATGATCAATTCAGCGGTGATGACTACCGATTTCTTACGATTAAAAAAGAATGATACCGCACTCCTTTGCCTCCCGATTGAGTATATTTCTGGGAAGATGATGTTCGTCCGAGCTCTTATAAAAGAAATGAAACTAATGGCCACCGAACCCTCCACAAAACCCCTCGAAAGGCTTGAAGAAACCATCGATTTCTGCGCAATGACGCCCCTACAAGTAGAGCATTCACTCCACAAAATACACCTCATAAGAAACCTCATCATAGGCGGTGCAGCCGTCTCCGAAAGCCTTAAAAAGAGATTACGAGAGCAGCTATCCCTCACAAAAGCGGAGAGCAGAGTTTTCGAGACCTATGGAATGTCCGAAACCCTTTCACATATCGCTTTGAAGGAGATTTATCCCCAAGAAGAGGCGTATTTCTCTGTGCTCGGCTCCATCCAAATCTCCCAAGATACAAGGGGTTGCCTTAGGATTAATGCCCCTTTGCTCAATAGCGAAATCTTACAAACCAATGATTTAGTAGCGCTCAAAACCGATAAAAAATTCAGATTTCTCGGTCGCGCAGATCATATTATCAATTCGGGCGGAGCGAAAATATTCCCAGAAGAATTAGAGCGCCTCGTAAAGAAACAAATCGATAACGAAGCTGTTTTCTTAGGCCTGGAAGATGAAGTCTTGGGGCAGAAATTAGTTCTCATCATAGAGGGCGAGCGTAGCGAGCGTCTCATCAGCAGCCTCTCGAGGGTAGAATACACAAAATCTTTCCACAAACCAAAGGAAATACGCTTCGTACGAGCCATCCCACGCACACCCAATGGAAAAGTAGACCGGAACCAACTAAAAACCCTCCTTAGCACGGATATCCATACCTAAAACAAAAGCCATCGCAAGTTTAGAATGTTATTTCATCTAATAAATTGTTATTAATTCAATAAATAAAAATAGAGATTATTAATTATTCCTTAAAATTTTTTCGCGATTAATCGGGGTAGAGGAGGTATTTCTTTCGAATTTTTTGGAATTTTTGCAGGTCGGTAGCCCAAGACTGTCGGATTTCTTCCTCTGGAGTATCATTTTGTATTTGTTTTCGCAGCTCATCGCTCCCCGCGAGTTTGTCGAAAAAGAGATTGCTCAGGAAGAAGTCCGCTTTTTGTTTGTCATCAAAGTTTTTATAAGCACTGATGAGCCATTTGAGTTCTAACTGGGTAGGGTAGAGGGCTTCGTTTTGCAGATTTTCTCCGTAGCAGTGTTCGCCGTTTAGGAATGGGCTTTTAGCACCATAGGTAGGCTTTGGGGTGAAACTAAATGCGGTGGGTTTTAGGTGCGGACTGCCATAGATCTGAAAGGGCTGGGGTGTGCCTCTTCCTACGGAGATTGCCGTGCCTTCGAAGAAGCATAGCGATGGATAGAGGCTGATGGCGAGGGCATTCGGGAGGTTAGGAGAGGGCGGTTTTAGGAGGGAGTACCTCTGCTTTTTGTGGTAATTTTTTAGTTTTATGACGGTGTATTTTGCTTTCATTTTATTTTTGAGCCAGCCCTCGCCATTTACCATCAGTCCGTACTCACCTATGGTGAGCCCATAGACTACGGGTATGGGGTGCATCCCGACGAAGCTCGCCCACTGAGGTTTTAGTACGGGGCCGTCTATGTATCCGTCGTGCGGGTTTGGTCGGTCAAGGATGATGACCTCCTTTTGGTTCTCGGCAGCTGTTTCCATTACGAGTGCAAGCGTAGATATATAGGTGTAGAAGCGGATGCCCACATCTTGTATATCAAACAAGATAATATCGAGGTCTTTCAGCTGGTCGGCGGTAGGTTTTTTATTCTTTCCGTAGAGGGAGATAATGGGGAGCTGCGTTTGTGTATCGATTCCGTTTCGGACGGATTCTCCTGCGTCTGCATCACCTCGGAAACCGTGCTCTGGGGCAAAGACTTTCTTTACATTAATGGCATTTCTCAGCAGAAAATCTACGATGCTGAGGGAGTCTGTTCGCATTGCTAATCTGCAACCATGCCCTCCAGGAGCGGCGTTGTATTTTGTTTTGACCAAGACGAGACCCGTTTGGTTTGTAACAACTCCTACTGCTTTTCCTTTGAGGAGGGGGAGGTAGATTTCTGGCTGGTCGGCCCCAGTTTTAAATTCACTAGACTGAGCAAATAGCGAGACGGAGAGACAAAAAATTAGGCTTAAAGGGAGTAAATTTTTAATTTTGGCAGCTAAATTCATAAGGTTTGAAATTTCCATTTTATTTTTCGAGAAAAATTGCGAATTCCAAAGATAATAAAAATAATCTCTCGCGAGTGATTATCTTCATCGGAAGGCTGTCGGTAGCGCTTGGGATTATCGTTTCGCTCATCACTATTTCTACAGGGCTCGGTTCTAAAAAAGCGATTAAGCAAAGCCTTGGAGACTTTGGGGGGGAGGTGAGCATTAAATCTACCCGATCTAATGCGTCGTATAACTCCTCAGTTCTCAGCCGTGAGGGATTAGATTTGGAGCGGATAAAAGCCCTGCCTTCCGTAGCCGATGTGCAGCAATTCGTAACCATAAATGGTATCCTGCGAACCGAAAACAGCTTTGCAGGAATCGTATTTAAAGGGGTAGGAGAAGATTTTAATGCAAAGCGATTCAGTAAATTTTTGGTGGAAGGCAGCATTCCTCATTATGATAATCATCAGCTGAGTATGGATGTCATTCTCTCGAAAGAGATAGCAGATGGCCTCAATAAAAAGCTAAACGACAGCATCGTGGCGGTGTTCTCTAAGGAAGACCAGAAACCGCTCTACCGCAAGTTTAGGATTGCAGGCATCTACAAAACTGATATTAAGATGCTGGATGAGCTCTACATCATCGGGAGTATAAGTAATGCGAGGAAGGTACAAGGCATCGGTAAAGACGAAATAGGAGGTATAGAGGTGTTTCTACACGATTTTGATGCCGTAGATACTGCTACGAATGAGATTCAGAATTTTATTGGGTACAAGAATTTCCTCCTCCCCATCACCGAACAATTCCCCGTCATCGTAGATTGGATTAATATCTTTAACATCAATGTTGCGCTTATCATTAGTATAATGCTCATTGTTGTCATTATTAATATTATAATGGTTCTTCTTATTCTGATTATCGAGCGCACGAACTCAATCGGAATTCTAAAAACAATGGGCGCGAATAATGTACAGATTCGGATGATATTCATCAATTACACCCTTTATATTATGATTCCTGGCTTGCTTATCGGTAATCTTATTGGGCTTGGTCTTCTCCTAGTGCAGAAATTTACAGGCGTGATAGAACTCAATCCCGAGAACTACTATGTAAGCCAAGTACCTGTGGAGCTCAATCCGCTTTACATCTTTATGATTTCTTTCGGTATGCTGGCAATTTCGGCAGTGGTGCTCATCCTCCCAAGCTATCTGATTAGTAAAATCTCACCAATAAAAGCGATTAAATACCATTAGAGTGGTATATTTTTTCTTGGAAAATGATGAAAAAGGAATGGTATCAATAGGCTAAAAAGCTTAATTGATTAAATCAATAGAGATGCACAATCTCTTGGGCACGCAAATCTTTATATTTGCATATATTTTATGGAAAATCAATTTTTAGAAGAGCTATACTTAGGCTATTGCAATAGAACATACGACCTCGATAAAAAGAAAATAGAGGAGTTTATCGATAAATTCTTCCATTTTGTTTTCTTTTTGGAAAGCCAGAGATGTACTTCAAAATCTGAAATAAATAAACGACTGGAGGGGTTTAGAAAAGAATTTGCGAGCATTCTCTTTTCAGTGCTGGGAGATAAAATGCTCTGCCGAGAGAAAAGCACCTACTTTTTTGAGCATTTTTCAAAGATTTATCACTTGCTTACAAAGGATTTGGAAGCGATTTATGCCAATGACCCTGCCGCAAAAAACAGAGAGGAAGTGAGCTATTCCTATCCTGGTTTCTATGCTATTGCGATTTATAGATTTGCGCACGAATTGTATAAGGAAAATGTTCCGCTTATCCCCCGAATCTGGACGGAGCTTGCCCACAGCAAAACGGGGATAGACATACACCCAGGAGCAGAGATCGGTGAGCATTTTTTTATAGACCACGGTACGGGAATCGTAATCGGTGAGACGGCAGTCATCGGTGATAATGTAAAGATTTATCAAGGCGTTACACTTGGAGCATTGTCCGTATCAAAAGAGATTGCCAATGTTAAAAGGCATCCAACCATAGAAAATGGAGTAGTGATTTATGCTAATGCTACTATCTTGGGTGGTGAAACGGTTATAGGTGAGGGGAGTATTATTGGAGGAAATGTGTGGATTACTCAATCCATCGCTCGCGATTCTATCGTCTTCCACAAAGGTCAGGTTACCATTAAAAATAAAAAATCAGGCGATGAACCGATTATTTTCGTGATTTAATCAAGAAAAAACGAAGCAGAAATAGTAAAGAAATTATTAAGTTAGAACAAAAAACAAAGGAATATTATGAGATTGAATAATGTATTAGAAGCTATTGGAAATACTCCAGTGGTGAAGATTAATAAAATCTTCGGTAGTGAGGCAGAGGTTTATATAAAACTTGAAAAACAAATTGGTAAGATAAAAACTAAAGGTATTATTAATAATGGTAAAAAAGTTATTATATCAGCTTTTGCAATAGCACTTGCGATGATTGAAAGAGCAGAGAAGGAAGGAAAAATTAATAAAGATACTGTGATTTTTGAGCCTACCTCAGGGAATACAGGCGTAGGCTTAGCGATGGTTTGTGCTGTTAAGGGGTATAGATTGGTTCTTGTACTTCCAGAGAGTATGAGTGTGGAGCGTAGGAAGCTGATGTCTGCATACGGAGCGGAATTTGTCCTCACACCAAGAGAATTAGGGACTTCTGGAGCGGTGAAGAAAGCATTGGAGCTCGCAGAAAAAACACCAAACTCGTGGGTAGCTCACCAGTTTGATAACGAAGCAAACCCAGAGATACACAGGCTTACGACTGCACAGGAAATCCTCGCTGATTTCCCAGAGGGTTTGGATTATCTGATTACAGGCGTAGGCACTGGTGGGCATATTACTGCCGTTACAGAAGTTCTAAAACAGTCTTTCCCTCATTTGAAATCGTATGCAGTAGAGCCAGTGGAGTCGCAAGTTATTGCAGGAAATCCGCCAGGACCACATCCTTTGCAAGGGATAGGAGCGGGCTTTGTTCCGAATGTGCTGAATACTTCCATTCTTGATGGGACGATTGCGGTAACTAAGAAGCAGGCCTTTGAATATGCAAGACGATTAGCAAGAGAAGAGGGGATACTCGCAGGTATCTCCACTGGTGCTTCTTTGGCAGCAATTGCTCAGAAATTAGAAGAGCTACCCAAAGGAGCAAGGATATTGACCTTTAATTATGATACTGGGGAGAGGTACTGGTCGGTTTCAGACTTATATCAAGAAAATCCTTCATCATTAGAATAGAAGTGATTTGCCAGATATGAAAAATAGGCGTACATTTGCCGCCGTTACATAAAAATCATTTAAAAAATATTCGAATGTACTTAACATCAGAGAAAAAAGCAGAAATTTTCGCAGAACACGGGAAATCTGCACAGGACACAGGAAGTGCTGAAGGACAAATCGCACTGTTTACTTACAGAATTAACCACCTTTCAGGGCACTTGAAAAACAATCACAAAGATTTCAATACTGAAAGATCTTTGGTGAAGTTAGTAGGTAAGAGAAAAAGATTATTAGATTATCTTAAAAATAAAGATATCGAAAGATACAGAGCAATTATTGCTAAATTAGGATTAAGAAAATAATCTCCTAAACAGAATAAAGCCTCCGATTCTAAAACAGGATTGGAGGTTTTTATTTGCCCTTTCTTTTTCATACTAAATGCTGATAAAATATTTTAACTCCATATAAAAGATGGAGGATTTACTTTTATAGCGTATTAAATTAGTATAATTGATAAATTTTGTTATTTTTGCACACCTAAAATTTCGATTAATGAACGTTACAGCTCAAAACCACGACGAAGTAAGTGCATTACTTACAGTAACACTAAACAAGTCTGACTATAAAGACAAAGTAGAAAAACAACTTCACAACTATGCAAAGACGGCACAAGTACCAGGCTTTAGAAAAGGAAAAGTTCCTTTGAGTATGGTGAGAAGGCAGTATGAAGCGCCTGTTGCTTTTGAAGAAATTAACAAACTTGTATCAGAGGCTTTGAATAATTATGTAAACGAAAATAAACTGCGATTAGTAGGGCAGCCCGTACCACAGCCAGTAGATAATTTTGACCATAATGCAGAGCAAATCACCGTAGCTTTTGAAGTGGGTTATGAGCCTGCCTTTACCGTAGATCTTTCTAAATACGAAGCTCCTCTCTATAAAGTAGAAGCATCTGAAAAAGAAATCGGTCAAAGCATAGAAAATATGCAAAAGAGATTCTCCACAAGAGAAGAACAGGATAAGTTAGGAAAAGATACTTTTGCTAGTTTATCCATTACTCAAATCGTAGAAGAAGATGCAGAAGGAGAGCACCATCATCATCCGAAATTTGCTACAGTATCCAAAGACCAGAAAGCAGCTTATGACTTAGTGAAAAAATTAAAGAAAGATGAAAGCCTAAAAATTACTAAAGAGCAGTTAGTAGAAAATGAAGAGCTTGCAAAACAGCTCGGTTTCTCAAAAGAAGAGGTAGAGCATCTTCATCATAATGAGCTTGAAGTAAAAGTAACGGATATTTACAAACTCAATCTTCACGAGCTTAATCAAGAATTGTTTGACAAGGTTTATGGAGAAGGGAAAATTAAATCAGAAGAAGAACTTAAAGAAAAAGTAAAATCTGAATTAGACGAATACTTCCAACAAAATGCTGATGTATACTTCGTAAATAAAGTATTAGAGCAGATTAATAAGAAAGAAGAAGTGCAGCTTCCAGAAACTTTCTTAGTGAAGTGGTTGGTATTCTCTAATCAAAATATCACCTCCGAAGAGCAGGCAAAAGAAATCTTAGAAGCAGAGAAAAAGCAGATAAAATATCAAATCATCGAAGGTAAATTGATGAGCGATAATGATATTAAGATTGATTATGCAGAGGTATTGGCTCAAGCAGAGCAGTTGGTAAGAAATCAGCTTGCGATTTATGGCATACACCACCTTTCCGATGAAGAAATTCAGAAGTATGCTGTAGAAATGCTAAAAGACCAAGAGCAAGTAAGACAGGTTTCTTCCGAAGTAGCGATGACTAAACTTAAAGATATCATCTTAGAAAAAGCAACTAAAAAGGAAACCAAGATTTCTCACGACGAGTTCTTAGAAGTCATTAAAAAGTAATAAATAACAAGCAATACTTAAAAATCCTCTGCACATTGCAGGGGATTTTTATATCTAAATTCGGAGGGAATAAATTATCAATTCTCTTTACCAGTAAAGTAATTATAGTCTTGAAGTACTTTTCTGATAAACTGCTGCTCGGTATATTCCTGTGTATTTCGCTTGATAGAGGTTACGCTTTCAATCTTTTCGGAGAGTTTGCGGATTACGGCAGGGTCGTAAACCTTGATTGCTTTCTGGAAGTTCTCTTTGATGATGCGAATATCATTATCTGAGAGCGCAATAACCTGTGGAAAGGCTGGAGTATAGTCTGTGCTGATGTTTTGGAAGATGGTGTGGGAGATATTGATTGTGTTTTTTGTGGAGATAACCGCCGTACCGCTGATCATCCCTCCTAATCGCTGATTATTTTTAGAAATGATGATGGATAAGACGCCCACAATCCCGCCATTAGTATAAATATCAATGATACAGAATATCCACCGCGTGAGATAGTCTCCGAAACTCGCCTGATAGCCATCTATCTTCACAACTTTTAATCCGAGCAGCATCTTCCCGAATGTACGCCCCTCAAACATCATTTCGCAAATGAGAGAGTAGAACCAAATGGGGCTAAACAGAAGCAAAATAACTGTGATATAGACCCATTCTTCTACGATTCTTGAAAACTCATATATCATTTCGCCAAAGAAATAGAAGAATACGGTGGCATAGAGCCCTTTAATCAGTATATCTATGATGAAAGCGAGTATCCGCTCACCGATGCTTGCTGTCTTAAACTTAATATTAACATTCTGTGAGGTATTTATTTCTATCTCATTCATAGAATACTCAATTATCTGCTTATAATAGAGCACAAATATAATGCATTAAAGTATTTATTTGATGAAATATTAAAAAAAATAGATGAAATAAAGAATATTTCCGAAAAAGCATTAATTTAGCGGGCAAGAATAAGCCAATGAGAGAGGTAGCCTTTATAAAACAAAATCTTGAGAAATGGAAAGAGGTAGAAAATCTAGTCTATAAACGAGTGAAGAAAAACCCAGATGACTTGTCCTCTATCTACATCAATCTAATCAATGATTTATCCTTCTCCCAGACTTATTACCCAAAGAGCAAAACTACGGCTTACCTTAATTTCTTAGCATCGGAAGTCTTCCAGATGATTTATAAGACGCGAAGGACGGAAAAAAGCAGAATCATCTCTTTCTTTAAGACTGAAACCCCTTTGCTGATGTACCGATACAGAAACTATCTCGTGTATTCTTTTTCTCTCTTCCTTTTATTTACGATTATCGGTGCTTTTTCAGCTCATTATGACGAAGAATTTACCAATCTTATCCTCGGTGATGAATATGTGTATATGACGATTGAGAATATAAAAAAGGGAAATGAAGTAGGCGTTTATCAAGATGAAAATGCACTCATAATGACTTTTATGATTATCATAAACAATTTAAAAGTGGGTGCTTATCACTTTGTATCAGGAGTATTTATCGGCTTGGGAACGGCTGTAGTTCTAATGCATAATGCGATAATGCTCGGTGCATTTCAGTATTTGTTCTTCCAGTATGGTGATCTAAGTACTTTGGCGAATAGTGCAAAAGGAATTTGGATACACGGCGTCTTTGAAATCTTTGCAATGATTATAGAAGCTGCAGCAGGGCTTATCCTCGGGGCTTCGGTGCTCTTCCCAAAGACTTATTCTCGTTTTAATGCCTTTAAACTTGGAGCTAAAGATGCTATAAAAATCTTTCTGAGTACTGTGCCATTCACTATTGTAGCAGGAATCTTTGAGAGCTTCGTTACAAGACACGCTCTCGTAATGCCATTATGGCTGGATATGCTGATTATATTTGGTTCTTTGGCTATTGTGATTTTTTATTATTGCATATACCCACATTTTGTCTATAAAACACTGAAAAAAGATGATACAATTCTATAAGAAAAGGACATTGGGAGAGATTGTCTCCGATACCTTCAACTTCCTGAAAATCTATGGCAAGAATTTCTTTAAAAACTATTTAGTCATTAACGGATTACTCCTTATTCTGATGATGGTTCTCTTCGTTGTAGGTTTAAGGGATATTATCGGAAGTTTTATGTTTGGAGAAGGGCCAGAAGGAAATTATATTGAGGAGTATATCACACAAAATCCAGAGCTTATAGTAGCCGTCGTAGTACTTATGTTTCTCATTTTTATGGTAGCGATGGTTATTAATTACTCTTATCCCGTGCTCTATATCAAGAGGCTTTCTGAAACAGGAGGACCGATACAGCTTCAGGATATTTTATCGGATATTAAGAAGAATACAGTGCGTATTTTTATCTACTTTTTAGGTATTACCTTTATTGTGTTGCCCTTTGCGTTTCTTGTAATGGCAATTAGTTATATACTGATACTTATTCTGATAGGGCTATTTCTTATGATGATTGTAATGCCGTTTATTATGAATGTTATCAACCTTACGCTCTTTGATTATCTCAATACCCAAAAGGGCTTTTTCAGTAGTTTGAGCTATGGCTTGCGTTCTCAGTTCTCGTACCAGCATCATCGTGATGGCTCTCCTTTCTGGAAGTATATCGGTTCTACTTTGGTTATCTATATAATAGTGCAGATTGTTGCCTCAATATTCACTACCATTCCTATGATATTTATTTTTGGATATAAAATCATTTTTCCTACTTATGATTCCATAGAAGGTGAAGAATCAATGTTTGGATTAATGGTGTTAATCCTATATTCAATTGCTTTAATCATATCTTTTATCATTAATAATATTATATATATTGCTACAGGTTTTATTTATTACGATAGCAGGACGGATCTGCACAAGAAAATAGACCTTTCCGAAATAGAAAGCATAGGAAAAAATGAAGATTAACCTCCTTATATTCTTTTTGATACTTCTCTCCTCTCCCGTATTTGCACAGCAGGAGGAGAAAGATAATGAAATCCCTTTTGATGGCTATACAGAAGTTCTTCCAAAAAATGATTCTATTGGCGGAGTGCCTGTTTATTCTGCGGATTCTCTCCTTCAAAAGGGAATAATAACAGATACCCCTCTTAAAGAAAGAAATCTCTCCACCGATATAAAAGATAAATATAAAGGAGAAGATTTTGATTACTCTGCCAATAAACCCAAAACCTCTTTCTTAGAAAAATTAAAGAAGAAATTAAGGCGTTTATTAGATCGTCTTTTTAGTGATACCGACTTTAATAAAATCTCCAAATACGAGCATAATATTATTCGCCTTGTAGGGATTATCGTCTTGGGGATTCTGCTCTATTTCGTTATTAAATATCTGATGAGGAAAGACGGCAACTGGTTCTTCGGAAAGAAAAATCAAAAGATTAATATCCCAAGTAATGATATCGTAGAGAATATTCACGAAATCAACTTCCGAGAGATGATTTCCAAAGCTGAGAATCAGCAAGATTATCGCTTGGCAATTCGCTATCATTTCTTACGGATGCTAAAAACCCTCGCAGATAAAAATCTCATAGACTGGAATCCTGAGAAAACCAACCGAGATTATATCTCCGAGATA
>ERZ773068.1606-NODE-1606-length-11033-cov-7.354801_pt1 | contig 11033 bp, 9 predicted proteins | sample MGYA00580620_ERZ773068 | MGnify/ENA primary metagenome ERZ773068 (study PRJEB29015, sample SAMEA2737983) | human oral metagenome | biome: human oral; feature: human-associated habitat; material: dental | place: China | collected 2101 ... | reverse complement strand
CCCGCGTCGCCGCCCGCAAGGCGCGCGAAGCGACCCGGCGCAAGGGTGTCCTCGAGTCCGCCTCCATGCCCGGCAAGCTGCGCGACTGCTCCTCCCGCACCCCTTCCGAGTGCGAGATTTTCATCGTCGAGGGAGACTCCGCCGGCGGCTCCGCCGTGGGCGGACGCGACCCCGAACGCCAGGCGATTTTGCCCATCCGCGGCAAGATCCTCAACGTCGAAAAGGCCCGCCTGGATCGCGCCCTGTCCTCCGACACGATCCGCTCCCTCATCACGGCCTTCGGGACGGGCATCGGTGAGGACTTCGACATCTCCAAGCTCCGATACGGCAAGATCGTCATCATGGCCGACGCCGACGTGGACGGCCAGCACATTGCGACACTGCTGCTCACCCTCCTCTTCCGCTACATGCGGCCCCTCATCGAGGGTGGCCACACCTTCATCGCGATGCCTCCGCTCTACCGCATCAAGTGGACCAACGCCGAGCACGAGTTCGCGTACTCCGACAAGGAACGCGATCAGCTGCTTGAGGCGGGCGCCACCGCCGGTCGGCGCCTGCCCAAGGAAGGCGGCATTCAGCGATACAAGGGCCTGGGCGAAATGAACGACCACGAGCTGTGGGAGACCACCATGGATCCGGAGAACAGGATCCTCAAGCAGGTCACCCTGGACGAGGCCGCGGACGCGGACGAGACCTTCACGATCCTCATGGGCGACGACGTCGACCGGCGCCGCACCTTCATCCAGCGCAACGCCACCGACGTGCGCTTCCTCGACATCTGAGACAACCCACCAACCGTCGGCGGCCGCCCGCGCGCCGCTGGCCGTGATTGAGCACAAACAACGTAAGGAACTTTCGTGAGCGACGAGCAGATGACGGACGTGCGGCACATCTCGGACACCGAGCGAATCCGCCAGGTCGACCTGCAGAAAGAGATGCAGCGCTCCTACCTCGACTACGCCATGAGCGTCATCGTCGGACGAGCGCTGCCGGACGTGCGCGACGGCCTCAAGCCCGTCCACCGCCGCGTCCTGTACGCCATGTACGACGGCGGCTACAGGCCCAGCTCCTCCTTCTCCAAGTCCTCCCGCGTCGTCGGTGAGGTCATGGGTAACTACCACCCGCACGGGGACGCGGCGATCTACGACGCCCTGGCTCGCCTCGTTCAGCCCTGGTCTCTGCGCTACCCGCTCGTGGCCGGGCAAGGCAACTTCGGTACCCCGGGTAACCTGGGACCGGCCGCCCCCCGTTACACGGAATGCAAGATGGCCCCGCTGGCCATGGAGATGGTCCGCGACATCGACGAAGAGTGCGTCGACTTCCAGGACAACTACGACGGGCGCAACCAGGAACCCACCATCCTTCCCGCCCGCTTCCCCAACCTCCTGGCCAACGGCTCCGAGGGCATCGCCGTCGGTATGGCCACGCGCATCCCCCCGCACAACCTGCGTGAGCTCGCGCGCGGCGTCGAGTGGGCGCTCGCCCACCCTGAAGCCACCCGCGAGGAACTCCTCGAAGCGCTGCTGACGATCATCCCCGGCCCCGACTTCCCCACGGGAGCCACGATCCTGGGCCGCAAGGGCATCGAAGACGCCTACCGCACGGGACGCGGCTCCATCACGCAGCGCGCCGTCGTGAGCGTCGAGGAGATCCAGGGCCGCCAGTGCCTCGTCGTCACCGAGCTTCCCTACCAGGTCAACCCCGACAACCTCGCCGATAAGATCGCGCAGCTGGTGCGCGACGGAGCGATCGGCGGGATCGCCGACATTCGCGACGAGACCTCGGGCCGCACCGGCCAGCGCCTCGTCATCGTCCTCAAGCGCGACGCAGTGGCCAAGGTGGTCCTCAACAACCTCTACAAGCGCACCAGCCTGCAGGAGAACTTCTCGGCGAACATGCTCGCGCTCGTCGACGGCGTTCCCCGCACCCTGTCCATCGACGGGTTCATCCGCCACTGGATCACCCACCAGATCGACGTCATCGTGCGCCGCACGCGCTTCCGCCTGCGCAAGGCCCTCGAGCGCCTGCACATCCTCGAAGGATACCTGAAGGCCCTCGACGCCCTCGACGAGGTCATCGCCCTCATCCGCCGCTCCCCCACCGTGGACGAGGCGCGCGTCGGGTTGATCGATCTTCTCGACGTGGACGCCGTCCAGGCCGACGCGATCCTGGCCCTCCAGCTGCGCCGCCTGGCCGCCCTCGAGCGCCAGAAGATCATGGACGAGCACGCCGAGCTCAAGGCCCGCGTCGACGACCTCAACGACATCCTGGCCACCCCCGAGCGCCAGCGCGCCATCATCTCCGCCGAGCTGTCCGAAATCGTCGACAAGTTTGGGGACGAGCGCCGCACGCGCATCCTGCCCTTCGATGGGGAGATGTCGATGGAGGACCTGATTCCCGAGGAAGACGTCGTCGTGACGATCACGCGCGACGGCTTCGCCAAGCGGACTCGCACCGACAACTACCGCTCGCAAAAGCGCGGCGGTAAGGGCGTGCGCGGCACTCAGCTGCGCGACGACGACGTGGTCGAACACTTCTTCGTCACGACCACGCACCACTGGCTCCTCTTCTTCACCAACCTTGGACGCGTCTACCGCGCGAAGGCCTACGAGATTCCCGAGGGCGGCCGCGACGCGAAGGGCCAGCACGTCGCCAACCTGCTCGCCTTCCAGCCCGACGAGCACATCGCCCAGGTCCTCGCGATCCGCACCTACGAGGACGCCGACTACCTGGTCCTGGCCACCAAGCGCGGCCTCGTCAAGAAGACCCCGCTGAGCCTGTACAACTCGCCTCGTTCGGGCGGCATCATCGCCATCAACCTTCGGGAGGACGAAGACGGAAAGGCCGACGAGCTCGTCTCCGCGCAGATCATCATGGCGGACGAGGACCTGATCCTGGTCTCTCGCGACGGCCAGGCGGTCCGCTTCACGGCAACCGACGAGCAGCTGCGCTCGATGGGACGCTCGACCTCCGGCGTACGCGGCATGAAGTTCCGCGGCGACGATGAGCTGCTGTCCATGGAGGTCCCCCACGAGGGAACGGACCTCCTGATCGTCACGGAGTCCGGCTATGCCAAGCGCACCCCCGTCGAGGAGTACCCGACGAAGTCGCGCGGCACTCTCGGCGTGCGCGTCGGCAAGCTCGTCGACGAGCGCGGAGGCCTGGTCGGCGCGCTCGTCGTGCGACCCGACGAGGACGTCATGGTGATCACGGAGTCCGGCAAGCTCGTCCAGGTCAATGCCTCCGACGTGCGCCCCACGGCCCGCAACACCATGGGCGTCATCTTCGCTCGCCCGGACGATGGGGATCGCATCATCGCGATCACCCGAAACTCCGACTCCGCGGGCGAGGAGGACGAGGATGATACATCCGCAGCGGAGCCGCCCGAGGCGGTGGGCGCGCCCGGCGGCGAGGAGACGAGCGGCGCCGCCTCCGACGGCGCCGAAGACTCCGAGGAGTGAGGATTGATCACGGGACGAGACCGGTGTCGTCCCGTGATCAAGCTTCCAATGCTGCCCGGACTGAGCACCGGGGCCGGGCGATGCGGTAGCCTGGCAGATAGGAAGTGCGACCTGGAAGGAACCCCATGAGCGACCACGTCTCGAGCGCCCGCAGCGACGCTCCCCGCCGAGTTGACCTGGCGATTGCGCGCATTGACGCGTGGACCGTCATGAAGGTCTCCTTCCTGCTGTCGGTCGCCCTGGGCATCGCGATGGTTGTCGCAACGATCGTGCTGTGGCTCATGGTGGACGCCATGCACGTCTTCAGCCAGCTCGAAGAGTTCCTGCAGACCGTCGGTGCGGGGCGCTACGCCGCATTCCTCGACTACGCGCGACTCCCGCGAGTCATCTCCTACGCGACCATCGTCGCGGTCATCAACGTCGTGCTCCTCACCGCTCTCTCGACGCTCGGAGCGATGCTCTACAACGTCGTCGCCTCCCTGGTGGGTGGCATCAAGGTCTCCCTCATGGACGAGTGAGGAAGGGTTCCGCGAGGGGTCGGCTCATGCCGACCCCTCTTGCTATGCCTGGCGACGGTTTTCGCGTTGCTTGTGGTCCCGCCGGTGTTCCGGGCGCCGTTGGGTCCGGCTGCCCGCGAGAGATCGCCACACGCGAGCCTAAAGGCTCAAAGTGGTTGATCTCGAAGCCTGCCCATGCCCTCCGGACCCTCCGGCGCCCTCCACACCGGCGGCACTTGTGTCGCTTGGACTATCCCGGCCAGGCCCCGCCGCCGCCCACCGGCACCGCGGCCAGGCCCTCCGGGCCCTCCGGTGCCCTCCACACCGGCGACACTTGTGGTGCTGTGCGCACCGGCCGGCAATCGGGCGGTTACTGCGTTGCCGAGCCCCGGCCTCGTCCCCTTAGACTCCGAGGCCCTCGACGATCTCTGCGCCCGGGAGTGCGGCCAGGACCTCGCCCGTCACAAAGAGCTTCGAGCGGCGCAGGCCCGAGCCGATGCAGCTCCATCCGACCGCGCACGCCGAGTCGATGAGGAGCCGCCATGAGCCGGGTACGCCCACCGGCGTGATGCCGCCGTACTCCATGCCCGAGGCCTCGACCGCGCGTTCCTGTGGCCAGAAACTCGCCTTGCGCACGTCGAGGCGCTTCTTTACGACGTGGTTGACGTCCGCGTTCGTCGTCGCGCGCACGACGCACGCCGCGATCCGCTCCTCTCCGGCGCGCTTGCCGGCCACCAGAATGCAGTTCGACGACAGTGCCAGGTCCATGCCGAACTCGCGCGTCATGACCTCCGTGTCCGCGAGCTCCGGGTCGATCGCGACAACCAGTGCCGACGAGGCAGTGGCCACCCCGCGCTCGGCCAGCGCGGTCAGTGCAGCGGCGACGGGTGGGGCGAGCAGATCGAGATGGTCCAGTGCGGGTGCCGGCTCCAGTGAGCCGATGCCGGGAATGATGATGTCGCTCATGATCTCAGGGTAGGTCTGCTCGCCGTGGGTTGGTGGCGCCTGGTCAGTCCTTAAGCACGTGTAACGATCGTGGTGTGAGCGGTGCACGTGGAGTGTGGGCATGTTGCAGTCATCGCAGCTGAGTGAGGGGCTGAAACCTTGACGATGTTGCCGCGTCCCATGGTGACCGATTCGCAGCTGCGCGCGCGGGGCGAAAACGTGTATGCTGGGGGCCGGTCCTCCGCGTGACGGTATCATCCGAACCTCCCCAGGGCAGGAATGCAGCAAGGATAAGGGTGCGCTGCCGGGTGCGCGGAGGATCTTTGTATATGCTGCTCGATCTTGGTCGACTGCAGGATGCTTTTCTTCGATGTGGTTCAGGCCATAGCTCTTGATTTTGCATCCCGGCGAAGAGCGTGTAAGCTTATATCCAGCCAAACGGCAAGCGCCCGTAGCTCAATGGATAGAGCATCTGATTACGGTTCAGAAGGTTGGGGGTTCGAGTCCCTCCGGGCGCGCAGCGGCCCCCCTCGGTGCGATCCACCGGTGGGGGTTCTGCATTTCTACCAAGCACTCCTTCGGGAGTGCTTTTTTCATGCCCATTTCGTGACTGTCACGGTCCCAGCAAGTCGGTTTCCTGTTTGATCCGAAATGACGCTCTCTCCGCAGCGGGTGTGCCTGACTGATGGCGCGACAGAACTCGCCCCACATGTTTCCTTCCGAGAGCCCCGCGACATAGTTCGCCCAATGCTGCCCCTTCAGTGGTACTCTCGCGAAGAAATTCGCCCTGCTCGACAAAAACCACTCATTTTGGGGTGTTTTGAGCGCGCTGGGCGAGTTTTTTCGCGTTCTAGGGTGCATCCGTGCTGTGCTGGGCGAATCTTGTCGCGTTCTGGGGCATCGGAGGCCATCGCTATGAAACCGGTGGCACCTTTGCGAGGGGGTGTGGGCGACTGAATGAAACCGACATCGCCTCTGCGAGCGAGAAACGCGCTCGAAACGACCGAAAGTGGTGCGCAGAGGTGGCGTGGGTTTCAGCGGCGGCGGAGCTTACCTGCGCAAAGGTGCTGTCGGTTTCAATCTGGTGGAAGTGCTCGCCGGTAGGGCGTCGCCGCATTCACCTGAGGTGGCTGCTGTGCCCGTGGGCGGTGGCGGGGTCTGGCCGGGCTTCGAGACGACGCGCCGAACCAGACAATAGCGACCCGGCCCCACTGGTGTGGAGGGCGGCGGAGGGGCCGGAGGGCGCGGACGGTGAGCGGGCGGGCCGCCGCCCACGGGCACACAGAGCAGCCCGGAACAACCGTGGGGCTATAAGCAGCCCGGCCCAGCAGGCATGCGAAGCAAAACCTCAGGAACTGGGAGGTGTTACGACCCACGGCTCGGTTGGCAGGGAACGCAATCCTGAAATCCCCAGGGCATCCGCAATGTCGGAGGCGCAACGCGCCCCGGGCACTCCCAGGGACGACCCGATAAACGAAACGACGTCCTCGGTGGACCAGCCCAGGCCTCGTAGGTCAGAGAGGGTGACGGCGCCGTCGCGCTTGGCCAACCTGGCCCCTGAGGGCGCGAGTGCGAGGGGCACGTGCGCATACGTCGGCTCGGGGGCCCCGAGCAAGTGGGCGAGCTGCGCCTGCGCGGGCGCCTGGGAGAGCAGGTCGAAGCCACGCACGACCTGGTCGACGCCCTGGAACGCGTCGTCGACGACGGCGGCCAGGTTGTAGGCGGGCACGCCGTCCGCGCGGCGCACGACGAAGTGGTCGACAGCCCCCGTGTAGGAGCCGTGCAGCTCGTCGAACACGGTCCACTCGGGCGTGGGGGCGGCCAGGCGCAGCGCGGGGGCGCGCCCAGCGGCGGCCAAAGCCTCGCGTTTAGCCTCGCGCTCGGACTCGCTCAGCGTCAGGCAGGTGCCCGGGTAGTGGCCGGGCGGGACGTGCGGCGCGGAGGCGGCCTCGCGGATGTCGCGGCGGGTGCAGTAGCACTCGAAGATGAGTCCGCGCGCGGCCAGCGACGCCAGGGCAGCCTCGTGCGCGTCGGCCCGCTCGGTTTGGATGAGGGGCTCGCCGTCCCAGTCGACACCGATCGCCGCCAGGTCCTCGATCTGGCGCTCGGCGGACCCCGCGCGCTCGCGGTCGATGTCCTCGATGCGTAGGACGAATCGTCGCCCGGTCGTGCGCGCCCAGGCCCACGCGAGGATCGCGGTGCGCAGGTTTCCCAGGTGGAAGTCGCCCGTGGGGGAGGGCGCGAATCGTCCGGTGTTCGTCATGCGCCCAGTGTATGAGGCGGTGGCCGCCTCCCGGGATCCGCCTCCCCGGGTGGTGGCGCGGCGGGCGTACAGTGGGGTGCATGGTGAGTTTTCGGGTGCCCGACTGGTTGGCGGTCTTCGTGGGCGGGGTCGTGGGGACGGCTGCGCGCGCCGGCTTGGACGAGGTCTCGAAGGCCTCGCCTGTGCGCGGCCTCTTCCTGTCGTGGTCGACGCTGATGGTCAACGCCGTGGGTGCGTTCCTCCTGGGCGCACTGGCCGCGTGGGTGGCGGGTCGCCTGGCGCGTGGAGCGGGGGATGCAGCCTCGCTGAAACTCCTAAAGCTCCTGGTCGGCACGGGTTTTGCGGGCGCGTTTACGACGTACGGGACGTACATTGTCGCGTCGGTGGGGTACGCCTCGCTCAATGGAATTGTCGAGGCCGTCTCTCAGTCCCTCGGTCTCCTGGCCCTGGGTGGTGCCTGTGCCTGGGCGGGGATGCGCGTGGGGGAGTGGCTGTGCGCCCCATCGGGCGCGCGCCCTGTCAGCGACGAGGAGGGGCGAGCATGAGCGGATCCTCCTTCCTGTTCGTGGCCCTGGCCGGCGGGGTAGGTGCGTGCGCCCGCTTCTGGCTGGATCGAGGGACTCAGCGCGCCCTGTCGTCGTGGGGTGAACCGGCGGGGGCGAAGCTCGGCATCCTGGCCGTCAACGTCATCGGGTGTTTCCTGGCCGGCGCGGCCACTCAGCTGGTGCCCGCAGGCCTCATGCCGATCGTGTCGACCGGGTTCCTCGGCGGCTTCACGACGTTTTCGACGGCGCTCGTGGACGCGGTGACCCTGTGGGCGGACGGGTTCCGGGGGCGCAGCCTCGCCCTGGCGCTCGGTACGTGGGCGGCCTCGTGGGGCGCTGCGCTCGCGGGCATCGCCTGTGCCGGATAGGCGTTTGTCGCGCAACTGAGGCCACCATGCGGGCTGATGGGTGAGGGTTTAGCCACGATACGGAGTTTTGTAACAGCATTCCGAGCGCTCGCGACGCTGGCCCTCATATGCTGATGTTGCGGGCCGTGCGGCCCAGTAACGGAGATGCACATGATTGACCTCACCGGGGTGTCTAAGGTCTACCCCGTGAAAAACGGCGGCACGGTCGTCGCGCTCGATGGGGTGAACCTGCACGTTGATCGCGGTTCGATCCACGGGATCGTCGGCCGCTCGGGCGCCGGTAAGTCCACGCTTATCCGCTGTCTGACGGCCCTGGAGAAGCCCACCGAGGGCCACATTGTCGTCGACGGCCTCGACCTGGCGACCCTGACGGGTTCCGCGCTGCGCGCCGCCCGTCGTCGCATCGGCATGGTCTTCCAGGCTGCGAACCTCCTGGACGCTCGCACCGCTGCCGACAACATCGGGTACCCGCTCAAGCTGGCGGGCGTGCCCGCCGCGAAGCGCCGTGAGCGCGTTGAGGAGCTCCTCTCGCTCGTGGGCCTCGAAGGCCGCGGCGATTCCTACCCGTCCCAGCTGTCGGGCGGCCAGCGTCAGCGCGTCGGCATCGCCCGTGCCCTGGCCGACAACCCCGCCGTTCTCCTGTGTGATGAGCCGACCAGCGCGCTTGACACCGAGTCGACCGCTCAGATCCTGTCGCTGCTGCGCCACGTGCGCGACGTCGCCGGCGTTACCGTCGTCATCATCACCCACGAGATGGCCGTCGTCCGCGAGATCTGCGACTCCGTGACCCTCCTCGGTCACGGCCAGGTCCTGCAGACCGGCACCCTCGAAGAGGTCGTGGCCGACCCCTCAACTCCGCTGGCCCGCGAACTGGTCCCCATGCCGGTTGTCGATTTGGTTTCGACGGAATCCGCCGAGGGCCGCTTCGAACCGAACGCGGTGGGCACCGTCCTCCTCGACGTCGTCTTCACCTCGCACCCGGGCGTGCCCACGGGGGCCACGGTCCTGCGCCTGGCCTCGTCGATGGGCGCGGACGTGACCGCGGGAACCTTCGAGTCTCTCGGGAGCGTGCAGGTGGGCCGCCTGGCCCTGACCGTGCCCGCGTACCACGCTGACAAGATCATCGAGCAGCTGCGCAAGAACAACGTCCACGCGGAAGTGAGGGACCAATGACCGCCGCACTCACTGCCGCTCACGCGCTGGCGCTCCTGCCCGCAGGCAAAGGCGACCCGACGTGGTTTGACAACCCGGCCCTCACTGACAAGTTCGGTCCGGCAATCCTCGAGACCCTCATGATGACGGGCCTGTCCACGCTCTTCGCGGTCATCATTGGCACGCTCCTGGGCCTCCTCCTGGTCCAGACCGGCAAGGGTGGCCTCACCCCGAACAAGGGCGTGTACCAGGCCGTGTCCTTCGTCGTGAACATCGTGCGCTCCCTGCCCTTCATCATCGGCATCATCATGCTGATCCCGGTCACGAAGATGATCGTTGGCAAGTCCACGGGCTCGCTTGCGACCGTCGTGCCGCTCGTCATCCTCTCCGCGCCCTTCTTTGCGCGCCTCGTGGAGACGAACCTGTTGGCCGTCGATCCCGGCAAGATCGAGGCCGCCCAGATGATGGGTGCCTCCAACCGTCAGATCCGCTGGGGTGTCCTCATTCGCGAGGCCATGCCGGCCCTCATCCAGTCCATCACCACCCTGGCGATCACCCTGATCGGCTACTCCGCGATGGCGGGCGCCGTCGGCGGCGGCGGCCTGGGCCAGATGGCCATCAACTACGGCTACAACCGCTGGCAGGACGACGTCATGATCTCCACCGTCGTCGCCATCATCATCATCGTGCAGATCATCCAGCTGATCGGCGATCTCCTCTCGCGCCTGGTCGACCACCGCGCGCGCTGACAGACCCCGGTCAGGCCACCCCGGCCTCGGCCATCCATCCCATTCAGTACGCAGAAGAAAAGAGAAACACCATGCGTCACCGCTCTCTCGCAGCTATCGGCCTGGCGGCCGTTGCCACCCTGGGCCTGGCGGCCTGCGGCGGCGGCTCCTCCTCCTCCTCGGATGCTTCCGGCTCCTCCTCGGACGTCGTCACCCTGACCGTGGGCGCGACCCCCTCGCCCCACGCGAAGATCCTCACCTACATCAACGACAACCTTGCCGCAGACGCGGGCATCAAGCTCGACATCGTTGAGTACACCGACTACGTCCAGCCCAACACCGCACTGAACGACGGCGACCTGGACGCCAACTTCTACCAGACCGTTCCCTACCTGGAGAACGCGGAGAAGCAGTTCGGCTACAACTTCGAGGCCGGCGAGGGCATCCACCTCGAGCCCCTCGGCGTGTTCTCCAACAAGCACAAGTCCCTCGATGAGCTGCCCGACGGCGGCACGATCGGCATCATCTCCGACACGGCCAACCAGTCCCGCGCGCTCGAGCTCCTGGCCACCCAGGGCCTCGTCTCGATCCCCGAGGGTGACGGCGACGTCAACATCAACACCGTCACCAAGCTGAAGAACTTTGACTTCCGTGAGGTCGAGGGCCCGCAGCTGGTCCGCTCGCTCGACGACTTCGACTACGCGGTCATCAACGGCAACTTTGCTCAGGAGGGTGGCAAGACCATCTCCGGTGATGCGCTCGTCGTCGAGTCCCCCGTGGACAACCCGGCCGTGAACGTCCTCGTCTGGAAGGGCGACTCCAAGAAGGCCGACGCCATCGCGAAGCTCGAGAAGCTCCTGCACTCCGATGAGGTTAAGCAGTACATCGAGAAGACCTGGTCGGACGGCTCGGTCATCCCGGCGTTCTGATCCACGAGGCCGGGGCGCGCAGGCGCTGAGGCTGACGGAACGCGTGGCCGACAGGCTCGCAGATAACGACATCGTTGCACTCGAGGGATGGGGGCAATTTGAACTCAAAAAGAAGGCGGAACGCTACTCGGCCGACGCCGAAAGC
>ERZ773068.1602-NODE-1602-length-11049-cov-5.164180_pt1 | contig 11049 bp, 5 predicted proteins | sample MGYA00580620_ERZ773068 | MGnify/ENA primary metagenome ERZ773068 (study PRJEB29015, sample SAMEA2737983) | human oral metagenome | biome: human oral; feature: human-associated habitat; material: dental | place: China | collected 2101 ... | reverse complement strand
CGTCACCGAGGTCGTGCCCCAGCTCGTCGAGGAGCTCGCCAGGCTGCGCGGCTGATGCGGCAACGGTGGATGGACGAGGCCGCACCGATCGATCTCTGGAGGCAGGATGATGACCGCAGGATCGAGCGGGCTGCCTGTGCCTGAGGCGAAGAAGGTACTGCGTCCTGCCGCTGAGGAGCGGTGGGCCGATGAGCTGGCCGCCCTCGCCGCCGCGGACGCCCAGCGCGGTGCGGAGATCCCTCAGGGGTGGCGCCTGTCGCCCCACTCGGTGCGCGCCTTCATCGTTGGGGACGAAGACCTCGGCATCGCTCGGAAGTTCTACGGGGACGACCCCCTCGTCGACCGGGCGATCGTGACGCTGCTCGGTCGCCAGGGCCTCATGCTCGTCGGCGAGCCGGGAACCGCGAAGTCGATGCTCTCCGAGCTTCTCGCAGCAGCGGTCTGCGGCGCCTCGACCCTGACCATCCAGGGCTCGGCCGGCACCACCGAGGACCACGTCCGCTACTCGTGGAACTACGCCCTCCTCATCGCCGAGGGCCCCACGCGCAGGGCCCTGGTGCCCTCCCCGGTCTACCAGGCCATGGAGCAGGGCAGCATCGTGCGCTTCGAGGAGATCACTCGCTGCCCGCCCGAGATCCAGGACACGCTCGTCTCCGTGCTCTCCGAGAAGCAGCTCATGGTCCCGGAGCTGGGAGACGGGTTCCGCGTCAGTGCGGCTCAGGGATTCAACGTCATCGCCACCGCGAACCTGCGGGACCGGGGCGTCCACGAGATGTCCTCCGCGCTCAAGCGGCGCTTCAACTTCGAGACGGTCCGCCCCATCGCCGACCGCGCCTTCGAGGCCGATCTCATTGCTCGTGCCCTGGATGCCGAGCTCGGTGAGCAGCGGGTGCCCATGAGTCCCCAGGTACTCGACGTCCTGGTCACCGCCTTCGCCGACCTGCGCACCGGGACCACGCAGGCCGGCACCCCGGTCAAGCGCCCCGAGACCGTCATGTCCACCGCCGAGGCCGTCAACGTCGGTGTGGCTGCGTCGTTGAGTGCCCGCTACCTCGGCGACGGCACGGTGAGGGCATCCGACATCGCCCGCCAGATGGTGGGAGTGGCACTCAAGGGCGAGGACGAGGACGCCACCCGTATCCGTTTCTACCTCGACTCGGTGGTGCGTGAACGGGCCGAGAGCAGCGCCGAGTGGAGAGACTTCCTGGTCGCCTCCCAAGGACTGTGGGAGTGAGTGCTTCGACGACGCAGGTTCCCGCCCGGCTCCAGCACGCCTTGGACTCCCAGCGGCGCTGGGGCGAGGCGGGTGTTCACCTCGTCCCCGTCCGTCACCACTCACCCGCCTGCGCCCTGGCGCTGTCGGCGCTTCTGGAGGAGGTGCATCCCGCCACGGTTCTCATCGAGGGGCCGGTCGAGTACGCCGCCCTCCTGCCCTCCCTCCAGGACCCGCGAACCGTACCGCCGGTTGCGCTGCTCTCCCTGGGTGAGCGCACCGCCTCCTACTACCCGCTGGCCGAGTTCTCCCCGGAGTGGGTGGCTCTGCGATGGGCCGGGCAGCACGGGGCCGAGGCCGCCTTCATCGACCGCAGCGCCTGCCTTCGAGATGATGACGATCCCCGCGACGATGCTCGCGGCGCGGTCGCCCGCACGCTCCAGGCCGAGCGGTACCTGGCCCGCTCGCGCAGCCTGGACGCCCTCGCCCGGCGCCTGGGCTGCCGGGACCACGACGAGGTCTGGGAGCACCTCTTCGAGGACCGGGCCACTGCCGACATCCGATCCTGGCGGGACTTCTTCTCCGATACCCTGGCATGGGCGGGACTGGCACGGCTCGACGTCGAGCGCGAGGTCCTCGACGCCGACGGCACCCACGCCCGCGAAGCCGTCATGTCGGCCGCCCTGAGACGGCACCTGCCGGCAGCCGCACCGACCGGTGCCGGCGAGAAGGGCACCGCTGCTCCGGCCGCCCCGGTCGTGGTCGTCACCGGGGGCTTTCACACCATGGCACTGCTCGACTGCCTCGACGCGACCGAGCACGCCGCGTGGCTGCCCGAGCCGCAGCCCCAACCCGGCGGGCCGGTATGGCTCATCCGCTACGACTTCGCCCGCCTCGACGCCTTGCGCGGATACGGCGCCGGCATGCCCTCACCGGGCCTGTGGCAGCGAGCCTGGCGGGCCCGCACCGGGGCCAGTCCTCTCGAGGGCAGTGGCACAGGCCCTCGACGAGCCACGCGGCGGACTGCCAGGCCCGCCCCGGAGCCGGCGGGAGCCGCCCGGGCCTTCGCCACCACCGTGGTCATCGACGTCGCCACCGCCCTGCGTGAGCTCGGCGAACCACTGGGGACCGCCCAGGTGCTGGCCACTGTGGAGCAAGCCATGCGGCTGGCCGCACTGCGCGGCCGGGCATGGCCCGGACGCTGCGACATCCTTGACGCCCTCACCAGCTGCCTGGTCAAGGACGAAACCGGGCTGTCGGGCAATCTGGGAGCGGCTGTCGCCTCCGTCCTGGCCGCCTCCGACGTGGGAGAGGTGCCCGACGGCATCGCCACCCCGCCACTGGTCCGCCAAGTGCGTGACCGTCTGCGCGCCGCGCGCTTCATCATCGACGACGCCGTCGAGCACCGCGTCAGCCTCGACACCAGCCGCAGACCTCGCCACCGCGAGCGCCGCGAGCTGCTCGCCCGCCTGCGTTTCGTCGGCTCCGGCTTCGCCCACCAGATCTCAGGTGCCGACCTCGTCGCCGGCACCGGCATGGGGCAGTTCCTCGAGGAGTGGGTCTACAGCTGGACCCCCATGGTGGAGGCCGCACTCGTGCGCGCGGCACAGGAGGCCCCCGATCTCGATGTCCTCGTGCGAACCCGACTGACCGAGCGGCTCACCGGTGAGCTCAGCGCCGCGACTCTGGCAACGCTGGTCAGTGAGCTGGCGGTCATGGGGCTCGACGCCGAGGCCGGCGACGTCTGCGACCGCCTTGAGAACAGCCTCGGGCAGCTCAGCGACCTGGGGGAGCTCGTTGAGGCTCTGCACCGGCTGGCGGGCCTGATCGAGTCCACGTCCCGACTGCGCCTGGACCATGCCGCTGCCCGGATCCGGTCCATTCTGCACCGGGGCGACGCCATGATCGCCCGGCGTGTTTCCGATCTGGTCGGCCTGGAGGGCCAGGAGGCGCTTCAGGCCGTCGATGCCCTCATCTCGGTACGGGACCTCATCATCCGATCGGCTGCCGATGATGAGCGCATGGGTGAGGCTGCCCAGGGCGCCGGCTTCGGGGCGGTACTGCGTCAGATCGAGGTTCTGCGTCGAAGCCGCGATGCGGCCGCGGTTCTTGTCGGTTGTGCCACCGGCATCGCGGCCTCCGTCAGGGCACTCAGCCAGGAGGAGGCGGTGTGCGCCGTCGTCACTCATCTCGCAGTGGGAGCGGATCCGGCACGGGCCGCAGACTTCATTGTGGGCCTGGTGCGATCCGCCCCGGATGTGCTTCTGCACTCTCCCGACGCCGTCGAGGCCGTCACCGGGGCGCTGACTGACCTTGATGATCGGGCCTTCGTCGCCGCACTGCCCGACTTGCGGCGGGCCTTCACCGCACTGAGGCCCGTGGAGACCCATCGCCTGGCAGAGATGGTGGCACAGCTCATCGGGGCCGCCGCCTCCGATCTCGACACCGTCTGGACCGTGGATCCGGCCCACGTCGCGCTCGGGTCTCAGATCGAACGGGACTTGGTCGCCTCCCTGGTGCGCGACGGACTGGGGGAGTGGGCAGGATGACGAACGGCACGCCGTTGAACGCCTCCGCCTCCTGGGAGGGGCCGGAGGGTGACCTGGCAGCACGTCGCTGGCGCATGGTGCTGGGCCGATACGCCGAGCTGAAACTGCCGCGCAGGCACCAGGACGCCGACCTCGATGACGCCCTGGGCTACATCTATGACCGCGAGTACACGGGCCGTGGGCACCGGCTGGGCGCCGCAGGCGGCGACGGCACGAGAGCCACCCTGGGACCATCGGTCATACGGGCGGTCGACTGGCTCGATGGCGCCCGCAGGCTCTTCCCGGCCTCCACCCTGCAACGACTCGAGAGCGACGCGCTGACTCGATACGGGCTCTCCGAGCTGCTGGCCGACCCGGATGCCATCGAGGCCATCGACACCAGTCCCGAGCTCGGGGCCGCACTGCTGCGGATCAAGGGGACGATCTCACCCCAACTCACTGACGGGCTGCGTGCCCTCATCTCCCGGATCGTCACCGACATCATGGAGCGCCTTCAGCACCCCGTGACGACGTCCCTGAGCGGAGCCCGTCGACGCAGCAACAGTCCTCATGCCTTGGCGCGCAACTTCGACTGGCGTCGCACTATTACCGCGAACCTGGGCAACGTGGACCCGGGCACGGGCCGCATGATCGTCGAGGACGTGCGCTTCATGTCCCGCCAGAGGAGACGCAACCTGACCTGGGACGTCATCATCCTGGTGGACCAGTCCGCCTCCATGGCCTCCAACCTGCTCCACAGTGCCATCATGGCCTCGATCCTTGCGGGTCTTCCCGGCCTGTCCGTACGACTGGCCGTCTTCGACACCACCGTCGTCGACCTCAGCCACACGGTTCACGATCCCGTCGAGGTTCTCATGACCAGTCAGCTGGGAGGCGGAACGGACATAGCCAACGCCGTCGGCTACGCCGCTGGAACGGTGACCAGCCCCAGTCGGACGATTGTGACGGTCATCAGCGACTTCGAGGAGGGGGGATCGGTGTCCACCCTCGTCAAACGGGTGCGTGACCTGGTCGCCCAAGGCGTGACCGTGCTGGGGCTGATCTCCTTGGACGACAGGGGCCACGCCTGGTACGACCATGACGTGGCCGAGCGCCTGTCCGAGGTCGGTATGAGGATCGCCGCCATGACCCCGGACCGGTTCGCCTCCTGGCTGGCTGAGGTGACTGTATGAACGAGCGGACCGGCCAGTCTCAACGCTCCGCCGGTGCCCCCGATGCCTCACAGACCCCGGGAGCCTGCGGTGACTCCTGGGCCGCTGCTTTCTCGGTCTATGGTGCGCTTGACGATGTCGCCCTGATCGCCCTGGGCAACCGGGGCCTGCTGCGTCGCGGACGTGCCGAGCTGGCCGCCGGCCGGGTCGAGCCCGTCAATGGGCCCATTGATCCCGAAGCAGGGGAGCAGCCAGTACCCGGGACAGTGACCATCGGAGTCGGCCGGCCAGCGGTTCCCGTCACCCTGACCGTCTCCGGCCCGCAGGACGCGCGCTGTCCCTGCCCCGTGGCCGGCATCTGCGTGCACATCCTCGCCGCCTGCCTGTGGCTGCGCGAAGCCGTCAACCGGGACGGGGCCGACGAGAGCACCACGGCCGCCGAGACGCCGACGAACCCCGCATCCCCGGATGCCTCCGTCACCCCCGCACCAGCCCAAGGGCCCCCGAGCGATCCGGTTCTGGAGGAGGTCCTCGCCTGGAAACCGGCCGACGTCGAGAAGTCCCTGGGGGCTGAGGCCCGGCGGCGCGCGCAGGCGTCCCTGGCCGGAACCGCACCGGACCGGCTCGCTGCCTCCACCGACGTGACCAGTGCTCCTGGACGCCTGAGCATCACCTGGCCCGACGCTCCCGAGATCGTTGTGATCGCGGGACTGGGGCCACGAGGCATGATCGTCTCTGGACGTCACTCCTCGGCCGCCAAGGCGGCCTGGTGCCTTCAGGCCGTCATCCGGCTCTTCGCCCGCGCAGGCCGCCTCTGGCCGTGGCCGGATGAGAAGTCCACCTTCGACGACCGGAAGCGAGACGTCGTCTCAACGGTCGCAACCGCCATTGAGACTCTTCTCTCCGCGGGGATCTCACACGCCGGCTCCCGCAGCGCCACCGACCTGGAGCGCCTGGCCCAGGTCACCCGTCTGGAGGAGCTGCCCCGACTGTCCCGGCTGCTGACCTCCGCCGCCGGGAGGCTCCGGGCTCTCGCTGAGCGTGACGACGCCGTCGATGAGGCCACCGTCCTCAGCGCCCTGGCCGCGGCCTGGGCCCTGACCCAGGCGCTCACAGCCGTCACCGGCCCACCCGCCCCCGCTCTCATCGGGCCAACCGACACTGAGACGGCCCACACCGGGCTGCTGCTCCCGCTGAGCGCCACCTGGTGGACGGCCCCCTCGGGAAGCCGAGGACTGACCGTCAGACTCTGGGACCTGGACCACGACCAACCGGAGATGGTCACCACCGGGCGAGCCGCCGGGACCGACGTCGCCTTCCACTACTCACTGGACGCCACCCTCCTGTGGGGCACATCGGTGAGGAACATCCTGTCCGGCCCCCTGCACCTGACCGGTGCCGAGCGCCGGCCCGACGGCTCCCTGGCCCCCTCCAACCGCACGTCCGTCACCCGCCGCAGCGCTGAGGCCGGCTACGACGACATCGACCTGGAAGCCGTGGCCGATCATCTCCAACAGACCGGATCCGGGCCGGAGGTCGCCCGCTTCGAGGCGCCCGTTCCCCGGCTCCGTCTGATCATGGTTGCCCAGGACGGCCTGGGACCGATCAGCATCGACGAGGTCCACCAGCACTACCTGCTGCCGGTGACGAGCACCGACGGGCGCAGGCACCTGCTGTGTATGGAGGTCGGCGGCGGTGAGATGCAGATGGTCTCCGACGTGCTCTCCCGCGACCTTCAGGTGCATGCCATCACCGTCGAGGGCGACCATCCATCCGGTGTCTTCGTGCGCGAGCACGACCGGATCAGCCTTCTGGCGGCCACTTTCCCTCCTTCTCGCGGCGCTTCCGGGAGGGGATACGGCCGGCTGCGCAGACGCGTGGAGGAGACGCACACTCACGAGGCCCATACGAACCGGGAGGATCGCATGCCTATACGGGCACTGGTCCAGGACGTGCGCGAGGCGCTCACCGCGCTCGCGGCCTCCGGGACGACACGGCCCACGAGCACGGTGGCGCACGTGCTGCGCGCGCGACTCCGCATGGCCGGTGACCTCCAGCTCACCACTCTGGCGGCCGTGCTTACCGAGGTGGACGACCGGCCGAGTCCCGGCGCTGTGCTGCGGGCCTGCGCCGTCATCGACCGGCTCGACGCCTTGACGCTCTGATATCACCGGAGCCTCCGGCCGAGTGGCACACGGCCCGCACGGACTACACGGACCTCTTGGCGGCGGGAACCGACAGCCCGAAATGGAGAAAGCGCTCAGGGCGCGATACCGCACCTGTAGGATGACTGTCTGCTGACCGGTATATCGAGTCGGATGAATGCGCTGTGCGGATGCTTATGGAGAGTGTTGTGAATCGGGAAGAAGTCGCTGAAATGTGTGAGGTCGTCCCATCCGATGAACTGGCCAGGGCGCTCCTGCCCCTGCGGGTGATCAGTGCAGACCTCCATGAGAAGGCCGTCTCCTATGTGCTCTCGGGAGAGTCTGCGGATGTCGTGGAGCAGGTGTGGCAGGAGCCGGAGACGGACGCGTTGTTCGGTGGTGTTGGCGAGCTGAATAGAACACTTCCTGTGAGGGACGATCTTGCAGATCGGCTGTCTGCAGTAGGTGTCGCATGGTCGTCGGATATGAGGGAGCCCCCTCGAGATCGTCGCCGTGTTCTGTATTCACTACGTGACAGTCTGTATCGTTGTGATGCGTTCAGTGCTCAACAGTGGTGGCGATATGGTCAGCTCCTTCGTGCGATCTGGGCTGCCGATACTCCGGGAAAACAGGACTGGCGCCGGAAGGCTTTCACCCCTCTCTGGTTACTTCTCTTGAACGAGGATGTGGTCAGAACCGTCGACCCCTGGGAAGAGGCGGCGGTGAATATGGTGAAAGAGCGATCGATGTGGGGGCCTGAGCGCTTCGCTGAGGTCTTGGCCCTGGATGGAGTTAAAGCGGGCAAGATCCCTTCCCTGGTACTGACCTTGTGGTTGTCACGATACGCGTACTTAAATGACGACAGTCGAGTTCCATGCCGTCTCCCGGGAATCGCGGAGTACCTGCAGTCACACGGGTCGCGGATTCCGGCGTCGTTCATCCGCAGCCTGAACGAGTACGACCGACGTGATCTTGTGCTGCTCCTGGCCGGTCTTGACATGGATCTTGGGCCTGTGGCCCACCTCCTGGTCCCACTGACGCTGGAGGAGAAGCGCACGACGCGTCTCCAAGCCATCGACCTGCTGGGGCGGGTTCCCGATACCCCACGCCGCGAGGCCCTCGCCGAGCTCCTGTCCGGGAAGGCGATCCGCAGCAAAGCAGGTTTCCAACGCTCCACCGACCTGCTCGACCACCTGGCCGAGGGAGCTGATGACGATCTTCTCGACGTCGCGGCCGAGAAAAACCCCGTGCTCGCCGTGGCGGTCGAGCAGCTGCGTGCCCGTGCGGCCTTCTCCCGGTGGGCGACTGAGGAGTCCGAGCAGGCTCCCGTCGTTCTGCCGGAGGTCGAGCACATCGCTCTCGACCAGCCGGCCGATACCGCACGGCAGCAGCTCTGGCGCATCCTCAACCGGCTCGTCGATGACGCCTGGGATCCTCAAGGTGCGGAATCCCGGGAGGAGGTCGCCGCGAGGTACCTGGCCACTGAACAGGATGTGGAGGCCTTCATCGCAGTCGCCGAGGGTCGATCAACAGGAGTCCCGGCCATTCTCAGGAAGTACCGCCTTGGGTGGGTGGGCTCCTTCGTGCCGTCCCTGTCAGTCGTCCACCTTCTGCGGCTGACCGCCGACGAGCCCTCCACCAGATGGAGAGACGCTCTGTCGTGGGGAGAGGACGCGGATGCCGATCCTCGAGCCATTGAAGCGGTGCTGAGGCACTTCAACCTCCCGATTGACGGTGCGGTCCGTGACGTGGTCTGGCGTACAGGAGATCCCGTGATCCTTTGGCCGTGGGCGTGGGAGCACCTCGATGACCTGGCCGAAGGGCTCGATAGCTCGGAGAAGGTTCTTCGTGCGCTGGACATTCTGGAGGCATTCCCCAGACTGCCCGTCGACCTCCTCCCCAGGCTCGCGCGCATGGCGGTCACGGCCTCCCCACGGCTGCGACGTCGGGTGCAGCGGCTGCTCAGCGCCTCCCCGGCCGCACCCATCCTGGCCGAGCCCATGCTGAAGGACCCGTCAGCGGAGGTCAGGCGATCAGCGGCCGAGTGGATCGCCGCTCAGGCCCCTCAGCGATCCCTTGAACCCCTTCGCGCCGCCTACGCCACAGAAGAGGATGCGGCGACTCGTGCCAGCATGCTCAAAGCCATGCGGGCCTGCGGCGAGGATCTCACCGAGCTCCTGTCTCCCGGCCGTCTCCAGCAGGAGGCTGCCGAGGGACTGGAGGCCGATCCAGCAGCCGGTCCGGACTGGCTCGACTGGGACAGCCTGCCCACTGTGCGCTGGCGAGACGGCGCCCCGGTGAGCTCACTGGTGATCCGCTGGTGGGTGAGCCTGGCCGTGATCATGAAGGATCCCGACGGTCGGGGCCTTATCGGCCTGTATCTGTCCCTCCTCGACCCGCACGATGCCCGTCGACTGGCCCTCCATCTGGTCAGAGCCTGGGCGGCGCGGGACACCGCTCACCCGAGCCCCGAGCAGAGCCTCGCCCATGCCCAGGACATCGGGCTGAAGCGGTATCAGTACTTCCAGCGGTACTGGACCTCGGCCGCCCAGAGCGACGATCCCGAGGAACGGGAAAGGGCCAGGCAGGGGCTGGCTCGACCTCTGGAGAGCTACGTCAAGCAGATCTACGACGAGCATCAGGGGACGTATCTGGGATCGGCGATGGCGGACAAGGGCCTCATGGCCTTCGCCGTCGGAGCCGATGGCGGCGAGCTCGCCAGCCTGACCCACAGCTACATGCGGAGCCACCGCAACCGTCGTCCCCAGTACGAGGTCCTCATTCGGGCTCTTCGAGCCAACGGCCAGGACCCCGCTCTCCAGGTGCTGATCGGCGTGGCGCAGCGTCACAAGATGGCGAGCCTGCAGAAGACCGCCCGCGAGCTGGTGGACGAGGTCGCCGTCGAACGGGGCTGGAGCGCCGAGCAGCTGGAGGATCGGACCGTCCCCACTGCAGGCTTCGGCTCTGACGGCCTGCTGCACCTGAGCTACGGAGCCCGTTCCTTCACCGGCCGGTTGACCGCGGACTTCAAGATCGCACTGACCGGGCCGGATGGGAAGACCCGGGCCTCACTGCCGGCGCCCCGGGCCGACGACGATGCGGACGCGGTCAAAGCCGCTAAGAAACAGCTCACCGCCTCCCGCAAGGAGGCCAAGAATGTGCTCTCCCTTCAAAGCAGCCGGCTCTACGAGGCCATGTGCGTGCGACGCGGATGGAGTCCTGTCGAATGGCGTGACCTTCTGCTCGCTCACCCGCTCATGAGGCACCTCGTCACCCGGGTCATCTGGCAGCTCGACCCGGCTGACGGCGGCGAGTCGATCGTCTTCCGTCCCACACCGGAAGGGGACCTGCTGGGAGTCGACGACGCCGTCGTCGACCTCCCGGGCCAGGGGGAGATCACGGTGGCGCACGGGACCATCATCGGGCCCGACGCCGTGGCGGCGTGGCGAGAGCACCTGGCCGACTACGAGGTCGAGCCGCTGTTCGACCAGCTCTCCGCGCTCGCACCCGTCATCACACCGGGCCAGCAGCGGCTCACCGATCTTCGTGGGCACATGACCGACGCCTACTCCGTGCGCAATGTCGCCTCTCAGCGCGGGTACCGTCGCGGGGGAACGGAGGACGGGGGTTGGTTCACCGAGTATCTCCGCACGATCCCCGCAGCGGGCCTCACCGTCGCGCTGACCTTCACCGGTGCTTTCGTGTCGTGGGGTAACAACCCGTGTGCGACCGACAGCCTGGAGCTGCGTCGCGGAACCGGTCGTCGTTTGGTGGCGCTGGACGAGGTGCCCACGCCGCTACTTGCCGAGTGCTACGCGGACTATACGGCCCTGGCGGCGCTGGGGGCCTACGACCCGGACTGGGAGGACAGGACAAGACTGTTCTAGAGGCGGTGGTGAGGATACGCAGGGTTCGGCCGCGCTCGTAGGCGGCGCGGCTGAGCAGCTCCTCCGACGTCATTGTGGGGGTGCACCGTCTCGTCGACGGTGCAC
>ERZ773068.1601-NODE-1601-length-11051-cov-2.529647_pt1 | contig 11051 bp, 13 predicted proteins | sample MGYA00580620_ERZ773068 | MGnify/ENA primary metagenome ERZ773068 (study PRJEB29015, sample SAMEA2737983) | human oral metagenome | biome: human oral; feature: human-associated habitat; material: dental | place: China | collected 2101 ... | reverse complement strand
TAATAAGATAAAAGTTTTTGCATAATTATAGGAGGTAATAATATGTCAAAATTAACAGTATTCGATCATCCGGTTATTTCTCATAAATTAGGATATTTAAGAGATAAAAATACTGGTGGGAAAGATTTTAGAGCTTTGGTAAATGAAATTTCTATGCTTATGGCTTATGAAGTTACAAGAGATTTAAAAACAGATGAAGTAGAAATTGAAACACCTTTACAAAAAACAAAGGTGAAAAGATTATCAGGTAAAAAGATAGGAGTTGTTCCTATCTTAAGAGCTGGACTTGGAATGGTTGAAGGAATGTTAAACATTCTTCCTGCTGCAAAAGTTGGACATATTGGATTATATCGTGACCCGGAAACTTTACAACCTGTTGAATATTATTGTAAATTACCAGTAGATGCTGAAGAAAGAGATTTTTTAGTTCTTGATCCAATGCTTGCAACTGGAGGGTCAGCATCTGATGCAATAAAACTTTTAAAACAAAAAGGTTGTAAAAATATTAAATTGGTTTGCATAATAGCGGCTCCTGAAGGAGTTGAAGCTGTTCAAAGAAATCATCCAGATGTCGATATTTTTGTAGCTGCATTAGATGAAAAATTAAATGAACATAGTTATATTATTCCTGGACTTGGAGATGCAGGAGATAGATTATTCGGAACAAAATAGTTTATAGAATTAAAAAAGTTGGAGTTATCTCCAGTTTTTTTTAAGTCGTGAAGTATTTTAATAATATTTTTTAAAATATAAATGGGTATAATGGATTTGGGTGATAATTATGATTAATAATGTAGTATTTGTTGGACATGGTTCTCCAATGAATGCAATTGAAGATAATGTATTTAGCAATAGTTGGAAAAATTTACAAAATAAATTAATAAAACCAAAAATGATTCTGGCGATTTCTGCTCATTGGTTTAAATGGACAATTTGTAAGAACAAAAGAAAATAATGAGCAAATTTTTGATATGTATGGTTTCCCAAAAGAATTATATGAAATAAAGTATGAGCCTAAAAATAATGTAGAGTTTGCAAGAAAGTTAATATCAGAACTTGATATTAAAGAGGATAATTCATGGGGAATAGATCATGGAATATGGAGTATATTATGTAAGACTTATCCCAATGCAGATATACCTGTAGTTATGTTAAGCGTTGATAAAAATAAAAGTCCTAGAGAACAATATGAATTTGGTAAAAAATTAGAAAGAATATTAAAAGATGATATTTTAGTTATTGCTAGCGGAAATGTAGTTCATAATTTACAATTAATTGATTTTAACAAAAAAGATGGATATAATTGGGCTAAAAATTTTGACAAATATATTAAGGATAATATCATAAATAAGAATATTGAAGCTGTAATAGATTATTATAACAGTAGTTTTGATTATCGTCATTCAATTCCAACTCCTGAACATTATTATCCTTTACTTATAGCTTTAGGTTGTGCAGGAGAATACAAAGAAGTTGAAATATTTAATGAAGGTTGTGATTTAGGATCTGTTTCTATGACAAGTTATATTTTTGAAGGTTAAATTGTGTAATATACTAATCTTAAATTTGTTAATATGTATTGAATTATATGTTTTTTTGTGTTATAATTTTTGGGTATGTTAATTGAAAATAATATAATTTTTATATATGAATTAGGAGGAAGATAAATGAATACTAAATTAGTATCAAGAGATGAAAAGAAAGTAATTTTTACATCAGAAATTAGTCCAGAAGCTTTTGAAGCTTCAATTAATAAAGTTTATAACAAAATGAGATCAAGATTTAACATTCCAGGCTTTAGAAAAGGAAAGGCTCCAAGAAAAATCATAGAATTAAATTATGGAGAAGGTATTTTCTTTGAAGATGCAGTAAATGATTTATTACCTGATTTATTTGAAGAAGCTGTAAAAGAATTAGAAGTTGGTAAAGATATTTGTGGAATGCCAAAGATTGATATTGAAGAATTTGACAAAAACAAAGCTATAGTTATTAAATTCGAGCAAGAGTTAAAACCTGTTCCTGAATTAGGTGACTATAAAAATTTAGTTGCTGATGACGTTAAGTTTGAAGTAACTGATGAAATGGTTGATGAAAGAATAAATAAAGAACGTGAAAATAATGCAAGAATAGTTTCAATTGAAGATAGACCTATTAAGGATATGGATACTGTTAATATTGATTTCGAAGGAAGTGTTGAGGGAGTTCCTTTTGATGGTGGTAAATCAGAAAATTATGATTTAGTTGTTGGTTCACATACTTTTATTCCAGGTTTTGAAGAACAATTAATCGGAAAAAATATTGGAGATAATGTTGATGTTAATGTTATTTTTCCAGAAGAATATCATTCAGAAGAATTAAAGGGAAAAGAAGCTCTTTTCAAAGTTAAAATAAACTCAATTAAAGAAAAACAACTTCCTGAATTAGATGATGAATTCGCTCAAGATGTTTCAGAGTTTGATACATTGGAAGAATATAGAGCAGATATTAAAAAGAATCTTGTTGAATCAGCAGAAAGAAATGCATTAGTTGAAAAACAAAATAATGCTATTGATGCTCTTATTGAAAGTTCAAATGTAGAAGCTCCGGAATCTATGATAAATGAAGAAGTTGATAAAGCTTTTAGAGATTTTGCAGGTAGAATTAGACAATACAATATGGAATTAGATAACTATTTCAAAATGTTGAATACTACTGAAGAAGCAGTTAGAGAACAATTAAGACCTGAGGCTACTAAGAGAGCTAATGCTGAACTTGTTATCGATGCTTTTGCAAAATTAGAAAATATTGAAGTATCTGAAGAAGAAATTGATAAAGAAATTGATGAATTCGGAAAGAATATGAAAGTAAAAGATTTTGAAGGATTTAAGAAGGAATTAAAATCAGGAGAAGGTCTAGAAGGAATTACTGCAAGTTTAATTAGAAGAAAAGCGGTTGATCATTTGGTAAGTCTTGTTAAATTCCAAGAACCTAAAAAAGAAACTGTTGAAGAATAATTAGTTGAAATATAGCTTGCATTTTGTTAAGCTATATTTTTTATTAGGAGGTAATTATGGCACTTATACCAATGGTAGTTGAACAAACTAATAGAGGAGAAAGGTCTTATGATATTTATTCAAGACTTTTAAAAGAGAGAATTATATTTTTAAGTGGAGAAGTGAATGATCAAATGGCTGATTTGATTGTTGCACAACTTTTATTTTTAGAATCAGAAGATCCAAAAAAAGATATTCAAATTTATATAAATAGTCCTGGAGGATCAGTTAGTGCAGGACTAGCAATATATGATACAATGCAATATATTAAACCCGATGTAAGTACTATTTGTATCGGACGTGCTGCAAGTATGGGAGCATTTTTATTGACATCAGGAGCAAAGGGAAAGAGATTTGCATTGCCTAATGCAGATATTATGATTCACCAACCTTTGGGAGGGGCTCAAGGACAAGCTGAAGATATTAGAATTCAAGCTGAAAAAATTTTACAAGTTAGAGCTACATTAAATGAAATTTTGGCAAAAAGAACTGGTCAACCACTTGAAAAAATTGAAAAAGATACAGATAGAGATTTCTATATGACTGCTTATGAAGCAAAAGAATATGGAATAATTGATGAAGTAATTGAAAATTAAGGAGTTAATTTTGGAAAAAAAGATAACTAGATGTTCTTTTTGTGGTAAAGAAGTAGAAGAAGTAGATCAAATAGTGAGTGGCATTAATGCAAATATATGTAATGAATGTATTGAAATTTGTCACTCTATGCTTGAATACCAAGAAAGAACAAAAAAAAAAGAAAGTTTAGAAAAATTACCAACTCCAGTGGAAATCAAGAAAATTTTAGACGAATATATTATTCAACAGGATAATGCAAAAAAAGCATTGAGTGTCGCAGTATATAATCACTATAAGAGAATTAACAGAGACGTTGAGAGTGAAGTAGAAATTCAAAAGTCTAATATTTTACTTGTTGGACCAACAGGAAGCGGAAAGACTCTTTTAGCTCAAACTCTTGCAAAAGTTTTAGATGTTCCTTTTGCAATTGCAGATGCGACAACTTTAACTGAAGCTGGATATGTAGGAGAAGATGTTGAGAATATAATTTTAAAATTAGTTCAGGCGGCAGACTATGACATAGAAAGAGCTGAAAAAGGAATAATATATATAGATGAAATTGATAAAATTACAAGAAAGAGTGAAAATCCATCAATAACTAGAGATGTTAGTGGAGAGGGTGTTCAACAATCACTTTTAAAAATAATAGAAGGAACTGTTTCAAATGTTCCTCCTAAAGGTGGAAGAAAACATCCCGACCAACAATATATTCAAGTTGATACTACAAATATCTTATTTATTGTAGGTGGAGCTTTTCAAGGTATTGATTCAATTTTAAAAGCCAGACTCGAAAAAAAATCAATGGGATTTGGCGCAGATGTTAAAACGGAAAAACTTGATGATTTTTCTGAAATAATTAAGAATTTAAGACCGGAAGATTTACTAAAATATGGTTTGATACCTGAATTTGTAGGTAGAATACCAATGATTGTAACTTTAGAGAGTTTAAATGAAAATTCTTTAATTAGAATTTTAGAAGAACCAAAAAATGCATTAATTAAACAATATAAAGAACTTTTATCTATGGATAATATAGAACTTGAATTTGAAAAAGATGCAATAAAAGAAATTGCAAAGATAGCTCTTGAAAGAAAAACAGGGGCAAGAGGATTGCGTGCAGTTATTGAAAGCACTCTTTTAGACACTATGTTTACTTTGCCTTCTGAAGAGAATGTAGAAAAATGCATTGTTACTAAAGATGTAGTTTTAGGAAAAGCAAATCCCGTTTTAATTTATAAAGAAAGTAAAAAATAAAGGAAAAATATTTATGAGCAAAACAAATTTTAATGTTGAAGAAAAATTAAATAGACCTGTAATAGCACTTAGAGGACTTTGGATTTATCCTTATTCTGTTGTTCATTTTGATGCAGGAAGAAAAAAGTCAATAGATGCAATAGAGTCTGCATTAAAAAAGGATTCAATTTTAGTTGCTTTTACTCAAAAAGATATTAGGACAGAAGATCCAAAATCTGAAGATTTGTATGAAATGGGTACTGTCGTTATCGTTAAACAAATTTTAAAGATGAATAATGGAATTACTAGAGTTTTAGCTGAAGGTATTTGTAGATGTAGGGCAAGGAAGATTTATGATGATGGAAAATTTTTAACAGCAGATGTTGAAGAATTCTATTATGATGAAGTCGGAGAAGAAGTAGATTCTGAATTGTCAACTTTAAGAAATATGGTTGAAGTTGCTTTTGAGGAATATACTGCAAAGAAAAGACATTTAGATGTTGATACTGAAATTAGCGTTCAAAATTCTTCTAATATGGATAAATTTACAAATAATGTTGCAAGTTATATAATGCGATTATCTGATGATGAACATTATGAAAATTTTAAAATTTTTGATATGAGAGAAAGACTTGAAAAACTTTATGAGATTTTACAAAATTCTATAGAGTTATCATTTTTGGAAGAAAGTTTATCCAGAAAAGTTTCTTCAAGACTAAATAAAAATCAAAGAGAATATTATCTAAGAGAACAACTGAATGTAATAAAAGAAGAACTTGGAGATGGAGAAGATTTAAGCTCTGAATTGGATGAATATGCCAATACCATAATGAGTTTTGGATTTGATGAAAATATTGAAGAAATGTTATTTAAAGAAATTAGAAAACTTTCAGAAATACCATCAGGTTCTCCAGAAGGAAATGTTATTAGAAGTTATCTTGATAAAATAGTTGCATTGCCTTGGAAAAAATCTAAAAAAGAGAAATTGGACGTAGCTTATACAAGAAAAATATTAGATAAGGAACATTTTGGACTTAAAGATGTTAAAGATAGAATTGTTGAGTCAATAGCTTTAAGGAAAATATCAAATAATCAAAAAGGTTCAATAATTTGCTTAGTTGGTCCTCCTGGCGTTGGTAAGACTTCTATTGCAAAATCCATCGCAAAATCTTTGAATAGAGAATTTGTTTCCATGCGTTTAGGTGGACTTCATGATGAAAGTGAAATAAGAGGTCATAGAAGAACTTATGTAGGGGCAATGCCTGGAAAGATATTAACTCTTTTAGAACAATGTAAGGTTAATAATCCTGTAATGCTACTTGATGAAATTGATAAGGTTTCAAATGACTTTAGAGGGGACCCTTCAAGTGCCTTGCTTGAAGTTTTAGATCCTGAACAAAATAATAAGTTTACAGATAATTATATAAATATTCCTTTTGATCTTTCAAAAGTAATGTTTATAACTACTGCAAATACAACTTCCACAATTCCATCACCATTGCTTGATAGAATGGAAGTTATCCCGGTTTCAAGCTATACTTATGATGAAAAAGAAAAAATTGCTATTAATCATTTAATTCCAAAGGCATTTAAAAACTTTTCAATGACTAAGAAAATGCTTGATATAAAGGCAGATGCTGTTAGAGATATCATTAGATACTACACAAGAGAATCCGGTGTAAGAAATTTAGAAAGAATGATTGAAAAAATAATTAGAAAATCTGCTGTAATATTAGTTTCAAAAGAAAGTAAAAAAGTTACAGTTAATTCAAAAAATCTTGTAGATTTCTTAGGAAAGAAAAAATTCCATGATGATACTTTAGAAAAAGAAGATAAAGTTGGACTGGTAAATGGATTAGCTTGGACAGAAGTTGGTGGAGAACTTTTAACAATAGAAACCGATATTGTAAACGGAACCGGAAAAATTCAACTTACAGGACAACTTGGTGAAGTTATGAAAGAATCTGCAATGACTGCGATTTCATTTGTTAGAAGTAAAGCTGATAAATTTAATATCAAAGAAGATTTTTATAAGGAAAAAGATATACACATTCACGTTCCTGAAGGAGCAGTACCAAAAGATGGCCCTTCTGCTGGGATAACTATGACTACAGCAATAGTTAGTGCACTTACAAACAGAAAAGTAAATAGACAATTTGCAATGACAGGAGAAGTCACTTTAAGAGGAAGAGTTCTAGCAATAGGAGGACTTAAAGAAAAAATCCTTGCAGCAAATAGATATGGAATAAAAAATATAATTATTCCAAAAGAAAATGAAGTAGATATTGATGAAATTCCTGAAGAAATTAGGGAAACATTGAAAATTTATACTGTTTCTGATGTTTGTGAAGTATTAGATTTAGTTTTAGAAAAAGAGGTGTAAAGTGAAAATAATCTCAAGTGAATTAGAACAAATTGCTGCGATTGTTTCACAGTATCCTGATTCTAATTTGAAAGAAGTTGCATTTGCCGGTAGAAGTAATGTTGGTAAATCGAGTTTTATAAATGCTTTTATAAATAGGAAAAATTTAGCTAGAACTAGTTCTAAACCGGGAAAAACAAGAACTGTAAATTTCTATAAAATAAATGATTCATTTAGATTAGTAGATTTACCTGGGTATGGATATGCACAAGTTTCAAAAAGTGAAAAAGAAAAATGGGGAGTAATTATTGAAACTTATCTTTCAAACAGAGAAAATTTGTGTGAAGTTATTCTTATTGTAGATATTAGACATGCTCCTAGTAAGGAAGATGTTATGATGTATAACTGGCTTTTAGAATATGGATTTAGTGGTTATGTTATAGCAACTAAAGCTGATAAAATTTCTAAAGGACAATGGAATAAACATTTAAAAGTTGTTAGAGAAACTTTAGGAATAAAGGATATGAATTTAGTTATTCCATTTAGTTCAGATTCAAAAGCGAATTTAGAGGCAGTTCATAATAAAATAGAAGAAATATTAAGCTGTGAGTAATCACAGCTTTTTAGTTGTTTATATTTTCGTCAACAGGAATACATAATAATACAATAAAAATTAAAACTGAAATTAAAGCTATAACAAAAGGTCCTTTTTCTATTATCGGTATTGTTCCTACCATTCCTCTATATTTAACCTTAATTCGAACAATATCAAATAGACATACCCCTAAAGTAATAAGATTTAATAAAATGCTTAAATATTTAAAATATTTACATGAGCTTTTTTTGATAAGTGAAAATACAGTTAAACAAAAAAGAATTACAAGTGGAATTAAACTGTATAATCCAATTTTTTCATATCCGTAGTATATTGTATCGGGAATATTTCCTGGTGGAATACTACCCATATACAATCTTGACCATGGTAATAATATTGATGACAAAATCCCTGCTAATGATAGAATAATTATATATATTTGTAAGTTTTTTGATTTTTTCATTTTTCCTCCCTTATATAACAATTTTATTTAGTTAAATTATAACATTGTAGTTTTATTATTTCAATACTTTTGGTTAATAAACTAGATAAAATAATGTTGACTTTTTTATGTATTTTTCATAAAATAAAAATAGTATTAGAACAATATTTTTTAAAAGGAACTTTTTATATTGAAGAACTTATGAGTTTTGATTCATACTTTAAGAAGTTATATACAATTTCTGAAGTTGAGAATAATTAATTATTTAATTTGAAAGGAATTAATTTATTCATGATAAAAATTGAAAATTTATATTTTACTTATAATTCTTTTGAAAAAGATAGTGGGTTTTTAGGTTCTTTAAAGGATTTTTTCAAAAGAAGAGAAATAACAAAATCAGCTATTGAAGATTTTAATTTAGAAGTTGAAACAGGAGAAATAATAGGAATTTTAGGACCAAATGGTTCAGGAAAAACTACATTGATAAAATTGCTTACCGGAATATTAAATCCGGAAAGTGGAAATATTGAGTGTGATGGATATATTCCTTTTAAGAAGGAAAGAGCTTATCTTAAATCAATAGGTGTGGTTATAGGACAAAAGAGTCAATTAATTTGGGATTTACCTGCTGTAGAAACTCTTGAGATGTTAAGATGTATTTACAATATAGATAAAGTAAGTTATAAAAATAAATTGAATAATATGGTTAAATTGTTAAATTTAGAAGACAAATTGAGAATTCCTGTTAGAAAATTATCGCTTGGAGAGAGAATTAAGTTTGAGATAATCTGTGCTTTAATTCATAGTCCTAAGATTTTATTTTTAGATGAACCTACGATAGGCTTGGATATAACAAGTCAAAGGTCTATTCATGAGTTTTTACTTGATATAAATAAAAAATACAATGTGACTATATTTTTAACTTCTCACTATATGAAAGACATTGAAATATTGTGTGATAGGGTTATAATTTTGTTAAATGGGAAAAAGGTGGAAGATTCAAATATAAATGAAATTATAAATAAATTCTCTGCTAAAGATGAATACATAATAGAATTTAAAGATTTTATACCTGATGAATTTAATTGTTTTAAACTTTTGGATAAGAAAAAATTACAGGTAAATTTTGATGAAGCAAATTTTATATTAAAAAATGTGGATTTTTCACTTATAAAAAATATATCCTGTGAAAATAAGAGTTTTGAAGATGTAGTTTTTGATATATTCAGCGAAGGCAAAAAGGAGGACTAAAATGAGTAAATATTTACCAACTTTTTTTAATCAGCTGAATATACAATTAAGCTATAAGTTTAATTTTATTTCCAATATATTTGTTAATATATTAAGTATTTTAATTTCTATATTTACTTGGAAGGGTATTTTTGAAAGTACTTCAGTTGAAAGTATTGGTGGTTTTACTAAAACTCAAATGATTTATTATATAATTATTTCAAATATTGGGATGATTCTATTTTCAAGTGAAAATGTAGTTAATATGGGGCATCTTGTTAGGACTGGGAAGCTTACTTCCATGTTGATTAGACCATATTCTATATTAGTAAATTCCTTTTTTGCATTTTTAGGAAATAAATTTATATTCATCGTTTTTTTCGTATTTATGTTCTTTTTATCTTTTTTTATTAATGCAAATATAGGATATTTTTTGTTGATATTTTTGTTCTTTATAATAAATTTTTGTATGTTTTTTATGCTGGTTTCTCTTGTTGGAAATCTTGGATTCTATTTGATAAATATGTGGACATTAAGACCTTTAATAAATTCAGTATATTTATTGCTTGGAGGACTGCTTTTTCCTTTAAATTTATTGGGAAATAAAATTTATAAAATAGTTGATAAAAACCCGTTTGCAATAGTTGGATTTAATTTTACAAGGGCTATGCAAGGAAAATTAACAATTGAAGAATTAATTTTTTACATAATTCTTTCTTTTTCTTGGTTTATTCTATTTTTTGTTCTATATAAAATTACTTATTATTTTGGACTGAAAAGATATGAGGGAATGGGAGCATAAGTATGAATTTTAGATTGTATAAAAAGTTTTTATCACATAGTTTTCAAGAGTTTTTAATTTATAGAACTACTGCAATTGTAACAATAGTTTTCGGTTTGATATTTTTTCTAGCTGAGTTTATTGCAGGGATAATTTATTTTGATTATACTGAAACGATATATGGTTGGGCAAAAAATGACTATTTACTTTTGATATCAGTAGCTTCTGTAATAAGTTATGGTTATCAGTTTTTATTCACCGTTGCTCATGAAAATTTATATGAATTTATTTTAGGTGGAGAGTTGGATTATATTTTGATTAGACCGGTCAATTCGTTTTTGTTTTACTCATTTTATAGGGTGGATTTTCCAAGTTTGATTAATCTATTTATAGCTTTGTGTTTTCAAATCTTTATGTTGACAAAATATAGTTTAAACTTAGTTTTAATAATTGAATTTATTATTTCTATTTTTTTATCAATATACTTAGTATTTTTGTTAAATCAGATTGTAATAACTATTTCATTTTGGAAAGAACATTCAAGTGCTATAATGGGAATACCTGAATATCTAATTGATTTTTCAAGCAGGCCAAAATCTATTTATCCTAAATCAATACAGTTTGTATTAATTTATATAGTTCCTATTTTGCTGTCAATTAATCTGCCCGTTCTTATAGTTAAAGGAGAGTCTTCTGTTTTAAGTATATTATATATATTCTTATTTGATTTATTGGGAACTATTTTTGCGATATTTCTTTGGAAAAAAGGTTTGAAGAAATATGTATCTGCTAATTAGTTG
>ERZ773068.1600-NODE-1600-length-11051-cov-5.760367_pt1 | contig 11051 bp, 8 predicted proteins | sample MGYA00580620_ERZ773068 | MGnify/ENA primary metagenome ERZ773068 (study PRJEB29015, sample SAMEA2737983) | human oral metagenome | biome: human oral; feature: human-associated habitat; material: dental | place: China | collected 2101 ... | reverse complement strand
ATGGTGACCAGCCGCTCGCGCGGATCCTGAATGGTGCGGGCGGACATGACGGCCGGCACGGCGCAGGCGAAGCTCGACAGCAGCGGGATGAAGGCCCGGCCCGACAGGCCGGTGCGCGACAGCAGGTTGTCGAGCAGGAAGGCCGCGCGCGGCAGGTAGCCCGAGTCTTCGAGCAGCAGGATGAAGGCAAAGAGGATGGTGATCTGCGGCAAAAACACCAGCACGCTGCCGGTGCCGGCAATCACGCCGTTGACCAGCAGGTCGGACAGCAGCCCCTGCGGCAGGGTGGCCCCCACCCATTCGCCCAGTGAATCGAAGAGGCCCTGGATGCTGTCCATCACCGGCTGTGCCCAGGTGTAGACGGCCTGGAAGACCAGCAGCAGGATGGTAAGCAGGATCAGCATGCCCCAGAACGGATGCATGACGATGTTGTCCAGCCGGCGGTGCCAGGCGGGCAGCGTCAGCTCGGTCTGCACCACCTGCGAGAGGATGTCCTCGACCTGTTCGTACAGGGCGTTGCTGTCGAGCGCCTCCAGCTTGCGTTCGGCTTCGGCCGGATCGAGCCGGGTGGTCTGGCCGCGCGGCATGGCAAGTGCGGCCTTTTCCACGGCCATCACGCCGCTCCTGCTGATGGCCACGGTTTCGAGCACAGTGGCACCCAGCAGTTCGCTGAGCTTTTTCGCATCGATCTTCAGGCCGCGGGAACGGGCCACGTCGCTGAGGTTGAGCGAGATGACCATCGGCAGGCCGAGGGTTTTCAGCTCCAGCATCATGCGCAGCGTCATGCGCAGGTTGGTGGCGTCGGCCACGGCGATGATGCCGTCCGGACAGACCCCGTACTTGCCCAGCAGCACGTCACGAGCCACCGCCTCGTCGGGGCTGGTGGTGCGCAGGCTGTAGGTGCCCGGCAGGTCGATGAGATGCACGCTGCGATCACTGACGAAGCGGCCTTCGCGGCGGTCGACGGTGACGCCGGCATAGTTGGCCACCTTGGCATGGGCGCCGGTCAGGCCATTGAACAGAACGGTCTTGCCGCAGTTGGGCGCGCCCAGCAGCGCAAAGGTGGCGGCACGGGTCTGGCTGGGCTGGCCGGCCGACTGGATGGGAATGGCCTCGTGCAGGGAGGCGGATGTGGTTTCAGCCATGATCAGGCTCGGGCCTCCGTCCGGTTGTGGGTGTTGCTGGTATTGCCTGCCTGGTGGTGCGAGCCGCCATGGTGATGGGCGCTGCCATGATGATGCGTGCTGCCCTCATGGTGCGTGCTGCCGTGGTGGTGTCCCGCCGCGGCATCCTGCCCGGCGGCATGGGCGGCCCGATCATGCTGGGCTGCGTGGCCATGATGACCATGGTGACCATGCCCATGCGGCACCATCCGGCAGAGGATCTTGGCGGCCTCGGGCTCGCGCAGGGCAAACTGCGACTGGTTGCCCAGGCGCACGGCAAAGGGGCCGCGCCCCAGCAGGCCGGTGGCAATGACCATCAGCGGGACGCCATCGGAAAATCCGAGGTCGGCCAGGCGGCGGCCCACCATGGGGTCGAGGTCGCCAAAGACCGGGTTGGGCGCAATGCGCTCGATATGCGCATGGGCCCCTTTCTTGAGCTGTGACAGGGGAAGTGTTTGGGTCATTTTCGGTAAGTCCCTTCTTCTCACCCGCAGAACAACAAATGAGAAGAGTTCTTTTTCTTGATTGGTTAACTGCAGAAATACCGACCATTGCGTGACCAGTCCAAATGATGGTGCTGATCATTCCCGCTATTTTGTTCCTTGCAGAAAAAAGTGCAAACAATCCCAAGTACGTCAATCAGGTTTGACCCGAAATGGCAAATGAATTCGCACCTGAACCCTCGGGTTTTGCATGACAGGCATGCATCGCGTGTATGGAAAGCTTGATCCTGCACAAGAAAAACAGCCTGTTCATACCTTTTCACCGGGGGTAACCATAAATGGCATGAACGATCAGATATGCATGACTGGCCAGGCGTCAAATATTCAGATATGCATGAATGACCGCCCGAAGTCCTCTGGACATCGACAGTTGCGCACAGGAAAAGCCCGGGCACAGGCTCCGATGCAAAAAACTGCAACATAGGCGACGGCGCAGGCCAACGCAGCGCCTGTACAAAGCAGGTGGTCAGAGCTTCATGCGCCTGCGCTGATCACGACACAAAAAACCCGCAACACGGACGACGTGCGCGGGTTCAGAAAAATGCCTCGTGGCGAAGCTGCTCAGGGCAGTTCGCCCGAGCGGCGCTTCATGATGAAGTCCTTCGTCTCGGCCACGATCACGTTGGACATCAGCAGCAGCGCGATCAGGTTGGGTACGGCCATCAGGCCGTTGAAGACATCGGAGGCCGCCCAGACCAGCCCGAGGTTGACCCCGGCGCCCAGCAGCACCGACACCACGTAGATGACGCGGTAGATGGGCACGATCCGCTCGCCACCCAGGTAGGACGCGCATTTCTCGCCGTAATAGCACCAGCCCAGAATGGTGGAGTAGGCAAAGAAGATCAGGCCGAAGGTGACCAGCCAGCCGCCGGGACCGGGCAGCAGGTCGTTGAAGGTGTGGGTGGTGAGCGCCGCCCCCGATTCACTGGAGGTCTGGTACAGCCCGCCGATGACCAGCACGATGCCGGTGATGCTGCAGACCACGATGGTATCGAGGAAGGTGCCGGTCATCGACACCAGCGCCTGCCGCGAGGGGTGGTCGGTCTTCGCGGCAGCGGCCGCGATAGGGGCCGAACCCATGCCCGATTCGTTGGAGAACACGCCACGGGCCACCCCATAGCGTACGGCCATGCCGATGGTGGCCCCCACCATCGCATCCAGCCCGAAGGCCGAGCGACAGATCAGCGAGATGGCCGGGCCAACCTTGTCGAAGTGCAGGCAGATGATGGCCAGACCGCCCGCCACATAGACGATGGCCATGAAGGGCACGATGTAGGACGACGCCTTCGAAATGCTCTGGATGCCGCCCAGCACCACGATGCCCGTGAGAATGGTCAGTGCCACACCCGTGATCCAGGGGTTGATGTCGAAGCTGGTCTGGATGGCCTGCGCCACCGAGTTGGCCTGCACCGAACTGCCGATACCGAACGAGGCCAGCACACCGAACACGGCGAACAGCACGGCCATCCACTTCATGTTCAGGCCACGCTCGATGTAGTACATGGGGCCGCCGCTCATCTCACCCTTGTCGTTGGTGATGCGGTACTTGACGGCCAGCACGGCCTCGCCGTACTTGGTGGCCATGCCGAAGAAGGCGGTGATCCACATCCAGAACACGGCCCCCGGGCCACCCGAGACGATGGCCGTGGCCACACCGGCAATGTTGCCGGTACCGATGGTGGCCGACAGGGCCGTCATCAGCGCGCTGAAGTGCGAGATGTCACCCTCGTGATCGTGATGGTGAGCCTTCGGCGGCGAAAACGCCTGTTTGAGCGCCATCGGCAGCATGGTGACCTGCAGGAAGGCCAGCCGCAGTGTGAGATAGATGGCCGTGCCGCCCAGCAGTATCAGCAGCGGCAGCCCCCAGACGTAGCCGCCCAGCCATTCGAAGAAATTCTGCAGTGCCTCCACCGGTCGCTCCTCGCCTGATGTTGCGGGAGCCCCGGGATCCTGCCCGGTGGATGGCTCCCCTGTACGGCCAAAAGTGTAGCTTCTTTTGACCCCGGCTCAACGTATGGGAACCATCCATTCTGCTTGGTGATTGCCCTGACAGGGCAATCCCTGATTCGCCATCCAGGCACCGGCGCGACGGATACCTGCCCCCCGGAATCAGTCCTGCGCCTCCCCTGCACGGCGGCGCTCCCGCCGCGGCACCCACAGCATCTTCCAGGCACCGAAGGCCACCAGGGCGGCCAGGCTGTACCAGGTGAAGATGTAGGAGAGGTGGCTGTTGGCAAACGAGACCACGGTCAGGCCGGGCATGGGCAGCTGTTTGCGCTGCGAGGCCATCCAGTGCGACAGCGCCAGCTCGTCGCTGCCCTCGGGCGGCGGACGCCAGCGTTCGGTGTCATCCACCGGGGCATCCAGGCTGGCCAGCGACCGCACCGGCAGGGCCTGGTCGATGAAGAACGGGGCGGCATCGCCATCGAGATGACGCGAGGCGGCAATGGCCGCCACGTCCCGCGAGTACCAGCGGTCATCGGCCGGATTGTTGTCGCGCAGGAAGCCGCCCTTCGGTTCGGTCATGCGCATCAGGCCGCTGATCTCGACCAGTCCCTCCGGGTGGTCGAAGTTGCGCTTGCCCACGGCGCGGTACTCGGGCGGCACGAAGCCGCGGTTGATGAAGACGATGTGACCATCGGCCAGCTGCAGCGGCGTCAGCACCCAGTAGCCGGCGCCCAGCACGGTACTGGCCTGCACGAAGGCCTCGTGCTGGTGCAGGAAGGTGCCACGCACACGGACCTGCCGGTATTCATCGTGATCACGATTGACGGCGGGCCAGTCGGCCGGCGGCGGCAGGAGCACCGGAGCCGCATGTATGCGCGCATCGACACGGGCGATCAGGTCTAGCTTCCACGCACGCCGCTCGACCTGCCAGGTGCCCAGCGAAACGAACAGGATGAACAGCCCCAGCAGCAGCACGGCCACCACGGCGCGTGCCACCGGTGAAGACGCCAAAGGCCGCGCAGGGCGGCCTTCGGGAGATGTGCCCTGCCCCGCCATCAGGGAGCGATACGCAGGTTGTGGTTGGTGGCGGGCATCAGGTTGTAGTTCAGGTGGTACATGACCCACAGCGAACCCACCAGCGTGATGGCCAGCAGAATGGCGGTGAACACGAAGGCCAGGAAGGTCCAGCCCCCCTGGGCCTTGCGGTTCATGTGCAGGAAATACACCATGTGCACGATGATCTGCACGGCACCGAAGCCCATCACGACCATGGCCGCGACATCGGGGTTTTCGATGGCCCCGCTCATCACCAGCCCGAAGGGGATGGCGGTGAGAATCACCGACAGGATGAAGCCGGTGTTGTACTCCTTGCGGGTGACGTGCGGAAATTCTTCGTGATGGCCATGGTCGCCGTGGCCGTGATGGCCTGCCGGAGCATGGCCCGTGTTGTGCGAGTGTGCGCTCATGACAGGGATCCCACCAGGTAGACAAAGGAGAAGACGGCCACCCAGACCACGTCCAGGAAGTGCCAGAACATCGACAGGCACATGACGCGGCGCCGGTTGGCGGAGGTCAGGCCATGCTTGCCCAGCTGGACCATCAGCGTCACCAGCCAGACCAGGCCGAAGGTGACGTGCAGCCCATGGGTGCCCACCAGGCCGAAGAACGACGACAGGAAGGCGCTGCGCTGCGGACTGGCGCCATGCTCGATCATGTGGTGGAACTCGTAGATCTCGATGCACAGGAAGCCCAGACCGAACAGCGCGGTCAGGCCCAGCCAGCGCAGCGTGCCGCCCAGCTTCTCTTCCTGCATGGAAATCACGGCGTAGCCGTAGGTGATGGACGAGAACAGCAGCATGGCGGTGTTGAGCGCAACCAGCTTCAGGTCGAAGATGTCGCGCCCGGACACGCCGGCGGCATAGTTCCTGCCCAGCACCCCATAGGTGGCGAAAAGACAGGCGAAGATGAGCAGGTCGCTCATCAGGTAGATCCAGAAGCCCAGCATCGTCCCGTTCTCGGGATGATGCTCTTCCGTCAGGTAGTACTGGCGGGCACCGGCCTCGGCCGGGCCCTTTTGGGTCAGGGTTGCACTCATGCTTGGTTTTGCCAGGTCCGTGTCATGTGTTGGGGATGATCAGGCATTGGCAGCCAGGATGCGGGTCCGGGCGGCTTCGGTCCGTTCGACCTGGGCAGCCGGAATGTAGAAGTCCCGCTTGTAGTTGAAGGTGTGGATGATGATGGCCGCCAGCATCGCCACGAAGGACACGCCGGCAAACAGCCACATGTGCCAGATCAGGCAGAAGCCCAGTGCACCGGAAAGCGCCGCGATGGTGAAGCCGGCCGCGGTGTTCTTCGGCATGTGGATGGGGATGAAACCACCCGTGGGCCGCTTGTAGCCGTGCTCCTTCATGTCCCACCAGGCGTCGATGTCATGCACCACCGGGGTGAACGCGAAGTTGTAGTCCGGCGGGGGCGACGAGGTGGACCATTCCAGCGTGCGGCCATCCCACGGATCGCCGGTTTCGTCACGCAGCTTGTCGCGGTGGATGAAGCTGAAGACGAGCTGGGCGATGAACGACAGGATGCCGATCAGGATGATGCCCACGCCGATGGCGGCGATGATGAAGTAGATCTGCAGCGACGGATCGTCGAAGTGGCTGACACGACGGGTCAGACCGGCCAGGCCCACGATGTAGATCGGGGTGAAGGCCAGCCAGAAGCCGAAGAACCAGCACCAGAACGACAGCTTGCCCCAGAACGGGATCAGGCGGTAGCCGAAGGCTTTCGGGAACCAGTAGGCGATGCCGGCCAGCATGGCATAGACCACGCCACCCAGAATCACGTTGTGGAAATGGGCAATGAGGAAGAGACTGTTGTGCAGCACGAAGTCGGCCGCCGGCACGGCCAGCAGCACGCCGGTCATGCCACCGACGACAAACACCACCATGAAGCCCACCACCCACATCATCGGCACTTCGAAGCGGATGCGGCCGCGGTACATGGTGAACAGCCAGTTGAAGATCTTGGCTCCCGTCGGGATGGAGATGATCATCGTCGAGATGCCAAAGAAGGTGTTGACGCTGGCACCCGAGCCCATCGTGAAGAAGTGGTGCAGCCACACCAGATACGACAGGATCATGATGCAGCTGGTGGCATACACCATGGAGGTGTAGCCGAACAGGCGCTTGCGGCAGAAGGTGGCCGTGACTTCGGAATAGATGCCGAAGGAGGGCAGCACCAGCACATAGACCTCGGGGTGGCCCCAGATCCAGATCAGGTTCACGTACATCATGGCGTTGCCGCCCAGATCGTTCGTGAAGAAGTGCGTGCCCAGATAGCGGTCGAGCGACAGCATGAACAGCGAGGCCGTCAGCGCCGGGAAGATGACCGTGATCAGGATGTTGGCGCAGAGGGCCGTCCAGGTGAACACCGGCATTTTCATGAGGTTCATGCCGGGGCAGCGCATCTTGAGGATGGTGACGATCAGGTTCACCGCAGAGAGCGTGGTTCCGACCCCGGCTATCTGCAATGCCCATATGTAATAGTCCATCCCCACGTCGGGACTGTATTCGATGCCCGACAGCGGCGGATAGGCCAGCCAGCCGGCCTTGGCGAATTCGCCGATGAACAGCGACAGCATCACCAGCACGGCGCCGAAGGCGGTCATCCAGAAGCTGAAGTTGTTCAGGAACGGGAAGGCCACGTCGCGCGCACCGATCTGCAGCGGCACGATGTAGTTCATGAAGCCCGTGACCAGCGGCATGGCCACGAAGAAGATCATGATCACGCCGTGGGCGGTGAAGATCTGGTCGTAGTGGTGCGGTGGCAGGTAGCCCAGGTTGTCACCGAAGGCCATGGCCTGCTGCAGGCGCATCATCAGCGCATCGGCAAAACCGCGCAGCAGCATGATGATGCCCAGCACGATGTACATGATGCCGATCTTCTTGTGGTCGACCGAGGTGACCCAGTTGCGCCAGAACGGGCCCCACATTTTGAAATAGGTCATCCCGCCCACGACGGCCAGGCCACCGACGGCCACGGCCAGGAACGTGAAGATCAGGATGGGTTCGTGAAGCGGGATGGCCTCCCAGGACAGGCGTCCGAGGAGCAGTTTGGAGGGGTCGGATTGATCGAACATCGGGTTTCTGGCAAGGGTTGCCCAGGCGCCGGCGACGCCGGGTATCAGTTATGAAAACAGGCGCTGCCGGCACGGGGCCGGCAGCCGGATCAGGATGTAGCGGTTACTGGACGCTGGTCGGCACGGACAGCGGGATGGGGCTGCTGGCCTGCAGGTCGGTGGTACGGACGGCCGGGGCGCACAGGGCCTCGGACACGTAGGAGCGGAAGACCTGGATCTCGCCGCGGTGAGCCGGCTCGTTGATGGCCTCGGTGACCACGCCGTCCACGCCCAGACGTCCCAGACCGCCCTGGGCATCGATGGCCATGATCATGTCGGAGCACATCCGGTCTGCCTCGACGCAGCGCAGGCGCACCCGTTCGTACAGGCCGGGATCGACACTGGCGTACTCACGCACCTTCTCGTTGGCGCTGGGTTTGGCCAGCTGCAGGTAGTCGGCGCGGGTGAGCTGGGCGCCGCCACTGCTGCGCACCTTCTCGACCCAGGCGTCGTAATCCTTCTGCTCCAGGCCCTTGAAGTTGAACTTCATGCCCGAAAAGCCCGCACCGGAGTAGTTGCCCGACAGGCCCATGTAGTCACCCGGCTTGTTGATGACCGCATTGAGCTGGCTTTCCATGCCCGGCATCACGTAGATCATGCCGGCCAGGGCAGGAATGTAGAAGGTGTTCATCACCGAGGTGGCCGTCATCTTGAAGCGGATGGGACGGTCGACCGGCGCGGCCATCTCGTTGACCAGGGCGATGCCTTCCTTCGGATAGATGAAGAGCCACTTCCAGTCCATGGCCACCACCTGCACTTCCAGCGGTTCGACACCGGCGGCCACCGGGCGGTTCTCGTCGATCTTCTCGAGCGGACGGAAGGGGTCGAGCGAGTGCGAGGTGACGTACGTGATGTAGGCCAGGATGAGGATGATGATGATGGGGATGGACCACAGCACCACTTCCAGCTTGTTGGAGTGGGTGAAGGTGGGATCGTAGGTGGCATTGACGTTCTTCTCGCGGTAGCGCCAGGCAAAGAAGAGCGTCAGGAAGATGACCGGGATGATGACGATCAGCATCAGGTAGGTGGCCAGCAGGACCAGGTCCTTCTCCTGCTCGGCAATGTAGCCGGAGGGCCGGAGCACGGTCAGCTGGTTGCAGCCTGCCATCAGCGCGGCAGAGGCCAGCAGGATCAGGGAACGTAGGCGGGAAGCGGTTTTCATGCCGGAAATAGGTCTCAAGCGCCCCTGGGGCGATCTGAACGGTAGATGCAACATGCCGGAAGCCGGCATGGGCAAGGTGAAGGAATCTGGCAGATGGCCCCGGAGCCATCCGGTACGGCACGGAGCCGGCGCCCAGCGAAGCACCGGCACGGACAGGTGTCTCCCGCAGGCCGGTCCTGCCTACGGCCACTGTGCAGAACGGGGCACCACAGCCCCGGCCGCACCCCGGCAACGGGCCGTTGCGGGATAAACCAGACCCTTCCTGTACTCCGGATGGCGCGTGTCAGGGACTCATTCGGGGCCTGCGGGGGGACGAATGGATGGATCCATGACACGCTCTACCCGGAACCATTGAATAATGATATGCGATTCTTGAGGTATCGCTCAAACCGCCTGCCACCGGATGCGGCAAACCCGGCGTCCGGCCGACAGTCGCAAACACTGTTTTGCAATTGGGAATGATAAGCACCCGCCTCGGGGGCGATACCCTCACGTTTCAGGCACGATATTCATAATAATACCTGCTGGCTTTCCACGACGCCCCCTGCCCCATGATCATCCAGTGCACCACCTACCAGGACGGCAAGCGCCTGGCCGACATCGATGTCTCGGCCCTGCCGAACGCCCTGCGTAATCCCGACCTTTTTACCTGGGTAGCCCTGAAGGACCCGGAGCCCGCCGAGGTCCTGATGATGCAGGAGATCTTCGACCTGCCCGAGCTGGCCGTGGAAGACACGCTGCATGGCGGCCAGCGCCCAAAAGCGGAGGAGTATCACGGGCTGCTGTTCATCTCGCTGAAGGTGGTCGAGCAGGACGGGGGCGAGATCCATTACGGGGATCTGTATGTCTTCATGAACCAGCACTTTCTGCTGTCGGTCCGCAATGGCGTCAGGCGCGGCTTTGCCGATGTACGCACCCGGGCCGAGCGCGAACCGGAGCTGATGAAGCAGGGTGCCGCCTTCGTGCTGTACGCTCTGGCCGATGCGGTGGTGGACCGCTTCATGCCGGTGGCCGACGGACTGGAAGACCAGCTGGAGGCCATCGAAACCGAGATCTTCCACAAGCAGCCCACCCGGGAGATGATGCTGCGCCTGCATTCGATGAAGCAGGACGTGACAGAGCTGCGGCATGCACTGCCGACCGTGCCGACGGTGCGGGACGAGGTATTCGTGCGGCAGTATGCGCGCCACCAGTCGCACCGCGGCGACGGGCTGCAGGACTACTTCCGCGATGTGCACGACCACCTGCAGCGGATCGGCCAGTCGCTGGACAACGTGCGCGACGGCATCCTGATGGCCATGCAGGTGAACATGTCGCTGATCGGCCTCGAACAGAGCGAGGTGAGCAAGAAGCTGGCGGCCTGGGCGGCCATCTTCGCCATGATGACCACGCTGGCCGGCATCTGGGGCATGAACTTCGAGAACATGCCGGAGCTGAAGTGGCCGCTGGGCTACCCGATGGCCCTGCTGCTGATGGCCGCCATCGGGCTGATCCTGTACCGCCGCTTCCGCAAGGTCGGGTGGCTGTAGTCCTCCTGCGCCCGACAGCTTCCTGCATCCGACAGCCCCTGCGCCCGACAGGGGATCACGGTTCCGTTGCAGGTGGCAGAGCCCCACCGGGCACCCCGCAAAAAAGCGCGGCCTCCATGAAAAAGCGCGGCTCCCATGACAGGATTGCCGCGCTTTTTCCAGGGACCCTCTGCAAAAGTCTGCGAGCGCTTCGAACCCAGGATCGGGATGAGCCAGAAGGCGCCATTTGTCGGCAATAGCAGCGCTATTGGCGACAAATGGCAACGCACTGGATCGCCCAGGCATGGGAATCAAAGTGCCGCAGGACTTTTGCAGAGGGTTCCCAGGCCGGAGACAGATGGCGAATCAGAACGCCGGCACGATGGCGCCCTTGTACTTCTCTTCGATGAATTTCTTCACGTCGTCGGAGCGCAGCGCCTTCATCAGCTTGGCGATGGCCGGCGACTTCGCGTTGTCGGGGCGGGCCGTGACGATGTTGGCATAGGGCGAATCGGCGCCCTCCAGCACCAGCGCATCCTTGTTGGGCTGCAGACCGGCGGCCAGCGCATAGTTGGTGTTGATCAGCGCCAG
>ERZ773068.1598-NODE-1598-length-11057-cov-3.566897_pt1 | contig 11057 bp, 8 predicted proteins | sample MGYA00580620_ERZ773068 | MGnify/ENA primary metagenome ERZ773068 (study PRJEB29015, sample SAMEA2737983) | human oral metagenome | biome: human oral; feature: human-associated habitat; material: dental | place: China | collected 2101 ... | reverse complement strand
CCACATTTTAATAATATCGTCAGCATTAACTCCTGATATATCGGGGAACCAGTATATTTGTTGGTAATATACTGGATTAAGATATTCCTCCCCGTCGATTTGCATATAACGTTCAATTATCTCTTGCATTCTTTCGGGCACTAAAAAATATTGGGGTGGCTTCTGTTGGGTAAAATACATTAATTCTTTAATTGTAGAGTATTTATGCTGAGACATTAATAATCCACCTAAAGCATAGTGAAACTCCAGAAAGTCTTGCCTCTCTTTTTCTCTCTTGTCTATTTCAGTTTGATTTTTTACGATAAAGGGAGAGACTGAATAATCATAATCAGGATAGATTTTGGGCATAAAAAGGTTGAAAAGTTGATGCGCCTTATGCCAATATGATACGATAAAGTCTTCTCTATTGTGATAAATAGATTGTACGATTAATTTCCAAAGAAAATTATATGTTGGAGGACTAATAACTGTTTTCTGGTATTCGTCTAAAAACAAATGAAATAAAGTACTATCGTTAAAATAAGATATGGTTTTCTTTTTCCTACAACAAAGCAGTTCGTTAGCCTCAAAAATAGCATCATAATATTCTTGCGGATATTCAATAGGTTCTCCTTCTTTTTCCTTTCTGAATAAGATAAAAGCTTCATAATAGAATTCTAACAAGGTTCTTGCTAATGGTTCGTCAGCTTTGTTGATGGAGTAAAAAAGTATTTTTGATATTGCTTCAAAATATAAGGTTTTTCTTTTTTCATTTTTGGTATTATTGTGTACCTGAATTAAGCGGTTGGTTAGTTTTTCCGGAACGAAATAAATATGTATAAGATGAACTATTAGAAAAGTAGAAATAATTAAAACAATGGTACTCAGTCCTAAAAGAATTAATGCCGAATTATCAATTAATAATCCCCAATTTGCAAAAGGTGGAATCTGAAGCAACCAGATAATATAGAAGCAAATAGATAAAATTAGAGACCATATGAATATATTGGTGATTGTTTCTTGTCTAAAAACTTCTATTAACTTGGTAGAACTGTATTTATCGTCAATTCGTGTTATAGTTTGAATAAGTAAAGGAAAACCCAAAGCAAATATTGCAATAATCATTGGAATAAATGCATAACTTATAATATCAGGATAATTAGCAAAAATGTTCATTCTTCACTATTTATATTGTTATTTTGATTTTTATCTCACTCTAAGTGCCCTCCCACTCAGGCTATTTAATACCTCGCTTGTCGTATCAGCAGATAACAGATTTTGGGTAATACTTCGAGAAATTTAAAGTTTGTTGTATGTAGTTGAGTCTCTTTGCATGAGCAGATAATAGCTGTTTGTTCATAACAAAACTGTATAACGATAAATACAACTCGCAAAGTTAATAATATTTCTAAGATTTAGACGGTAGAGCAATTATTAGTTTTTGATATTAGCTAAGTGTTGATTTCCAATATTATACTGCCGTCAGACCTTGTACACTTTCATCTCGCAGGCTTGGCAGTCGAACTCAAGGCGGAGGCGGGTAGATGAGTACGTCAGATAGAACGGTTCGGTGTAGGGCGATACGGCTTTATGGTATTTGGGACACCACCCGAGCGAATATTTTATACAGTGGCGGGTAAACATCAGCGGTACGTCTTTTTGCCGTTTTATCTCGAATGCCGGTTGTAGCACTTCGGAGCCGTGCTGTTCGTAAAACGAACGTGCTTTGCCGTTGGCAACATTACCGAGGTACGTTATGGTCGGCTCGGGGAAGGCGTGATGTGTCGGTTTGTGGTCTACCGTGCGGCGAGGGTGATTTTCAAGCCTTACGCAGAGCAGTCCGTCGGTCAGTTCGCGCCGCCATTGCGACAGTACGGAGGCAGGGATAAAGACATTGCTCGTCAGATGCAGGCGTACGTCGGTAACGGTGAATATGGTTTGCCCCGTCTTGCTAAGGTTGGTACGTATGTTATCGGTTTGGTCTTTTTGTGCGGGTTCTTTCGTGGCTGGGCGAAACATTTGGTAGCTGTATCCTTTTTCGTCGGTCATTACAAGCCGAAAACCGTCGGTGAGTTCGTATAGGTCTATGGTGGCAGCTATTTTACGTTCTGCCGTTTTGCCCGAAAGCAACTTATCGAACTCGCGGTCGTTGTTGCGAAACACCCTTGTTCCTTTTTTTATTACGGGCATAGAGAGCGGAAAGACTCTATTGTCTTCTACACGATTTACCTGAATGCCTTCGAGTTCTCGACGGTGGTTGAAGAAACACAGTCCGTCGCCGTTGCTTAGCTTTGTTTTGAGGTCGAGTGTAATATATCGCTCAGCGACGTCTACGACCGAGCCCACCTCCTCGCCGATGGACTTGGGAGTATCGGCAGACCATACGGTTTCTTTACGTCCATACAGGAAATAGTCGGTAAAGCCGCGATTGAACGTCTTATTCATATTCGGCTCGAATGTGATACGGCTCTCGCCGTCGGAGGCACGCTCGAACTCGTGACGACGGGCGAGTATCTCGTCGAGCCGACGGCGGTATAGCGATACGGTATTTTTGATGTAGGTCAAGTCTTTTAGCCGTCCTTCTATCTTCAACGAGCTTACACCTGCATCGAGTAGGGCTTCGAGGTCGTTTGTACGGTTGAGGTCTTTCATCGAGAGGGCGTGGCATTTTGTGGCTATCACTTGTCCTCGGCTATCTGTAATATCGTACGGCAAGCGGCACGGCTGAGAGCAGGTGCCACGGTTGGCACTACGCCCCGTCAGAGCATTGCTCAGATAGCACTGTCCGCTATACGATACGCACAATGCCCCGTGTACGAATACCTCTATCGGCACCGTAACGGAACGAGCTATGGCAGCTATTTCGTCGAGCGACAACTCACGCGCCAATACTATCTGCGAGAACCCCGCCTGCTCCAGAAAGACGGCTTTTGCTACCGTGCGGTTGTCCATCTGTGTACTTGCGTGTAGAGCGATAGGTGGTAGCCGCAGCTGCAATATGCCCATATCCTGAATGATGACGGCGTCGGTACCTGCGTTATATAGTTCGTGCAATAGACGTTCGGCATCGGCTAAGTCTTTGTCTTCGAGTATGGTGTTCATTGCCACGTATACACGTGCGTGGTATCGGTGGGCAAACTCCGAGAGTCTCTCGATATCGCTTACGGTATTGCCTGCCGAGGCTCTGGCTCCGAACATCGGTGCACCGATGTATACGGCGTCGGCTCCGTGCAGTATCGCTTCTATGCCGTAGTCGGCGTTTTTGGCTGGGGCAAGCAGTTCTATCTTACGTGGTTCATTCACAAATATTATGCGGCTTAGGGGTTTCGGAATGCAAAGGTAAGAAAATAATTGCCGTGTAGTAATCGCCAATCAACATTAGAACAATTCAAACGATAAAAACGTTCAATATTAACGACGGCGTTATTTGTGACTTCCCATCAATGTAAAGTAAATTCATTATTTTTTGTACCTTTGCTGCTCATATCCGAAGCGTAAGTGGAATGTGCATTGCTGTGCAAGACCAAACAAAAAAGAGATGAAACTTAACTTGGCAGAGATAAAGACAGGCATATACTCCAATAGCCGCATACTGAAAAATATGTCGTGGCTGGCAGCATTGCAGTTTGCCAATTGTATTATACCGCTCGTACTAATACCGTACATTATTCGCACCGCAGGGCTCGAAGCATTCGGGAAAATATCCTATGCTCAGAATATCGTCGTGTATCTTACCGTACTTGTTAACTTCGGTTTCGAGTATTCCGCCACTCAGGAGGTAGCTCTTAACCGCGATAATCGTAAGCAAACGAATATAATATTCTGGTCTGTGCTTCGGAGCAAAGCCGTGCTGCTGGCGGTATCGTTCGGTCTGCTTGCGATAGGACTCATCTTCGTCGACGAGCTTGCCGCCGACCGTCGGCTCTACATCTATGCTGCATTGATGAATATCGGTTTTGCTGTATTCCCAACGTGGTTCTTGCAAGGAATGGAAGATGTCGCTAAAATAACGGTTTTCAACTTCTCGTCGCGTCTCATCGGAGCTGTAATGATAATACTTCTGGTAACCGCCCCGAATGATTATCCGTACTATCTGCTTATATTGTCGTGTTCGTATATACTCGGCGGCGGCGTAGCCCTGCTGTACGTCATACGCAAGTATCGCCTGCAGTACACAGCACAGAACGACTCTCTCGCCACACGCAAGGGACTGCCCATATTCGTAAACAATATGTTTGCTACGATATATTCTGCCGTAGGGCTCACTATGTTGCCGTACTTTGTCTCCGACCTCGATTTGGGACTGTACTCGGCGGCATACAAGGTCATTATGGCGGTGTTGATGATAGTGAGTTATCCGATATCTATCTCGCTTTTCCCTTCTATCAGTCGTCGTTTCAACGAATCGTTTGCCGACGGGTGGCGTTTTTTTAAGCGTTCTTTCTTTTTTGTAGTGCTTTTCGGAGCAGTGTGTAGCATTGCAATATTTTTGCTATCAGACGTAGTAATAAAGGTACTTGTTGGGCTGAAAAGCAATATTCCTTCGGGAGATTCCCGAACGTCGGCAGATATATTGCGGATATTTTCACTTCTGCCAATACTTGTGCTCGCCGCAAGTATGCTCACCGTACAAGGAATGTACGGACTGCAGCTTCAAAGGTATGCTCCTTATATCGGCGGGGCAATATGTCTATTTAGTTTGGCAGCTAATTATCTTTTTATAAAAAACATTGGGGTACAGGGTGCGGCTTTCTCTTATGTAGCAGCAGAGGTAGTCGAGATAATACTCGTTGGCTTGCTTATTTATTTCAATTATAAAAAACGAAAGCGATGACGTTGGTTTTCATAGTCTGTATAGTTTTGGCGATACTCGGTCTGACGGTATCCAAAAACAATATTTTCTCGCCGAGTGTAATTACTCCTGTCGTTTGGATAGTGGTGTTGTTGTTATTCGTGGCTCTGCCACACGACCTGCCGCCGCTCAGCTGGCAGTTTTTCGGCTCACTATTGCTTTGGGTGACGATGATGTGTCTGGGGGCAATGTTCACGCAGTCGTTCCGTTACCGTGTATCGGTAAACGAGCCGAGCCAATTGATACGCGACATTTTCTTCTGGGTATCGATAGCGACTTTCCCTCTGCTATTGCTCTTCGTCAAAGAGGCGTTGCAGACGGGCGAGACAGGCAATTGGGCTCTCGACCTCCGACTTGCAGCCATAGGCAAGACATCTACATTCAAAGAAGTATACGGAGGGTTGTATCTCATCGTCTGGCAGGTGGCGTATCTGATAGAGCTATTTTACTATTCGAAGAAAAATCGCCATCGAGTGATAATACTCGGGCTGATGTTTCTGGCTCTTGGCGTCGGTACTATGTCGAAGACTATACTATTGGAGTTTATATTGAAAACAGTAAGCATACTATTCTTCAAAAATAAAGTAAAGGTAAAGCATCTCGTCGTAACGTTGGCGGTGCTGCTGGTAGCTTTCGTAGCTATGCAGTCGATGCGTTACAATAACAGCGTGAAGTCATTCAACCGAAACGGTTTTCTGATAACGTACATCGTAGGTAATACTTCGGCGTTCGATACTCTCGAGCCCAATTCGTCGACACACTGCGGCGAAAACGTTTTCCGCGTATATTATGCCGTTAACAAAAAGTTCGGGCGGTCTGACGTAAAGCCTGTCGATCCAATATTGCCATTTATCTACAAACCACTCGAGACAAATACATATACGGCGATGTATCCTTTCTTCAAAGACTTCGGCTATTGGGGAGTCGGTGTATTTGCTCTGCTCTATGGATTGCTTTTCGGGTGGATATTCCGCCGTGCTCAGCTGGGCTCGCCGATGTTTATCATACTTAATGCAATGGTTGTCTTCGTACTGGTTATGCAGTACGCAGGCGATATAGTTTTGACAAATATATCGGGATATATCAAGCAAATATTGCTGTTGGCTCTGCCTTTCGTTGCAGGAAAATACAAGTTGTTCTGCCGCAAAGCAGGGTAGAGGATTGGGTGTTAGGTGTTGGGTATTAGGTGCTAGGTGTTGGGTGTTGGGTATTAGGTGTTAGGTGTTAGGTGTTAGGTGTTGGGTGTTTATATTTGTGTTGAATTGTTTAATCGTATTTTTCCAATAAAAACCATTACCTTTGCAATCGATATTGTTATTCGGTATCGACATTTGCTTTTTCTATTTAAAGTACATAAAGACAAGATATGCTTACACTGAAGAATATAATCGAAAACCGCCAGGCAGTCGTCGAAGGGCTGCACAAGAAACACTTCGCAGAGGCAGAGAAGGTGATAGACGAGATAATAGACCTCGACAAAGAGCGTCGTAATACGCAAAAAGAACTCGATACCGCTCTTGCCGAACAAAACAAGATAGCAAAACAGATAGGTGCTCTCATAGGGCAGGGCAAGCGTTCGGAGGCAGAAGCCGCCAAGGAACAGACAGCCCGATACAAGGAGCAGAGCAAGCTGCTCGGCGATAAACTGAACGAGTATGAGAAGATGCTTCGCGACAAGTTGTTGCAGGTGCCGAACCTGCCGCACGAGAGTGTACCCGAAGGACGCACGGCAGAAGACAACAAGACAGAGCGAACGGGAGGCGTCGTCCCCGATATGCCGACCGATGCCTTGCCGCATTGGGAGCTGGCGAAGCGTTACGACCTCATAGACTTTGAGCTTGGGGTGAAGATAACAGGTGCGGGGTTTCCGGTGTACAAGGGTAAAGGAGCAAGGCTGCAGCGTGCGTTGATAAATTTCTTCCTCGACGAGGCACGCAATGCGGGTTATCTGGAGATAGAGCCGCCGCACGTGGTAAATACGGACTCCGGCTACGGCACCGGGCAACTGCCCGACAAAGAGGGACAGATGTATCACGTTACCGTCGATGACCTGTATCTGATACCGACAGCCGAGGTGCCTGTAACTAATATCTTCCGCGACGTGATACTTGCCGAGAAAGATTTGCCCTGTAAGCTGACGGCATATTCGGCTTGTTTTCGCCGAGAGGCAGGCTCGTATGGCAAAGACGTACGCGGACTGAACCGCCTGCACCAGTTTGGCAAGGTAGAGATAGTGCGTATCGACAAGCCCGAACACTCATACGACAGCCTCGACGAGATGGTGCGGTATGTCGAGAGCCTCGTCCGTAAGCTCGAGCTTACGTATCGCATCTTACGTCTGTGCGGCGGCGATATGTCGTTTACGTCGAGCCTGACGTTCGACTTCGAGGTGTTTTCGGCAGCACAGAAGCGGTGGCTCGAGGTATCGTCGGTGTCGAACTTCGAGAGCTATCAGGCAAACCGCCTCAAATGTCGTTACAAGACTGCAGAGGGTAAGACGGAGCTTTGCCATACGCTCAACGGCAGTGCTCTGGCATTGCCTCGAATAGTTGCCGCCCTGCTCGAAAACAACCAGACACCGAACGGTATACGCATACCTAAAGCGCTCGTGCCTTACTGTGGTTTCGAAATAATCGATTGAATGTTTTTTACCGTTTAATCGATTAATCGTTTAATTGTTTAAACGAGGTATTAGGTATTGGGGGCTGAGACAAATCATGATTTGTATGTGTGTAGATGAAAAATAAAGGTGAACACATATTTCGCCTTTATTGTAATTCACAAAATGAACAAATATAGATATAATAATATAAAAACCAATTCAAAACAAAATTAAAAGATGAAAAACTTATTTTTGACAGTTGCCGCAGCAATCGTATTTGCTTCCGCAACAATCTTTGTTGCCTGTAAAGGTAAAACGCCAGATAAACCAACTCCGCCCGATCCTCCGAAAGAATATGTCTATGACATATATGCCGCCGGATACGACAACAACGGTAAGAGAGCCATATTCTGGCAAAACGGCAAACCGACAGCACTAACGGACGGTAATAGAGAGGCTACAGCTATCTCTGTATATGTAGCCGGCAACGATGTATATGTAGTAGGTTACGAAAAAGACGAAAAAGAACATTTCGTACCTATGTTGTGGAAAAACGGCAAACCGACCGTACTTACCGTCAAAGATGGCTCGGAGAATGCCGCAGCACGTTCCGTATATGTAGTAGGAAATGACGTATATATCGTAGGTTGGGATGACAAAAGTGCCATACTCTGGAAAAACGGAGAGCCAACCGCACTGACAGACGACAAAAATAACACTGCCGTAGCAAATTCGGTATTCGTAGACGGTGCCGATGTGTATGTGGCAGGATATGTTGTAGGCGCCGACAACAACGAAGCAACATTGTGGAAAAACGGCAAACCGACCTTACTTAGCGGCAACTCGCCCGAAGCAAACGCAAAAGCCGTATATGTAGCAGGCTCTGATGTGTATGTGGCAGGTTACCAAAAGGAAGGAGATAAAACAGTGTCGCAACTGTGGAAAAACGGTAAGGCGGTAACCCTCAAAGCGAGTCAATACGATACATTCGTACAGTCATTGTTCGTTGCGGGCTCAGACGTATATATGGTAGGATACGAAGATGTAAAAGGCAAACCGAAAGCTACACTGTGGAAAAACGGCGAACCAACCTCGCTTACAGATGGTAGTAGCGATATGGCTATAGCATTCGACGTGAAAGTGGAAGGAGAAGATGTATATGCAGCAGGCTTCGACGGTCATAAAGCCATACTGTGGAGAAACGGCAAACCGACGGAATACTCGGACGGCGAAAAGAACGCCTGTGTAAACTCGGTATTCATCGTCAAACGAGAAGTAACGAAATAATAAGATAATCAATGTACTTATTTAGCAGGGGGACTCATTAATTAGTTAGTGAGTCTCCTTTTGTTTTGGTACGGTCGTCGAACGATTTAATCGATTAATCGTTTAAGCAAGTTTAGTTTGTTACTGACAAAAAAACGCTCCGACAATGCATCTTTCGTATGCAAAAGTCGGAGACTTACTTTCTTGGTAGTTTTTCGGCGTACTGTGGTCAGATACCTGCAATACGCTTTATTTCTTCTATGACTGCATTGGCAAATCCCATTGCCTGCTCTTCTGTGGGAGCTTCGGAATATATACGTACGATGGGTTCGGTATTGGACTTACGCAGATGCACCCACCCTTGCGGAAAGTCTATCTTGACACCGTCTATATCATTTACCTCGAATTGTTTGTAACTGTTCTTTATCGTGTTCAATATCTTATCGACATCTATCTGCGGTGTGAGCTCTATCTTGTTTTTCGAGATAAAATACTCGGGATACGTTTTTCGCAGAGCCGATACCTTCATATCCTTTTTTGCAAGCAATGTAAGGAATAGAGCTATCCCTACCAAAGCATCTCGTCCGTAGTGCGAAGCAGGGTAGATAACACCCCCGTTGCCTTCGCCCCCGATGATGGCTCCGGTAGCCTTCATCTGCTCTACCACATTGACCTCGCCCACAGCTGCGGCAGCATATTGTCCGCCATAGCGTGCCGTGATGTCTGCCAAAGCCCTTGTGGAACTTAGGTTGCTTACCGTATTGCCTTGTGTGTGGCTCAGAATGTAGTCTGCCACAGACACAAGCGTATATTCTTCGCCGAACATTTCGCCGTCTTCGCATACAATGGCAAGTCTGTCTACATCAGGGTCTACTACGAAGCCTACGTCTACTTTATGAGAGGCTATATAGTCGGATATTTCCGTGAGATTTTCGCGTAGAGGTTCGGGATTGTGTGCAAAATCGCCTGTCGGGTCACAGTTGAGGCAGGTTATATCGGTTACTCCGAGTTCGTGTAGCAGACGCGGTATGGCAATACCTCCTACGGAATTGACACAGTCTATTGCAACCGAGAAGTTTGCTTTGCGTATAGCTTCGGTATCAACCAACTCTAAACCCAGTACATTGCGTATATGGTAGTCGGTCATATCTTTGTGACTGACTACACCGATGTTGTCTACTGAGGCAAATACTATATTTTCACCTTCTGTTGCCAGCTGTAATATATGTTCTCCATCTGCTTTCGAAAGAAACTCACCGTGTCTGTTGAGTAGCTTCAGGGCATTCCACTGACGTGGGTTGTGGCTTGCCGTTATAATGATACCTCCGTCGGCATGCTCGGCGGTAACCGCCAATTCGGTAGTAGGCGTCGTAGCAAGTCCAATATTGACTACATCTATACCGCAGCCAGTCAATGTACCGCATACAAGGCTATCTACCATTTGCCCCGATATACGTGCATCTCGTCCTACTACTACCTTACTGCGTCGGTTGCCGTCAGTTGCCTGTAGCAGCAGCCATTGTGCATAAGCCGAAACGAATTTTACTATGTCGAAAGGTGTCAGGTTGTCGCCCGCCGTACCTCCTATTGTACCACGAATACCCGAAATAGATTTTATAAGTGACATATTGTTGAGATTATGTGCTTTTTATTTTGGTAATACCAGAAACGTAAACTTATATCTGTATGCCGTTACCGAGTTGAATGCGTGGAGCAATCCGATAGGCGAGGGTATTATTATGTCGGCGATGGCTCCCGAATGTTTCATCTTGCCGATGGCGTTCTGCCAGCCGATGCAGTTGAGGTTATTGCGTTCGGCGACGCCGTTCGGGTTATACATTATTTCGAGAGGAAAACTGAGGTCGCTCGTCGTCCAGTAGCTTACTGAGTCTTTGCCGTCCAGAGTATACTGTACCCAACGTACCTGAACGATGTCCCCAACCTTCACTTCGCGTCCGTTGCCTTTCTGTGTGAGGTGAAACACTATGCTGTCTTCGTTTTCCCACAGGTAGTCTGCAGGTTTGAATACCGAATCCTTCGGATAACTACTGAGGATATTGAGATTGTGTTTAGCGATGTACTCTTTTATCTTCTTCTTCTGGTTGGCTACCTGCACCGAATAGTTTTTGCTGCTCTCGCAAGCGAATAGCGCGAACGCTGCCAATATAATTACGATATATTTTTTCATTCGAAATTGATTTTTGTTGTTAAAAATATGTTTTTTGTCTGTTTGTTAATTATTTCCCCGTATCTAATCGTCCATTGTATACGGCAGTGTTGCCAGCCTTGTCTTTGACTGTTACTATGCTGTATCCGTCGAACCGTACACTTATGTGTATAGTGTATTGCGGTTTGGCG
>ERZ773068.1592-NODE-1592-length-11068-cov-4.756560_pt1 | contig 11068 bp, 11 predicted proteins | sample MGYA00580620_ERZ773068 | MGnify/ENA primary metagenome ERZ773068 (study PRJEB29015, sample SAMEA2737983) | human oral metagenome | biome: human oral; feature: human-associated habitat; material: dental | place: China | collected 2101 ... | reverse complement strand
CCAGCCTCAAGAAGTTGTTTCATTGAAATTACTGCCATGAGTATTTCTCCTTTTTTGTTTTTTCCTCTTCTCGATTTCAGCTCGCAAAACAACCCGAAGGCAACAGTTTCACAATTCATCAAGAATGAGTATTATCGTTCACACGACAAGTTTCATTTTACCATAATTGGAGCTTTATTTCAAGTAGTTTTGTTATTTTCTCCTTATTAAATTACTCGTTAAAAACTCTAAATTTAAAACATCTCAACATATAATGCTGAGATGTTCTAATGGCTAGTTTTTTAAATTTAATGTAGTGGCAAAATAATTAGTTTATCCTATCTACTTCGAAGTTTCTTACGAATTTTATAAGCTAGATTAAACAAGAAATATAATGAACTAGTTGGATAATTAAACTCACCAACAAATTCCTCGATAGTAGGATTAAACTTGGATTTAAAGTTAATTAATCCACCCTCTAAATTATTTTCAATTCCTCCCATATTATGAGTCTCTGCTCCACGTTCAAAAGAATGTTGGGCAGTCTCAAACCATGTAGGAATAGCTGGTTGATAGTGTCTAAATTCTTCATTCATTCCAGCATATAAGTTTTCTGAAGTCTTCCCAAATTCGATAGTTAAAGTACCAGACAATGGGACAATACTATCTCCTCTATCAATATAGCTCTTAAGAAAAGAAATTTCTTCTTCTAATCGGTTTCTCTCTTGCTGATTATCCTTTACTTTGCCTTCTTTTGTTTTATCTGTAAACTTCTGCGCTGTTTTTAGATTTTTTTCAAGTTGCTTCTCAACTTCTTTCAATCTATTATGTAAATCTAAATAGCTTAGTGTGATAAAGGAGTGATTAGGATAAGTAGTCAGTAACTTTTGATAATAATCTTTGTCTCGTAAACTAATGTTCTTGCGAGACTCTGTTTTCTTCATTAAAAACGAAAATTCATCTAATAAATCGAGCCCGCCAAATTTTACTTCCAATCCTTTATTTCTTGCAGTTCGGATAGCCTGTCTAGTAGACTTAGAAAGTTGATCCAGTGAGAAATTTTCTTTATGAATATTAGCTTGAAAACGTGGTTGTATATTTTCTGCCATATTCTCTGTTAAGCCAGTCCAATGAACTTTATTTTTTTTCAGTTCTTCAACAATTTCTAAAGTCATAGAATTTTGGACAATTTCTTGGCCAATAAGACCTTTACTGATAAATAGAATTGGGTCAAATTTAACCATTATTGCATGGCTTTTTTTAGCAAGTTTTTTCAACGTTAAAAGAACAAATTTCAGAAGTTCTTTATCTTCATAGTCAATTACTGGACCTCGTGGAATATAGAACATAGAAAGCCCTAATGGTAGCGGCTGAATTAGGATATTTGCTACTCCAACTAATTGATTGTCTTTATAAAAACCAACTCTCTCATTTCCCCAAGTGTCCTTTATCTTGGACCAATCACTACTCTGCAATAAATTTCCTTGTGGATGATTTTGCAAAAATAAATCCCACTCTTGAACATCAACATTTATTTTATATGTAAACATAATTCCAGTACCAACTCTCTTAAAATCTATTTTATCTTCATTAGCTTGCTTATGTGCTAATTCTCTATATTTCGTATTACTTTACCTAAACGAATACGAAAATAATATGTCAATGACAACTAATGATATTATGAAATTTATTTTTAAACACTATACAAAGGGTGAGATTCATAAAACCTCACCCTAAATTGAATAATAATCAGTATATTAGTTTGGATAAATGTATCTTACTGTACCACGTGATGCTGTAGGATTAAACCATCCACGGTAATTTCCGATTGGTTGAGTACCGCTACCATCATAGTTACACTCTGAAACTTGAATACGCGTCGTTGATTCAACAGCTGTAACAACCGCTACGTGTCCATATCCACCATCATCCCAACAAGCAATCGCACCAACTTGTGGTGTAGAACCTGTACGGAAACCTGCTGCTGCTGCACTAGTAGCCCACTGGCCACCATTACCCCAATAATCACCAGCCCATGGAGCCAAGGTCTTAGCACCCCATGTACATTGACCTGTAGGGTAACTTGAGGCATTTGAACTATAAGTTGGTCGTTGACTTACAGGAGTAGGTGCAGGTGTGTAACTTGAGTCTTCATCTGATGAAGAAGAAGAACTTGAAGTTGCTTGTACTTGTGCTGCAAATGTTGTATTTGCTGAAGCAGCAACCGTTTGTTGTTGACTTGTTTGTTTTGCTTTGTATGCTGCTTCTGCTGCTGCTGCTGCTTTCGCTTCTGCTTCAGCCGCTGCTTTTTGCTCTAGCAAGGTTGCTTTTTCATTTTCTGCAGTAGCTTTTTCAGCTGCAAGGTTCAACTCGGCTGCTTTCAATTCAGCTTGTTTTGTTGTCAAAGCTTGAGCGTCATCAGCAAGTGTTTGTTGGTTGGCAATAACTGTGTTGATTGCATCATTGTTTGCAACTTGTTTTTCAGAGATAGCTTTTTTATCTTCTTTTTGTTGTTGCAACATTTTATTGTTTGCTGAGACAATTTCACTCATAGCCGCTACACGAGAAATAGCTTCTGTGATTGAGTTAGAGTTAATAATTGTATTAATGTAGCTTGTAGCAGTTCCGTTCGTTTGTGCACTACGAGCTTGGTTTTCAAGCGATTCATTACGAGCTACGATATTTTTTGAAAGCTCTGTGATTTCACCCTCAAGTTTTTTAGATTCTTCTTGAAGTTTTTCATTCTCAGCTTGCAACTTTTCTTGTTCTGTCTGAATAGCTGTCACTTGAGTTTGAATCTCATCAACTTGTTTTTGAGCTTCCTTCTGTTGTGTTGTCAACTCACTAATTTTGCTATCTTGAGCTGCAATTTTTTCATCTGTTGTGTTAGCTTTAACACTTGAAAGTACAGCTCCTTGCGAAACTAATACTGTACTTAACATGAGTGATGCTAGAATTTTTTTCTTCATAAATGTAAATACTCCTTCTTTAAAAAGACAATACTAGTATATCAAAAAAAGGCCTAATAAATATTACGCCTTTATTACAGTTTTGTTTCTTTCTTATAGATATATTTTTTCAAAAATATATTGGAAAACTAACATCCATATAAAATTCAATATCATAGTAGGAACAAGGCTATAAACTATAAATACAGATAAATTTTCTGCAGTTAATCCTACCAAGTGTGCTAGGATAAAGCTAGCAAATTCAAATGTAAAAGTCATCATTAAAATAGCTAATAATCTTGTCCATCTATTTAACAAAATAACAGAGTTGCTTTTATAGACGATAGCTCCAATAATCACAAAAAGGAGACTGGCAATCCCTATCAAATGGAAGAAGTAGATATCGTAAATAAGTCCTAAGACCAAGCAATAGGCTAAAAAGAGATACTCTGATACTTCTATTGTCTCGAATAATAAGAAAATGAAGATAAAGTGGCTAATCATTTGAAAATGCGGGAAGAAGCTGTTTACAAATTGTCCTAAGTGGCTATCTATCAAGACGATTAAGGGCAAGAGCAAAAACATCCCTATCTGCTTAAAAAGTCTCATGATAGATTCCCCGCTAACTCTACGACCTTAAGATTCATCGGATCAGCATGCAGTTTAACCAGAACTTCTCTTGTTAAATAGTCATTACTATGTGTAACTGATACGACTTCCCCTACAGGGATATCTGTAGCATTAAAGTTTCCTAAGCCTCCAGTTACCACTTTGTCACCTTGACTAATATCGACACTGCTATTCAATTGGCTGATTTTTAGTAGTTCTTTTTCCTTATTATAACCAATGATAATACCATAAATACTACTAGATCCGTGCTGGATTTTAACAGAAATTTTCTCTGTATTTTCAGCGTTTGTTAATAAATTGACTACAGTTGAGTTGTCTTCTACTTTTTCAACGCTTCCAACAAGTCCTCCACCAGAAACAACGAGCATACTAGTTGTTACACCTTGTTTTAAACCGGCATTAACTGTCAATTCCTGTTTCCAAGTTGCTGGAGTTCTCATAATGACATCTGCGGCAATTACCTGGGGCGCGTTCAATTTTGATTTCATATCTAATAATTGACGCAGTTGTTCATTCTCTTCTTTCAAACGATCTGCTTCATTCTTTTCCTTTTCCATTTGATAGAATTCTTTTTTGAGAGTTTCATTCTCGCTATATGCTCTCGTCAAATTTCCTAAATCTGACTTTGTGGCTTCTATCCATTGAAATGGTTTTTGTACAATTCTATCTACCAATGAAATTCCATCTCCAGCTTTTGTCACAAGTGCACTGGATTGTGTCGCCACTAAAAAAACTGAAACTACTAGTATAACGACAAATAGAACAATGATATATTTTGATTTTTTAAAACGATTCATGCCTTTACCTTATATTATTCTATACTTCACTTTAGGATTTTAATAAAAACAGGATTCCGCCTAATACACATACAAGTAGTAAGGCCACACTATCTTTATGCATCCAATTCAATTGTCGATACTGACTACGTCCATGACCACCTTGATACCCTCTAGCTTCCATAGCTGTAGCAAGAGAATCCGCTCTTTTTAAACTTGTAGCGAATAAAGGAATTAAAATAGGAATCATAGCCTTAACCTTCTGGATGATATTGCCCTCTCCAAAATCTACACCACGCGCCTTTTGAGCGTTCATAATTCGAATGGTATCATCCATCAAGGTTGGTACAAAACGCAAGCTCATAGACAACATCAGTCCAATTTCATGAACAGGCACTTTAAATCTTTTTAAAGGGCCAAGCAAGGACTCAACTGCTGTTGCCAGGCTTAGTGGCATTGTGGTCAAAGTAAGCAAGGTTGAGAAAAAGATAATCAACACAAAACGGCAAAAAATGATTCCAGCCTGCTCAATCCCCTGAGTAGTGATTTTTATGAACCCTATTTCAAATAAGACTTGCCCACCAGAAATAAAGAAAAGTTGAAAAAGAGTTGTAAAGGTAATCAGAAAAAACATCGACTTCAAACCTTTTATGAAAAAAGATAAGGGAACATCTGATAAACCCACAAATATGCCTGTTGCAGCGAAAAGTATTACGTTTGTAATTGGATTGTTGGCCCAAAAAACGATAATAATCAATAAAATCATTGCCACCAACTTACTACGAGGGTCCAGACGATGGACAATCGAGTTTCCTGGTATGTAACGGCCTAAAATCATGTTATCCATTAATGAACTCCTTAAACTCTTCTATCGTTATCGGCATTTGTTTAAAAGAAACTCCTCGGTCAGCTAGTCTTTGAGCAAATCTTGTGATTTTTGGAACACCTAATTGGATATTTTCCATAAACTCCAGATTTTGAAAGACAAGACTAGGCGCTCCACTCTTAACCAATCTTCCTTTTTCCATCACATAAACTTGGTCAGCAAACTCTGCTACATCATCCATAAGGTGAGTCACCAAAACAATCGTAATGCCATCTTGATGAAGCTTTTCAAATAAAGTCATCAACTCTTTCCGACCAATCGGATCTAGTCCTGCGGTAGGCTCATCTAAAACCAAGATACTTGGCTCCATTGCTAAAATTCCAGCAATAGCAACCCTTCTCATCTGACCGCCTGAAAGTTCAAATGGACTACGTTCAAAGAATGACTTGTCAATTCCTACTAAATCTAATTTTTCACGCGCAATAGCCTCGGCCTCTTCTACAGAAACTCCAAAATTCTGAGGACCAAAAGCTACATCTTTTAAGACAGTCTCTTCAAATATTTGATTTTCTGCAAACTGAAATACCAATCCTACTTGTTTGCGAATTTGACGAATTTGCTTGTTAATTGATGTTGACGTAATTAATGTATCAAAAACACGGACACTTCCCTTTGTGGGAACCAACAAACCATTCAAGAGTTGTAGAATTGTGGATTTTCCACTTCCTGTATGCCCAATAATTGCAGTATAGGAGCCGTCATCTATAGTCAAACTAACATCAGACAAGGCTGCTGAAGCAAAGGGGGTTCCTTCCTGATACGTATAACTAACATTGTCTAGAATAATTCCCATAAAGCCTCCTCAAGCTCCTCTTCAGTAAGATAGAGTTCCGGTAAATTCAAACCACTGGCACGTAGTGAATCTTTTAATTTATTTACAAACGGTTGATCGAGGCCAATTTGTTCTAAATCTGACCTAGAAAATAATTCTCTAGGAGTACTAGTTGATTCAATTTCTCCTTTTTTCATCACCAAAACACGATCACTCATGGCCACCTCATCCAAATCATGCGTTATGGAGATGACTGTCATTTGGTGTTCTTGGCGAATCTTCTGGACTATCTTAATCAACTCTAGACGCCCCTCTGGATCCAACATACTTGTAGCTTCATCCAAAATTAAAATATCTGGCCGTAAGGCGACAACACCTGCAATGGCAACCCTCTGCTTCTGGCCTCCTGATAAGCGAGCTGGTTCCTTTTTAAAAAATTCAGCCATCCCAACCAATGATAAAGCTTCAGCAACTCGATACTTCATCTCTTCAAGTGGGATTCCTTGATTCTCTAAACCAAAAGCAACGTCATCTTCCACAGTTGCCCCTACGAACTGGTTATCAGGATTTTGAAAAACCATACCAATCTGACGTCTTTTTTCCCAGACGTTTTCTGGAGTTAGGCAATCACCGTCTATCCAAATCTCTCCAGATTCAGCCTCAAGTAAGCCGTCAATCAAGCGAACAGTTGTTGATTTCCCACTACCATTATGACCAACAATAGACAACCATTCTCCACGTTTCACGTGAAACGAAATGTTATGAACATCATAATGTTCCTGATCTGTCTGGTATCGAAATGACAGATTTTTAATCTCAATAATTGATTCCATATCTAGCGAAAGGTTCCTTTAAACAAATACGCGCTTCCTTTGAAGTAATCATAACCAGAATAAACTGTAAAGAACAAAGCAATATATAGAGTTATCTGGCCAAGTAAGTTCCAGTGAAGCAACAAGAAGATGATTGCAAACATCTGACTGAATGTTTTGATTTTTCCTGGCATTGCTGCAGCTAAAACAGTTCCACCAGTTTCAACTAAGAGTAGGCGCAACCCAGTAACTGCAAGTTCTCGGCAAATGATTACAGCTACTACCCAAGCAGGAGCCATATTTAGACCTACTAGCATGATAAAGGCCGACATAACTAACAACTTATCTGCCATTGGATCTGCGAATTTCCCAAAATTGCTAACTACTTGCCATTTTCTAGCTAAATAGCCATCTAGATAGTCAGTGATACTGGCAACGGCAAAAATAATTGCTGCTATTTTATGTAACACAGGAGACTGTCCAAATGATAGAAGGAGAACAAAAATCGGAATAAATAAAATTCTACCAAGCGTAAGTATGTTAGGAATATTCTCTTTTTTCATATTATCCTTCCTTAATTTGAACTCAAATTCATTGTAATCCAACCAGTTTGGTCTGTTAATTTCGAAGTATCGATTTCCTGATTATCGATTTTTATTTTCACGCCTTTAACAACACCTAATGTGATAGTTACTGGAGAACCTTTAGAAATTGTTGTTTTAACTGTTTTATTATTCGGATCTAGAGTTGCCCCTCCAGCCAAATCAGTATCTGAAACGCTAACCCAACTTGTTGCATCCGCTACAGATAATTGAAGTTCGGCAGTTTCTTTAGGAGTTTTATATTCCACTGATATAATATCTCCTTGCCCTGTGACTGTCACAGTTGAGGCTTCAGTCGAACTTGATGGATTAGTGGTTTGATTACTACTTGTTGTTTCACTACTTGGTGTATTTGTAGTTGTAGTCACAATATTATAGTTAGCTGAAGTTGTTTCTGTTGGCTGTGTTTGAATATAATTCCAAACATAGTAGGTTACGAAAATTAAAATTGATAGGGAGAATAGAACAAAGTAAAAAAGTGGAAGTAAGGAGCGCTTCTTACGATTGGAACGTCTACGACCTGATAGTTCTATCTCATCAACATCCACTTCCTCATAGGTAATCATACTTCCCGAATCATAGGCATCTAGAACGATATTTTCATCTAATTCAACCGCCCAAGCATATTTCCTCAAAAAAGAACGAGCATAAAAGGGACTAGGCAATTTATCAAAATCATCTGATTCTAAGGCTTCTAGCATATCAAGTTGGATGTCCGTTTTACGCTGCAATTCCTCCAAACTCAAACCTTGATTAATTCTTGCTAAACGTAAAACTTCACCAATTGTTTTTTTTCTCATACTTACCATTCCTTCTTTCTAGTCTATTTTACTTGAATGACTATAGTGGAAAAATCGTAAATTCAACGATTTCACTATTGTAGATAAAATGATGTCCTACCTCAAGAACATCTTCCAAGGTCATTTCCTGTATAATCTTTGGCAAATCAAATAGGGTTGATTCCTCAATATGCGACTGATATTGAGTCGCAATAAATTCTAAAGAATTCATGTTATGGATGAACTCTCCATAAATTTCACTTTTTATTAAATCAAGATGTTCTTCCGAAACATCTGCATCAGTCACAAAGTTCTGAATCGCCTTTCGAAATTGGTGCGAAATTGCAACAGGTTCCTTCGTCTCCATTGTTAGCATCAAAAAGTTAAAACGTCGATTGATTTCAACTTCTAAAGCTAATGAAGAATCTAATTTCCCAGTTTCATACAGACTCTGAAATCTTTTAGAAGTCCAACCAAACATCATCGTAAATAAAGCTCTTAGCAAAATACTATATCGGTAACAATCCTGATTACTCATATTGGAATTCGTTCGAACACCAATAGCTAATTTAGGAGAAGCGACATCCATACGAATGCTGTCAACCTTCTTTACAGGATTTAAAGCGATTGTTTCTCTCGAAGTTTCATCTATCGGTTCTCCAACATCCTTTTGTCTGAAATAATTCTGTATCAGTTCTAAATCAAAGTTCCCAACAAGGAAAATATGACTATTGACAGGAGTGTAAAATTCTTCAAAATTGTCTCGTAAATCCTCTAATCTAATATTTTCTATCGAGTCTTCAGTTCCAACAATATCTGAATCCAGAGGACTTTCTGGATATAGATTTGCAAGTGTTTTAAAGAATAAGCAGGAATCCGGATCGTCTTGGTACATTTCGCGTTCTTGCCGAATGATATCCTTTTCGCGTTCAACAGATTCTTCAGTAATGTTAAAGCTTGTAACAAGCTCGTCAAGCAAGTCCAAACACTCATTAACATAGTCAGAAGTTGAAAAAAGGTAACTTGTATTTGTAAAACTTGTAAAGGCATTACTATCTGCACCTAATTCAGTAAAAGCAGCCATAATATCTTCAGAATTTTCTCTTTCAAAAAGTTTATGCTCTAAAAAATGAGCAATCCCTTTTGGATATGTTTTTCTTTTGCCATCTCTTGCTGTAAACTCTGTGTCAACTGAACCAACTTGAACGGTGACTACACCATAAACTTCGTTAAAGTCATTTTTTGGAAGTAAAGTAACTGTCAAGCCATTTTCTAATGTTGCTTGATAAAGAGTTTCTTTTACAGCAGGATAGTATTTCTCATCAAAAGTTACTCTAGTCATTCTGCTCCTTCCATAAAATAGATAGCTTGCAATTTTAGACTAGACGCAGCCCTACAGATTGCCTCCTTGTCGACTTGCTCTAGTGTCTCTATCAAAGTATCCAGGTCTAAAACCGATTTACCAAAAAAGATGCTTAAGTATTCTCTGTCAATTATCGAATCTTGATTATCCTGACTCAACAACATCGTTCTACGAATCATTTCCTTGGTCTGATTGATTTCAGCATCTGTAAATCTACCATTTTTGATATTGAGTAATTGATCATTCATCAATTTTCTTGCCTTGTTTCGGTTTTGACGATTAATTCCAGCAAATAATCGTAAAAATCCACTAAAAAGATCTAGGTAACTAGATACAGTATAAGCTAGACCTTCCTTTTCCCTTACTTGAGTAAACAATTTAGAGTGCGGGAAAGCTCCAAGCAGACCGTTTACAAGAAGTAAAGCCATCTTTTGATCATCTCCATAACCAATTGTGCTATGGTACCCCATTTCTAGAATAGACTGCCCTAGGTTTTTTCTGATAATTCCTTCCCTAAGAATATTTGAATATTCTTGTCGATATTGAATATTTACAGCATCTTTACGACCTGTCAAGTTAAATTTCTTCAGGATTTCTAGAACTTCTATTTCATTAAAGTCCCCTAAAAAGAATAAATCAATCCTATCTTCGTTCAGCATTTTTTGGAAACTTGAATAACAAGTTTTAGAAGTCTCTTCAGAAATTCTGGAAATCAAATCTTTAGGGACTAACTGCATGGATTCTTCTTGGAAAAACAAATAATCTAATTCTTTATGCGCAAAGAAGAAAGGATCCTCTAATTCTGATTCCAGTCTTGCCAACAGTTGTTTTTTCTCAATTTCAAAGGCACTCTTTTCAAATCCTTCCTCATCTGACAAGGGATTGAATATGACTTGATACAATAATTCTAAAATTTGAGAAGTTAACACGTTTTTCTTACTTAAAAATTCGTCTCGAACATAAGTTAAACTGACATCTACAAGATGACTTTGTCCTCTTCTATATGCATGAGTCGATAAATCCGCTCCATACAATGCAGCCAAATGTTTTTTTAGAATCTGAGCGGTTGGATAACTTTTATTAGCTGTTTCAAGCATGCTGGCACTTAACATGCGCCCTGAAATTAAATCCAGAGATAATGGAGCTGTGAAACGCATGGTTATTTTATTAGTCTTAAACTTTTTAGATTGGATAAAATGCACTGCAATTCCAGGGAATAACTCCATCTTTTACCTCCTTTTACATAGAGTTCTATTATACCATGAAAACGAAAAATTTTCTTGTTCTCTTTGACTCTTTTAAAATTAAAATCGTTTTCATATCAGTGGTTTCTTCTCAACTATTTTGAGCAAAATATGGTATAATACCAAAGATTGAGGTGAACTATGGAATACAAATTATTTGAAGAATTTATTACTCTCCAATCTCTTTTGAAAGACCTTGGAATCATACAAAGTGGTGGTGCTATTAAATCTTTTTTGTCTGACCATCTTGTATATTTTAATGGAGAATTAGAAAACC
>ERZ773068.1588-NODE-1588-length-11083-cov-4.102557_pt1 | contig 11083 bp, 9 predicted proteins | sample MGYA00580620_ERZ773068 | MGnify/ENA primary metagenome ERZ773068 (study PRJEB29015, sample SAMEA2737983) | human oral metagenome | biome: human oral; feature: human-associated habitat; material: dental | place: China | collected 2101 ... | reverse complement strand
GTTGCCGACGTTCATCATGATCTTGGCCGGAACCTTCGGCATGGTGCCCGTCTCGACATCGGTGACCTCGGTTTCGAGCTGGCCGTCGTAGACGTAGCCGGTGTCCCCCTCGGCGCACGACACCGTGACCAGCCGGCCTTCCTTCAGCACGTCGGTGGCGTTGCCGCAGCCCACCACGGCCGGGATGCCCAGCTCACGGGCGATGATGGCGGCATGGCAGGTGCGGCCGCCCCGGTTGGTGACGATGGCCGAGGCGCGCTTCATCACCGGCTCCCAGTTGGGGTCGGTCATGTCGGTGACCAGAATGTCACCGGGCTGCACGTGTTCCATCTCGGAGGCATCACCCACCACGCGCACGCGGCCGGTGCCGATTTTCTGGCCGATGGCACGGCCGGAGGTCAGCACGTCGGAGCTGCCCTTGAGCACGAAGCGCTGCTGTCTACGGTCCCTGGCCTGCGATTTGACGGTTTCCGGACGGGCCTGCAGGATGAAGAGCTGGCCATCGATGCCGTCCTTGCCCCACTCGATGTCCATCGGGCGGCCATAGTGCTGCTCGATGATGGTGGCATAGCGGGCCAGTTCGATGACTTCTTCGTCGGAAAGCGAAAAGCGCGCGCGCTGCTCGGGCGGCGTGTCGACGGTGCGCACGGTGCGGCCCTCGGCCTGCCGGTCGGCAAACTCCATTTTGATGAGCTTGGAACCGAGGTGACGGCGGATGAGCGGATATTTGCCCGCCGCCAGCATCGGCTTGTGGATGTAGAACTCGTCCGGGTTGACCGCACCCTGCACCACCGTCTCGCCCAGGCCCCAGGAGCTGGTGATGAACACCACGTCCTCGAAGCCCGACTCGGTGTCGATGGTGAACATCACGCCCGACGCGCCGAGGTCGGAGCGGCACATGCGCTGGATGCCGGCCGACAGCGCCACGCCCTCGTGGGCGAAGCCCTTGTGGACGCGGTAGGAGATGGCACGGTCGTTGTAGAGCGAGGCAAAGACCTCGCGGATGTGGTCGAGAATGGCGTCGATGCCCACCACGTTGAGCACCGTTTCCTGCTGGCCGGCAAAGGAGGCGTCGGGCAGGTCTTCGGCCGTGGCACTGGAGCGCACGGCAAAGGAAATGCCTTCAGGCGCGCCCTCGGTGAGGCGGGCGAAGTTGTCGCGGATGGCCTTTTCCAGATCGGGCGGAAAGCCGGCGTCACGCACCCAGCCGCGGATTTCGGCGCCGGCTTCGGCCAGGGCCTTCACGTCGTCGGTGTTCAGGCTGGCCAGACGGGCGTTGATGCGCTCGGTCAGGCGGTTGTGGGTGAGGAAGTCGCGAAAGGCTTCGGCCGTGGTGGCAAAGCCGCCGGGCACCTTGACCCCGGTGGCCGCCAGCTGGCTGATCATCTCGCCCAGTGAGGCGTTCTTGCCGCCGACGATGTCCACGTCGGACATGCGCAGCTCTTCGAAGGGAACGACCAGACGTCCTGCGAATGCGTTCATGATGAAGGTTCCAGATGGTTGAGAATTCGGTTGTTTGGGCCGGGCGCGGAAGGCGTATGCGGCGGTGGCGCACGCGGCATGCGGCACGGAAGCGCTGCCTGGTCAGACCGCAGGGAAAGCGCCCGTCGTGGCGCGCGTCGCATGCCGCGTACCCGTGTGCCACGTGCCTTGTGCCGCCTGCCGCAGACGCATGTGCAGGGCGCTGGAGGCGTTGCGTAACATGGCTGCGGCGACCTTGCATGGCGCAGGGCACGGTGACAACAGGCCACGACATGACCCGGTGCCCTTCCCGCAGGACGGCCGATGAACTTGAGAAGGCGTGCGGTACCTGTGATGGGCGGTACCGGAAAGGACGTACGGTGCCCGGCGGACGGGCAGCCTGTGACCGGCAATGGCACCATGCCTGTCACCTCCCGTGCACGGGCCGGCGGCCCTGACGGCTTCTCAAATTCACCACGTGTCTCCTGGCGCGCACAGAACCCGCTGCAGAAATCCTGCGTGGGCTGGTTCGTCCCGTTGATTCGCCTCCCGCTGGACCGAATCACTTCCCGTTGGCCCGAACCAGTCCATGCACGCGCTACCGCTATTCTAGCGGCAGCCATCGCAACCGGGATTTGCCGCAGTTTGCATGGACACGCTCGATAACCCTTAGAGGGCATCATGGCGGCGGCGTCCCGGTGCTGGCCCCCGGCCGTGTGCTGGCGTGGTCATGTGGTAATTTCACACGACATTTTCCGTTTACCCCCGACTGATGCTGCCCCACCCATGAACCCGTCCACCATGACCGCCCTGCCCCACGACCGTACGGCCTATTTCATTTCGGACGGTACCGGCATCACGGCCGAGACCTTCGGCATGTCGCTGCTGAGCCAGTTCGACGACCTGAAGACGCGCAATGTGCGTCTGCCCTTCACCGACAGCCCGGCCAAGGCACACGAGGCCGTGGCGCGGATCAACCTGGCGGCGCAGAACGACGGGCGCCGCCCGCTGGTGTTCTCCACGCTGGCCAATCCGGAAATCAGCGGCATCGTGCAGACGGCCAATGCCGAGTATCTGGACCTGATCGGCACCTTCGTGCAGCGGCTCGAGGGCGAGCTGGGTCGCAAGGCATCGCGCGGGGTGGGCCAGTTCCACCGCATCAAAAGCCCGGACGCCTATCAGGCCCGCATCGACGCCATCAATTTCTCGCTGTCGCACGACGATGGCCAGCAGCACGCCGAGCTGGGCACGGCCGACGTGATTCTGGTGGGGGTATCGCGCTGCGGCAAGACGCCCACCAGCCTGTACCTGTCCATCCAGCACGGCATCAAGGCCGCCAACTATCCGCTCATTCCGGAAGATTTCGACCGGATGCGTCTGCCCGAGGTGCTCTACCAGTACAAGCACAAGCTGTTCGGCCTGACCATCACGCCAGAGCGCCTGCACGAGGTACGCAGCGAGCGCCGGCCCGACAGCCGCTATGCGTCGCTGGAGAACTGCCGCGACGAGGTGCGCCAGGCCGAATCGATGATGCGCCGCGAGGGGGTTTCGATGCTCTCGACCACCACCAAGTCGATCGAGGAAATTGCCGCCACCATCCTGACCGTGATCGAGATGGACGACGTGGTGCCGCCGATCGTCTGACACCCCGGCGCCGGCCCAGCCACGGCATGATCCGGGCGGCAGGCTGATGCATCGGCAGCAGGGTTGATGCGCCGGCAACAAGGAACTGTGGTGTACCGGCAGCAGGCTGGATGGGCTTCGGCGGGAATCAGACCAGCCGCTGGCGGCGCTGCTCGAACAGGCACACGGCGGCCGAAGCCGCCACGTTGAGGGATTCGACCCCGGCCGCCTGTGGGATGGTCAGCCGCAGGCCCAGCCGCTCCTGCAGGGCCGGTGCAATGCCCTCGCCCTCGTTGCCGAACACCCAGGCCAGCGGCGAACGCAGGTCCGTGCCGTAGAGCGACTGCCCGCCCTGCAGCACCGTGCCCGCCAGGGGCAGATGCGCGGCCAGCGCCTGCAGGGCTTCCGGTGCCACGTTCTCGACGATGTCCAGCACGAAGTGTCCACCCATGCCGGCGCGCAGGACCTTGGGTGCCCAGCAGGCGGCCGTACCGGGGGTGGTGAGCAGCGTTTGCACACCGGCAGCAGCGGCCGTGCGCAGGATGGCGCCGACGTTGCCGGGGTCCTGCACGCGGTCGAGCACGATGATGTCACCGCCTTCCCCGAGGCGCGCTGGCAGCGCCCGCTGGGGGATATCGACCACGGCCAGTACCGGGGACGGTGAAGGCAGCAGGTCCAGTTCGCCGAACAGGCGGTCGTCGAGAATCAGCCAGTGGGCATCGGCTGCGACCTGCACGGGGGAGGAATGTTCCACAGACTCGTCGATGTCATCTCCGTCACTTGCCGGCACCCCGGCGAGCTGCTGCAGCGTGCGCTGCGGAATCACCAGCTGGCGGATGGGGAGTCCGGTGGCCAGCCAGGCATCCAGCAGGTGCCAGCCTTCCAGCACGGTCTGGCCGCTGCGGCGACGCTCGCGGGCCGATTCGAGCAGCTCGCGCAGATGACGCCATTTGGGGTTGCTGCTGGACGAAATGTCGGCGGGAGTGTGCTGCAGCTGGCGGCGGGCAGCCGCCAGCGTGATGAGAGGGTCGAACATGACGAAGGAGCGTCTGATGAATGGGTTCGATGGTACCCGGTGTCACGGAACACACACCATACACGCGCCGGCACACCACATGCACGCCTCATGATGCGCCTCATGACACGCCTCCATGGACGGCACAGGCGTGCCGGGCCTCACCCGCCTTTTATCACGCGGGCCACCGGGGCAAAGCTGCGGCGGTGGATTTCGCAGGGGCCGTGCTCGCGCAGGGCGGCCATGTGCACGGCCGTGCCATAGCCCATGTGGCGCTCGAAGCCATAGGCAGGAAACTGTTCGGCATACTGCAGCATCAGGCCGTCCCGTACCGTCTTGGCGAGGATGGAGGCCGCGGCAATGGCGGGGTCCTGGTCGTCACCGCCGATGACGGTTTCGACGCGCATGCCATCCAGCCGTGGCGCCCGGTTGCCATCGATGCGTACGTGGCGCGGCCGCGGATCCAGCCCCTCGATGGCACGGGTCATGGCCAGCAGCGTGGCACGCAGGATGTTGAGCCGGTCGATCTCCTCGACGCTGGCACTGGCCACGGCAAAGGCCAGCGCCCGTTCACGGATCTCGACGGCCAGGTGCTCGCGACGACGGGCGCTGAGCTTCTTGGAGTCGCGCAGCCCCTCGATGGGATGGTCGGGGTGCAGGATGACGGCCGCAGCCACCACCGGCCCGGCCAGCGGGCCACGACCGGCCTCATCGACGCCGGCGATGGTGGGGTCAGCCACAAAGGTGAGATCGAGGGGGGAGGCAGTCATGCAGCTACGACAGTTCTGGTCAGCAGTTCTGGTTGGCGATTCAGGTAGCGGTTCAGATGGCGCTGGCGCTCCGGAACACATGATGGGCCTGCTCCCTTCCGGGACGGGAGAAGACACAGCGGAACACCCCTGGTCCTGCTATGTCAGCCCGTTCATGACGACATCGGCCACACGCCGCGCGCAGTCGCGAGCCAGCTCGTGGTGCATGGCGGCAAAGCGTGCGCGCAGACGGTCACAGCCGGCTGCGTCGTCATGCTGCTGGCTGATGGCCCGGGCCAGCGCCTCGGGGGTGGCGGCGTCCTGAATGAACTCGGGCACCAGAAACTCGCCGGCCAGAATGTTGGGCAGACCGAACCACGGCTGGTAGTTCCTGCCCTTCATCAGCCGGTAGGAGAACGGCGACATCCGGTAGGCAATCACCATCGGCCGCTTGTAGAGGGCCGCCTCCAGCGTAGCGGTGCCGCTGGCGATCAGTGTCTGGTCGCAGGCAGCCAGCGCGGTATGGGACTGGCCGTGCAGCAGCTGCAGCGGCAGTTTCTGCCAGGCGGGATCGGTGTCGATCAGCGCCCGCAGCTGGGCATGACGGGCGTCGCCGGCGGCAGGCAGGATGAAATGCCAGTCGGGATGCTGGCGGTGCAGCAGCACGGCGGCGGCCAGAAACACGGGCGCGAGGTGCTCGATTTCGGCATGGCGGCTGCCGGGCATCAGGGCGATGACGGTGCCCTGCGCCGCCAGCCCCAGTTCGGCCCGGGCAGCCCCCTGATCGGGGTGGAACGGAATCTGGTCGGCCAGCGGGTGGCCACAGTAGGTGGCGGGAATGCCGGCCTCGCGGTAGATGGCTTCCTCGAACGGGAAGATCAGCAGCATGTGGTCGGCGGCCTGACGGATTTTCTCGATGCGCTCGCGCCGCCACGCCCAGATGGAGGGGCTGACGAAGTGCCAGGTGCGCACGCCGGCGGCACGCAGGCGGGTTTCGAGGCCAAGGTTGAAGTCGGGGGCATCGACACCGATGAAGCCGCGCGCCGGCCAGTCGAGCAGGCGCTGCGCCAGCTGGCGGCGGATCCACAGCAGCTTCGGCAGCACCTTGAAAGCTTCGGCGTAGCCGTGCACGGCCAGCAGGTCACTGGGCCACCAGGCGTCGAAGCCGGCGGCCTGCATGCGGGGGCCACCGATGCCGGCCGTTTGCATGAGGTTGCCGGAAGATGCAGGAGAAATCACGTCAGGCGTGGATGCCGCCCTGGCGGGGGCCGGACTCGGGGCCATGTCCGTAGAGGACATATCGGGAGGCATGCCAGCAGCCTGTGATTCCCGCTGCCAATGCTGCAACACCGAGGCCGCGAGCAGGTCACCCGAGGCCTCGCCCGCGACCATGCCGATCCGCGTGCTCATGCCCTCAGCGCGCAATGCCGCGTGTGGCCTCGCCCAGGAACTGCACCAGCGGACCGAGGCACTTCTGGTGCAGCTCGTCAGCGACAGCCTGGGCCTGCAGCGCCTCGCGGGCCTCGGCCAGCGACAGGCCCTGACGGTAGAGCGTCTTGTAGGCGCGGCGGATGGCGGTGATCTCGTCCGGCGTGAAGCCCCGGCGGCGCAGGCCCTCGCTGTTGATGCCGTGGGTGGCCAGCGGGTTGCCGGAGGCCATCACGTAGGGCGGGATGTCCTGCAGGACGATGGAGCCGGTGCCAGTCATGGCGTGGGCACCGATCTTGCAGAACTGGTGCACCTGCGAGTTGCCGCCCAGAATCACCCAGTCACCGATGTGCACGTGACCAGCCAGATTGGTGGTGTTGGCAAAGATGGTGTGGCTGCCCACCTGGCAATCGTGCGCGATGTGGACATAGGCCATGATCCAGTTGTCATCGCCCAGGCGGGTGACGCCCACGTCCTGCGCCGTGCCCCGGTTGATGGTGACGCACTCGCGGATGGTGTTGCCGTTGCCGATTTCGAGGCTGGTGTCCTCACCGGCGTATTTCTTGTCCTGCGGGGCGGCCCCCACCGAGCAGAACGGATACAGACGATTGTTCTCACCCAGCGTGGTGGGGCCTTCCAGCACCACATGGGCGGCAATACGGCTGCCGGCGCCGATGCGCACGCGGGGGCCGATGACGGCATAGGGGCCGACCTCGACACTCGAATCGAGTTCGGCGGCCGGGTCGATGACGGCGGTGGGGTGAATCAGCAGCTGCGCCATGCTGGTTCAGGCCCTGCTGGTGCCGGGTTTGCCGGGCAGTGCCGCGTTGGCACTGGCCGGGCGCCCTGCCCCGTGGTCGGACACGGCACCGGCGGCTTCTTCCTCGCGGTTGAGTTCGCGCAGCGCGCACATCAGGCTGGCCTCGGCCACCTTCTGGCCATCGACGGTGGCCTCGCCGTGGAACTTCCAGACGAGTCGCGACTTGCGGGTGATGCGCACGTCCAGCACCAGCTGGTCGCCGGGGCTGACCGGGCGCTTGAAGCGGGCCTCGTCGATGCCGGCGAAGTAGTAGACCGAGTTGGCGTCGGAATAGCGGCCCATGCTGGCGAACGACAGGATGCCGGCGGCCTGCGCCATTGCCTCGAGCACCAGCACGCCCGGCATGACCGGCACGTGCGGGAAGTGGCCCTGGAAGAAGGGCTCGTTGATGGTGACGTTCTTGATGGCGACGATGCGTGCGTCGAGATCGATCTCGGTGACCCGGTCGATGAGCAGGAACGGATACCGGTGCGGCAAATAGCGAAGGATTTCGGAAATATCGATCGCCGGCTGTTTTTCACTCATGCTTGGACAAATTCCCTGGCTTGCTTTTATTGGTCGGCCTGGCTGCTGGCGGCACCGGTCTTGCCGGTACCGTCTGGGGTCGCATCGCCAGCCAGTGCCTGCTCCATGCGGCGCAGACGCCGGCGCATGTCCGGCAGCTGCCGGACCACGGCTGCCGCCCGCTCCCAGGCGGCATTTTCCATCGACGGGAAGATGCCGCTGTAGAAAGCCGGTTTGGTGATCGACTTGGAGATCAGCGTCATCGTCGAGACGGCGGCATCGTCGCAGATGTGGATGTGCCCGAAAATGCCCGAGGCCCCACCGATCTGCACCCGCTTGCCAATGACCGCGCTTCCTGCGATGCCGGCGCAGGCAGCAATGGCCGTGTCTGCACCGATCCTGACATTATGGGCGATTTGCACGAGATTATCGATCTTGACACCGTCTTCGATGACGGTGTCGTCCAGCGCACCACGGTCGATGCAGGTGCAGGCCCCGATTTCGACCTGATTGCCGATGACCACGGCGCCCAGCTGGGGGATCTTGATCCAGCCGCCGCCCTTCTTCGGGGCAAAGCCAAAGCCGTCGGCGCCGATGACGGCACCGGAATGGATGAGGGAATCGTCGCCAACGCTGCAGTCGTCACCCAGCGTGACGTTGGCGTGCAGCCGGGTACGGGCGCCCACGTGGGCGCCGGCGCCCACCACGGTATTGGCGCCGATCCAGGCCTGGTCGCCGATGACGGCGTGTGCCCCGATGACGGCCCCGGTCTCGATGACGGCCGTGGCGGCCACCGTGGCATCGGGATGCACGTGGGCGCCCGGGGCGATGCCGCCGGCTGGGCGCGGATTGACCTGCGCATCGAACCACTGGGCCAGCCGGGCATAGGCGCCGTAGGGGTCGGCATCGATCAGCAGGTTGGCGTCGGCCGGCAGGTCATCGACGAGCTTCGGCGAGACGATGTAGGCCACCGCGTGGCTGGCATGGGCTGCCTCGCGCTGCTGGGCACGCACCAGAAAGCTGATGCTCTCGCTGTCGGCCTTGCGCAGGCTGGCCAGCCGCCGGACGGTGACGGTGGGGTCGCCGCGCAGCTCTGCGCCCAGGACGCTGGCCAGTTCGGCCAGGGAAACGGGGGAATGAAGGGTGCGTTTCATGAGGAGAGACGTCCGGGAAGAGCAACCGGCGCGCGGCCGGTGAAACCAGCGAGGCAGTCAGGACCGGGAAACCCGGGGAGGTACCGGAATCCGTGACACGACACCGCTGTCATGCAGGACGCCCGGTACGGCAGAGATCCCGCCAGGCCAGTGGCCACAGACCGGCCGCCTGGGGCGACCAGGGCTGCATCCCGGCTGGCCGGACGGGAGCGGGGCCGTGATGGCCCCTTCCCGGCATCAGCGGCCGCTGTTGAGCTGCTTGATGACGGTGTCGGTGATGTCCAGCCGGGGGCTGACGTAGACGGCGTCCTGCAGGATCAGGTCGAACTTCTCACGCTCGGCAATGGCCTTGATGGCGCGGTTGGCCTTGTCCAGCACGCCGGTCAGCTCTTCGTTGCGGCGCTGGTTGAGGTCTTCGCGGAACTCGCGCTGACGACGCTGGAAGTCGCGGTCCATGTCGGACAGCTCGCGCTGGCGGCGGGCGCGGTCGCTGTCGGTCATGACGGCGCTGTCCTTCTCGAAGCGCTCGGAGGCACTGCGCAGGCGGGCGCCCAGATCCTGGATTTCCTTGTCGCGGCGGGAGAAGTCCTTCTCGATCTTGGCCTGGGCGGCCTTGGCGGGCGCCGAGTCGCGCATGATGCGCTCGGTGCTGACGAAGCCGATGCGGGCGCCACCGGAGGCAGAGGCCTGGGCCATGGCGGCGGGTGCGGCAACCGTAGCGAGGCCGGCGGTGAGCGCACAGGCCAGGGCGGCACGGCGCAGGGAAAGGGTGCTGAGAGTCTTGATCATGTAATACAAACGCGGTTGATTCAGGGTTTCAGAAAAGGGAGGCCCACCCGGCGGCAGGCGGCTCCGCTTCTGCCTGGCCGCAGCCAGACACTCGACGGGTGATTCTTGCACACTTCAGCCCCTCGCATGGCCAATGCCGGGCGCTGGCCGAAAAAAGAATGTTTCAGCGTTTCTTTTCCCGACAGGTCAAATGGGGTGGTGCGCCAGCCGGAGCTGCCCGCCACGCCACGGCAGAACGTCGTGCCGGCACATCCGGGCATGATCAAAACGCCGTGCCGATCTCGAACTGCACGCGCTGGGTGTCATCACCCGGCTTGCGCTTGACCGGATAGCCCAGCGACAGCTTCAGCGGTCCCACCGGCGACAGCCAGTTGATGCCCGCCCCCACCGAGTAGCGCAGCTCGCCGAAGTCGATGCGGTTGTCGAACACGTTGCCGGCGTCGGCAAACAGGAAGGCGCGCACCGTCTTGTCGTTGCCGGTACCCGGCAGCGGGAACAGGATTTCGGCGCTGGCCGCAAACGAGGCCGTGCCACCCAGCGGGTTGTTGTCCTTCACGTCACGCGGGCCCAGACTGTTAGAGCCGAAGCCACGTACCGAGTTGATACCCCCGGCGTAGAAGTTCTTGAACACCGGATACGGCTTGCCGGACAGACCCCGGCCATAGCCGACGTCGGCCGACAGCGAGAAGGTGTAGTCCTTGGTGAGCGGCGTGTACCAGGCGTGCTGGTAGGTGGCACGGTAGTACGAGAGATCCTGCCCCGGGAAGGTCACGTCCACATTCAGGCGCTGCAGCCGGCCGCGGGTGGGCGCCAGCGAACTGTCCCGCGAATCGCGCGACCAGCCCAGCGTGGCCAGCCAGGCATCGCTGGTGGTACCGAACTGGTTGACGTAATCGATATAGCGCTGTGGCAGCCCGTTGGTGCCCGGCTTGATCTGGTTCTGCTCGAACACCAGACCGAAACTGATGCGGTCGAGTTCGGTATACGGGATACCCAGTCGCAACCCGCCACCGGCAGAGCGGATGCGATAGTCGCCCAGCCCGGAGTTGTAGGCATTGAAGGTACGCGAATACACGTCGGTCCCCAGACTCACGCCGTCCTGCGTGAAGTAGGGATCGACATAGGAGACCGAGGCCGTGCGCTGGGTCTGGCCCGTATTGACCTCGATGCCGAAGGTATTGCCGGTACCCAGAAAGTTGGGCTCGTTCAGTGCCACCTGCAGCAGCATCTTCTCGGTGGACGAGTAGCCGGCCCCGAAGGTCATGTTGCCGGTGGCCCGCTCCGTCACCTTCACGACCAGATCGACCTGATCGGGCACGCCCGGCACCGGCACGTTCTGGATCTGCACATCCTGGAAGTAGCCCAGACGCTCGACCCGGTCACGCGACAGGGCGATCTTGTCCGAATCGAACCAAGCCCCCTCGAACTGGCGCAGCTCGCGGCGGATGACCTCGTCGCGGGTACGCTGGTTGCCGGCAATGGTGATGCGCCGCACATAGGCCCGCCGGCCGGGGTCGATGTTGAGGGTGTAGTCGACCTC
>ERZ773068.1587-NODE-1587-length-11084-cov-3.154774_pt1 | contig 11084 bp, 28 predicted proteins | sample MGYA00580620_ERZ773068 | MGnify/ENA primary metagenome ERZ773068 (study PRJEB29015, sample SAMEA2737983) | human oral metagenome | biome: human oral; feature: human-associated habitat; material: dental | place: China | collected 2101 ... | reverse complement strand
GGGGCCACTTTCCTGTCTGCACCGCCTTCTATCAGCATGAGAATTGGGGGACCCGCTGCTCCTCCCGTAGGCGCTCTTCGGCCAGCGAGACGATGGTGGAGACGCTGACTCCGAGGGCGTCCGCGAGCGCACACAGGGGGTCGAAGGTGATGGAGCGGTCCGCCTGTAGGAGGCGCGTGAGCGTGCGCAGGGGGATGCCTGTGGAGGTAGATAGGGCGCGCATGGTGATGTGCTGCCGCTCCCTGAGCTCGCGCAGGACGGCGGCGGCCGCGGCATTGAGACCGGCCTCGGGGTTCGTAGCTTGTGTTCCCATACCTCGAGTGTGCCACATTGGGCCACAAGGTGACGGAATGGTAACGAAGTTTGCAGGGGGTTCCCAGCATCTTGCCAGGTGCCCAAGTGGGCACCTAGTGTTGTCCACATGGACCACAGAAACGAGCCGCCCCCCATCATCCGGGCGATCACCCACCAGATGGAGACCACAGGCACCAGCCTCCTCCAGCTCAGCCGAGACGCGGACATCCCCCGCTCCACCCTCCAGCGCAGACTCCGAACCGGCCGCGGCCTCCAGCTCGAGGAGATCAGCCGGATCGCCGCCGCCCTCGGAACCACCGCCAGCCAGATCATCACCCAGGCAGAAGCTGCCTGACCCCTAAGGAAACCCCATGTGCAACCCCACCACACAGCTCCCCCTCTCCGAGGCAATGCCCCTCGTAAACGCCCTCATCGAAGAGGCGGAGAGGAACTGCGTCGACCTGGCTGGCATCAACGTCAACCCCCACCAGAGCGGCCGCTTCAGCATCTACCTCTACCCCTACGACGGCGGAGCCCAGGCCCTCGCTGACCTCCTCAACCTTCACCATGACGTCGTCTTCACCGTCGACGGCAAAACCTTCGAGGGCGTCACCCGCACCGTCGGCCGCTGGATCATCAAGTCCCACATCCCCCTCGACGTCGAGGAGGCCGCCGCATGACCACCTACGTCCTCGGGATCGCCGCTGCCGCCGCCTGCCTCGCCGAGGCTGCCCTCACCGCAGCCCTCGGCCACCACACGGGAGTCCTCCTCCTCGCCGTCACCCTCACCGCAGTCCTCGCAGCCCACACCATCCGCACCGAAAAGGAGAACCGCCGATGACCGTCGCCATCGCCTACAACCTCCAGCGCGCAAGCGAGCTGACGGGCCTCTCCGTCGACTTCCTCCGCCGCGCCATCAAAGCAACCGACCCCGACCTCCACCTCCCCGCCCGCCTCGCAGGCAGCCGCTACGTCATCCTGGCCTCCGACCTGGAGGAATGGGTGCGAAACCGCCCCGAAGCCTGACCCCCCATCTCCCCAGGAAGGACCCTCATGAAAACCCCCCTCACCATGCTCACGCCCCTCGGGCGAGACGAATACGCCTTCCGCTGGCAGATGCTCTCCGCCGTCCCCGTCATCCACCAGAAATGTGAGGCCATCGCCGACCTGATGGACCTCCTCAGGACGCTCGGCATGGTCCTCACCAGCGAGCCCCGCGCCACCGTCAAGCACGGCGTCATGCCCGTCCTCAGCCTCGAGTTCCGCGCCCGCTACGCGAACGACCACGAGGCCCGCCAGCTCCAACAGCCACCCCACCCCCGCCACAACGACCAGGAAGAGACCGCAGCATGACCACCGCCAGCACCATCCACCCTCGCGAGCGCGGCAGCGTCCGCGCCACCGACCCCGACACCAGCCAGTGGGCCGCCGACAGCATCCAGGACGTCACCACCTCGCAGGACTTCGTTCTCATGGTCCTCCGAGACTTCACCCGCCCCGGCCCGTTCACACTCGCCTCCGTCGTCGCCCACACCACCGGCATCCTCTCCCCCTCACGCGCACGCACCGCCGTACGCGAGCTCCAGGACAAGGGATTCGTAGAGGAGACCGGCGAGTACACGCTCACCCCCTCCGGCCGCCGCGCCCGCCTCCTCACCCTCACCAAGCAGGGGAGGGCCGCCGCATGAGCGAGACGACGCAGACTGCAACCCCGCGCGAGCGTGTCCTGGCCTACCTACGCCGACCGTTCAGGACGTGTTGCGGAACCCAGGTCTTCTTTTTCACGGCCCGCGACGTCGAGTGCGACACCAGCGAGCACCTGACACCCGAGCAGGTCCAGGGCGCCCTCAAGGACCTCGGCCGTGAGCTCCTCATCGAGGATGCCACCCGGTACGGCTTCGAGCCGGGTTCGGGGTTCCTCGCCTACCGCGGGGAGGCTCAGTCATGACCACCCTGACGATGACCCAGCGCCGCCACGACTTCGAGGCCATGCTCAAGCGGGCCGACCTGGCACGAGTCACGATGCCCCAGTGTCGGGCGGCCCTCACTGAGACTGGCGGTCCTCTCGCCCTCATCGCACGGGACGTCTCGGAACTGTGCGCAGCCTGGGCGGAGTCCGCGTACCGGGCACGCACTCACAAGCCCAGCGACCAGGCGCAGGCGCGCGCACGCATCGTCGCCGCACGCTGCCTCCAGGCGATCACCGAAATGGAAGACTCCCAGGGCATCCCCCTGGACGACCTCCTCAAGGCGGTGGTCGGCGACGCAGCAGATATTTTTGCCGCGGGTCCGGATAATGCGCTTGATCTCGGAGTCGACCCGCGCCTGCGCGCACAGTTCCTCCTCAGGTCTCTTGGTGACCTGGCCGCGTGCTGGCCTGCCGTAGATGACCGGCCGTCCCCGTTCGGCACCGACACGTATGACCAGCAGTTCACCGCCCTGTTCGGCCTCCTCTTCGAGGCTATCTGTGCGGCTCTGGCTGCCGAGCGCGGCCTCTGGCAGGAGGAGTCATGAGCACCCCCTACTACCAGGACGACCAGGTCACCCTCTACCACGGCGACTGCCGCGAGATCACCGAGTGGCTGGAGGCCGACGTGCTAGTCACCGATCCGCCCTACGGTGTCCGGTGGACGGGCATCGCGACCTCCTACCGGCGTGGCGTCGCGATCCCACAGAGACAGCCAGACATCGCGGGTGACAGCAGCGTCGAGAGCAGAGACACGACCCTCACCATGTGGGGCTCCCGCCCCGCAATCTGCTTCGGCTCCTGGAAAGCGCCCCGCCCGGCGGGCGTGAGGCATCGTCTCATCTGGGATAAGCAGGGCATGGCGCCCGGCCCAGTGCGGGGCGCTTTCATGACCATGGACGAGGAAATCTATGTCCTAGGCGAAGGCTTTAAGGCCTCCGCCCCCCCCCAGAGGTCGGTCATCACCACCCGCGAGTGTCGCAGCCTGGAGGTGCAGCGCGCCGGGCATCCGACGCCGAAGCCGATCGGGCTCATGGAGAGGCTCATCGAGCGCTGCCCCGATGGGGCGGTCGCGGACCCTTTTGCGGGGTCGGGGGCTACGCTCCTCGCTGCCCGGAATCTAGGGCGGCGGTCTATCGGCGTCGAGCTGGAGGAGCGCTACTGCGAGATCGCCGCGTCCCGCTTGTCGGAGCCGGTGCTGGACCTGTGGGGCGGTGAGGAGTCGTGAGCCGGGTCCTCCTGCCGGGGCGGCTGGTCCGTCACCTCGCCGACGTCGAGGACGACAAGCCCCATCAGCACCCAGATGGCATGTATTACCCGGTCTGGCGACTCTGCAACGGGCTCGGCAAACTCGAAAACCTGGGCTTTCTCACCCAGCACTGCGAGGACGTCGAGAGCGCGTGCCTCACCGGCCCGCTCGTCTGTCCTGATTGCCTGGCTGCCAACCGGTCCGCCGTCGTCGAGGACATGGGGACCGTCCCCCTCTTCGACCTGTGAGAACGCCCCCACACTTAAGGACTACCAATGGATTCATTCTCTTTTTTCGTCCCCGGTGAGCCGATCACCGAGGGCTCCACCAAGGCGTTTACATCGGGTCAGCGGGTGGTCGTCACCCACGACCGCGGCCGAGAGCTCGACGCATGGCGGCTCAAGGTCGCGCACGCCGCCGAGGCCGCCGCCGAGGCCGCCTACTGGGAGGTCGGCCACGGCGGCCCAGTCGAAGTGTGGGCCGAGTTCAGGGTCCCCCGCCCCAAGAGCGCCCCCAAGTCGCGCAAGCACGCGCAGACGAAACCTGACCTGGACAAGCTTCAGCGCGCGATCGGGGATGCCCTAGCCCCCTACAAGCGGCCCGGCGTCCTCAAGGATGACTCCCGGATCGTGGGCTGGCATGCCATCAAGCGCTACGCCAACGACACCCACCCCGTCGGGGTCACGGTGCGCGTCTCGAAGGCGCAGGATTACCTCACTGGGCAGGTCATCACCAGCGTCGACGACATCCGCAGCTTGCCAGTGGACGCAGTCATCCGTGATGCATACGGCAACGCTTTTCACCTGTATCTAGGTGACTGGGTCCTAGTCGGCCGTGAGGGTGAGTACACCTACAGCGCTCACGAGATCGACCTGCCCGCCACCCTCGTCGTCGTGGATGGGATCTGATCGCCATGACCGCTCTCCTACTAGTCCTCCGGTCTGTCATCGGGTCTGCTGCTGTCAGGGCTGGGCTCGCACCCGCCCCTGGGTCCGGCGATCGGTGGGGCGTCGCCTACGGGCGCGGCCTCACCGTCACCTGGGGCAGCGACCTCACGGCAGACGATGAGATCGAGGCACATTGGACCATCATCGGCCACCTCACGGAGACGCGATGTATCCGCACCGTCGACGACATCCGGCAGTTCGAGGCCGACTTCACGTCCGCTATCGAGGAGGCGGCATCATGAGAATTAGCCCCGTAATAAATGCTAGGAGGAAATGATGATTGAGATGATCGCCCGTATCCGCTTCGAGTCTGATGAGATCGACCGTGGGGACCTGCTGGCGTTCGCGGCGCTGGTGCGAGCACATGAGGACGCCGTGATCGGCCTGGACTACAAGGATGGCAGCCTGTCCGCTGGGGCTTTGTCCGCTTACTGGGAGGTGACCGGCGATGACTCGCAGCAGTGACCGCCGCATCTGGGCACGGATCACCGTGGACTTCGCGGACTCCCCGAAGGTTGTGGTCCTGTCCGACGCCGCGTTCCGGGCGCTGGTGGAGATGATCCTCTGGTGCCGACGTGGGGAGACCGACGGGGTGATCCCGAGGATGTACGCGGACCGACGTTGGGGATACAACTCGTATACGACTCGTACTACGAACCCGGATACGAGTCGTACTACGGACCCTATTACGGAGTTGCGTACGAACCACCCCGAAAGACCCTCTTTGGAGGTGAACGCAGACGGCGACTATGTGCTGAGGGACTTCCTGGAGCACCAGGACTCCAAGGAGCAGTCGGATGCCCGTAGGGCGCGGAATTCCGCCAATATTCGCCGCCGCTGGGAGTCTCGCGATACCGCTCGCGATACGACTCGTACTACGAACCCGGATACGAGTCGTAGTACCAGCAGTAATACAGAGAAAGAGAAAGAGAAAGAAGAAGAAGTACTACGTACTTCTTCTCTCTCTCCGGCTACGCCGGAGAGTGCGCGCGCGACGACGGCGAAGCCCCGCAAGCGGCGCAAGCCGACGACGCCGATCCCCGACGACTGGGAGCCCACGCCCGAGCACCGGGCCAGGGCCGCCGCCGCTGGCGTCGACATCGGCCACGAGGCCGAGATGTTCCGTGCCCACGCCGAGGCCAACGACCGCTGGCAGGCGTCCTGGAACGCGGCGTTCACCACCTGGCTCGGCAAGTCAGCCCAGCGGGCCGCCGAGCAGCGCAGCCGCCAGGGCTACCGGAACCAGGCGCAGATCATGGCCGATATGCGTCAGCAAGCCGCAGAATCCACCATCACCATGCAGCGGGCATCCCAGGGGGACGCGCTGCGACTCATCGCCGGAGGGGCCTCATGATCACGCCAGCTGACGCCGCAAACGTCGTCTCGTACCTCGCCGTCGCTGGGGCTACCCCGGTCATGGACCGGCAGGGCGAGGTGTGGGCCGACTACCTGAACCACGAGGTTGCCCCAGTGGCGGGCGAACTGCCTGGGGCGACGCGGCGGGCGATCCGTGAGTGGGCCGCTGAGGGGCGCTCGTACCGGATCGACGTGGCCCGCCTGGCACGGGCGATCCGCCGGGAGCGGGCGGACCGGGTTCGGGCCGAGGAGGACGCCCGCGGGGCGCTCCTGCCGACGGGGCTGGCTGGGGAGCCTGCGGTGGAGGCGGCTTGGCGTCGCGCAGCCCTGGAGGCCGTCGGTGCCGGGGCTGACCGTGGGGCTGCGGAGGCTCATGCTTGGCGGGCGATTGGGCGGACTCCGCCGCCTCCGGCGATCACGTCGACGGCCCAGACGGGGCGAGAGCGTGCACGGGCGGTCGTGGAGGCCCTGGCGCGCTCGTCGCACCCCGGGGGTGACGGTGGGGCCGGGAGTGCCCCGAATCGTGCACGGGAGGCCCGCGGAGCGGCCTAGCGGGTCTCGGGTGTACCTCGGTGTGGGTTGCGCGTTTCTGGGCCGGATTCACGCGCGTTAACACGTTGTGCGATCGACCCACCCCCGCCGCCATCACGAACGCATAACAGCTACCATCTCGCCTTGACGGTGCCCATTTGGGCACCTACTGTTGTCCACGTGGGCCACACGGGAACCCCAGCCCAGCCCGCCCACTCCCCAGAACAAAGGACCATGAAAAATGAAGGTCAACCTTCACCCCAAGCGTTTCAAGATCGAGGACTTCCAGCGGCTCGCCGACAATCTGACCACCGTCAAGGAGGTCTACGAAGACGCCATCGCCACCTACGGCAGCCGCGCCCGCGACCTCCTCGACCGCTCCGGCGACGACGCCATCGGCGCGATCAGCCTCCTCATGCTCGCCGCCGACCAGCGCAAGGCCCAGCAGGCCGCCGAGGCCACGGAGCCCAGCCTGAGCGAGCAGGCCCTCGCCCAGACCGTCCGAGAGCAACGCGACACCATCGACGCGATCAACGAGCAGATCACCGGCCTCCGGGGCGTCCTCCGCGCCGTCACCAACTCCACCTGCGGTCAGGCCCGCATGTACTCCTACGACCTCCAGGTCCTCCCCGTCGGCACCGTCGTCCGCGATGAGTCCGGCCGAGCCTGGACCTGCATCGACGACGAGGACGGCGGCACATGGGCTACCCCCACCAGGGACGATTCCCTCTCCTCCAATGACCTCGCCGAGGAGACCACCGCCTGGATGGCGTGGGTGGCGGACAAATGACCCGCCTCGACCACATCGGCGGCGACAGCGTCGACATCACCGCCGCCGCAGAGTTCCTGTGCGCCTGCGCCGACTACCAGGACAGTGAGACTGCGGCCCTCGACGAGCGGGACCGGCAGCGGCGCGGGGCCGGACGCCTCGACGCCAGCCTCCCCTGGGGTGCGATCGGCCAGCACGCCACCCACCGGACCAGGCTCCTCGAATCACTCGCCAACCTCCTGCGTGTCGACGCCGACACACTCACCAACGGCCTCTAACCCCACCACCCGGAAGGAATGCATCATGATCGCGACGACCATCTCCCAGCGCCCGCTCTATGACGTGAAATGGGTCCCCACCTGGGGGCCGCTCGGCCTCCGCAAGGTCCGCAAGCTCCAGCGCGACGGCTGGGAGCACGTCGGCTCCCTCCCCACCGGCCTCATCCGCCGAGAGCACGGCCTCATCCGCATCAGCGCCGAGAGGGGCGACCGGTGAGCCTGAAATTTGATGAGGCCCGCCACCGGTACAGCCTCGACGGCAAGCCGGTGACCGGGGTGACTGCGATCATCGGGAAAGGGCTCCCGAAGCCGGGCCTCCCGTACTGGTCCGCGAAGGTGGTGGCCGAGGCCGCCGCTGATGAGGCGGTCACTCTTGCCGCGACCATCGGCGCGCAGGGGCGTGAGGCGGTCGTGAACCGGCTCAAGCGCGCCCCATGGCAGGCCAGGGATCGGGCGGCCGTGCGTGGCACCAGGGTTCATGCCCTCGCCGAGCAGGTCGCCCTAGGAGAGGCTGTGGACGTCCCCGCCAGTCTCGTCCCCTACGTCGAGGGGTACGTGGATTTCCTCGACGGGCACGACGTCGAGCCGATCCTCACCGAGGCCCGCCTGGCGAGCCGCGCCCACTGGTACGCGGGGACCGCCGACCTCGTCGCTCGCATGGGTGGTGAGACCTGGCTCCTCGACCTGAAGACCTCCAACAGCATCCACGGCTCCTATGCGCTCCAGTGCGCCGCCTACGCCCGCGCCGAGTTCCACCTCGACGCCGACGGCGAGGAGCAGGCCATGCCGCCCATCGACCGGATCGGGGCGATCCACGTCCAGCCCGACGGGTGCCGGCTCGTGGAGTTCCCATCCGTCAACCGCGCCTGGAGCGCGTTCCTCGCCGTCAAAGCCGTCGCCGACCTCACCACCACCATCGACTCCTGGGGAGACCGCAAATGACCGACCTCACCACCACCCAGCCCGCGAGCGCCGACGTCGCCGCGCCCGCCCCGCAGCCCCCGTCCGTCGTCGAGGCCGGGAGCGCGCAGGCCCAACTGCGATCCTGGGCGCTCGCCATGAGCGACGCCGGAAACCTCGCCCGCGTCCTCTGCGCTTCCTCCTTCGCGCCCGCCCACCTGCGCGGCAACACCACCGACGCCGGGGTAGCGATCATGAAGGGCGCCTCCCTCGGCCTCGACCCCATCGCCGCCATGGAGTCCATCTACGTCATCAGCGGCAAGCCCGCCCTCTACGCCAGGACCATGCTCGCCGTCGTCCAGCAGGCCGGGCACGACGTCTGGGTCGACGACCAGTCCGACACGTCCGTCACCGTCTCCGGCCGCCGCAGAGGCTCCCAGCAGGTCCAGTCCTCCACCTGGACCATCGAGCGCGCCCGCACCGCCGGGTACCTGAGCAACAAGAAATACAGCCAGGAGCCGCAGGCCATGCTGCGCGCCAAAGCCACCGCCGAAGTCTGCCGCATGATCGCCGCAGACGCCCTCATGGGCCTCTCCTACAGCGCCGAGGAGGTCGAGCTAGACGGCCTCGGAGACGACCAGCCCACAGTCAAGGTCGCCCGCAAACGCAAGCCCAAGGCCGAGCCGGAGCCAGTCGAGGCGCCCGCCGCCGTCATCGGAGACATCCCCGAGGAGGCTGGACAGTGAGCCTCCAAGTTATATCGGTGCGCCGGTCTCATGTGGCCCTGACCTGCGACTGGCTTGGCTGCACCAACCGGGTCGATTTACCGGACCGGCCTGACGACTCAGACCGCGACTACTTGGAATTACGAGCGCTCCGAATCTTCGCCGCCCGTCGCGGCTGGCGATTCAACCACGGCGAAGCCACCTGCCCCAACCACCCCACGGAGGCGGCATGACCGTCCTCCTCATCACCCTCATCCTCATCACCCACACCCACCGGAAGGAAACCCCATGACCTGCCCATTTGCCGCGGAAGCAGCGCGCTACACGCATGACGTCCGAGAGTGGGGGATCGCCGCGTCCCCGCTGGTGAGCGTCACCGTATGGCACGAATCGCTTGGTGCGCTGGGGCGCGCCATCCGCTGGAGCGCCGACTTCCGCCCCGGCGACGACAGCCCCGAGGCGCTGCACCTCCGCAAGGTCATCAGTAGCAAGACCAAGAACGCCCTCCTCCGCGTTGTCGCCGAGTCGATCCTGCTGCTGATCCACCTCGACGTCGAGGACCCGGCGGCCGCGTTCGTCGCCGAGTACGAGCGGGCTGCCATCAAGCATCCGGGCATGACCCTGGATGCGGACGGCCCGACGGACGAAAACCGCTTCTACGCCCTGGCTGAGGAGGTGGGGGAGGTCGCCGCCTCCCTCACCTACGACAACGCGCAGGGGACCGGCCACAACGCCGACACCATCGCCGAAGCCACCCAGGTCGGAGCCCTCGCCCTCGCCTGGCTCACCCGCTACCAGGACGGAGAAGAGAGATGAGCGACGCCCACACAATCGCCACCAAGCTAGAGGAATACCTAGATGCTGGCTACTTTGCCGGGGCGATCAAAAATGTCCACGCACTCATCAACCACATCGCCTTCCTTGAAAGGCAGGTAGTCGACCTGAAAGCCGCAATCGCCCGCATGCAGGAGGAGAACGCCAATGAGTGACAAGACCGCTATCCTCGACAAGCTCAAGGAATATGAGAAGACAGGTCACTACGACGGGGCGGTAGAAGAAATCTACTCGCTCATCCGCCACATCGCCGCCCTCGAAGAGGAAATCGACGACCTCAAGGAAGCCGCCGTCCCTCGCACGGTGGAGGGCGACGGCAGCGATCTGCCATTCGGGTCTGTCGTCATCGACTGTGATGGGGACGCCTGGCAGCGCGATTTGGCCGATGGCTGGAGCCTCGCTGGCGAGAGCAGCGAGAACACTCCGGTGCTCAGGCCCGGATTCGCCCCCTACACCATCGTTTACACCCCTGAGAAGGAATCATGACCCCTACAGCCCCCAAGTCAGGAGACATCCCCACCCAGGTCGACGACGTGCGGCTCGCTAAGGAGATCACCGTCTCTGGTAGCGGAATCTTCGTCGACGGGGACCAGTTCCCCTGGTTCGTACGGGAGAACCCGAGGATAGTCCCGTTCGATGACGGGCTGGTCGCGCTCCAGGTTTTAATCCTCGCCGAAAAGGTCACGGTCCTGTCAAATACGGAGGAGCGATGACCGGTCGCACTCGAATCGCCCCGCCGCGGGCGGCCGATGATAGCGAAATCATTCCGATTCGGCTGATTGATTTCGATGCGGATTTGATCGCGGAATATCTCGCCCCGGCGTGTCCCGATTCGCGAAAACCGGGCGAAAACGCGACAATATGAACCACTCCTCAGGAAGGAAAAGAGAATGCCCCTATCCACTATTCTTGCCCTACTCGCGGCGTCATTCATCGGCGTCCTCTACTGGTGGGCAATCGCCATCATCAGCACCCAGACCGAGGCAATCCGTAAGATCGTAGGAAACGGTAAAATGAAACGCCGCCCAATCATGGCGGCACTCACCAACCTCGTCGCCACCATCGCCGTCGTCGCCCCCATCGCAGTCCTCGTCTGGAAGGCCGCCACCTCATGAGCGGAGAACCCATCATCACCGTCGTCGGGAACCTCACCGCGGACCCTGATATGCGCTTCACGCCTTCCGGGGCGGCGGTGGCCTCCTTCACCGTCGCCTCCACGCCGCGCACCTTCGACC